>Ga0114996_10005642_pt1 | contig 14646 bp, 15 predicted proteins | sample ArcticOcean_MG_C_4_FD_87039 | JGI IMG/M metagenome (GOLD analysis project Ga0114996, IMG submission 87039) | Marine microbial communities from western Arctic Ocean - ArcticOcean_MG_CB4_134 | ecosystem: Environmental > Aquatic > Marine > Oceanic | place: Arctic Ocean: Canada Basin | collected...
GCTACCAACAGGAAATCGATTCTTAGACATAGATTTAATTATATGTAAATAAGCGATTTATGTGGACTTTATCGGATTTATTGGTGATCACAAACGAACAGTGTCCTATTTCTTTGGGGATTTCGGAGGGGAGTTATGCTTATCTGATCGATTTGTTTACTCGGGGGCGCACCGGGCATATGCAGGTGCACAAGCCCGGGTATCTGGATAAACCATCGGTTTACAATACCCTGGAAGAGGTCGAAGAGATCGGTAAGCGGCTTGCGAGGCTAGACGAGGTAGAGGGGTGGGCGCCGCGGGTTTATTCGCCGGTTTTGGCTTTTAGGGGGACCAAAACTATGGGGGGGCAATTGCTGGGGGTGGATCCAGGCCTGGAGGGGGGGACTACGCGTCTTGGGAATAGGGTAATGCAGGGGCGTTTTATCGCTGCGGCAGCGCTGTTGGAGGTGGTGGTTGGCGAAGGATTGGCCGAGGTGTTGGATGCCCAGGTAGGGGATGAGATTGTGCTCATCGCCCAGGGGGCAGACGGGTCCATTGCTAACGATTTATTTGCCGTGGTCGGCATTGCGGCAGGTGGGGTCCAGGGGCGGATGAACTGTTATATGCATCTGGAGACAGGCGGCCGGGCGCTGTCTTTAAGCTGGTCGTTTTAGAAACGGCTTGCCTGGCCGGCGCTAGTGTAGTGGTAGGGTTGGTTTTGGCGGCGTTAGCCAATTATCTGCTTTCTCGCCACGGCATTCCTCTGCCCGAACCCATCCCCTACGGTGGGGTGGCGTTTGATCAATTGCTCGGCAAAGTGTCGGTCCAATCGCTCTTGTTGCCGGTGCTGGTGGTTTGGGGCACGGCTGTGGTGGTGAGTTTGCTACCGGCTCTGCGCGCCGCGCGCCTGAAACCAGTGGAAGCCATGAGGATGCACTGATGGTTTTGTTGATCCGCCTGGCCTGGCGCAATATTCGGCGCAACACTCGGCGTACGATATTGGCCGGTTTGGCCATCGGCGTTGGTTTGGCGAGTTTGATTTTCACCGACGCGCTGATGATCGGCATGAACGAGAGCATGGTGCGCACGGCTACCGACACCTTTTTGGGGCACGGCCAGATCCACGCACAGGATTTCAGGGCTAATATGGAAATCGAGCGCACGATCGTCGATCTCGAAGCAGTAGTAGCCAGCTTGAAGCGGGAAGAGGGTCTGCGTCATTTTGCACTGCGCACTCAGGCTTTTGCCATGCTTACTTCGCCGGCCAATGTGGGGGCCGTGGCGCTTTTTGGCATCGACGCCGCAGGTGAAATGGGCGTTTCTAAAATTGACGAGGCTATCGTACAGGGTGCTTACCTGCAAGCGGGCGACCGACGCATGCTTATTGGTTCCAACTTGGCGCAGACCTTGGAGGTTGAACCGGGCGATCGAGTGGTGGTGACGGTGGCGCAGGCCGAGAGTGGGGAACTGGCGCAGGAGATGTTCCGCATCGGAGGGGTGTTCCACTTTAACGTGCGGGAGATGGATGGACGCATGGCGTTTATAGACCTGGGGCGGGCCCAGGAATTGTTGGGTTTGGAGGGGCGGGTGCACCAGATCGCCTTGCATTTTGACGCGATGGAACGCGACATGCACTTTTGGCAGCGCTATTCGCAGGCGGGCAATGAAGCGCTGGGCTGGCGCCAATTGATCCCCGAATTGGATGCGGTGCTGGGCATGTCGCAGTATTCGATGGCCTTCATGGAGCTCATCCTCTTTGGTGTCGTGGCACTGAGCGTCATGAATACGCTCTTCATGTCGTTCTACGAGCGTTTATTTGAGTTTGGCGTGTTGCGCGCAATGGGTACGCGGCCGGCGCGTCTGGCTGCCCTGGTGCTCTTGGAAGCGGCCGGGCTCTCCCTGGTCAGCGTGCTGATCGGTGTAGCGCTGGGCGCGGCATTTACCGGGTGGGTGGCGGTGACGGGGATCGACTACCGCGGCATCGAGGTAGGGGGCGTGACGTTCAGGGAATTGATCTATCCGGTGTTGAGCGCGCGGCAGTTTATTGTTTTCCCACTGCAGGTTTTTATTTTTGCCCTCATCGCTGGCGTCTATCCGGCCGTCTACGCGGCGCGTTTGATGCCGGCGGCGGCCATGCGCGAAAGTTTCTGAGGAGGTCGATATGCCTAAGTCTGCAGAGGTAATCAAAGTTGAAGGGCTTGCCAAGGTCTATCGTAGCGGTGAGGTTGAGGTCAACGCTTTACAAGGGGTCGACCTAGGTATAGAAAGGGGAGAATTTACTGCCATCGCCGGCCCCTCTGGTTCGGGCAAGTCGACTTTGCTCAATATCATGGGTGGACTCGATGCGCCTTCATCCGGTCGCGTACTGCTGGCGGGGCGCCCCATAAGCGAGATGAGTGGCAATGAGCTGTCGGATTTTCGCCGTGACCACATCGGTTTTATTTTTCAGTCCTACAACCTCATTCCCGTACTTACGGCGCGCGAGAATATCGAATATATCATGATGTTACAGGGCGTGCCGCAGCAAGAGCGGCGGGCGCGCGTGGCGGCGATTCTGGCCGAAGTCGGCTTGCAGGGTATGGAAGAACGCAAGCCGGTGCAATTGTCGGGCGGGCAGCAGCAGCGCGTCGCCGTGGCCCGCGCTATGGTGTCGCAGCCAGATATCATTTTAGCCGACGAGCCGACGGCCAATCTAGATTCGGCGACGGGGGCGGAATTGCTCGATACAATGCGCGACCTCAACCAGAAAAGTGGCATGACCTTCGTATTTTCCACCCACGATCGCATGATTATGGAGCGGGCGCGACGCTTGGTTGAATTGCGCGATGGGCGTATCGACCGGGACGAGGTTAGAGATTGACGTGCGGCTAGGGCGGTTAGTTCTAGGGGGATTGTTGCTGGCGGGTGCAGCGCCGGCGGACGAGGTGCGGGTAGGCGGTTATTTAAAGACTTTTTTTACGGCTTTGGACGCCCCGGCATCCGGCGAGCCGACCGAAGGCATTGGTCTGACTCGGCTGCGGCTCAACCTTTCCTGGCACCCCGGTGAAAATAGCGCGGCTGAATTTGCCTACACAGTGGCACCGCGGCTGCAGTCAACGGCTGGGGCGGAGGGGGGACTGCCGCGACCGGCGCCACTATCCTACCGCGCGGCAGATGTGCGCGCTCGACTATATCCCGCCCCGGGCGACCGCGTTGGTTCCTTTTTGGTGCGCCAGAACCTGGATCGGGCCTATTTTGTCTATTCAATGTCTTTTGTCGATCTGCAAGTGGGACGCCAGCCCATCGCCTTTGGTGCGGCCCGCGTCCTCAACCCCACAGATCTGCTTGCTCCCTTTACTTATGAAGAGCTGGATAAGGAAGAACGGGCTGGTGTAGATGCCCTGCGTCTGCGCGCTGCGCTGGGCGCCCGGGGAGAAGTGGATGTGGGCATGGTATTGGGAGATGGGTTGAAGATGGGAGAAGGTGCTTTCTTCGCACGCGGTTCGTTCTATGTGCGGCAGACGGATTGGACATTGATGGCCGTCGTTTTTAAGGAAAATGTACTTTTGGGCTTCGATGCGGCGCGTTCCCTGGGCGGTGCGGGAACTTGGTTGGAGGCGGGTTATGCCTTGGCCGGGGCGACAAACGACTACCGCAGCGAGGAGAACTATCTAAGGTTGTCGACTGGACTGGACTACAGTTTTGGCGCCAAGAGCTATAGTTTTGTCGAATATCACTTCAACGGTGCCGGAGCAGATGCGGCAGCGGACTACCTGAGTCAATTGGGCCAGACCGCCTATGCGCAGGGCACGGTCTACTTATTGGGCCGTCACTACCTGAGTTCCGGTTTCAGCTATCAGATTACACCGCTGCTGGCTGCCACCGCACAGGTGTTGGTCAACGCGGGGGACGGGTCAGCTTTTATTTCGCCGCGCTGCGAGTATAGTTTGGTCGAAGACGTCTTCATTGAATTTGGGACATTCCTGGGCACAGGAGCGTCGTTGGCGACCAAGACGGGCAGGCCGCGTTCGGAATTTGGCCTGTATCCGCGTATTTATTTTTCTTCTATGCGGTTTTATTTTTGAGACATGCTTAGCCATGGCAATGCACCTTGCCCCCCTTATCGCAACCATTATATTTTTGCAGTATACAACGAGGAGGGAGACGATGAGAAAACGCATACGCGAGATACTTAGCTGGTACGGCAGCGACAACCCCGGCACCTTAACCAACTTGGCGCGCATTCTCAACCATGGTAAATTGGGCGGTACTGGGCGCGTGGTGATTTTGCCGGTTGACCAGGGGGTCGAGCACGGGCCCGGCCGCAGTTTTGCACCCAACCCGCTGGCCTACGATCCGCGCTACCATTTTGAACTGGCCATCGAAGCCGGCCTCAATGCCTATGCTGCCCCTCTGGGGTTTCTCGAAGCGGGGGCGCGCGACTACGCCGGCGATCTGCCGTTGATTCTCAAGCTCAATAACCGCGAAAATTTGCACGGCGACAAAGACCCCAATCAGGCGCTTACCGGCTCTATTGAAGCTGCTCTGCGCCTGGGTTGTGTGGCCGTAGGTTATACGGTATATCCGGGATCGGCCTGGCGTAACGAGATGTACGAAAAATTGCAGGCGCTGGCCGAAGAGGCCAAGCGGCATGGTTTGGTGGTGGTGGTGTGGGCCTATCCCCGCGGCGCCGATCTGAGCAAGGAAGGGGAGACCGGGTTGGACGTGTCGGGGTACGCGGCACAGATTGCGGCGCAAATGGGGGCGCATATCATCAAGGTCAAGCCGCCGACCGATCACATCGAGCAGGATGAGGCGCGCCAGGCATTGGAAAAGGCGGGTACGCCCACGGCGACGCTGGCCGAACGCATTGGCCATGTGGTGCAGTCCGCTTTTGATGGGCGGCGCGTGGTGATTTTCTCGGGCGGTGCGGCCAAGGGTGAGGAGGAGGTCTACGAGGAAATTCGCGGCATCCGCGATGGCGGTGGTTTTGGTTCGATCATCGGGCGCAATGCTTTCCAACGCCCGCGCCAACAAGCGTTGGAGTTATTGGCCAATGTGGTCAAGATCTATGCCGGCAAGTTTTAGTCAGTCTATTCTGGGGATTTGTTTGCCCTGGGGATCGACCTGGGCATCGGCGACTTCGGCGTCGATCTCCTGCAGCAATTCGCCGTCGATGAAATGTTCCACTGCATCGGCTGGATCGTGCAGGTGGTCAGCTGGTAAACCCAATTGGGCCAGGTAGGTTTCCCACAAGCGGTGGTTGCGTAGCAATTGCAGGCCGCGCTGTCGTCCCGACTCGTTCAAGCGCACTTCTCCATCCGCAATTGCCAGTAGATGCGCCCGCTGTAAACTGGCGAATGCCATGCGGGCTATGGGGGGCCAGACCGCCGCCGCACCGATGATTTCGCTGCGGCTCCAGCGCCAGGCCTGGGCGACTTCTTCGCGCCGCACCATGTTCAACAGCATGTGGTCTTTAGCCATTTGCAGCGATAGAATTAGGCGCTGCCAGATCCTGGCCACGACTCCTTGACGCGGTGCCAGGAACAGCGATAGCAAGAATACTATGCCCAATACTACTACCATAGCTCCGGCGATGGAACTGTCCCAGATGCTGGCCAGATAATATCCAGCTACTGCCGAGATAACGCCGAAAAGTACCGCTGTGAGCAGGATCTTGGGTAGGCTGTCACTCCATAGATAGGCCGCGGCTCCCGGTACGATCAGCATGGCTACCACCAGAATGGCGCCTACCGATTCAAAAGCTGCCACCGTGGTCAGCGATACGGCTCCCATAAGTAGGTAGTGCATCAAAGTAGCGCTTATGCCTACCGATACGGCCATGGCCGGGTCGAAGGAAGAAATCAACAGCTCTTTATAGAAGCAAACGACCAGCAAGATATTCAATAGTAGTACCGTGCCCAATATCCACACTGGCCGCGGCCCGATCTCAGTGTTGTCCCACAAGAGCATATCCCAGGGCGTGTAGGCGATCTCGCCGTAGAGCACGCACTCCTGGTCCAAGTCGACGGCGCCGGCGTAGACCGAGATGAGCACGACGCCCAGGGCAAAGAGTGCGGTAAAGACGATGCCGATGGCTGCGTCTTCCGGCACCCGCCAGCGTCGGTAGAATATCTCTACCAAGAGCGTGGTGATGAGCCCAAAAACGGCGGCGCCGAAAAACATAGGTAACACCGCGCGGCTGTCGGAGAGAAAGAAAGCGATGGCGATGCCCGGCAATACCGCGTGGCTGAGCGCGTCACCCAAAAGCGCCATGCGGCGCAATACCAGAAAGGTGCCGAGCAAGCTGCAAGAGGAAGCCACCAGAATAGCCGTAAAAATAATCCAGAAGGTACCGCTGATTTCAATCATCCTGTCCTCCCGGGCGGTAGAGACTACTGCTGGCGTGAATATTGACGATGCGTTGGGTGTCAATGACCTGTTCGCGCTCTAGCAAATTCTCTAGGCGAGTGATGATTTCGGGCGTCAGCAGATGCTCGACTTCGTCGGCGGGGCGATCTAGATGGTCCATATCTAGGATGTCGCGATAGAATAGGTAATGCTCCCACAGCCGGTGCGACTTGACCACAAAAAGCCCCTCTTCGCGACCCTGCTGGCTCAGGGACCAGCCGTTGTGGCGCAATTGCATCAGCCCAGCCCGTACCATGCGTTTGCTCTGGCGCTCCAGTCGCTGCTGCGGCCACTGTAACTCGGCGCTGAGTTCCTGCGGGGAAAAGTGCTGCCTTCCCTGTTGTTCCTCCAATTCGATGCAGGCGCGCAGCAAATGCTGGCGGCTCTCGCGCTGGCGATTGGCGCGCTCGCGGTGCCAGCGGGCCAGCATGCCGCGCCGCGGGCCAAAGAGGGCAGAAAAAACAAAAAAGCCGGTGGCCACCAAGACCATGACCGGTCCAGTGGGGATGCGCGGCGCCAGCGAACTGACAAAGGTGCCGGTCATTCCGGCCAGGCCGCCGAAGAAGGTCGCTAGCAGGATCATGACATGCAGGCGCTCGGTCCAAAAGCGGGCAGCCACGGCCGGCGTGATCAGCATGGCGGCGATTAGCACCACGCCCACTGCCTGTAGGCCGACCATCACGGTCAGCACGATCAGTCCCATCAGGGTCAGATCGACTAGGCGGGTGGAAAAACCGAGCGATTGCATAAAGCCGGGATCGAAGATGAGGACTTTAAATTCTTTGTAGAGCAAGAGTACGGCAGTGATGATGAAGATGGCCAGGATGCTCATGACCTTGAGATCATCGTTGACAATGGCGGCGGCCTGGCCGAAAAGAAATTTGTCGAGGCCCGATTGATTGCCGACGCTGCTGCGCTGGATGTGGGTGAGCAGGACGATGCCGATGCCAAAAAATACCGAGAGCACGATGCCAATAGCCGAGTCGGCTTTGATGCGAGTGAAGTTGACGATGAATTGGATGCACAGCACTCCCAGCACCCCCGAGAGGGTGGCCCCGGCGATGAGAATGGGTAGCGCTTTGCTGCCGCTTAGCATGAAGGCCAGCGCGACCCCGGGCAGGGCGGCATGGGCTAAGGCGTCGCCTATCAGGCTGCGTTTGCGCAAGACGGCGAAGGAGCCCAAAAGTCCTCCGGTGCTGCCAATGAGCAGAGAGCCGAGCAGCACAAAACGCACATTGGCGTCGCTCAGCGATAGGAAGCGTCCGATGTTTTCCAGCATTATTGGCTCTGCTGCGAGGCGATGGCCTGCGCTGCTTCCGACAGCACGGTCAGGCGGCCGCCGTAGGTTTTTTGCAGATTCTCGTCGGTAAAGATCTCACTGGTGGGACCGCTGGCGACGACGCGCATATTGAGCATGATCACCCAGTCGAAATAATTGGTCACCGTTTGCAGATCGTGGTGTACCACCAGGATGGTTTTGTCTTGGCGTCGCAGTTCTATCAGAATGTCGATGATGGCGCGCTCGGTGGCCGCGTCGACTCCGGCGAAGGGTTCGTCCATGAGATAAATGCGGGCATCCTGGGCCAGGGCGCGGGCCAGGAAGACGCGTTGTTGCTGGCCGCCCGAAAGCTGGCTGATCTGGCGCTTGGCGAACTCTTCCATGCCCACTTTGGCCAGCGCCTCCTCGGCGATGCGGCGGTCCTCGCGGCGCAAGCGGCGGATCCAGCCGATGTGGCCGTAGCGGCCCATCATCACCACCTCCAGGGCACTGATGGGGAAATCCCAGTCGACCGATTCGCGCTGTGGCACATAACCGATATGGCGGCGCATGGCCTCGTAGGGCTGGCCGTAGATTTTAACCCAGCCTGAGGCTTTAGGGATTAGGTTCATCACGCCCTTGATCAGGGTGCTCTTGCCCGCTCCGTTGGGGCCGATGATGCCCACCAATTTGCCTTCTGGAATGTCGAGATCGACGTCCCACAACACCGGTTTCTTGTGGTAGGCGATGGTCATATCGTGGATTTGGATCGGCGTTTTTTCAACGCTTTGTTCGGCCATAACGCACGTCCTTATTTGAGAGCGCCAACGATAGTGTTGACGTTGCTCTGCACCATGCTGATATAGGTGTCGGCACCGCTGCCCTTTGCGCCCATGGCATCCGAGTAGAGGGTGCCGCCAATTTTCACGTCGTGGTTGCGGGCTAGGCATCCTTCGCGCACCGCGTTGATGGAGCGCTGCGGCACGCTGCTCTCGACGAAGATGGCTTTTACTTGGCGTTCGACGATGAGGTCGACCAGACGGCTGACGTCGTTGACTCCGTATTCGGCCACGGTGGAAATACCCTGCAGTCCCAACACTTCTATATTGTAGGCGCGGCCAAAATAACCAAAGGCGTCGTGGGCGGTAACCAGCACCCGCCGGCCCGGATCGACTTGCTCTATTTGCTTGCCGACCCAGCGGTGCAGCGAATCTAGCCGCGTTGCGTAGGCCTGTCCGCGGCGTTCAAAGTCCTGGGCCCCGGCCGGGTCGAGCTCGGATAGACTGACCACGACCAGGTCGATGGTTTGCTGCCACAGACTGACATCGAACCATATATGGGGATCGTGATGGCCCTTGAACTCGGGCGGTTTGCGCAGCTGCTCGTGGGGGATCAGGCTGGAGACGGCGACGACCTTCTTTTTGCGCGCCATTTTGGCGAAGATTTCCTCCATCTTGCCCTCTAGAAACAGGCCGTTGTAGAGGATCAGGTCGGCGTCGCTCAGGCGCTTGATATCGCCCTGGGAAGCTTTGTAATAGTGCGGATCTACCCCGGGCCCCATCAAACCGGTGACGTCGATGCGCTGGCCACCGATATTGGCAGCCAGGTCGGTGATCATGCCGGTAGTGCAGACTACCAGTTTCTTGCCTCCTTGCTCGCGTTTGGGTGCATCGCAGGCGATTAGTAGCAGCAGGGCGCAACACAGTCCCACTAGACTCTTCATATAAAACCTTTCGCAGAGATTCTTAATGCTTTAGCCGAGGAAAAGGGTGTTTTATTCTATATAGATGGTAGATAAATTTAGATGATGCTATACAAGTAATTTAGTCTAGGCTAAAAATTTGTCAAGCAAAGAGCCGGATTAAATGTATCACTCGGCTGCAGTCACTTTACTTGGGAATGGGGCGCGTCAAATAGGCTAGTGGGGTTTGTTGTCATCCAAACGCTCGGTAGCAGAAAGCGGGGGCACTGCGGCATTGGACCGAGTCAGCACATTGCCCACCACGGTCTCGTAGTGCAGGCCCATGATGGCCAACTCGAAGGCCTTGACCAGGTTGGTGCCGGGGAAGCTGAACATAGCGCCTTTGGTTTGGAGGAAGTCCACGGCTGCCTCATAGACTGATTGGGCCTCTTCTAGGGCGATGCTGCCCCGGTCCAGTGAGTCGCGCACGGCCTCGACAAAATCGCCGATTTCCGCCAGCTTGCGGTGGGTGCCGTAGCGCACTAGGGCGTCGTGGGCGTAGTCCAGCATAGCGCTAAAGCGCTGGGTGGTTTGCGGGTCGAGTTCGATATGGCTTTGGGCCGAAGCGGCCATCTCGCGCCAGAATTGGTGCAGTTGCGCGGTCTCGCCGCGCACTTCGCGCAGCAGTTTGCGGTCCCATTGGAAGGCGCTTTTGAGGTATTTGAAATAGGCGCCGTTGTAACCGCCGCCGCGATTAAAACCTTGGACTAAGAGGGAGCGGATGGCGGCTAGGCCCTGGCTGGGATTGAGGGAATTGCCGCGGAAGATGTGCATGTCGATGCGCTCCAAAACGCCGCGCGCGCGCTCGTAGATTGCCTGGCGGTTGAAGAGGCTGGTGAGAATATGGTTGAAACCGGCTTGCAGATCGGCTTGGCCCATGAGGGGGCGATATTGCAGGGTATCGTCGATATTGTTGCTGGCGTTACCGTCCTCGATCAGGCGCCCCTGGCGGCGCAATTCGACGTAGAGCGGGGTGTGGGGCATGGGGGTCAATTTGCCGGTCATGGCCGAGAGAATGCCGTTGTCCTTGACGAAATCGACGATCGAGTCGGCCGTTTGCGGCGTGTCGGCGTCGCTGCCAAAGATAAAGCCGGCGTAGACCTCTATACCTTGGCGCTGCAGCCGGGCGATAGTTTGCTGGGGAACGGTCTTGAGGTTCTGGATTTTGTTCATCGCCTTGAGGGCGTCCGGGTCGGGGGATTCTATGCCCAGGAAAACGGCCATGAATCCGGCCTGTTTCATCAGTGGCAAGAGATGGGCCAGCGACTCCTTGCCCAGGTCGATACTGGCTTGGGTAAAGAAGGTGAAGGGATAGGCGTGCATGCGCTGGAATTCGATCATGGCTTTGAGGATGCTTTCCATGGCCGCCGGTTCGGAAACAAAATTGTCGTCGACGGTGAAAACGCCGCCTCTAAAGCCAGTGTCGTAGATGGCTTGCAATTCGCGGCTCACGGCGGCCTGGTCTTTGGCGCGCGCGAAACCTCCGTTAAATTGCACGATGTCGCAGAACGTGCAGCGGAAACGGCAACCCGCCGTGGTTTGCAGCATCATGGAGCGGTAGTGCCCCACATCGAGCAGGTCCCAGCGCGGCACGGGCACGTTTTCTAGTGTTTTGAAAATAGTTTCGTCGCGCAGGTATTTGCTCGAGCCGTCGGGCTCTTCTAATACGCGTTCGGGGATAAAGAGTCGGGGGGTGGCGGCACTGTGCTGCGGTTGTGCTTCTAGGGCTGCGTTGAGTGGAGCGATCCACGGCGTGGCCTCGCCCCATACCAGAAAGTCGAGGCCGTCGTGCAGTATGTGGTCTTTTGCTGTTTTGGGCTGGAGAATGGTATCGCGGTAGGTGGAGGCCAGGGGGCCGCCCAGCACCCAGGGCGTGTCGGTGCCGCGCGCCGGCCCGTTGAGCAATTCGGCCAGCGATTCGCCCTGGATGTTCATGGCGCCAGTGAAGACGGCGTCGGCTTTTTGGATCTGGCGTCGCAGTTTGTCGGCGTCGGATTTGCCGACGTTGAGATCGACTAGGTCAAAATCCCACTTGTCCGGGGCATCATGGCGGCGAAGGTGATCAGTCCCAGCGGTGGGAAGGAGACCTTGCGGCGGGCGTATTGCCGGATGACGTGTTTGTAACTCCAGAAAGAGTCGGCGGGAAATTCAGGCGCGATGAGGAGGCCTTTTTTGCGTGCCATTATTTCACCTGCTTGAATCGGGTAGGACGAAAAAAAGGACGTTTCCGGTTGAGTTTCCAGAAACATCCTTAAAATACAGTGCGGATAAAAATAAACCTCAGAAGTTGACGACGATAGTGTTGGCGATTTCTTACAACTCCGCTGCGGTATATTTGTCTTGATCGGTTCTAGTTTTTGGGTCAAATATAGGCATGGCCGGGTCCGATGTCATGTGGTCGGGCCCGGCCATGTTTCATTTTTAGCGCAGCAGCACCATTTTGCGCATCTGGGCGAAGTGGTTGGTGCGCAGGCGGCTCATATAGATACCAGAAGCCACAGCGCGACCCGCTGTATCGGTGCCGTCCCAGATGACTTGGAAGGTACCGGCGGCCTGGTGGGCGTCTACTAGGCCGCGGATGTGTTGGCCGGCGGTGTCGTAGATGTCTAGCTGCACCGTGCCGGCTTGAGGCAGGGCGTAGTGGATGGTAGTGGTGGGGTTGAAGGGGTTGGGATAATTCTGCTCGAGGGTAAACGATGTGGGCAGTGGCTGGTCGGCGCTGGCACTGGCGCTTATGGCGGTGGGAGTGGGAATGGCGCCAACAGCGTAGTACACCGTGCCGGTGGACTTGGACGCATTCAGAGGCAATTCAAAGAAGGTCAGGTGCGGTCGGCCGTTGGCCTCTAATGCTAGGGAGACGAGTTGGCCCAACTCGAGGTCGACAGAACTAGGCAGGGCGACGATCTGGCCCGTTTCCCAGCTGTCGCCGTTCTTGCGGGTGTACCTGACCGAGGTGCGGTCGGAGTAGGCGATGTGGGGCCGGTCCTGGGCATCCAAGGCCAATGACATGGAGCGCCGCGCGCCGATAAAAGCGATATTGATGTCTTCCATGCGGTCGACGCTCTCTATTTGCCAGGCCGTCCCGTCCCAAGCGGCGTATTTGAGCTCGCCGCCGTTGCGCGAGTCCCATTTGAAGTAGGCGATGTGGGGCCGGTCCTGGCTGTCCAATATCAGCGAGGGAAATTTGCCTACATCGCCCTCTGTATCTATTGCTCCGATGATCCAGTCGCCGCTATCGAGGGTGGCGTAGAGTAGGTCGGCACCGACACTGTTGTTGAGGCGCTCGTCGCCGTCGTGATAGACGATGTGGGGTCGGTCCTGGGTGTCTATGGCGATGTCGGTGCCAAATTCGTAGGGCAGGGGGCCGCTACCGATGGCAGTCACCGTCCAGTCGCCGCCGATTTTCACCGCCCATTCCAGACCAGAGGTCGAGCCGAATTGCGACGGATCGATTGCGGCGGTGTGGGGGCGGCCCTGTGCGTCCAGGGCCAGGGTGCCGTCCCAGCCGTCGTGGCCGCGGTCGGCGATGATTTCCGTTGCCCAATTGCCGCCTTGCAATACGGCGTAGGCCAAATCGCCGTCATCGATGCCGCCGGTTGCTTCGTGATCGTGGTAGATGATGTGGGGAATGCCGTTGCCGTCTAGAGCAATGTCGAGGGGACCATAAAAATAACCTCCGGCCACTTGATCCGTCTGCCAGCCGTCGGCGTTGCGGACGGTGTAGAAGGTGCCGCCGTCTAAGTCCTCGATCATGTAGGCTATATGGGGCCGGCCCTGATCGTCGAGGGCGATTTCGGGCTTGGCACCTGTGCCCAGTTTTTCGATGCTCCACGGTTGGGCAGAGGCGTGGACGGCCAGTGCGAGAAGACACAATATTGCTATTCTTTTCATTGCCTAGATCTCCTCAATTGTTAGATGGGATGAGAATAAATTTGATCTAATCAAATTACATAAAATAAAGGGACAGTCGGTGATATTTTACCTCGAAATGTAACGTTTAGGCTAGCGCAGAAGGAGCATTTTGCAGGTTTGCGTTTGGATTGAAGGGGTTGGGATAGTTGGCTTCTAAAGTAAAGCGATCGGGTTGAACGACGATATCGCGGACATCGGTCGGGGGAGCTTCTTCTTTCGTCTCGGCAACATCGCTTATAGGTGCGGCAATTGGTGGATTGGGGGTGTCTGCGGCGCGGTCCGTTTAAAGCCGGAAATCGGCATGTGTTGACCTCGGATAATTGGGTGCACGGGATCTACATCTAGATAAAAAACATCTTCGCATTTAACCTCAGTGAAAAATTCACTTATCAGAGTGGCCAGATTGGAAATCAGCGTTATCATTATACCTGCAAAGCGCGCTCGATGTCCAGACGTTTGCGGTCAATGGCGGTGCGGAAGTAATCGATGGTCTGTTGCACCCCGTCGTGCATGGACAGCCAATCGATAGGGCCCAGAGCCTGGGTTAGGGCGCTGTCGTCTATGGTTGGGGGGTGGGGCAGAGGCGTCGGATCAAAGGTGATCTGCCCGGCTATCTCTGGTACAGCATCTTCGATGGCGGCGACTATTTCTTGCATCGAGGCAGTGGCACCGCCCAGGTTGTAGACATGGGCACCCTCCATGGAGGTGCGTGCTGCGCGGATCATGACCCGGGCAGTTTCTGCGGCATGATGGTAGACTACGGTACCGCCGTAACTGATGTGGAATGGGCGGCCCAGGATAGCGGCCAGCATGGCTTTGGTAGGAGTGGAGGACCACCCCTGGTCGCGGCCGGGTCCGTAGACTACGTAGGGGCGCAGGCCAATGCTGTCGACGCCGTATTCGCGCCAGTAGATGCGGGCGGTGCCCTCGTTGGCTTGTTTGAAAACGCCGTAGAGGGTGGGCGGATCGAGCGGTGCGTCGTGAGCTAAGGGTGCGTCCGGATAGTTCTCAGCCTCGCCGTAGACGCCGATGGAACTGGCGTAGGCCAGGCCCTGGAGTTGGTCGGCGCGGCGCTTTGCGGTTTCGAGGACGACGGTGGTGCCCACGACATTTACCTTGGCCCCCACGGTTCTCTCGAATGTATCCAGGTCGGCGATATCACCTTCGATGAGATGCACTTTTGCCAGGGCGTCGTCATCCATGGTCAGGCGCAGGCGATGGGCGTCGCCGCCTAGGTCGTAGGTCCACACGTCGAGACCTTCGTCGGTCAGATGTTTAGCGGTCCAAGCGCCGACGCAGCCGAGGGCGCCGGTTATAAGGAAACGTTCTGCGGTCATGGAGGTTGCTCGCGATTTGAGGTATAGAA
>Ga0114996_10005646_pt1 | contig 14640 bp, 10 predicted proteins | sample ArcticOcean_MG_C_4_FD_87039 | JGI IMG/M metagenome (GOLD analysis project Ga0114996, IMG submission 87039) | Marine microbial communities from western Arctic Ocean - ArcticOcean_MG_CB4_134 | ecosystem: Environmental > Aquatic > Marine > Oceanic | place: Arctic Ocean: Canada Basin | collected...
CGCCCGTCTCTTCGCCCGTCTCTTCGCCCGTCTCTTCGCCCGTCTCTTCGCCCGTCTCAACGGTCTCGCCAGTCTCGCCGGTTTCTTCGCCGCTTTCGCCGGTCTCCGTCGAAACGGTGTCCTTTTCTCCGAAGGGGTCCTTGCCCGCGTCGGGAACGACTCCTCCACCGGTGGTGGTCCCGTAATCACCGCCTTCACCCGCCTCATCGGTCGAAGACGAACTACAGGCGAGGATCCCCGAAAGGAGAACCATGAAAATCCACTGCGCTGGAATGGTGTTCAACATGACGATGCTCCTGCCCCATCATCAGCCACATGGCCTTGAAACCATGCGTGAAATCCGAAGCGCCGGGCAATGAGCACTCGGAAGCGGCGGCAACATATCACGCGCCTCCATGAATCCAAGAGAGATCGACCCAAACGGTGAGATGGTCTGCAGCGAGGTGCGTGGGATCACCCTCAGGAGACCGGAAGAAGCGCGAACACATCGTATTCCTTCACTCCACTCCGGATTCCCTCAGAAGATCCCGATGAGCGATCAGCGCGCGAGGGAGGGGATCGTCAAAAGAAAGGCCCGTTGGAAGACGAACCGCCTGAGCGTGGAGCCAGAGTCGATCGGGGGCCTCCGGAATGTGCTGGAAAGTACGGGATCGATAGCGTTGATCGCCGACGACGGCATGACCCAATCCTTGGAGATGCTTCCGTATCTGGTGTTTCCGACCGGTCTCCGGATGCACCTCCAGCAGCGATAATCCGCCGATCCACTCCAGGCATCGATAGCGCGTGACGGCGTCCACCATGCGGCGGCGCCGAGCGTCCCGAAGTGGCTCGCGAATCACGCCCTTCTGATTCGTCTTTCCGTACACGAGCGCGACATAGAGCTTCTCGATCAGACCCTCCGAAAACCAGGTCCCGAGGCGCCCACGCACGGCTGCATCCGCCGAGCAGAGCACCACTCCCGACGTGGAGCGATCGAGTCGATGGGCGGGCATGGCCCCCCCCGCATGCGTCTCAAGCCACGTCATCAGGTTGGGGAAATCACCCTCCCCGGCCGTGTGAACCACCCACCCAGAGGGCTTGTGAACGGCGATGACGCCCTCGCTCTCTCCGAGAATGTTCGGGAGCTCATCGGCTTCGGAATCAGCTTCCTGCATACATTCAATCTATCCCACTCCGCGCCTTGATCCGATTTTTTCAACAAGATCGCGATGCCTCCGGAATGGACCCATGGAAGCGGAGAACGGCCCGTTCGGTCTCGAGCATGGACCGCAAACACCTTGGAGAGACAACGATGACGAACCTCAACACACATACGACACGCATCCTGACCATTCTTGGACTCGTCTGCATGATCGCCCTCACCTTGGGTTGTGAGACTGGCGACCCCGCGTTCGACGGCGACTGGGACATGCCTCTAGAGGAAATCGAGGGCGAGCTCTCCTTCAGCGCGACCAAGGTTCAAACCGCCGAAGCGGTGGACACGGAGACCGACGACAGCGCTGATGAACAGTCCGACTATCAGACCTGCCTGGAAGCCTGCATGGATGACGGCGGAACCTTCACCAGCTGCCACAACACCTGCTCGAACACCTTCACCGTCCACTACCAGTCGTGCCTGAACAACTGCATGGCGAGCGGCGGGACCTTCACCAGCTGCCATCGCACCTGCAAGCCGCCCACGCCCAAGCCGGTCGACAAGTCCGACGCTCTCGAGAGCACCACGAAGGCCGGAATGATGGCCGATGACTCGGACAGCGATACGGATGGCGACACGGACGAGTTCCTGCTCACGGCAGAGGCGGAGGACACGCCCTACGCTACCTGTCTGAATGCCTGCATCGCGGACGGCGGAACCTTCACCAGCTGCCACAGCACCTGCAAGGAGTTGATCAAGCCCGTGACCAAGGAGCTCCTCTCCGGCTTGAAAGCAGCCCTCTCTCGCCAGTAGCCGGAAGCAATCCCAGCATTGCCGGCGCGCCCCGGACGACGCGAGTTGTTCGGGGCGCATTTCGTTTCAGGACCCGCTCACTGCGCTCGTATGGGCAGTTTTTTTCATATTCCTCCGTAACACCTGTCGGCCCGCTTCGTAGGAGAGAGTGAAAAGGCAAACGGCACCTTTGGCCGGCAAGCTCGCCAGGCCGACGGTTCCCCGCAACACGGAGCGAAAACTCATGCGAAATATTCACCCTGTTTTTCTGTCGATCACTCTGGCCCTCTCCCTGGCGCTCGCCGCGGGATGCAGCACTGGCAGTGACTCCACCTCAAGCGCCGATCAACCCACAGCTCTCGCCCTGGACGCGAGCGCGTTGACTCCGCTCGCCAACGACTTCCACTACGAGGGCTGGATCCTCGTGGACGGCGCGCCGTTGACCACAGGCAAGTTCAACGTGGATGAAGAGGGCGTCATCGTCGATCTCTGGGGTCAGGTCATCCCGGGCGGAATCTTTGAGGTCGGCGTCGATCTGAGCGATGCGACCGACGTCATCCTCACCATCGAGCCCGCAGGAGACACCGACACGATCCCCTCCGAGACCCATTACGTCGCTGGCGGACTCGAGGACGGTCAGGCCCACCTGACGGTTGCCGCGGGCGCAGCGCTCGGCGACGACTTCCAGATGGCCAACGGAACCTACATCCTCGCGACCCCGACCGACGGCATGGACACCAACGAGCGGAGCGGCGTGTGGTTCGTGGACATCGCCCAGGAGCCCTTCGCTCCGAGCCTCGACCTGCCCGAGCTCCCCGAAGGATGGGAGTATGAAGGATGGGCCGTGATCGATGGAGTCCCGGTCACCACCGGTCGCTTCACCGCACGGGACATGGCCGACGCGTTCAACGGGTTCAGCGGCGAGATGATGGCTCCGCCCTTCCCGGGAGAGGACTTCCTCGTCAACGCCCCCGAAGGCACCTGGTTCCCGACGGAGCTCTCCGAAGGAAAGGTGGTCATCAGCATCGAGCCGTCGCCCGATGACAGCCCTGCGCCCTTCCTCCTCAAGCCGCTGGTCGGCGACGTCCCGGTGGACGCCTTGGACCACGCCGCCCAGTCTCTGGACAACCACGCCGAGTCCTTCCCGAGCGTGACTGCATCTCTGGTCGTGATGGACTGATTCCCTTTTCCTCTCGTATCCCGCTCTCAGTCCATCCACGGGCGGGGCGCCAATCGGCGCCCCGCCCGTTTTTTTTTCCCGGCGCCAACGGGAGCGCGCCGCGGAAGTCCCCTCCTCGCGAATTGCATGCAAAACATGGCCGCTCCCGAATGGGACCTTGAATCCCCGCACCGATGAACCGACACTGCCGCCCGGGAGATCACCGCATGCGTCGCCACCTCATTCCATTCCTCCTCTGCTCCGGGCTGTTCCTGGCCTGTGAGCCTCCGCCCGTGGGCGTCGAGGAGGGCCCACCCGCAGGAGGAGAAGGGTGGAGCGACGGGAATGCAGACACAGGCGAATCCACGGAAGCGGTGGAGGACCCCATCGGCTGCGACAAGGAGACCCTGGCGATCCTCTGTTGCTGTGAGCAGGGCGCGAGCACACAGCCTCTATGCCATGGCGACCAATGGATCTGTCCTGTCGCATACGAGCTGCACTTGGAGGCGACCTGTCTGGATCCACTGGGCCCGTGCTCGACAACCGGAGAAGAAACCGGTGTCTCCCCTCCGGAGGAAGAGCCGGACGTCAGCCCAGGCTGGGCTCATCCCTGCGCGACGCCGACCGTGGTCGAGGCGTACGAGACAAAGGCCGCAGTCCATGTGAGCGCGTGCTCCAGCTGCCACAGCGCGGTGGTGGTTCCAGAGGTGCTCAAGACTCCGGGAGGTCTCTGGTACAACCCATCCGATGCCGTCGACACCGTCTCGCGCATGCTGCAGCTGGAGATCTTCGACGCCTTGCACCCCGAGACCAGCGCCTTCCTCCTAAAGCCACTCCCAGGCGAACAGGGCGGAGTGCCGCACGTCGGCGGCGACTTCTTCAACAAGAACGTGAAATCCTGGCTCGGTCTCCACGACTTCGCGATGACTGCGGTCCATTGTCTTCAACAGCTCCCGTGAGCGGAGACGAACCGCCGTTCGCCTAATTCAATCCGCGGGAAGAGAAGAAGCGACGACTGGTGGGAGTCTCGAGTTCCAGCAGATCTTCCAGTGTCGCTGCTTCGAGGCAGGCGAGGGGGATGCCGGAGGTCGCGTCCGCGCTGGTGGCGACTGGAGAGGGCTCCGTGCGCCACAGGAGATTCAAACGCCACTCGGAGGTCGGATCCGTCGCATCCCAGGGATCGAACTGGTCGAGCACGCCCAGCATTCCGGCGCGAATGCTGCCTCCCGCCTCATCACCGGACACCACCTTGAAGAGATAGCTGCCTGCGGCGTGAGCCACCGCCAGCTCGAAGGCATGGGAGTCCGGCTCTGGAGCGGAGGCCGTGGGATGGAAGAACATGCTCAGGAGCAGACCTGGGCATCCCAGCATGCACTGGGGCGGCATGGGAATGTCGATTCCCAGCGCTGTGAGGACATGTTTCACATCGTCGGGGGTCGCCCAGTTGAGCTGCGCCGTGATCTGCCCGATGAGGCGCTCCTCGGAGGCGCCGGAGATCGTATGCAGGGCGTACAACCACCCCCGGATTTCAGATCGCTCTTTCCCTGAGAGCCGCGCGCTGCGCCGCATGATCTCCTGAAGACGCTCTGACGTCAGCATGGACCCGAGAAAAGGGGACCAGCTGGGAGCACAGAGTTCGTATCCGGCTCCCTTCAGCGCGCTGTTGAGGAGATCAACGAGCGTGTGTCCCGTCTCATCGCTCTCACCGCCGCCCACCATCATCGTCGAACTCTCCCGCTCCAAAAGAGCGTGGTCTGCGGGATGCGTCGCGACGCTCAATTCGATCTCGCCCCCCATCAAGCCGAGGGAACGCAACCAGAAGGGCAGGCTCGCTGGACTGACGCGGATCGTGTTCAGCCCATCGCCGACCACCGCGAGGCATTGATCACAGAAGCACTCCATCACCCGCAGGGTCCAGAGCGGCGTGTTCAAGAGCACCTGATGGATGTTCTCGCGCTCCACGACGCCCTCTTTGCGAGCGCTTTCCAGCCAGGCACGGAGCTCCCCCGTGACCTCGTTGGAGGGATCGCTCGCGTGGGTCACGACCACGACCTCCATCGGGAAAGGGCTGTCCACTTCGGAGAGGGCCCCCAGACGCGCCAGGCGACAGCTCTCGGCGTGCTCCCACCAGCGAGCGTCGACCTGCAAGGCCTTCACGTGACGACCGATTTCCCCGACCCAGGTGTCCTCACCTGCGCCCCAGGCCGTGAGCTCCGCCTCCAGATTCAAGATCCACTGTCGCGCCGTGTCGACGCATCCGACCTGACTGAGCACGAGCGCACACTCGTAGATGCACGAGGATCGGAGCGCGTGGAGGGTCTCCCATCGTTCGTTTTCATCGGGGCCCGAGGGCTCCCCCATGGCCTCGATGAGGTGATCCAGGAGGCCATGCGCGTCGACCAGATCCGTCAGCCGGCTCTCGAGGAGAATCTGGTGCATCTCATCGTCGAGATCCTCCATCGACCCGACATCATCAAAGCGCGCCATCAGCGCCACGGTCAGGTTCTGGAGGATCTCCTTGTTCCCGCTCATCGCCGCGTGATGTCGACGCGCAGTAAGAGCCCGGGAGCGATCCACGAGCGCTCCGAGGCTATCCCCGGAGTCCAGCCGTTGGTGGGAGCGCTGCTCGAGAACCTCTGCCAACATCTGGCGAAACTCCTCGTTCACCAGCTCCACCGCCAGCTCACACCATTGGAGGGATTGATCAATGAGCGCCCGACGGGTCTCCGGAGTCTTCATCAAGAGGCTCGCGAGTCCATACCCCTGCACGATGCGCTCGATCCAGGGCTGAAGCGTCTGCGGATCGTCGGGGACATCCTCGCGTGGGATCGCGTTCCAGCGCTCGACGAGCCGGCTCGTATGAGCCAGCACCTCCCGAGGGTCGATGGACTCCTCGTTTAAATGACGACGGAGGATCTCACCCAACGCGTCGAGGGATTCCTGCAGGTCCGGCGGCAGCATGGGCTCTTCAGGCGAGGGGAATACTTCGGGGCGAACTCGAAGTATCCCATTCCCACCGCCTCCCGGCAACTGGGTCCAATCGGGCGCAGCGACGCCTCATGGAAGCGCCCTTCCGAGAACCCTTGACGATCCACGCTTCGGCGGCCCAGGATGGCTCGACTTTCACACGGATTGGAGCGCTCCATGGCCAACTCGACACGTCGTACTGAACCCGACCACAACGAGACCGGATGGCCAACTGGGGTCCCGTACATCATCGGAAATGAAGGCTGCGAGCGCTTCAGCTTCTACGGCATGAAATCGATCCTGCAGGTGCACCTGACGGGGCTCTTCGTCACCGCCGGGATGATGGGCACTGCGGGAGAAGCCCACGCCCAGGAAATCGTGCACCTCTTCATCGCCGGGGTGTATGCCTTCCCGATGATCGGCGCGATCATCGCGGATCGGCTCTGGGGAAAGTACAACACGATCATCATCCTCTCTCTCGTCTATTGCGCCGGTCATGCAGTCCTCGCCTTCTCAGACGACACGATCGAGGGCATGTACCTCGGCCTCGCGCTGATCGCCATCGGGTCCGGCGGCATCAAGCCTTGCGTGTCGGCCAACGTCGGCGACCAGTTCGGCCGGGGCAACTGGCACCTCGTCACCAAGGTCTTCCAGGCGTTCTACTGGATCATCAACTTCGGCTCGTTCTTCGCGACGCTGATGATCCCCTGGCTCAAGGCCGAATACGGCGCATCCGTCGCCTTCGGGATCCCCGGAATCCTGATGTTCATCGCGACGGTGTGGTTCTGGATGGGGCGCGACAAATTCGTCCACGTCCCCCCGAAGCCCGGAGGAAACCTGGGGATCTACGACACCGTCGGCTCGTCGCTGCTCTTCATGGGGTTCATCGGACTTCCGCTCTTCTTCACCTCCATACTCTCCACGTCCGTGTTCTGGATCTGCGTGGTCGGCTGCATCGCGAGCGGCCTCCTCATCTTCAACCATCGCCAGTCCATCTCCCCCGACGACGGATTCCTCGCGGTGATGTTGGTCAACTTGAAGGGACTGCTCTCCGGAGGTGAAGCGAAGGCCGCAACGACTCCATCGTCCACCCATCTGGACGTCGACGAAGCCCCCGTGGCCATCAGCGACACTTCGAGCGCAGACACGAAGGGCTCTCTCGCCAACCACTGGTTCTTCGGGCCTTCCCACCGGAAATACGGTCAGGAGGTCGCCGAGGGACCGATGGCCGTGCTCCGCATCATCTCGGTCTTCTTCCTCGTCAGCGTGTTCTGGGCGCTCTTCGACCAGCACTCCTCGTCCTGGATCCGACAGGCCATGCGCATGGATCTCCACGTGGAGTTTCTGGGTATCTCGATGGACCTCCTTCCCAGTCAGATCGCAGCGCTGAACCCGCTGATGGTGATGATCCTCATCCCCTTCAACAACTTCCTGCTCTACCCCCTCTTGAACCGGGTCTTCCCGCTCACGCCGCTCCGCAAGATGACCATCGGGATGGTGATGGCGAGCGCTGCCTTCGTGGTGGTCGCGTTGATTCAAGCGCAGGTCGAATCCCTCGCGGGGACGGAAGAGAAGGTCTCGGTCGCCTGGCAGGTGCTCCCCTACTTCATCATGACGCAGGCAGAGGTAATGGTCTCCATCACCGGCCTCGAGTTCGCCTACACCCAGGCGCCGAAGCGAATGAAATCCATCGTCATGGGCTTCTGGCTTCTGTGCGTGGCCTTCGGGAGCAAGATCGTGATCATCATGACGGGCTTCGAAGATCTCAGCCTGACGAACTTCTTCTGGGTCTTCGCCGCGTTGATGGGCGCCGCTTCCGTCCTCTTCGGGATCCGCGCCTACTTCTACGAGGGCAAGGAGTACACGCAATAGCCTCCGGAGTTCCCATGCGCTTCATCGCCGCCCTGATCGCAGCACTCGTCTTCGCGTCCTGTTCGGAGTCCGCCGCTCCATCGGGGGACAACGACGACGTCCTCCCGGACGTGGCGGAGGACGTCGGAGAAGACGTGACGGCAGATGCTGATGACGACGCGACGCCCGATGCCGACCCACCGTCAGAGCCGAAGATCAGCGTCCAGCTCGTAGAGGACCCGGCCCTTCTGCCCACCGGGGACGGCGCCGAGGCGCGGCTGGGGAAGGCGTGGATGATCGCCAACGACGTCGCCCGCTTCTACGTGCAGGACACCGACGTCGCCGCTGGAATCAACCTCTACGGCGGCAACCTCATCGACGGGGTGCTCCTCGATGGATCCGGAAATCCCGGTCCAGATCGATTTCGGGAGATGTTCCCGATCATTCGCCTCAAGCTCGCGACCGCCGAGACGATCACCGTGGAGACCGCCGAGGACGGCGAACCCTTCCTTCGGGTTCGCGGCACCGATTTGAAGACCGGCGTGGTGGAGATAATCGACGCGCTCGTCGGCGCACCCGAAGGGCTCGACATCTGGACGGACTATTCGATGGTCCCGGGAGTCCCCGCAGTCAAGATCACGACGACGGTCCGTCATCCCGACGGAGAAGGCGCGGATCTGAACGCGCCGCTCCTCGGCGACCTCCTCGCCTTCGGGAGCCAGCTCACGCTCTTCACGGAGACGGGCGGATTTGTCGAACCGGACAGCGGGAAGCTCAACACCATCGCGGGTCGAGGGGACGGCGTCTCCTACGCCTATGTCCGCGAAGACGGCGACTTCACGCTTCCCATCGTCGATTCGAGCTTCACGGGAGCGTTCTTCGACGGCGGCATCGCCAGCGAAGGCCTCCATGAGCTCCAGTTCTCCCGATGGATGATCGCGGGAACCGGCGACATCGCCAGCGCGCTAGAGGTCGCTCACGCGATTCGCGGGATCGAGGTGGTTCAGATCCAGGGGTTTGTTCGCGAGCTCTTGACCGAAGACCCCATCCCCGACGCCCGCGTCACCGTGCTCTCGATCGGAGACGGACGCCACGCGATCAACCAGGCCGCGACCGAAGAAAATGGCCACTATCGCCTGACCGTCCCGCCTGGAACCTACGAGATCATCGCGACGGCGCCGGGTCGCAGAGACACGATCCAGTCGGAGATCCCTTACGATGAGAGCCTCCACCTCGACCTCGAGATGGGCACCTCCGGATCCCTCGTCGTGAGCACGAACGGCCCCGCGAAGATCACGCTGGAGAACGTCAACGCGGAGCCCTTCGACCCGCAGCTGGGGGTCGAACACGTCGAAGAGACCCGGCAAAAGATCTACAGCCCCGACGGAGAGACAACATTCACGGTGAAGCCTGGGACCTATCTCGCGACCCTCTCCCGAGGGCCTGAGTGGAGCACGCACTCCGAGACCCTGGACATCTCGGAGGCCGAGGAGACGATCCTCGCGATCGACCTCGTCCATGAAGTGGACACCACAGGCTGGCTCGCGGGCGACTTCCATCAGCACACCATCGGGAGCCTCGATTCGGGCATGACCCATCGGGACAAGGTCGCGGAGAACCTCGCCGAAGGCGTCGAAGTGCCGGTGACGACGGACCACGACAACGTCACCGACTACAGGCCCGCCGCCCTGGAGATGGGCGTCGAAGATCTGCTTCACCCGATGGTGGGCAACGAGATCAGCGTCAACTCCGTGGGGCATTTCAACGCCTATCCGCTTCCCCTGGACACCGAGGACCCCTTCCTGTTCGTGGGCTCCCAGTTCTGGGCTGGGAGGACCATTCAGGAGCTCTTCGACCAGGTCCACGAGGCCGCCCCCGAGAGCGTGATCCAGATCAACCACCCCCGCGACAAGGGCAACGCCTACTTCACCTGGATCGGCCTGGATCCTGTGACCGGGGAGGCCACCAACCCCGGCGAAGTGATCCCAGACGGCTTCCATGGAATGGAGGTCAACAGCGATCTCGGCACACCCGACCAGTTCACGGAGGAATCGGACACGTCGATGTCGTTGGCCGCCAAGGGGGGCCAGGTGCCCTCCATGCGCGATTGGTTCGGGCTCCTCGGCGCGGGACTTCCGATCTGCGCGATGGGCAACTCGGACTCCCACGACTACGGCTCCAAGACCGGCTATCCCCGGACCCTCCTCCACGTCGAGACGGACGACCCCTCCGCCGTGACGGACAGCCAGGTCGTCAACGCCATCAAGGGACAGCGCGCCTCGATCTCCAAGGGACTCTTCGCGCTCTTTCTCGTAGACGACGCGGTCCGCATGGGCCACGCGGATCCCCTCACGCTCGACGCGGAGGGCAGCGTCTCGTTCGACGTCGTCGTCCGCGGACCGTCCTGGCTCGGGCTGAATCGCGTGGAGCTCTACGTGAACGGCCGACCGATGCCGCTCATCGACGATCCCGACAACCACGCCCTCACGATCGGAGGCGAGGGGGATCTCTGGGTGAACTCGACGATCACGGAGGGCCCCTTCGAATGGCGACGCACCGTCACGATGGCCCCCACGGAAGACACCTGGATCGTGGTCATCGCACGAGGCGCGGGGTCTGGTGAGCCAGTCTTCAGCGGCGAAGCGTTCGGATACACGAACCCCCTCTACATCGACGTTCCTTGAGAGCGCTGCTGCTGATCGCCCTGCTGATCCCCGTGTCTGCGGCCGGTCATGAGGTGACGCATCCCAAGCAGCTCGACCTCCATCTGGACCCCACCGGAATCACCGTCCTCGTTCATTTCAACAGGGCGGCCGGCTCCAAGGCACGAGACACCCGCGGCGACTTCGACGCCAACCACGACGGTCAGCTCACCGAAGTCGAAGCGCGAGCGCTCGTGCGCCGATTGACGACATTCGCGACCCACGCGCTGCGGGTGTCTTCCATGGACGAACCCGTCGCGGGGACGCCGCCGGAGCTCCTCGGACAGCATGGATTGAAAGCGCCCGTGAATTCGGCGACGAGTCTCGGGATCACGCTGAAGATCCGCTACAAGATCGCTTTCTCCGCGCAGCCCAGGATCGTGACGATCCAGGATCGGCATCCAGATCCAAAATGGAACGTGATGGTCCGGATCCACTCCCGAGAAATCACGGTCACGCCGGAAGAGCCCTCCGAGGTGAACGGGGAACGCCCCCTCGCGCTGCTCGTGGCGCTCGCCCGATGAGACTGGGAGAGAGGGAGTCGCTCGACTAGAGCTCGAGGTCGAACCCGAGGTCGCGACAATGCCGCATCGCCGAGCGTCGCTCCGCGCCGCCCGACCTCCTCAAGAACCCCGCTGCGCCTACGAAATCACGCTGTTCGCAGCGAATCCGGGCGAGCAGCGCGGAGGCCTTCCTGCGTGCACCTGCTGCGAGGGCCATCCGAGCGGTCTTTTCCGCCTCTTTCCAGCGGGCCTGCTTCATGAATGCCTCCGACGACTTCAGCAACGCGCTCTGCTCCGGCGTCGTCGAGGGGGATCGGGCCTTCGACGGTGCTGTCTTCCGAGCGGGACTGCCGGGGGATGGAGAGATCGCGGCCGCAGCGTCTGTGACGGAAGCGTCCAGCGCCACGCCCGAGGAGGCGTCGGACTCTTCTGGGACCTCTTCCACCATCGCGCCGCTCTCGCTCGGCTCCAATTGGGGAGCGATCACGCTCCCCTCCTCGACGGTCTCAGGAGGGGGCGAGGGATCCGGGTGTGGCCAGAGCAGAGGGATGCACACGAGCACAGCCAGAGCCCCGATCGACAGGAGGAGACGGCGGATCATCTCGCCCCGATACCAGGAGAGGAACCAGGGCGAAAATGGCGACTCGTCCGCGGGCGGCGGAGTTGAGGCCTGTTTCGCGGGACGAGTCTCCGCCTGGCAAGGGCTCAGCTCCGTCAGCGCGCCGGCCTCGGGCATCCCAAGCAAAAACGCCTCAAAGAACGCATCCACGCTCGGAAATCGTTCTTCGGGTCTCTTCTGCATGGCGCGCTTCAGAGAGGGATACACGGATTCGCGGAGTTCCCCACACAGACTCCGGAGCTCCCGGGGCTCCTCATTCACGATCTTGTGGAGGAGGTTCATCACTCCTGTCCCCTCGTAGGCGCGTTGAGCGGAGAGCATCTCGAACGCGACGAGGGCGAGCGCGAATTGATCGGTCCACGGACCCATCTTGTCGATCTCGCCGAGGACCTGCTCTGGCGCCATGTAGTTGGGCGTCCCCATCATCATTCCGCTCGCCGTCTGGAGGCTCTGGGAGCGGAGGATCTTGGAGATGCCAAAATCCAGCACCTTGACCCGCTCCTCGGGGGTCCCGGGATCACAGAGGAAGATGTTGGAGGGCTTGAGATCGCGATGGATGATGCCCTGCGCATGCGCGGCGCTCAGCGCCGAGACCGTCTGACCCAGGAGGCGCTCCACCCGGGGGAGCGGCATCGGCGTGGTCCCGATGACCGTGCGGAGATCGTCGCCCTTCAGGAGCTCGAGAACGATGAAGGGATCCCCCGTCTCGTGGACGTTGAAATCGAGGGCGCGGACGATATGAGGATGATCCAACTGGCTCGCGATCTCCGCCTCTCGACGGAATCGAATGAAGAGTTCGTCTTCCTCTGCAGGCACGGAATGAAGCACCTTGACGGCGACCTCGGTCGGGAGCCTCAGGTGCTTCGCGATCCAGACCGAGCCCACCCCCCCACGTCCGAGTTCCCGCACCAGTTCATAGGTCTCGGCCAGAATCGTCCCGGCGCGAAGCTCACTCATGGCTGGCTCTTTTTCCCCGGAAGCGTCGGGAACTGCGCTAGACTTGGCGCCATGTCCCGATGCCTTCTGTCGATCGTTTGCCTGTCCGCGATGCTTTCAGCGAGTGTAGCTTCCGCGGATCCAGAGCGCCACAGCGACACAGATTTCCAGCAGACCCTCTCGGTCGTCACGGACGGCGAAGGTCGATTCATCGCGTTTACGCCGGAGTCGCCCGACCGCGACGATCGGATCTTCTTTGGCGACGCGAAGACGCTCCACCGAGTGCCCTACATGGGCTGGTCCCGAAACGGAGACACGGAGTTCTCGTACCACCTCCTCGATCCCCGGCATCATCAGAAATCCTTCGACTTCAAGGACGGGCGCTACACCGTCACATGCGACAACGCGAAGCGCTCATTCACGCTCCTCGACCCCGAGAAGACGCGGGACTTCCTGGCCAACGCGGTACTCATGGAGGCCCTCGAGTACCGCGTCCCCCACTTCCTGGGTCGAGACGAGTTCGGAAATTACTACTATGTCGATCGCCTGCTCACCTGGAAACGAATCGAAGAAGAGGACGGAGGAGTCGACTACCAGTCCGTCCGCACCCGGGATTTTCGCCTCTACAAGGGGCACCCGGGGAGCCTGAAGAAGCTCCAGATGCGCAACGTCGTGTCCGACAGCGAGGGAGAGATCTTTTCCAGTCGCAGCGGGACCCTTCGGCTCATCGTCAGCAACCCCGGCTCCAAGAGCGGCCAGGAGGCCACCTGGATTCAAAAAAAGGAGCGGGTGAGCCTCGTGGAGCTTCCCCTGAACCGGAACAGGGAGTTGATTTTCGTGGAGCTGGGGATCTCCTCGGACCAGAAGTTCGGCATGCCCTGCGACCTCTGATCAGCGCCCCCTCCGCTCAGCGACACGCCACGGATTTGCGCTCCCCAAACGTCCGGATGTCCTCAGGAAGACCGAAGACCTGGCGGTGCACGGCGTTGAACGCCGGGAACTGATGGGGAGTGCTCCGCGCCGCTGCACAGAGGATCTTGTTCGCAGCGACCAGACGTCCCTGTCGCCGGTGGATCTCCACGCGAGCATCGAGGGCATTCGCCGCCACTCCGGGGGGGACATCTGGGCGCGTCCCGAGCATCCTCAAGAGCTCATCGGCCTCGTCGAGCCTCCCCTCCGCGACCGCGGAGACCGCCCGGAGATAGGTGTATTGCGGCTTCTTTTTCGCCTCCTTGGAGGCGACCTCCAGCGCTGCCGAAGCCTCCTTTTCCAGCCCCCGAAGGAGGAGCTTTCGCGCTCCCTTGAGGCCGACTTCCTTGAGGCGCCGCTTCCCCGATGGAGCGACCTCTGGCGTCGCGGGGACGACCGCGTCCCGCCGCAGAACGGGCTCCATCGATTGCGAGACGCCCTGGAGATGGCGAGCGAGGGGGTGATCGGGGCGTGCGTTCAGCGCGGTCGTGAGCGCCGCATCCGCACGCTTCCGATCTCCGCGGATCAGGTAAAGCCATCCGGAGAGAACCTGCCCATGCACCCAATCCGGGGAGGTCGCCATCATCCGCTGGATAATCGACTCCAGATCGGCGTTGGAACCCCTCGCTCTGTCCGCCGGAGAGCGACGAGCGATGGAGCGACCCCGGCGCGCCCACGCCAGCGTGTCCCTCGGCCAGCTGGCCAGGTGGGACTGAATATGCTCTGAGGCCTTCTCCTCGGTCGACAGGTCGCGCCGGAGATGATGGAACACCATCCGCGACACATGCCGATCGCCGGAATGGCGCGCCATCGCCTTCCTCGCAAACTCGGGGTCCTGCGAATTCAACACCTCGCCGGAGAGGAGCGCCGCGTGCACTGCGCCCGCGGAATCCAACGCGCAGGGTGCACCCGCCGCGCAGGGTTTTTGCGAAGGCATCAATCCATGTGCCTGCGCCGCCGTCAGCGCTCCCGGGCGCTTCATCAGCGCGGTGATCTCACTGGCGAGC
>Ga0114996_10005648_pt1 | contig 14637 bp, 12 predicted proteins | sample ArcticOcean_MG_C_4_FD_87039 | JGI IMG/M metagenome (GOLD analysis project Ga0114996, IMG submission 87039) | Marine microbial communities from western Arctic Ocean - ArcticOcean_MG_CB4_134 | ecosystem: Environmental > Aquatic > Marine > Oceanic | place: Arctic Ocean: Canada Basin | collected...
AGGGGTGAAAGCCGTCTTCGTATTCTTCCTCGATAAATTGAGTTGAGAGGTCGCCTGCTATAAATCGAGGATGCGCCATGACAGCAGCCAAAAATCCAATATTGTTGGAAACGCCCTTGATATAGAACTGATCCAGTGCCCGACGCATGTTGGCGATGGCGCTTTTGCGTTCCGCGCCACTGGTCACAAGCTTGGCAATCATGGGATCGTAATAGATCGGAATTTCGCCACCTTCGTAAACGCCTGTATCCACCCGAACCGTGGCGCTTTCGGCAGGTGCTCCATAGCGCACGAGCCGCCCGGCCGATGGCAGGAACCCACGCACCGGGTCTTCCGCATAAATACGCGCTTCCATGGCCCAGCCGTTTAATTTCACATCGGCCTGGGTGAACGGCAGCTTCTCCCCTGCCGCAATACGGATCATCAATTCCACTAAATCCAGCCCAGTCACGAATTCGGTGACCGGATGTTCGACCTGCAAGCGCGTGTTCATTTCCAGAAAAAAGAAATTCTGGTCCACATCCATGATGAATTCGACCGTGCCAGCGGACACATATTTAACCGCCTTCGCCAGCTTTATCGCCTGTTCTCCCATCGCGGCACGAATATCAGGGGTGACGAACGGCGACGGTGCTTCTTCGATCACTTTTTGGTGGCGACGTTGGATGGAACATTCACGCTCGCCAAGATAGACCGTATTGCCGTGGTCATCAGCAAATACCTGGATTTCAATATGGCGCGGCTGTTCGATGAGCTTCTCAATAAACACACGTCCGTCGCCAAAACTCGATTCAGCCTCACGCACAGCAGAGCGAAAGCCGTCTTTGACTTCGTCATTGTTACGCGCGATCCGCATGCCCTTACCGCCACCCCCTGCAGACGCCTTCAGCATCACCGGATAGCCGATCTTCTTGGAAATGGTGACAGCCTTACGGGCGTCGATGATGGCTTCCGTGTGACCGGGAATAACACTAACACCAGCCTTTTCGGCCAATTTCTTAGATTCAATTTTGTCGCCCATGGATTTTATGGCGCGGGGCTTGGGACCTATGAAGGCAATGCCTTCGCGCGCAAGCTTGCGTGCAAACGCCGGATTTTCCGACAGGAACCCATAGCCGGGATGAACTGCATCGGCCCCGGTTTCTTTGATTGCCGCAATGATATTTTTAACCGAAAGATAGCTATCGGACGATGGCGCAGGCCCAACAAAAACAGCCTCATCCGCCATCAGTACGTGCAGACCAAGGCGGTCGGCCTCTGAATAGATCGCGACCGTCTTAATCCCCATCTTTTTTGCCGTCCTAATTATACGGCAGGCGATTTCTCCCCGGTTGGCAATAAGTATCTTTTTAAACATGGTCCCCCAAATCATCCTTCAGTCCGAAACCATAGATTACCCGAACCGTGGGAAAAGGCATCCTTGTTTTTGCTTATTCTCAAGATCATAATAATATACATGAATTGATTAGGTCTAATTCCGGAACAATGAACCAACTCGCCACCAGACCCCAGCTTGATCTTAGTGCCGAAGTTTCGCCGTCACGGCTGAGCGAAATCATTACCGATGGCCGTGCTTGGACGCAAGATAGCATTGATCCGGCGGACGCAGCCTTCAGCCCAAATGCCCAGGCCCAGGATGATCTTCAGGGCCTCATGGAAAAATGCCAAGGACTTCGCCCGGATGATCTTCCGACGGTGCCCCTCCCCGCCCTCCCTGCTTCGTTGAAATCTTTTATGGCAGAAGTCAAAGCCAGTTGCGATACGGGTTTGGGGTTCGCTGCGGCTGATCGGTTGGACTTGGATGGGGTAGATGTTGAGACCGCGACTGCTGTCTCCTGGAATTTGGGTCGAGCCGTTGGCCGTCAGGTTGCTCAAAAATGGGACGGCAGCATGCTCTATGACATTGCCGATTTCGGGATGACATTTGGCTATGGTGTGCGGGGGTCCTACACCAATGCAGAATTGGTGTTTCATACGGACAATGCATTTGCAATCGCACCGCCGGACTATGTGAGCCTGTTGTGCCTCTACCCGGCCAAGACTGTTGGGGTTAGTCGTTTTTGTAGTCTCTATACACTCCACAATCAGCTTTTGGAGCACCATCCGAAAGCCTTGGCTCGGCTGTACGAGCCGTTGATCTTTGATCGCCAGGCTGAACATGCAGAGGATGCGCAGAAAGTTTCTTACGCGCCGATGTTTAGATGGGATGGAACAAGGCTAACTGGCCGTGCACACCTTGGTCTGATTAAGAAAGGCTATAAGATCATTGGCCCTGACATAGACGTGGAAACCAAGGACGCGCTTGCCGCGTTGGAAAAAGTCACCTCGTCACCAAATAATTGGGTCGAACAGCACTTGGAGCGAGGACAAATTCAATTCCTCAACAATCAGGAACTGGCTCACTATAGAAGCAAATTCGAAGACCATGATAACCCGACAATAAAACGCCATCTCATTCTCTCTTGGCACCGCGACCAAGGCAGTGTTGGATATGATGGCTAATAATAATTTTAGGGAGCGACGACGTCATGGCGATACCTGAGCCCAAAATTCCATTTATAGATAATCCGAGCGAATACGCGAGCCCATCCCTGGACCGCTTCATTGACGACGACAGGGCCTGGACTCTGAACACCATTGACCCGAACAACATGATCGTTCGTCTCAACGATGATCAACAGGCAGAATTAAAAGAGATTGCCAAAGACCTGACAGACAACCCCTTCCCTGAGTTGATGCGAAATCCGGACCACATTAATGCGCCGGAATTGAGCGTGGCGATGAAAAAAATTACTTCCCTGCTGGACAGCCCAGGTTTCGGCGTTATCGACCGCTTGGCGCTTGATGATATGGACCTCGATACGGCAAAATCAATCTATTGGATTCTTGGACAAATGGTCAGCCGACCCGTGGCCCAAAAATGGGACGGCACGATGCTTTATGATGTCCTTGATATTGGTAAAAAAGGCGAAGCTAAGGGCTACGGCTTGCGCGGCTCTCTGACCAATGCGGAGTTGTTTTTCCATACCGATAACGGTTTTAACGTCAACCTGCCGGACGCCGTTTCATTGCTGTGTGTCAACCAAGCCAAGGAGGGCGGCGTCAACCGATTTGCCAGTGTCTACTCACTGCACAATCGACTGCTGGAACGATGCCCGGAGCATCTTAAGCGGTTGTATCAACCGGTCCTGTTCAATCGCAACATGGAGCATGCCGAAGGTGAGCCAACGATCCTCCGCACATCCATATTCTCGTGGGACGGTGAACGCTTAATCGCGCGACCTAATCCCTTCTATGTCTACCAAGCCTATGAAATGGCCGGGATCGAGATGGAAACCGAACTCACAGATGCCATCGATGCCTTGCGAGAGGTCGCCAAGGACACCGATCTCTGGGTCGAAATGCGCATGGAACGCGGCCAGATGCAGTTCCTTAACAACCGCCAAGTCTTACACTATCGCAGCTCCTACGTTGATTACGACGAACCAGAACGCCAGCGCCATGCAATCCGAATGTGGTACCGAAAGTCTGGCCGCCAAATGTATAACGGCTAGACTTAGCTAGGCACCCGCGCTGCTGTGGCTTCGGCTTCGAAGATGAAGTCAGGATTGGCCAGCGAAGACACCACCAAGAAGGTCGAACACGGATAGGGCTCCGGGAAATATTTCTTACGCACTTCAAACATTTCTTGGCGATCTTCCAGACTGGTTAGAAAACACGTCAGCATTATAACGTCCGTCATGTCCCAGCCATGATGGTCCAGGATCATTTTGATGTTGTTAAAAGCCACTTCGGCCTGCCCCAACATACCCTCGGGGATTGACCCATCGGGCGCGACCCCGACTTGGCCAGCCATCACCAGCCACTCTGCGTTGGCAGGAACTTTAACGGAATGCGAATAAATGCCGTTGGGTGGTGCGTTGGTCGCAGGATTGACGCGCGGTAAAGTCAAGGTCTCCTCCTGTGTTTGGTTTATTGATTAGGTAAATTTTACTAAGGCTTTTCGATAACGTCCACGAGCAGTTGAAAAAGAATTTCTCCGCTTTTCTTTAAATCCTTGATCGGGGCGCCTTCGTCGATGCCATGGAAATTAATCGGGGGCCCAAGACGGGGGTGAAACAATGCCCCTGCCGCCAGCAGTTTAGGATGCCCCTTGGCATCGGTTCCTCCCCCAATGCCGAGCTGGGGACAGGATTTCCCCATGACCTGTTTGTACGCTCGGTCTATCCGTTGGAAGCGATCATTCCGGCCTGGAACCTTTAAGTCAGGCGCAAAGGCAGTTTTGGTTGTGATTAAATTAATCTGTGGGCCGGGAATGGCTGTGTTGAATCGTTTCGTTATCGTATTTAATATTTTCGAGAACCTACTTTTGCCAGGCAACGTCCCCTCTGACTTGCCATCCCAATTAACCCCATGATGACCAAGTGCGTAACGAATATCGAGTTCCAAGGTGACAGCCCCGCCGGTTTTAAACCGTGTCACTGCATAGGTGGTGCCATTGCCGATCCCAAATGTTTCATCTTCGGCCTCAAGCAAACTCGGATGCTTTTCGCCATACACGCGGGTACCCCAGGTCCATTTTATGAACTGCGCCATCCGCGCGGCACCGTTCATGCTCAGGCGACCTGTTTCAACCAAGCGACCTAAAAAATTCACCAGAGACACCAGAGGATTTGCGCCAGTCGCTCTGTTTTCCTCAGGTGCCGAACCATGCTGTGCGCCCGCAACCCGGGTCACCAGAACCAATTCTCCGGGCCTTGGATTTCGAACAATTAAATAGGCTCGACGGTAATCTGGATCATCAAACTGATACGCATGATATAAAAGCCCGATATGTTTCGCTAAGTTACGAACATCGCGGGGATTAAGCGCTTGGATCAGGGCGCGCGCGGAATCCGGAATTTGGTTCACCGGACCTGGCGAAGAATTAAGTTTCTCAATCCAAGGTTTATCTGGGATGGCGTCTCCTTGAAGCACAGAAAACAAAGGCCGCTCAATCCCCTTTTCCGCCCGAACACACCAGAAGCCATCATGCACGACGCCCATCCACGGCTTGGCCGCACGGTTGGCTTTAAAGTAATGCGGCATCGACATGTCGGTTTCCTCCGACGTATCGAATAGGACCTCTAGCGTTAATCCCTTTAGCTTTTCCGGTGTGGCATCAAATGCCTTGGCAATGGCCCGCAGGACCGCGAACGTGACGACAGCAGGCCCCTTATTATCAATCACCCCACGGCCAGTAATAAAGTCTGTAATATCGCCGCCATAGGCGCGTTCAATTTCTTCAATGTCGAGTGGGTTCTCCTGAAACCAGCCACGCCCCGGCGGTACCGTATCCAGGTGAGTTATCAGCGATACTTTCTTTGGACCGGAACCGATACGAAAACCAAAGACGCGGTATTTGCGATCTGCTGAGCGCCATTCGAAGGGCTTGAGTTTTAAGTTTTCTAGTTTTGAATTAAAAGCCAACGCCCACGGACCGAAGAACCCTTCATGCATTCGCCCCAAACCAATTTGGACTCGCCGCTCATCCATTGCCCCACCGCGATAAGTTGGAATTTGGACCAGCGCACGAACCTGATGCAGGAAGTCCCGGTCAAACAGATCACGGTAGATTTTGACGTTATCGGCAGCCGCGCTGAAGCTAATGGAACAAACTATAACGATGGCAAATACGAGGCGCATGGCCAATCCTACCTATGATGAGTCTCACGACGCAAACAACCCCATGGCGTAAGCTGCATGAAGGGCAAGCACCGGGCTCCAACCTAACATAGGGAACAGAACCTAGAGATTTTCCGGTGTCCCTAATTAATTAGCAGCCCCGCAAACCACAATGACGAAAAAGTACACCGCCATGTGTTTAGTAAAGCCTCTGCCCCGATAGTGCGCGAACGCTTCTTGCTAGTCACTCAAAGTGGAATGTTACCGTGTTTACGCCAGGGATTTTCCAGCTTCTTATCCTTTAGCATACGCAAAGACCGACAAATCCGATTGCGGGAATTACGGGGCATGATCACGTCGTCAATAAAGCCCCGTCGCCCGGCAATGAACGGATTGGCAAAGCGTTCGCGGTATTCTTCTGTGCGGGCTTCGATCTTTTTTTCATCACCAATTTCAGAACGGAAGATGATTTCAACGGCCCCCTTTGGTCCCATGACCGCAATCTCAGCACTCGGCCAAGCAAAATTCACATCACCGCGGAGATGCTTGGAACTCATGACGCAATAGGCCCCGCCATAGGCCTTTCGCGTGATTAGGGTAACCTTGGGAACTGTGGCTTCGGCATAGGCATAAATCAGTTTCGCACCGTGTTTGATGATTCCACCGTATTCCTGTGACGTCCCAGGCATGAAGCCTGGCACATCGACTAAGGTTACGATGGGGATGTTAAACGCATCACAGAAGCGCACGAACCGAGCCGCCTTAACTGATGCATCAATGTCCAAACATCCCGCCAGCACCATCGGCTGGTTGGCGACGATGCCAATTGTAGAGCCTTCCATCCGCGCGAACCCGGTGATGACGTTACCTGCAAAATTCTGCTTAAGCTCAAAAAAATCCCCCTCGTCCACAACTTTTTCAATCAGTTCCCGCATGTCATACGGCTTGTTTGGACTGTCGGGAATCAAAGTATCGAGCGAAGGTTCTTGTCGTGTTGGATCATCCGGTGTCGGGCGGACGGGTGGCTTTTCACGGTTGTTGGCAGGCAGGAAATCAATCAAACGGCGCAGGTGAAGCAGCGCCTCTGCATCGTTCTCAAACGCCCTATCGGCCACGCCAGATACGCTTGTATGGGTTGATGCCCCGCCTAATTCCTCACGGGTGACTTCTTCATGGGTCACTGTTTTGACCACATCCGGGCCCGTGACGAACATGTACGAGGTATCTTCGACCATGAATATAAAATCTGTGACGGCCGGTGAATAAACGGCTCCCCCCGCGCACGGCCCCATGATCATGGACACCTGTGGAACAACCCCGCTTGCCATAACATTGCGCTGAAAGACTTCGGTATATCCCGCGAGCGAGGCGACGCCTTCTTGAATTCGCGCACCGCCTGAATCGTTGATGCCAATGACCGGCGCGCCAACCTTCATCGCCTGATCCATAACCTTGCAAATTTTTTCAGCGTGGGCCTCTGACAAAGAACCCCCAAACACAGTGAAGTCCTGGCTAAAAACGAAAACCAAACGGCCATTCACCGTGCCATAGCCGGTAACCACGCCATCGCCGGGAATTGACTGATCCGCCATGCCAAAATCGGATGAGCGATGTTCAACGAACATATCCCATTCTTCAAAAGAGTCGGGGTCCAGCAGGAACTCAATCCGCTCGCGGGCTGTTAGCTTGCCATTTCCATGTTGGGTATCGATGCGTTTTTGTCCGCCGCCTAGTCTAGCCTGGCGGCGTTTCTCATCAAGTTTCTTAATAATTTCGTACATGAAACCCCACGCGTGTAGTCCCGACCCACTTCACGTAAAGTCTAACGCGAACGCCCCTACCCGTACCAGAGGAAAGCATTCAATCTCAGCTTTCTAATAGGATAAGAAATTTAGTCATGTTGGCAATGCTGCTCCGCAGACGCTGTCTTTTATCCGCTGACTCATCGTCTTCGCCCCAAAGATTTATCTGATGGGTCTCATCAAGTTGGGAAACCTCAAACGCTTGATCTGCATCCAGCCGCCCGCTGCGGACGGCCAAAGCGATGATTAAAGATCCGCAAGCCGCGGTTAGCGAAGAAAGGGCCACCAATTGGAAATAGGCCTCTTTCTCTGCCACACGCCGTAGACCCGCCAAAGCATCATCAGTCTGGCTAATCGGCATAATTCCTTCTGTAACAACCATTTGAACGCTGAAGGTTTCATGCGCCCAATCCAGCAGAGGTTGCCAAGTTGTCACTTGGTTCGCGACTAAGTCCGCTGGCTCATCGGCGCGGTAGCACAGCAAATCCGTCTCCGCATATTTGATCATCTCATCGAGTATAGAAACCCGACTGTTGGCAATCCTGTCGATGGCTGTATTGGCCATCCCCGTTATTGGCATGGTGAGGGGTTTAATGGTTTCTGTCTGAGCATCCCATTCTTCTGCCATTGCCTGCGCCAAAGCCTCAGACGGGACCGACAGCGCGGCACCCACCGGGGTCCGCACACTTCGCCCATCCAAGGAAATGCCGTAGCCGTCCTCGGTTTCTTCAACATCAACAGATTTATAAAATCGCTTTGAAATGTGAGCCGGCATGACTAACCCTATTCGACAGATTCGAATAAAGTTTCCAACAACTCATTCATCGTGCTGACCACCTTTTCAGCACCTGCCCGGATGAGAGCATCAGGTTCATGATACCCCCAAGAAACACCGATCGCTCTAACCCTCGCGTTTACTGCCATTTCGATATCGAAGGTCGTATCCCCAATCATCACCGTATTGTTGCTTACCGCACCAGCTTCAGCCATTGCGTTCAAGAGCATTTCCGGGTGCGGCTTTCCCCTGGCTTTATCCGCGGTTTGTAAGGTCACAAAGTGGTCTTCCAACCCGTGTCCGCGCAACGTGTTCATCAGGCCATCGGTTCCTTTCCCGGTCGCCACACCAAGCAACCATCCATTTTCATCCAAAGCCCGCAGGATTTGTTGGATGCCGGGGTAAAGGGCCTCATCGACCAAATCGTCTTGGCGGAGCTTTGAGAAGGCTTCTTTGTAGCCACTCCTCAACTGATCATGGGTACTGTCATCAAGTCCAGGCGCCAAGCGACGAAACGTTTCCAGCAACGGCAAGCCAACAATCTCGCGGATCGATTGCGAGGTTGGACGTTTGAGATTGTTGGCATCAAAAGATGCAAACATGGATGAAATTATTGAGAGCTGAGAATCGACCAGTGTGCCATCGCAGTCAAATACGGCAAGCCTGATATTCGCAGACGCTTGATCGGAATTTTGCTTTAGCATGGCGGGATAATACACATCCTCAACGAAGTTTCCAGCCGAGGATGGCTAAAGCATGTCTTTGTCTTTGAAGTAGACCTCCTCCGTATCTTCGTCTGGATCAAACAGGTCATCGTCCGCAAAGATCTTTGCTTTTTCATCAATGACATCGCGTTTGATGTCTTCAAAGACCTCGTCTTCGCCCTCGCCATCGTCAATCACACCCAATTTCGCGTTGGCTTCAGCCATAATATCTGCCGCCCACTGCCTGCCTTCCGGGCTTTCTTCCCAGGCTTTCTCACGAGCCTCTAACCGACCCGCCAATACAACCCTTACAATTTGCGAACCGATGATGGCTAATAGTGGTGCCATAAATGCTGCGGCAATCCAAGTGCTAATATCTTCATTAGAAGCACTGGCCCCTTGAACCGAATAATAATAGACGGCCCCGGTGCCAAGAAAAAATTCCGACATCAAAAATAGTCTAAATGATGGTTTCTGCGCCAAGGTTCGTGGCGGCGATGGCTTTTCAAAGGCAAATAGCGCGGCACTCATCAAGCCACCGCAAAAGTTAGCCAACAACAAAATCGCGCAAACCGAAATAACCATAATAATTTCCTCGCCCGATACCTTTGGAAAATCATTTTACCAAATCATTAAAATATACAACATGATTATGGATTCTGAAATTTGGCAGAATACAAAAGATGGGATCTATTCCGCAACGGTCCTTGGCCGTTTTATTTCTTCCGGCCCCGTCAAAAATTGAAGGGTAAATGTTGCACCGCCGCCTGGGGTATCGCTTAAATTGATTGATCCGCCATGGGCTTTAACGATCCGTTGAACGATTGAAAGCCCCAATCCTGAGCCACCGCCGCGTCGGTCTATTCGTGAAAATCGCTTAAATATGTCCTCGCGTTGATCTGCCGGAACACCCTTCCCGTGATCAATCACCCGAACCGAGTGATCTGGCGAAATCTCCAGCGTAATGGTTGCCCCTCGCGCCGAATATTTGATCGCGTTTTCGACCAAATTTCGCATTGCCTGCTTCAAGGCATCGACAGCGCCGTTAACGACAACGGGGCTATCGGCCGCCTAAAACCTCAATTGATCGACCTTCCTGGATCGCCAATGGCGCTATAAAAGCTGCCACATCAGTACAAATCTCACACAAATCAGCCTGGTCCGACGGGGTTATTTTTAGTGAATCGAGTTGCGCGTAAGCCAGCAGTTGATTTATCAGACGCGCCATTTCATCAACATCACTGATTAACGATTTAATGCCCTCAGCCGCCTTCGCACTTTCTAAATGTGCCCGTAATATCGCTAACGGGGTCCGTAATTGATGGGCAACATCGCCGGCAAACAAACGATAGCGCTCTTCACTTTCACGCAAGGCCGTTTCTACTTCGATCAGCTTGCTGATGTCAGTTCTAATAATGGCCATACCGCCGTCACTGGTCTTAAATTCATCAATTTGCAATGTTTGACCGTCGAGCGACGACCACAGATATGGCCCAATTGGAGCCTTATGGCGTTCTCTGCGTTCATCAGCGGAAATATTTCTACCCTCTACCTGGCCATGAAGAAGTCCGTTTTTTTCACGATGGAGAAGTTGCTCTTCGAACATGATGCCTGGCGTCATTATTTTCTTAAGCTCGGGACGGTACTTAAAGAAATTTTTGTTAATTAAAGCGAGCGTATCATTTTCATCATAAAGCGCGAACCCGTGCGGAATGGCCTCCATCGCGCTTTTCAAGAATTGTTCTGTTCGAGCCTGCTCGGTAATGTCGAACCGAAGCGAACAGACGGCCGGTTCGCCATCCCAATCGATAACAAATGAATGCTTTTCGACCCATAATTCAGAGCCGTCCTTTCGGCTCCCTCTAATTTCAGAATCACGCGGAATGTCTTCACCCATGAGACGAGATTCATGAACTCTAATATCAGTGTGGGTCGGGGAAAACAGTGTCTCTGTTGACGCCAACGCCAAAATTTCCTCAGGCGACCCGTAACCATAGAGACCGGCTAAGGCTTGATTGGCAAACAGCGGCTTGAGGTGCCTATGAATAAGAATCCCGTGAGTCGAATTCTCTAAGATCGAGCGGAATTGAGTTTCATTTTTCTGCTGAGAAATTTGCGAATCCTCTAGTTCCAAAACACGTTTTCGGAGTGCGTCGACCTCAGCAGCTAATTCCGCCTTGGTTTGCTGGGACTCTTTAACTTGCACTTTTGCCGGGCGTGCCATGCTGGTCATTCCTTGCAAATAAAGTCCTCACACTCCAAGGGTCTCACGGATTGAAATCCGAAGCAATATGATCCCGATATATTTAGGGAGGTATTTAGAGCTATTTGTTTTCTTCTGACAGAAGATAGCCGACGCCCCGCAGAGTGTGAATGTTCGTTGTCGCACCAGAACTGTTGAGCCGTTTCCGCAGGCGCGAAATATGAACCTCTAATGAATTCGAAGTGACTTCCGCCTCAAACCCATACAGGCGTTCTTCTAAAACATTCTTGGCAACCACCCGCCCGAACCGCCGCATAAGCTGTTCAAGAACGCTCATCTCTCGTCTCGAAATTTTAATAGGTCGCTCTTTGATACAAACCTCCCGCAAGGAAGTATCAAATGAAATATTGCCCGCGGTTAATGTTTGCCCCAAGGCCCCACCAGGGTGCCTTAGAAGTGCCCGTAGTCGCGCCACGAGTTCTTCCAGTGCCACGGGCTTTAATACATAATCATCACTGCCGGCATTTAGCCCATGCACTCTTTCGTCAACCCTGTCTCTAGCGGTTAAGATTAGAACAGGGGTCATATTATGGGCATTACGCAAATCTTTAAGAAGATCGAGGCCCTCCCCATCGGGAAGTCCAAGGTCCAAAATAATTGCATCATACTGAACGGACTCAATGGCCGCTCTGGAATCCATCAATGTTTCGAAGACATCGACGCTGAAACCTTTACGTTCCAAGCCGATCTTAATCGACCCTGAAAGTCGCCGACTGTCTTCTGCAAGAAGTATCCTCATGACATTACTAAATAAACGTTATCTGAAACCAAATACCCAAATCATTCTTACTAATATAGATAAGAACGATAACGCTACCGTGCCAGTATTATCTTCTTTTAAAATTTTTCCGGCAATTCCAGTTATTCAAAATAAATATTTGGATCCACGAAGGACTGAGGATCGAAGCCAAAGTATTTAACCGCCGTCAGAAAGCGCTTTGGAGGCGGGGCACAAACAGTCAAGGTTCCAGACTTCGGATGTGGCAGCCTAATAGCCCAAGCATGAAGGTATAATCCCTTCGCGATATCCGTTCCGGCGGGAAAGGCTTCTGGGCCACCATATTTACCGTCGCCTAAGATTGGCGCATCCATAAAGGCAGAATGAACACGCAATTGATGGGTTCGACCTGTCAAAGGCTCCATCAAGATGAGAGACACCATGCGTCCTGCGTTCTCAAGCACCTGATAGCGCGTAATCGCCCGCTTGCCGTCAATTTCATCGGGCTCCATGCCTTCGCCGAATTTTCCGGGCTTTTTTGACAACGACAAATCGATTTGCCCCTGGCTAGGCTTCGGGTTTCCGGCAATAAGTGCCAGATAAAATTTCCGCGTGTCATGAGACCTAAAGGCCGCGGTCAGAGCGGTTGTTGCTTTTCGCGACCTCCCCAACAATAAAACCCCAGAAGTGTCCTTATCGAGCCTGTGAACGAGCCTGGGACGCTCTTCCGCGTCAAATTGCAGGCCATCCAGCATACCGTCCACATGATACTTGGTTTTGCTGCCGCCTTGGACCGCCAACCCCGCCGGCTTATCGATTGCCAAGACATCCTTATCCTGGTGCAAAATACGTTTGCGAAGCTCTTCCATCGATCCTTCGGACACTGGCATCACAATTTTTTTACGGGGTGGCCTATTTGCATCAGGCTCAGGCATGGGCGGAACCCGGACGGACTGCCCCGCAAGCAATCGGGCATTGGCCTTCGCGCGTTTGCCATCGACTCGCACTTGCCCGGTTCGCAGCATCTTCTGCAGCCGTCCATGACCAAGGTCCGGATAATGCCGCTTAAACCAACGGTCCAAACGCTGATCATCGTCCTCCGTGCCGACTGCCACTGTCACAACGCTGCTCATGTTAAAACCTGCCTTAAAAGATGCATTCCCGCATAGAACCCAACAACACAGACGATCACGGACGCCCCGATATAAGCTGTCGCTGCCATAATATCTCCACGATCGATCAACGTAACTGTATCCAAAGAAAACGTGGAAAATGTGGTAAAGGCACCGAGCACACCGACCACGAGAAAAGCTCGCGCCTCCTGCCCCGGCGACCAAGTGAGCGCCATAACCTCAACAATTGAACCTAGGATAAATGACCCTAGAATATTTACCGTCAATGTCGCATAGGGAAAGCCTGTTCCGAGCCAATGCCCGACACCGCTCATCACCAAATAGCGACCAACCGCACCAAGTGCGCCACCTGCAGCCACCGAAAGTAAAATATTTATCGACATTTGCAATCTCTAGCTCTCTTCGCTCTTGTTATTTCTAATCCGGCTCCAATAGGCCAATCTTTTCTCAATCTCGCGCTCAAATCCTCGGTCCAGGGGAGTATAGAATTGCTGTCGGCTCATATCATCCGGAAAATAATTCTGGCCGGAGAAGCCTTCCTCGGCGTTATGATCATATTCATACCCCTCTCCATAGCCCAGCTCCTTCATCATCTTTGTCGGTGCATTCAGACTGTGCTTGGGCGGCATCAGCGACCCGGTTTCTCTTGCCGCCTTCTTAGCAGCCTTCTCCGCCTTGTAGGCCGCATTGGACTTAGGAGCCGTTGCCAGATAGATCAGCGCTTGGACAAGGGCCAATTCCCCCTCTGGCGAGCCCAGTCGTTCATAACTTTCCCACGCGGCCAGGGCTTGGACCAGGGCCTGGGGGTCGGCAAGGCCAATATCCTCCGACGCAAATCTCAGCATGCGTCGGGCAATATAATGTGGGTCTTCCCCGCCTGCCAGCATCCGAGCAAACCAATACAGCGCTGCATCCGTGTCCGAGCCCCGAAGCGCCTTATGCAAGGCACTGATCAGATTGTAGTGCCCCTCTTGCGACTTATCATACAAAGGAGCGCGCTGCTGAACCGCTTCGGCCAATCCGGCGTTATCTAAAGGGGCATCGCCAGACACATCAGCAAGCCCTTCCACCATATTAAGCAGATACCGCCCGTCACCGTCCGCCATGGCTCTAAGCGCAACACGCGCATCATCTGTTAGGGGAAGTGGATTGCCCGTCTCCTGCTCAGCCCTGGCAAGCAATACCTGCAAAGCAGCATCATCCAACCTGCTTAACACCAGCACCTGACATCGAGACAATAACGCGCTATTCAATTCAAATGAAGGGTTTTCCGTCGTTGCGCCGACGAGAATTACCGTCCCATCTTCTACGAACGGCAGGAAACTATCTTGTTGTGCCCGATTGAAGCGGTGAATTTCATCAATGAACAGGAGCGTACCCTGCCCCATTCCACGGCGGTTTCGTGCCGCATCAAAGACTTTTCTTAGGTCTGCGACACCAGAAAATATAGCAGACAATGGCTCGAAATACAGGTCAGTCCGTTCTGCCAACAAACGAGCGATTGTGGTTTTACCAGTCCCCGGCGGCCCCCACAAAATGACCGAAGATAACCGACTTTGCACCAACATACGGCCAAGG
>Ga0114996_10005649_pt1 | contig 14633 bp, 11 predicted proteins | sample ArcticOcean_MG_C_4_FD_87039 | JGI IMG/M metagenome (GOLD analysis project Ga0114996, IMG submission 87039) | Marine microbial communities from western Arctic Ocean - ArcticOcean_MG_CB4_134 | ecosystem: Environmental > Aquatic > Marine > Oceanic | place: Arctic Ocean: Canada Basin | collected...
CCCGCTACATCTCCCCCGGACGCCAGCATTGAGGTTTTGAGTGGTGGGCTTAGTAACACGAGTGTCTGGACCGGCCTCAGCCTATCAGATCCTTCGAATCTTACTCGGGCCCTTGGTGCACAAATAAATGTTCGTGTTGGGTCAAGTAATTCTGCTTTAGGGGGGGTGGCTGGACCTACGGAACATCTGCGAGTCCTTTTGGTAATGGCAGCCTTTATGGACTTTCTGAGTCATTGACCGTGGCCGTCCCCGAGCCCTCTACCCTCACCCTCTTATCACTCGGCTTTCTCGCCCTGCTGAAACGACGACGGCGGCGGGCATAACCAATCGGCGATTGTCTCATAAACCCGTGGAGCGTGAGACACGTTGAATAACGACCGTATTTCGGGACGCCTCTCGGTCCGGTCGCCGTGAGTTCTTTCGCAGCGCAGCCGTCAATCGGTGGCGTCTGCAACGTGGATATCGTTGGCGAGGGTCACGCGGAAGATCTAGCGGTGCCCGATCGCGTTGCGACAAATCGTGCGCTCAAGACGGTTAGTGTGCCGTTGGCTGCGGGAGAAAAGTTGTCTGGCCGCAATCCTCCTGTTGCCATGGCAACACCGACGATTTTCCGATGATGTTGGTTGGGAGTGGGAAATCGCCTGCGGAAAAATCATCGCTGCTACCCGCGTAGGATCGCAACACCGACGATTTTCCGATGAGGTTGGTTGGGAGTGGGAAACCAATGGCGAAAAAATCATCGCTGCCACCTGAAGACTTTTTCATTTGCAAAAGAACCACCTTGTTGATAGGTTGCAATGAGATAAAAGTAGGCCGGACCAAGCGCAGCGCAGTTCCGGCATGGTCAGCCGCCTTGCCGGAGCTGCGTCGCTTCGCTCCTTGAGCCGGCCTACTTGACTGCACCTTCGCCGTTCAACGAAACTCTTCGAACGGCACCCCGAACCGATGTCCCAAAAAACCAAACACTCGGTGAAAAAACATTTGAAACTAGTGCTTTCACCCCGCACTTTTCCGAACAGGAATTTCGAGAAGAAGGTGCCTTATCGAACACAATTGGGGGTCCATCTAGGGGCGTTTGATATGCCCTCCACTTCTCGAACAGGGGGTAGCGCCAAGAGACACCGATTGCGGGTTCATTTCGGCGGCAACGCTCTCGTCGCTTGACGGTAAAGCGTTGAGCCTGGATAGGGCGATAGCCCCGGCCCATTCCAGAGTGGCTTAGCCACGACGGTGGCCGATCGTGAAATTGTTCTGGCCGGTGGTGTCTTGGCCTTTGACTAGCCACAGAGGCCGATTTGAAAAATCGACGGCGTAGCCGATGCTCCCCTCGACCGGTTCATTAGTGCGGTCGAACAGCGACGAGCCAGGCATATAGCGGATCGCCAAACCGGCCCGACGTCGCGGCGAACGATTCGGGTTCGAGCCGTGGATCATGTAGACGTCGTGCAGCGACATTTGACCCGCTTCGAGCTCGACATCAACCGCCGCCGATTCGTCGAATGATTCGCCCGAGAGTCGTTGATTCAACACGATATCAGTGCGATCTTCGATCAGATGCGGCTGCAAGACGGGCGGCTGGTGCGAGCCGGGAATCACGCGCAAACAGCCGTTCTCGATGACGCTGTCGTCGATCGCGATCCAAACCGTGCAAGTCGCCAGCGGGCGAATCGGCCAGTAGTGTCCATCTTGATGCCAGGGAACCTCCATCCCGTCGCCCGGCGGCTTGCAGAAAACTTGACAGCCCCAGAGCACCACGTCGGGACCGATCAGTTGCTCGACCATGTCGACGATTTGTTCATCACGGGCAATCTCGAGAAACATGCTGTCGCCGGCGACACCTTCGGAGGCTCGGTCATCAATATGCACGCTGACCAGTTGTTCGGGGCGTGCCTGAGGGTTTGCCGCGATGACCCGATCGAGCGCTTCGCGCAATTGCGAGAGGCGCTGCGGCGATAAGCGGAACTCGGGCACAACAAAGCCCTGCTCTTGATAGGTGTTGATTTCGTCGGGACTTAGGTTATTCATTGTCGTCTTCGTTCCTTTTACTAGCTTTCATTTGGGCAGGTGGCCGCCGCGAGTTTTTTCTCGCCCACCTCGGGCCGAAAGTTGTGCCAGAACTGCACCTGGTTGATCGCGTTGTCCGGCGTGTTATTGGCGCCGACTCGCCCGTCGGTCGGTGGTTTTCGGTTGGCGTGATAGGCGTCATCGACGCTCGCTAATTGCCCAACGCCAAGGGCAATGATCACCACGACCAAAGAGAAACGTTTCACAGCATCACCTCGTATTACCCTTTGTTTTATCATCAAAACAAGCGCGAAGTGGGAGCGAGAGGATCAACGACTAAATAATCCACTCGCTCGCGCTTCGTGCTTGTATTTCGTCTAATTCGCAACCGCCTTCAATTCCTTCATAACGCCGGCTTTCCACGCGGCGAGCGCTGTTTGCATCCGCTTCTTGACCTTAGGAAGACTGCCGGCCAGATCCTTTTTCTCGCCGGCATCGGCTGGGATGTCGTAGAGCCGCACGCTTCTCGACGTTTCGATTAACTTGTAACGCTCTTCCATCCAGACTGCTTCGCTGCCGCCACGGTTCAAATAGCCGATTGGTTGGGTTCGCGTTTTGGTTTTGACCTCGATCAGCGGAAGCAAATCGATCCCATCGTAAACACGGTCGTCAGGCAATTTGATGTCCAAGGCGGCTAGGATCGTGGGAAAATAGTCCGACGTCACGCACGGCGCTGTGACTGTGACGGGGTTTTTGACTTTGCTCGGCCACACCAACAGTCCCGGCACACGGATTCCGCCTTCGTGAATCGACAACTTGTATCCCTTGAGCGGTCCTGCCGACCCGACTTGCCGGGGCGACCCCTGTCTTGCCGGTCCGTTGTCGCTACAGAACCAGAGCATCGTGTTGTCGGCAACGCCCAAACGATCGAGCTCCGCACGAAGCCGCCCGACTTGCTCGTCCATGGCGGTGATGCAGGCGTAGTAATGCTGTTCGTTCTCGGGCCGATCTTTGTACATTGCCCGATACTTCTGGCCGCCGATCACCGGCGAGTGCGGCGTATGAAACCAAACCACCGCCAAGAACGGCGTCTTGGATCTGGCTGCATCTCGGACAAACGGGACGACGCGATCCATGATGACGCGCGAGTCGTCGCCCCGAGTATTTTTCGTGACGGTTTTTCCTTCGCCGATAAAATAGTCGTTCCCGTAGGGCCGCCGCTGTGCCGAGCGCTTCTTGTTGCCTTTCTTTCGTCGTATCGGTTCTGGGTCCAATAGCGGATCCCAGGTGGGGACTTTTGACTCGGTCACGAAACAGACATCGACGTCGCGCTCCCACGGTGGGCAGTAATAACGCAGGGGGTTCTTACCGAACGCTCCCCATCGTTTTTGGTCGCCCTTGTTCTTCGACAGCGTACCCAGGTGCCACTTGCCGAAATGTCCGGTGGTGTAGCCCTGTTTCTTTAGCACGGTGGTGATCGGGATCTCGCCCGGCTCGAGCATCCCTTTCATCGCGAAAGTGACCCCAAAGCGATACGGATTGCGGCCTGTGTAGCAGCTTCCCCGAGTCGGCGAACACATGGCCGCGGCCGAATAGAATCGCTTGAACGTGATTCCTTCACGGCTCATGGCGTCGAGGTTCGGCGTCTTGAGGTACGGATGGCCGTTGTAGCCTGTGTCTCCCCATCCCTGGTCATCGGACATGCACAAGATAACGTTTGGTCGCGGCGGCTTGTCGTCTGACGCAGAACATGCCGCGACCGTCGCGAAAATCGCGATAAGGCTCCAGATCGTAATGGCAACGAAACTCTCGGTTGATCTGTTCATGAAAACTCATCCAGTTGGCAATCGCCACGAATTAGTCGCGACAGACCAGTCTACGGTGAATCCAGCAGGTCCGCAAACCACTGCGGTTTCCCAATCCGATCAAAAAACACCTTAGAGCTTGGCCAAAATCACACCCCATCAGGGGCTTGCGGATCGGCGCGTTCTTGACCACCCGTACCACCGGCGATGTATAATCGGTCGCTTAAGCATTTCCCCCTCGAAGGAGCCCACCGTGATCAACCGCTTGTATCTGTTCGCCATCATCGTCCTCGCTTCATTGGTCGGCCATGCCCAGGCCGCCGACCACACCAACATTGTTCTGGTTTTTGCGGATGATCAGGGTTACCAAGACCTTGGGGTATTTGGATCACCGAACATCAAGACGCCGCATGTCGACCAAATGGCCAAAGAGGGAATGAAGTTTACCGATTTCTATTCGGCCGCGTCGGTCTGCACACCGAGTCGGGCTGCTTTGATGACGGGCTGTTACCCCGAGCGCGTCGGGCGACTTGGCGTCCTGTTTCCGCGAAACAAAATTGGGCTCAGTCCCGAGGAGACAACCATCGCCAAGATGCTCAAAGCCAAGGGGTATGCCACGGCATGCATCGGCAAATGGCACCTCGGTCACAAGAGAGAATTCCTACCGACCAATCATGGCTTCGATCTCTACTTTGGGATCCCCTACTCCAACGACATGGGCATCGACCCAACGATGGATCTGGCCAGCGACATCAACTGGCGCAAGGGTTACACGGAAGAAAAATTCCGCAAGCACAAACCGAACAGCCGCGCCGGCGGGCCACCGCTATTTCGCGGTACAAAGGTCGTGGAATTTCCGGTCGATCAGAACACGCTGACCCGCCGCTATACCGAAGAGGCGGTCAAGTTCATCACCACGAACAAGGACAAACCGTTCTTCGTCTACCTGCCGCACACGATGCCGCATATCCCGCTCTATGCGACGCCAGAGTTTGCGGGCAAATCGGAGGCGGGTCTCTATGGCGATACGATTGAGGAAATGGATTGGTCGGTCGGCCAGATCATGGAGACGCTCAAGAAGTTGAAACTCGACAAGAATACGCTGGTGATTTACACCTCGGACAATGGGCCATGGAAACTTAGGGCCAACGCCACGGCCAAGGTCAAAGGCAACACGAACCGCAACGTCGGCGGCTCGGCGCTGCCGTTACGCGGGTACAAGTTCCAACAGTACGAGGGCGGCATGCGCGAGCCGACCGTGATGTGGTGGCCGGGCCATATTCCCGCCGGATCGGTCTGTTCAGAAGTCGCCGGCACGATCGATATCCTGCCGACCCTCGCAGCGATCACGGGGGCGAAGCTGCCGGAAAAGAAGATCGACGGCCACAATATCCTGTCGCTGCTCGAAGGCAAGAAGGGCGCCAAGAGTCCCCACGAGGCGTATTTCTATCAATCGAAAGCGGTTCGCATGGGCGAGTGGAAGTTGATCAACCGGCAGTTGTTCAATCTCGCCAAAGACATTGGCGAAAAGAAAAACGTCGCGGCCAAGCACCCCGAGATCGTCAAGAAGCTTTCCAGCACGCTGGAGCAATTCAAGAAGGAGATGCGCGCGGAAGGTCGGCCACCGGGTCGCGTGACGAAGAAGTAGGGCCAGAATGTGGACTTTTTATTTCGCGTGAGGAAGATCGCCCAAGAGGAACCGCAACCACATGTCTCGATTCATGATCGCAACGATCGTTCTTTCCGCCGCTGTGTGTCAATCTGTGTCGGCCGCCGAGGTTCATTGGCCGGGCTGGCTGGGACCAAAGCGTGACGGTTGGGTCAGTAACTTCACGCCGCCGGCCAAGTGGCCGGAAACGTTGCAGCAGAAGTGGCAGATCAAAGTCGGCACCGGTTACAGTTCACCGTTGGTTGCCAGCGGCCGCGTTTTTCAACAGTCGCGTCAGGGCGAAGACGAGGTGGTCTTGTGCGTTGAACTCGGCTCTGGCAAGGTCCTTTGGCAACAAAAATACAACGTGCCGTTCAAGATCGGCGGAGGCGGAGAACGCCACGGCAAAGGCCCCAAGTCGTCGCCTGTGTTGGCCGATGGCCGGCTGTTTACGATGAGCATTCGGGGAGATCTTTCCGCCTGGGCCGCCTCGTCCGGCAAACTGCTGTGGCGAAGCGATTACGGCTCGAAATTCAAGAAACGACATCCCTTCTGGGGCGCGTCGACCTCGCCGATCGTCGACGGCAAACAGGTCATCGTGCATTTTGGCACCGACAAGGACGGCGCGCTGATGGCCCTGGACGTGGCGACCGGAAAGCAAGTCTGGAGTCTGGCAAAAGACGGACCATCGTACTCTTCACCGCTGTTGGTCGAGATCCACGGCGTCCGGCAGGTCGTCGAGTGGAACCATAATGCGCTGGTTGGCGTCGATGCCAAGACCGGCAAAGAGCTTTGGCGGTATCCTTTCCCGCACGTCGGTCACGACCAAAACATGCCGACGCCGACGTTTTTTAAGGGTCACATCTTGTTGGGCGGCGAGAATCGGGGCATACACAGCTTCGAGCCGAAACGTAGCGGCGGCAAGTGGACCGTCAAACCGCTCTGGCATCAAAAAAAAGTAGCCCTCGACATGAGTTCGGCCGTCGTCAACGGCGATCTGCTCTATGGGTTTTCGCATTATGGAAAAGGCCGACTCTTCTGTTTGGACCCGAAGACCGGCGACGTCCTCTGGCAAGGGCCCGGCAGAACCGGCCGGAACGTCGCGTTTCTTTCGATCCCTGGCCACGTGGTTGCGTTGATCAACGATGGTCAGTTGCAGGTGATCGCGGCCAGTGGTGAGGGGTTCAAGAAAGTCGCTTCGTATCGCGTTTCGACGGCGCCCACCTGGGCCCCGCCGGTTTTGCTGGAGAGCGGCGTGCTGATCAAAGACGATCAGACGCTTTCGCGGTGGTCGATGAAGCGATAGACTCACGTCGCCCGGGCCGGTTTCCTAATCGAGAGGCATCTCATGTACGACCGAGAATCCGCGATCGAGTGTGCCGCCGAAGATCTCGCCGCGGGCTATCGTCTCTCTGAGATCACCCGCTCATTGGCGGCGGCGGGATTTTCTCCGGAGGATTCCACCGAGATCATCCGCGAGGCGATGAAACAAGCCAAGGTCAACCAAAAGAAAGCGGGGCAAGCCGAGCGCATCAGCGGACTCGTCATTGGCCTTCCGATCATCGCGCTGGGAGTCTGCGTGGCTATATTTGCCTGGCAAGACGGTATGTTGTTTCTTCCCATCGGGTTAATCGGGTACGGTATTTTTGAATGCCTCGGCGGCAGAAACTATATCGCCGAATATTTCCACGATTAATGGTTCTGACGCCACACATCGACGCGCCGGATCCGTTCCGCGTTGCTACTTCTTTCGCAGCTTCGACGACAAATCTGCCAGCGTCTTTTGCTTCAGCCGGCCGACGTAGCCGTTGAAGCGGCCGTGGGGCGAGGCACCGCCGCGAGTGGGAAACGCCCGGATCGCATCGATTGCAAAGGCCGCTTTCTCGTCCATTCTGTCTAGTGCGTTCAGCGCGGCCATCGACTCGAAAACATCGGTCTCGCCCTTCCAGGGAGCGATTTCGACGAGCGCGGCGACCGCCTGCTTTTGCTCCGCCTCGGTGCCATGTCTGCCGAAGGCGATCGCCGCCACGGTTCGCACGTAGTACGACTTGTCCTTCAAGGCCGCAGTCAGTTCGGTCTTCGACGCGCCCACCGCCTTGGCCCCGCGATTGAGAATTCCCACCGTGCCCCAGTACCGCACGGCGCTGTCAGCGTCGGTCAGCAACTTCTTCATCGCCGGCAGATCCTTCTCGCCCCGCATCGTCGCCAGATCGGCCGCCGCAAAGATCCGATCATACGGATACTTGCTGTCGTCGTGACCCATCTCGTACGGCGTCGAGCCTTTGGAGCGACTGTGAATTTCTCCCTCGGGAAGAAAGCCAACATCGCGAATGCTCCGGCACCAGTCCTGTTGAGCTTTGCGCAACTCCTTGAGCTTCGCCTGATGCTTTGGTGAGCTGGCCAGATTATTTACCTCGTCGGGGTCGGCCTGCAGATCGTACAGCTCCTCGGCCGGTTTGAGCTTCCAGAAGTGCGACTGCGCTTCGTTCAACTTGCCAGCGTCATAGTCCCGTTTCCACGCCGCCGTCGACGGCGTTTGGAAGTTGTAGCGGACATGCTGGCCGTAGATAAAGTGCGGATTATAGTTTCGCAGATAGTGATACCGGCCGTCGGTCACCGTGCGAATCAAGTCATATCGTTCGTCCATTCGATCGCGAAAGCCAAACATATATTTCGGCGGCGCGACTTGATGCTTGCCGGCAAAGGCGTGTCCCTGCATCCACTCGGGCGGCTTCACTCCGGCCAGACTCAGCAGCGTCGGCGCGAGATCGACAAAGTTGACCATGCGGTCGCTCTTGCCGCCGGTCGTGTATTCCTTCGGGGCAAGATGCTTCCACTTTTCGGGAAAGTAAACCACCATCGGCACTGCCAGGCCCGAGTTGTAAGTCCACCGCTTGCTGCGCGACATGCCCGAGCCATGGTCGCCATAATAGAACACGATCGTCTCGTCGGTCAGCCCGGCTTTGTCGAGCGCGGCCAGATACTTTCCCGCATACCCATCGGCCTGAGAGACGATGTCGTAATACTGTGCCCAATCTTTTCGCGACTCGGCATTGTCGGGGTGATACGCGGGAATCCGCACTTTGGCCGGATCGAGCACCTGCTTATGCGGTCGACTGCGAACGCGACTCTCGTGACTGACCCCGATGTTAAAGATCGCGAAGAACGGTTGGCCCTCTTTGCGGTTCTTGTAATGGGCCCGTCCCGACGAACTGTCCCAACCGGTCGGGCCGGCGGAGGTGATGTTGTAATCGGTCTTCGAGGCGTTCGTGCAATAATATCCTTGCTCTCGCAGATAGGTCGGATAGAACCGCATCATCTTCGGCAATTTTGCCATACTCCTCATATGCTGCCCGCCCGTCGACGGCGGATAAACGCCCGAGATGATCGTCGTCCGAGCCGGCGCACAGACCGGGGCGCACGACCACGAGAGTTTGAAGAGCATGCCCTTTTTCGCCAGCGCGTCGACATTGGGCGTCACTGCCAGTTTGTCCCCATAGCAGCCCATCTCCGGCCCATGATCTTCGGCGGTGATCCAAAGGATGTTGGGGTGAGGAGCGGTTTTTGACTCGGCTGCCAAGCCGGTCGCCGGGGCAGTGGCACAAGCGAATATACAAGTAAGTAACAGCGCTAAGCGTCGATTCGTGCGGGTGGTCATGATGTTTGTCGCGTCCAGGGGCATTGATGGGGGTGAATTACGAGCCATTGTGGTCTTTCGCAGCACGAATTTCCAGCGTGGGCACGGCGACAGGATGGAGCGACCAATCGGCCGACGTCCGCCGAAACAGGGTGATCAGCGAGGATCTGTCCTTACGTCCATATCATATCCCTTTTGCATCAGCATGTAATTTTCTTGCCGTTTGGTTCCAAGTCGAACACGAATAGTGTATGACTCGGTCTCCGCGCAGGCACTAGTAATGGTCGGTGTTTCGTGCCGGATTCATCTCTTCCGTTCAAACAACTGCCAGAGCAACACGATTTGCTGCGAGCATGGTGTCGCAGTGGACTAAACCGACGCTTGACTCGTTCAACGACCAACCCAAAGGGAAGAACTATGAGAACAACATCTCTGGCCACCTTAGCCGTCCTATTCGCAGTGACCTTTCTCTTAGGAGCGATGACGATGGCCGATCCCCCCAAGACCGCCGCCCAATTGGGAATTATGCAGGGCTCGCCGCCGACCCGAGTGGTTGACATGTCGAAGTGGGACAAAGGCCCGGACAATCGCTGGGCGTTTCAACACATCAGCGAAATCATTCCGACCGCCAACATCGGTCGTGGGTCGGGGTCGCCTGCGCCGTTGCCACGCGCGTTGCACGATGTCTCGGACGTCTCGTTCAAGGACCTCAAGGGCGAGAAAATGACCGTTAGTCAGATGTTGGACGCGACGTATACTGACGGCATTGTCGTGTTGCACAACGGCAAAGTGGCTTTCGAAAAATACTACAACGGAATGACGCCCGACACCCGCCACCTGTTGATGTCGACCTCCAAGTCGGTCACGGGAACACTTGCGGGGATTCTGGTGAGCGACGGTCGGCTGAAGCCTGACGCCAAGGTGATCAAATACCTTCCCGAACTCAAGTCGAGTCCCGGATTCAGCGGCGCGACGGTCCGCGAAGTGCTCGATATGACCACGTCGATCGTGTTTAGCGAAGACTATGACAACCCCAAGGCGGAAGTGGTCTTTCACGAAGAGGCAACCGCATGGCGGGGACGCACGCCGCTGGCCGAGAAAGGACTCTATGCGTTTGCGCGGACGATCAAGAAAGACAAGCGAGACCACGGACTCGTGTTTCACTATGCCTCGATCAACACGGACGTGTTGGGCTGGCTGATCGAACGGGCGGGCGACGAACGATTCATCGACCAGATGAGCAAGTCGATATGGTCGAAACTCGGTGCTGAGCACGACGCCCAGATCAGCGTCGACTATCGTGGTTCGGCGGTGGCCAACGGCGGATTCTGTATCACGGCGCGCGATCTGGCCCGATTCGGCCAGATGGTGCTTCAAAAAGGACGCTACAACGGTCAACAGATTGTGTCGGCAGCTTGGATCGACGACATTCGCAACAACGGCAAGAATTCCGCCTGGAAGCCGACTCACTATTCGAAGATCTGGCCCGATGGCTTTTACCGCAACCAGTGGTATGTTACGAAGGACGACCACGACTCGTTCTTCGCGGTAGGGGTCAACGGGCAGCACATCTGGATCAATCCAAAAACCAACGTCGTGATCGTCAAGTTTTCATCTTTCCCGAAATCGGCCGACAAAGACTCGATGATGACTGCGATGTCTGGCATGAACGCCGTCGCACGATATCTAGGGAAAACCGACAAATAGCGTCCTAACCCTCTCACATCGATAGCCGACCGATGATCGGGTATTGCTCCAACTCCATCACGGCACCGGTGACTGGTCGGCTGGCGTCGCTGAGCCAGAACGCGGCGTGAGAGGCAATGTTTTCGGGCATCGTTAGCTTGCCGGTGGGAACCGCCAGTCGATCGGGGTCGAGGTGCCAGTTCTCCGGCAATCCTTCGGTCATCTTCAGCTTGTACTCGTTCGGGCTGAGCACCCAACCGACGTTGAAGTGATTCACGCGAACTCGCTCGGGCGCGAGCACATCGGCCATATGACGAGAGAGCGTCATCAATGCTCCCTTTGACATGCTATAGGCCAACTGCACCCCTTGGCCTGTGTAAGCGTTGATCGATCCCATGTTCACCACGCTTCCCTCGGTTTCGCGTAGGTGCGGCAGTGCGGCCTTGATCATCAACATCGGTGCCCGGGCGTTGATCGCCATACAGCGGTCGAACAGTTCTGGGTCGGTTGTGTCGATCGTGCTGCGAATAATCCAGGCAGCATTGTTCACGATGCCGTCGATCCGGCCGAACGCTTCCATCGCCGCGGCAACCATTCGCGTTGGCGTTTCTGGGTCGGCCATGTCGTCGACATGCAGGCTGGCGACATCACCAAGGTCGCCGACTACTTGCTCGCCTCGGGCCTGATCGCGCCCATGAATCAGCACCCGGGCCCCCTCGGCTACGCATTTTCGCGCGATTGCCTCGCCGATTCCCGTGGTGCTGCCGGTGACAATGATGACTTTGTCTTGAAGTTGCATGGTGAGTTTTCGCCCGTTTGTAGTTAACCGTGACTGCGCAGCGCCGCCAGCTTAACAGGTCGCAACATGACGGGACAGTTGGTTGGTGGCTTGGCAGAAGGGTTTGTCAACGGAAAAAGAAGGGCTGAAAAAGCATCATCGAAAAAACTGAAAATTTCTGGCTTTTCAACGTTTCACCCCGCCCTTCTTGCAACACGCATTACCACGACTTCGTCACCGATCCGCCGGCAAGGGTCCTTCCTTTTACCTTCTGGCGATTCGCCAAACCCAAACCAACTATGTGTCAATTCTGACCCTATTGCCCAACGCATCAACGATCGGTTATACCAGCCGGCTCCTACCTCGGCAGACCGTCTTTCCTCGGGAACACCCGGGACGGTCGCCCAAAGCACACACCCTCACTCGCCTGCCCATACAGAGTGTGTGTCCCTCCAAGACCGGCAGGCATTAAGGGAGATGGATCGCATGAAGTGTTTCTCGATGGGCCTGTTGGCCATGGTGATGGTGTCGTTGGTTTTCGTGCAGGAGGCTGACGCGCGGCGCAATGGCCGTCGTCGTACTAATGTCGTGAGCTACACGTCAACGACGGGCGCTCATATGACGTACACGGCGACCAGTTTCTCGACAAGGAAGCGGCTGTTCAAAGGCAAGTTCAGCCTGCAAGACATTGCCACGATGCGAGCCCAGTGGATGGCACACTACGAGGTACTCAGCCACGAGATCCACGGCTACCACGAAAATTGCCCACACTGGGCGGGTCACGGCGCCAGCGGAGAAGGCATTGGCTGCTCGTCTGATCCGAACTTCCAGAATTGCGCCACCTGCATCGTCGGCAGCACGGTCGTTGCCGATGGTTGGGCCAAGTCGAAAAGCGGCATGATTTACCGCGTGAGGTTTTTCAACTAATTCGGACCAATCTCGCACCGGACTTTTTAAGCGCGGGTTTCGCCGCCGTTTGAAGATCGCCCCGTCCCCGGCAACTCATAGAGCCAGGGACGGGGCACCGATGCGCCTGTGACAAGGAGACCTTGGAGAACTCTTTGAGCGTTACGAGTTTTCGAATTCGCCGCCGTGACCGCTGAACTTGTGGGCGACGCTGCGAATCAGCATGTATTTGTCGGCGCACTTGGCGCGCGAGCGGAAACAACTTGCAGACATTGATGCCCGGCACGTTAGCCCAAATCGCCGTCACACGCAATTTGGATGCGCACTAGACCTCCGACAGCGGCTGCTTCGCGTCGCCAAACTTCTTCAAACGCACGCCCATCTTGTCCATCATGCTGAGATACAACCGACACATTTGGCGGTCGGGCTTACCGAGATAATTCAAGTTGCGGCCTCCTTTGATACGCCCGCCTCCGCCGCCCAGCATGACCACAGGAAGCTGGTTCGCGTCGTGGTTGCCATGCAGCATGCTGGAACAGAGCATCAGCATCGAATTGTCGAGCAACGTGCGTTCGCCCTCGGAGATCGAGTCCATTTTTTTGGCGATGTAGGCCATCTGCTCGAGGAAGAACTGATTTACCTTTAGCCAGTCGTTGCTGTCTTTATGCGAGAGCAGATGGTGGATCATGTAGTCGACCTTCAGGTGCGGAAATCGCAACGTACCGTGGTCGTTGTTCAGCTTCAGCGTACAGACGCGCGTCGTATCGGTCTGGAACGCCAGCACGAGCATGTCACTCATCAGTCGCATGTGTTCGACAATGTCTTGAGGATAACCATCCTTGGGGCGGGGAATGTTTGGCTTGGATAAAGTCGGGCTCCAGCCTTGCAATTCTCCCCGCTGGCCGGCGTTCTTGATGCGCCGCTCGACTTCGCGCACCGAGTTCAAGTATTCGTCGATTTTTTGCTGATCGCGGCGGCTGATGTCGCGGCGAAAATCGCCGGCGTCCTCCAGCACTGCGTCGAGCACGCTCTTGTCGCCGCGCTGAGCACGGTCTTTGAACAACTGATCGAACGCCAGGGCTGGGTAGACTTCCAGCGGTGTCGGCGTCGTCGGGCTGCTCCACGAAATGTGCGAACTGTAGAGCATCGAATAATTCTTATGGACCGACGGGTTCGCCTTTTCACAGCCGAGCACAAGGCTAGGCACTTTGGTTTGATGCCCAATGCGCTGGGCGACGAGTTGGTCTACGCTGGTGCCGCTACGGATCGTTCCGCCGGCGGCCAGCGGTGCGCCGGAAAGCAAGTTGCCTGTTTGCGAACTATGAATGTTGCCCTTGAGCGCCTGGGCATTGTAGAGCCCGCGAACAAAAACCATGCGGTCTCGAAAGTCGTTGAGCGGCGCAAGCACTTTGCCAAGTTTCATCGCCTTGCCTTCGCCCTTGGCCCACCACTCGTGCCTGTGGTAGCCGCAGCCCGAAAACAGAATCGCCATGCGTGTCGGTGCTTGGCTTGCTTTGTTCTTGCCGGCGGGCTCATCACCCCAAACGCGTGTCGATTCCATCCACGGCAGCGCCATGCTGACGCCGAGGCCGCGAAGCATCGTGCGTCGCGAAAGTTGATAATTCGCCATGATTTCCCTCCGTTGATCGGTACGATCTTCCGCTTGCCGCGGGTACGACGGATTCACAATCCACCGCGCATTGTATATCAATCCTTACTTTCCTGTCTTCCTCTTATTTCGCGAAATTGCCTGCTGGTGACAATCGCTTCCACCGCCACGCTGAAACGGTAGCCGCTGGCCGTGAGCTTTCGCTGCATGTCCGCCAGCAATGGTTCGTCCGAAAGCTGGACCTCCCGGCCCAAGGAATACCCGAGCAATTTGCGGCAAAAATGCCCGACAACGTCATCGTGGCGATCCTTCACGAGGTAGTCGCGCAGCCCCTGGATACCCTCGATCTCCTTGCCGCCGGGCAGCTTGGTTTTGGTGTCGACAGTCTTTGGTCGAAGCCGACCGATGGCGTCGTATTGCTCAAGGGCAAACCCGTAGGGGTCGATCCTGACGTGGCACTTGGCACACGCGGCGACCGAACTGTGCTTCTCGATCAACTGCCGCGCTGTCAATCCGCTGGGCACTGCGTCTGGAAGTTCGGGCACGTCTGGCGGCGGTCG
>Ga0114996_10005650_pt1 | contig 14631 bp, 13 predicted proteins | sample ArcticOcean_MG_C_4_FD_87039 | JGI IMG/M metagenome (GOLD analysis project Ga0114996, IMG submission 87039) | Marine microbial communities from western Arctic Ocean - ArcticOcean_MG_CB4_134 | ecosystem: Environmental > Aquatic > Marine > Oceanic | place: Arctic Ocean: Canada Basin | collected...
ATATATTAAACCATCCAGATAAAGGCGTCCGGTATCGATCTGATCTATAACTTCATGGGCCTTTCCAGACAAACAAACTGCTGATCCATTAGTTGCTAGAATAGTTCTAAAACCCCCACCCTGAGCAACTTTACAGTGTTCTCTCATCATTCTGTGTTCACCATGCATGGGTATAATATTTTCCGGCTTAATAAGTTGATGAAACTCCACAAGATCTGGCCTATTAGCGTGCCCGGAGACATGAAAATCTCCCATACTATCATCAACAACGTCAACACCCATTTCACTTAAGTTATTTACGATTCTTCCAACAGAAATTTCATTTCCAGGTATTGTTTTAGATGAGAAAACAAAAATATCTCCTTTTTCTAATGAAAGCCCTTGATATTTTCCGCGACTCAACTGGGAAGAAGCCGCTCTACTCTCACCTTGAGAACCTGTAACCAATAATAATAATTTAGCTCTAGAAAAACTCTGCGCTTCTTGCGCACTAATAGTGGCCGGAAAATCAGAAAGCACACCTGTTTCTAAAGCAGCCTTAACCATTCTTTTCATAGCTCTCCCTAGTAGAACCACAGATCTACCTGAGGAAATCCCTGCATCTGCAAGTGTTTTCACACGCGCTATATTAGACGCAAAAGTCGTTGCTATTACCATTCCACCTGCGGACTTTATCAGTTTTTTTAATGGCGAGCTTACCGAGCGTTCTGAACCACCACGATGATGGACGAAGATATTCGTTGAATCACATACTAATGTTTTTACGGGACCTAAGGAGGACCATGCTTCTCTATTAAAGGAGTCACCAACACCTGGTGTTTCATCAAGCTTAAAATCCCCAGAATGAACAACTCTGCCCTCCGGAGTATCAATAATTAACGCCGAGGCCTCCGGTATGGAGTGGCTTACGGGCATGAAACCTACTTTAAAAGAGCCGAGAGAAACCTGACTGGGCATTTCGTCCACTATATTTATTTTGTTTATGTCCTGTCCATGTTCTTCCATTTTCAGTTTCGCGATATGAGCCGTGAATTTTCGAGCAAATATCGGAGCATCCAGCCGAGAAAAAAGGTGCCCGAGTGCGCCTACGTGATCCTCATGCGCGTGAGTAATGAAAATTCCATCTAAACGGTCCTTTCTTTCTTCTATCCAACGAATATCTGGGAGAATTAAGTTCACGCCAGGAGAATGTTCCATATCCGGAAACGTCACCCCCAAATCTACAATAATGTACCGCTCTAAGCCCACCGGACCAAAACCATAAACATACATATTCATTCCAACTTCCCCTGCACCTCCGAGGGGAATATATATTAACCTATTATGTGCCATTAACACTTTCTCTATTAAATTCATTTATGTTGACCAGTCCCCGCATGGTAAGCTGGTCATCGAACACATCAAATATATCACTACTCTGTAAAAATAGGGGTACGAAACCTCCAGTGCCAATGATTTTCATCTCTCGCCCACTTTCTTCTTTTATTTTCACTGTAATTTCTCGAACTAAACCGACATAACCCCAGAAAATTCCAGATTGCATACATGATACTGTGTTGGTCCCAATAACCTTTTCAGGCCTTGTTATATCGATGTGAGGGAGTGCCGCTGTGGCCTGATGAAGAGCCTCAAGACTAAGATTTACTCCGGGAGCTATCACGCCGCCAACATATGCTCCATCCGACGCCACCACATCGAATGTCGTAGCGGTACCAAAATCAACAATAATTAAATCGCCACCATATTTTTTAAATCCTGAAACCGTATTCACTAGTCTATCCGAACCCACTTGCGTGCCTTCATCGACCCTTACTTCGATGGGTAAACGACACCCTTCCTTGCCCACTACAATCGGCCGTGTATTAAAATAACGGTCAGATAAAATTCTTAAGTTAAGAACTAGTCGAGGCACCGTAGACGAAATAATAACTTCATTTATTTCTATTTCAATATTTTTTAACCTCATTAGCGAGGACAACCAAACGTAATACTGGTCTGCAGTCCTCTGCCATTCAGTAGAGGTCCGCCATGTCCCTAAAAACTTAACTCCATCCCATACTGAAAAGACGCTATTGGTATTTCCACAATCAATTGTTAAAAGCATCTAATCCCCCTAGAAATATACATCGGCAGCTCGAATTTTCTTATGGCCCTCATTAGTCAACAAAACAAGAGCGCCATCATCGTCTACCGTTTCAAAAATCCCATGATATTCGTTTGATATTGTTTTAGCTACTATTTTCTGTCCCAGTCTAGCGGCACGATCTAACCATACTTCACGAACGGGTGAGAACCCACTGTCTAATAATTTTTGTTCCCAAAAATCAAAAGAATTAGCCAAATAAACCAAGAACTCTTCTTCAGAAATATGATATCCAAATTCAGACAAGCTAATTACCGGTGTATGGTTTGACTCTAATTCACTAACTTGATCGGAAAATTTTACTAAATTTACTCCAATTCCAATCATCAAAAAATCTAACTTCCGATTCTTCCCAGAACTCTGCAGCAGGATACCAGCTACCTTCTTTGAATCCATTAAAACATCATTTGGCCACTTCAAAGAAAACAGATCAGGTTGTTTTGTAACCGCTACGAGAGCATCATACAATGCGAGTGAGGCACTAAATGATCTTAGGGCAGAAAAGTTTGCTTCCTCATTTAGGTTAATAGCCAAAGTAGCAGAAAAATTTCCAGGTGGGCTTATCCAAAGGCGACCCCGTCTACCATAAGCAGCCATCTGATGTTTTGCCAGAATCCAGGTTGGTTTTGAAATAAAGCTTTGCCTGCGCAAGGCCTCATTCATAGTACTATCTACCTTATCTAGGATAATTCGGTCATAGCGACTCGGCCAATCAGTTGACAAGAGATCTTGCCGCGATTTCACTTATAGCTTCTATACCAAATAAATTAATCACTCCAAAAAGCATAGCTAAGGCACTCCCTATCAACACTATCTGTCCAAAGATAGGGGTGGTTTTATCTAAACCCTCTACTTCCTCGCCGAAATACATATAAAAAACTATTCTAATATAATAAAATGCCCCGATAACCGATGCTAAAACTCCTGAAATCGCTAACCAAGTTAAGTCAGCATTAAGCGCTGCCTTTAACACATAGAATTTTCCAAAGAACCCCAATAAAGGTGGAACTCCCGCTAGGCTAAACATTAGCACTAACAGAGCCAAAGAATTTCCGGGCCTAGAACGTGAATACATCCTTAAACTCTCTATACTCGTAACTGGTTTTCCGTCCTTCTCCATGGATAAAATAAACGAGAAAACTCCAATATTCATAATAATGTATATGGTCATATACACTAGCATGGATTGCACTCCATCTACCGTTCCAGTAGCTAAGCCCATCAACGCAAAGCCCATATGTGCTATCGACGAATAAGCCATCAAACGTTTAATATTACGTTGACCGATTGCTGCAAAGGAACCAAACAACATAGACAGGGCAGAAAGAGCTATAAGAATTTGAGACCAATCGCTTACAGCTCCTCCGAATGCATCATGAACGACCCTAGCAAAAAGCCCAATAGCGGCTACTTTTGGAGCGGTAGCAAAGAACGCTGTAATTGGAGATGGAGCTCCTTCGTAAACATCAGGGGTCCACATATGGAATGGAACGGCAGACACCTTGAAGGCCAGTCCAACGGTAATAAAGACAAGCCCAAATATAAGACCTAAAGATATTTGACCTCCACCTGCCGATAAAAAAATATCTGAAAATAAGGTTGAACCTGAATACCCATAAACTAAAGAGGCTCCATATAAAAGTAGCCCTGAAGATAAAGCCCCCAGCACAAAATATTTAAGGCCAGCTTCTGTTGACTTCACATTATCTCTATCAAAGGCAGCTAATACATATAGCGATAAAGACTGGAGCTCTAAAGCCATATATAGAGCCATCAAGTCTCCAGCTGAGACCATTAACATCATTCCTACGACTGACAATGTTATCAAAATAGGGTACTCAAATCTAAATAATTGGTGTTTGATCATAAAATCTTTTGATATGATCAGGATCACTGAAGAAGATAAAAGGATTAAAACTTTTAAAAATCTAGAAAAAGAATCGTCAATATAACTCCCGCCAAATGCAGTGTTTGTTTCAGCACCATTTATTCCAATATAAAATGCTACCAAACAAAACATTCCGACGGTAATCCACAAAATTAACGCCGACGCCTTATCTTTACCACCATAAACACCTGCAATCAGTGCGACCATGGCAAATATTGCGAGTATAATTTCTGGAAATAGAATTTGACTAATATCATATATAGTATGAGATTCTGTCCAACCAAAATAAGAATTATTATTCATTCCAAGACCTCAATGCCTAATAACCTGTGTTAATGAATCGCTAGCACCCATTAATCCTGTTTCATAATTAACCAGTAGCGCTTCGACGCTTGGACCAATTACATCAAGAACCAGAGAAGGGTATAGGCCTAACAAAAGGGTCATAAACGCTAAGGGAACAAAAATAACTATTTCCCTAGAGTTCATATCGGTGATGGTCCTTAAACTCTCTTTGATTAAATCCCCCATAACTACACGTCGATATAGCCAAAGTGCATAGGCAGCAGATAGAATAACGCCTGAAGTCGCCAAAAAAGCTACCCAAGTATTAACTTTAAAGACCCCCACAATAGTTAGGAACTCCCCAACAAAACCTGAAGTTCCTGGCAGTCCAACATTAGCCATAGTAAACAACATAAATACTAACGCATATGCTGGCATTTTATTGACCAGCCCTCCATACGCCGAAATTTCTCTAGTATGGATTCGATCATAGATAACCCCAACACATAAAAACAAAGCACCAGATATAAAACCGTGCGACAACATCTGAAAAATAGCGCCATCAAGTCCTTGTTGGTTTACACAAAAAATTCCCATTGTTACAAAACCCATATGGGCAACTGAAGAGTAAGCAATTAACTTTTTCATGTCAGTCTGCACTAAAGCCACTAACGATGTATAAATAATAGCGATAACACTTAGCCATAAAACTAGCGGAGCCATTAAATCCGTTGAGAACGGGAACATAGGAAGCGAAAAGCGTAGAAAACCGTAACCACCCATTTTCAATAATATAGCAGCAAGTACAACGGAGCCAGCTGTAGGGGCTTGAACGTGAGCATCGGGCAGCCAAGTATGAACAGGCCACATTGGCATTTTGACAGCAAAACTGGTGAAAAAGCCTAACCACATTAATGTCTGCATACCTCCCACAACGCTCAACCCTAAAATTTCGAGCGTAGTAACATCGAATTTATGATTTAAAAGAAGTACGATATCTGTTGTTCCGGCCTCAATATACATGCTTATAATAGCTAAGAGCATCAGCACGGAACCCAAGAAAGTATATAAGAAAAACTTGAAAGAAGCATAAACACGGTTTGCCCCTCCCCAAATCCCGATTATTAAAAACATCGGAATAAGACCCGCCTCAAAAAACAGATAAAATAAGATTATATCTAGTGCACAAAACACTCCCAACATAAGGGTTTCAAGCAATAGCAGAGCTATCATATAATCCTTAACCCGATAATCTACTTCCCAACAACTACCTATCACAATGGGCATAAAAAAGGTAGTCAACAGAACAAATAATACAGAAATACCATCAACACCTAGCTTATATCTAAGACCAGAAACCCAGGGTCTATCCTCTACAAACTGAAAACCAGTATTAGCAGGATCAAATTGAGCGTACAAAAATATAGACGCCAAAAACGTGGCCACAGTTGCTACCAATGCCAACCATTTTGCATTATTCCGAGACACGCGATCTTCACCACGAAGGAAAACAGCCAAAATTATCGACGCAATAAGAGGCATAAATATCATAATTGTCAGAAGGTTTTCCATTTTAGGATCCGCTTCCAATTACAAACCAGGTAATTAAAACACCGACCCCGATAATCATAACAAACGCATAATGATAGATGAAACCAGATTGAGCTTTGTTGGCAAGTCGAGTAACAAGAGGGACTACCTTTAAAGCAACCCCGTCTATAGTCCCATCAATTACCGTTCCATCCACTCGAACCCATAAAAATTTTCCTAGTGCTTTAAATGATCGAACAAATACGACGTCATAAATCTCATCAAAATACCATTTATTTAATAAAAATTTATAAAGGTACCTTTGGTGCAGAGATAAACGTTGAGGTAGATTTGGAAATTTAATGTAAAACAGCCAAGCAATAGAGAAGCCAAAAACCATTGCGACAAAAGGTGAAATTCTGACCCAATTAGGTACGTGGTGTGCTTTTTCCATGACTTTGTTTTCTGATCCAAAAAATAGTGCCCCAGTTGGAGTAGGATGGGACGTAATTAATAAATTAGAGTGTCCCTGATCGGTTTCCTTTTTATCCATAATTAATACTTCTGCATCTTTTTTGGAACCATGAGTATCCGTAACCGCATGTATTTCCTCTGAGTTTATTCCAAAAAAACTCTCAACTGTTTTATGGTCACCAAAAAAAGAGTTAACAAATACCATACCAGAAAAAATCGCTCCAATACCCAGAATGGCTAATGGAAGCAACATTGTTAACGGAGATTCCTTAGCATGTGCATGAGCCTCCTTGTTTCCTCGTTCTGTTCCATAAAAAGTCATGAACATTAAGCGCCAACTATAAAAACTTGTTAGACAAGCCGCTATTATTAAAACCCAAAAGGCTCCAAGAGCATTGGCCCCAAAAGAGCTCTCAATGACTGCATCCTTAGAGAGAAACCCAGCAAATCCAATATGGGTCAATGGAATACCAACCCCTGTAATAGCTAAAGTTCCAATCATCATAGCAGCAAAGGTATACGGTATTTTCTTTCTAAGGTTTCCATAGTTCCTCATATCTTGCTGATGATGCATAGCATGAATCACAGATCCAGCGCCCAGAAATAACATAGCTTTAAAAAAGGCATGCGTTAATAAGTGAAACATAGCGACCGAATACGCCCCTAAGCCTGCGGCAACAAACATATAACCCAACTGTGAGCAGGTTGAGTAAGCAATAACTCTTTTTATATCGTTTTGCACCAAACCTACTGTTGCCGCAAAAAAAGCAGTCGCTGCTCCAACTATGAGAATAAAATTTGTTGCAGCTGGAGCATATTCCATCAAAGGCGACATCCGGCAAACCAAAAACACCCCTGCTGTCACCATTGTAGCAGCATGAATCAAGGCAGAAACTGGAGTCGGACCCTCCATAGCATCCGGCAACCAAACATGTAAAAATAGCTGTGCAGACTTACCCATCGCACCTAGAAATAACAAGATACAAATTAAGTTTGCTGCATTCCATTCCTCCCACAGAAAACTAATTTCTATATTTGCAATAGCTGGAGCTGCTAGAAAAATCTCACTTAGGTTAGAACTATCGGTAAGAAAATAAAGAGAAAAAATTCCCAATAAAAATCCAAAATCACCTACTCTATTTACCACAAAAGCTTTGATAGCTGCTGCATTAGCTGACGGTTTTTTATAATAGAATCCTATCAATAAATAAGACGCTAACCCGACACCTTCCCACCCAAAAAACATCTGCACAAGATTATTTGCTGAGACCAGTACAAGCATCGTAAAACTAAAAAAAGATAAATAAGCAAAGAACCGAGGTCTATAAGTGTCTTCGGTGCGAAAATTTCTGTCGTTGGCCATATATCCAAAACTATAAAGATGGACTAGACTGGACACAGTTGTAATAACCACAAACATTATAGACGTAAGCCTATCAAACCTAATGCCCCAATCAGCTGAAAAGGTGCCGCTTTCGATCCAACGTAATATGCTTATGTTTTGGGTCTCCCCATCAAACGATATGAATAAAACCCAAGACAAGAATACAGCAAGAAAAAGTAAGGAAGTAGCGATAACACAAGCGGCATTCTCTCCAAAATACTTCCAGCCAAATCCACACAATATGGACCCGACTAAAGGAGCAAAGATGACAACAGATTCCATAATTGGTTAACCCTTCATCACATTAACATCGTCAACCAAAATAGAGCCCCGACTTCGAAAGAAACATACCAAAATTGCCAAACCAATTGATGCTTCAGCTGCCGCAACAGTAAGTACAAACAGTGCAAACACTTGCCCAACTAGATCTTGCATAAAACTAGAAAAAGCTACCAAATTTATGGTTACAGACATAAGTATAATCTCAATAGACATTAAGATTATTATTATATTTTTTCGATTAACAAAAATTCCAAAAATTCCTATGACAAAGAGCATAGCAGACACAGTTAGGTAATGCTCTAGACTCACCATTTGACTATAATCCTTTACCAGATTTAACATTTTTTAACTCTAATTGCTCACTTGGGTCTCTATATATTTGGCGAAGTACATCTTGCCTTTTGACCCCGGGTCTATGCTTAAGAGTTAGAACTATTGCTCCAATCATTGCCACCAATAGAATCAACCCTCCAACCTGAAACAGGTAAATATACTTGGTGTAGATAATTTGCCCTAGAGCAGCTGTGTTTTGAATTTCACTCTGGATCGGTGTAACTGCAGCTCTAGAGCCCATCGCCCTTTCGGACTGCTCCCAAACTCCAAAAACCAGTGAAAGCTCTAATAATAAAACTATGCCAATAGCACTCCCAATCGGCAGATATTTGGCAAACTCACTACGCATTTTTGTGAAATCTATGTCCAACATCATAACTACAAAAAGAAAAAGAACTGCAACGGCTCCAACATAAACAATGATCAAAAGCATCGCTATGAACTCCGCACCTAACAAAACAAAAAGGCCAGCCGAAGACAAGAACATTAGTATAAGCCAAAGAACGGAATGCACGGGGTTACGTGATAGTATTACAAGACTAGCGGCAGTAACTGCCACAATTGAAAAAACATAAAATGAGTATTCAGCTACACCCATTAAAAATTACCTCTTATTTTTTGTAAAAGCACAGCCAGCTCTTCTAAATGTTTACTAAAAACAGTTATGTGTAAATTTATATGATTTAAGATTTTCATCTATAGGGTGCATCCAATTCTAAATTACGAGCGATTTCTGATTCCCACCGATCCCCATTAGCCAATAACTTTTCTTTATCGTAGAATAACTCTTCGCGAGTTTCCGTTGCAAACTCAAAATTTGGACCTTCAACGATCGCATCAACAGGGCAAGCTTCCTCACAAAAGCCGCAGTAGATACACTTTGTCATATCAATATCGTACCTAGTAGTTCGTCTAGACCCATCATCTCTAGGTTCAGCATCAATTGTAATGGCTTGAGCAGGGCAGATTGCCTCGCAAAGCTTACAAGCGATGCAACGTTCCTCTCCATTTGGATAGCGCCTTAGAGCATGCTCACCTCTAAACCTCGGTGATAGTGGGCCTTTTTCATGAGGATAATTAAGCGTAACTTTGGGAGCAAAAAAATATTTAAGCCCTAGCCTAAAACCTTTTATGAAATCAAAAAGTAGAAAATACTTTAAACGCCGACTGAAACTTACTGCCATTCTATCCTCCAACTGCCCAGCGTGCATAAGTGCCACCGAACAAACCGAATTGGGCAAAAAAAGCCACCAAGACTACCCAAAAAAGAGAGAGAGGTAGAAACACCTTCCACCCTAATCTCATTAATTGATCATAGCGATACCTAGGAACGACAGATTTTACCATTGCAAACATAAAGAAAAAGAATGCCATTTTGGCTATCATCCAATGTGGGCCATCCGGGAGAAATGGGAATGGTGAAAGCCAACCACCAAAAAACAATAAGGAAATTAGAGCACACATTAAAAAGATAGCTATGTATTCACCGGCCATAAACAAAAGAAATGGTGTCGAGGAATACTCAACTTGATAGCCAGCAACCAATTCAGATTCTGCTTCTGGGAGATCAAAAGGTGGTCTATTTGTTTCGGCCAAAGCAGATACAAAAAATAAAACAACCATTGGTAAGTGCGGCAACCAATACCAATTAAACAAGCCTAAATTTCCTTCCTGGGCTTTTACAATATCAGAAAAGTTCAGCGAGCCTGTCGAAATCACAATACCAATTATAATTAAACCTATTGAAACTTCATATGAAATCATTTGTGCTGCAGAGCGCAGAGCGCCAAGGAACGGGTATTTGGAATTGGAGGCCCATCCTCCCATAATAACGCCATATACTTCTAGGGAGCCGATCGCAAATATATAGAGAATGGCGACATTTATATCTGCCAGCACCCAGTTTTCGTTAAAAGGGATCACAGCCCATAATATCATAGCAAGAACAAAACTTAATAAAGGAGCTAGGATAAATACCACTTTGTCAGCACCTGCTGGAATCACTAACTCTTTAAAAATATACTTCAGAGCATCAGCAACGGACTGTAAAAGTCCCCAAATACCAACTACGTTAGGCCCCCTCCGCATTTGCACAGCAGCCCAAATCTTTCTATCGCCGTAAACTAGGAATAATAAGGAAATCATGACAAATCCTATTATTGCGAGACATTGCAAAACTACGAGAAATAATATTCCAAGGTTCGTTGTCAAAAAATTATTCATCTACTTTCCTCGGGAAATCAATATTTTTGTCAAACATCCGTTACTCCGCAGCAACATCAAGAGAAGTTCGCGTCTTTGCGCGACTGCTCAATTCGGACATTACTTTACTGGCTCTGGCTATAGGGTTCGACATGTAAAAGTCAAAGCAAGAGTACTTAATAGTTTTATTTTTTAACTTTTTTAGTTTTATAGGCAGCCACTCATTCTCTGGAATATCGTTAGTGTTAGCTAAGTGAGGAAATTCCTCATAAAGCTTATCACGAAGAGACGCCTGAGTATCAAATGGTAGCGGACATCCAATCACACCAGATAAAGCTCGCAGAATTGCCCAATTTTCTTTTGCTTGCCCTGGTGGGAACCCCGCCCTTACCGCCAGCTGAGGTCTCCCTTCAGTATTAACATAAATACTATTCTCTTCTGTATAGGCAGCAGACGGAAGTATTACATCAGCTCTATGCGCACCTCTATCTCCGTGAGATCCCTGATAGATAACAAACGGGCCCTCCGGAATATCTTGTTCATCAACCCCTAAATTAAAAACTACTTCTGCCTCGTTAATGACGGAGTTTATACCGCCTTCACTTACACAACCCACATCAAGTGCGCCCACCCTACCAGCAGCTGTGTGCAATATGAGAATGCGTTTAGATAAAGCCATACACTTCGCTATAATGGCCTGGGTATCACCCTCGTTCAAAGCCCCCATTCCTATAATTATAATTGCATCTTCTGTTAACTTTAACCTCTCAAGTGCATTTCTATCTTCTCCTAAGTGTTCATACGAGTAAGTTAATTCAATCTTAGGTCCGACTAAACCTACGCTACATCCATTTAACCATGCCTTTCTTATTCGAGAGTTAAGCACTGGGGATTCATTAACCAGATCAGCACCTATAATTATAATTTCTTTTGCTACATCAAGCTCTTCGATGTTTACGCTACCTACATAAGCGGAACGATTATCCGAGGGAAAATCAACCCCATCAACCCTACATTCAAGGGAGCCTTTCAAACTTTCTATCAATTTCTTTAAAGAAAAAGCTGCCTCTGTCGAAACAAGGTCTCCAATAATACCGGTTAATTTTTTTCCTTTTATCTCTTTTGCTACTACTTCAAGTGCCTCATCCCAGGAAGCCACTCGGAGTTTCCCATCACTTCTAACGTAGGGGACATCCAACCTTTGCAACCTCAAACCATCCCATACAAAACGTGTTTTATCCGAAATCCATTCCTCGTTAATCCCATCATTATTACGCGGAAGGATCCGAATAACCTCCCGACCTTTAGTATCCACTCTTATATTCGCACCCAGTGCGTCCATAACATCTATCGTTTCAGTTTTGTTTAATTCCCACGGTCTAGCAGTGAAAGCGTATGGTTTTGAAACCAATGCGCCAACGGGACACAAATCAATTATGTTTCCTTGTAAATTACTGTCTAAGCTTTCTCCTAAATAGGAAGTTATTTCCAAGTCTTCTCCCCTTCCAGTTTGCCCCATTTGAGAAATTCCAGCAACTTCAGTAGTAAACCTAACGCAGCGAGTACAAGATATACATCTTGTCATATGTGTGTCCACTAGAGGCCCTAAGTCCAAATCAATACTTGCACGTTTTGCCTCACGAAACCGCGAGAAATCTACTCCATATGCAACCGCCTGATCTTGGAGGTCGCATTCACCTCCTTGATCACATATCGGACAATCTAAAGGGTGATTAATTAGTAAAAACTCCATAACCCCCTCTCGAGCTTTTTTAACCATTGCTGAGTTAGTAAGAATTTCTGGGGGTTCTCCATCAAGGCCAGAACGAAGGTCTCGAACCTGCGTCGCACAGCTAGCTGTTGGTTTTGGAGATCCTCCGACAACTTCCACTAAACACATCCTACAGTTTCCAGCAATCGACAAGCGTTCGTGGTAGCAAAAACGCGGAATTTCGACACCAACATCTTCGCAAACCTGAATCAAAGTCATTCCTGGATCAACTTGGACAGTGACTCCATCAATACTTATTTTTCGTAGTTCAGTCATACAGAAATTCCGTTTTTTTGTTACTTGTCATCGTCACATTCTATCTTAAAATACAAAAGATCACTAACTTACTCTGGCTCACATCGAGCACGGAATAATAAGCCTTTTGATGTCTCCTGAAAAACCCAATCTCCTGTAGAACCATCCTTTTGCCAGTTCACGTCAGAAGAGCCAAACGTGACAAGGCAGTACTTAGTAGCTTCATACCTTACTGACTCCCTGACTTGTTCAATACCATCACCTTTATGTTTTACGTTTATTGTTATATCTCTTGGATCATCATCGATTTTCAAAGATGCCTTATACGGCAGTCGTTCTTGGGGTGCGATCTTATTAAGCTCTCGATAGTTCTGTATTGAAGAACAAGCAAAAAGCCAACTTGTAGTTAGAAGTAAAAAGAAATTTAAAAGATTTTTTTTTCTTAATAAAAACATATCTAAATTGCTACCGATGTGGTAGCCAACCTACCCCTTTTAAACTTAATACGATCCTCTATTTCGTTCCTAAAATGCCTTATTAAACCCTGTACTGGCCAGGCTGCAGCATCCCCCAAAGCACATATGGTGTGCCCTTCCACCTGAGTTGTAACGTCAAGAAGCATATCTATTTCATATGGCTCAGCCTCTCCGGAAACCAATCGCTCCATAACTCGCATTATCCACCCCGTACCCTCCCGACAGGGTGTACATTGCCCACAGGACTCATGCTTATAGAACTTTGATAATCTCCAGATAGCCTTAATAATATCTGTTGTATTATCCATAACAATTACCGCTGCCGTACCTAGGCCAGATTTCTGCTCTCTCAACCAATCAAAATCCATTATGGCTTCCTTATGCATAATTTCGGCAGGCAAACATGGAACCGACGCACCTCCAGGTATTACAGCTTTGAGATTTGACCAACCACCCCTAATTCCACCGCAGTGCTTCTCAATAAGTTCCTCGAAAGAAATCGACATAGCCTCCTCAACCACACATGGTGAGTTCACGTGCCCAGAAATAGCAAATAGTTTTGTTCCATAATTATTAGGGCGTCCAAACGTTTTAAACCAATCTGCTCCTCTGCGAAGGATGGTGGGCACAACAGCAATTGATTCAACATTATTTATTGTTGTAGGGCAGCCGTACAATCCGGATCCTGCAGGAAAAGGCGGCTTCATTCTAGGCATACCCTTTTTACCCTCTAAACTTTCAAGAAGTGCAGTTTCCTCTCCACATATATAGGCTCCTGCACCATGATGTAGATATAAATCAAAGTCCCAACCTGACTTAGCGGCATTCTTTCCTAACAAACCAGCATCGTAGCATTCATCAATGGCGTCCTGTAAGGTTTCTCTTTCCCGAACGTATTCACCGCGAATATATATATAGCACGAATTCGCATTCATTGCAAAAGATGCCATCAAGCAGCCTTCGATAAGTGTATGCGGATCATGCCTAAGTATCTCACGATCTTTACAGGTCCCGGGCTCAGACTCGTCAGCATTAACGACTAGATAAGATGGCCTACCATCACTTTCTTTGGGCATAAATGACCATTTTAAACCGGTTGGGAATCCGGCACCTCCCCTCCCGCGGAGGCCTGAAGCTTTCATAGTGGTAATTATCGGATCCCTACCCCGTTTTATTATTTCGGCAGTATTATCCCAATGACCTCTCTGAATCGCCCCTCGAAGAGAGCGGTCATGCATTCCATATAAATTTGAAAAAATTCGATCTTTATCCGCCAACATGGCCTAGTTATCTCCACTTGAATGTTTTTTATTCCATATTTTTAAAGCTATAAATAAACTTCAAATAAATCCTAAAATTGCTATAAAATCAAAAAGAAATACAATTTCAAAAGCCCAACCTCTTTTTCCACCCAACTATTGACCCGCTACCCAATAAGTCATTGTAAAAAAATAACTAAGGAAGCATGCACAGAGGAATTCCAAAATTCATTGCCAAAAATCTCTTGCTCTCTTTTTATTACATTAGTGTTCTTTCTAACCATCTTTTAATCTCTTTTTTGATGACTCAGACTTAATCACTTTTATGCTCTTATTAGTAATTGATATC
>Ga0114996_10005651_pt1 | contig 14626 bp, 12 predicted proteins | sample ArcticOcean_MG_C_4_FD_87039 | JGI IMG/M metagenome (GOLD analysis project Ga0114996, IMG submission 87039) | Marine microbial communities from western Arctic Ocean - ArcticOcean_MG_CB4_134 | ecosystem: Environmental > Aquatic > Marine > Oceanic | place: Arctic Ocean: Canada Basin | collected...
CACACCGTATTTGAGGCGTCTGAGCCAAGCGAAGCACGCGAAACCACCAGAGGGACCGAGAGCGTCTACACATTCAACCTAGACTACACCTTCGACGAAGCTCCAACCTTCACATCATTTTCAATGCAGAACGTGACCTATTACGGCAGCCCTCCCAGCATTTCCGTGTCGATGATTAGACCTGATGGCAAGAGCCTAAATCTGTACAGGTTCGTAGTGCCCGCCCCAAGAAACGGCGAAACATCGCCGATACAACGGTACCAGCAGGCGCCATACAGGGTGCATTTGTCTGGAGAGCCTTCCGTGGCAGTAAACGTAACCCAGTTTCTCCAGGACGAGTTTCAAGTAAATGTATCGTCCAGCCGCCTGGTGGGCGACACAGATAAGGCGGTTTTCGGCACCACGAACGCAGAGAGAGGAGACGGCTACGAGCCGTTAAAGGGTGCTTATCAGATTGTAGTTGTGGCCCGGTCTGATGACCCACGTGACTCGATTGAGGGTGTAAAGTTCGTCGTAGGCGGCTCACAATTCGGTCTGATGGGCACCGATTCCACTGGGAGAGACCTTGCCAGAGGTCTTATCTTCGGCTTTCCGGTGGCATTAGCAATCGGGTTGATTACGGCCATCATGGCCACGGTAATAGGCACCACAATGGGCATAATCAGCGGCTACACAGGTGGCAAGACTGACATCGCCATCCAGCGATTCTCCGATGTACTCTCCAACATACCCCTGCTGCCAATCCTCATGTTCCTAGCCTTCACCCTAGGCCAGAAGCTGTGGATAGTCATCGCCATACTCATTGTCTTTGGCTGGCCTGGCATGACCATCGTTATACGTTCAATGGTCTTACAAATCAGGTCTGGACAGCTTGTGGAGGCCAGCATGTCCCTCGGCGCGTCCAGATGGCGCATCATGCTACGACACATCTTTCCGCAGATGGCACCCTTCGTCTTCGCTCAAATGATCTTCTTCACCCCTGCCGCCATACTAGCAGAGGCAGGGCTAAGTTTTCTTGGCCTTGGTGATCCGTCCATACCCACTTGGGGGCAGATTCTTGACCAGGGGTTCAGGACGGGAGCGGTATACGTTGGCTACTGGTGGTGGGTGATGCCACCGGGCATACTCATAGTGCTCACCGCCCTGACATTTGTACTCATCGCGCTTGGCATGGAGCGTGTGGTAGACCCACGTTTGAGGGCCGTACGGCAATGAGCTTGCTGGACGTACGCGACCTCCACATGCACTACGCCACCCAGGGAAACCCCGTGCGCGCAGTCGACGGTATCTCCTTTCAAGTGGAGAAGGGGCAGGCGCTTGGCATCGTCGGCGAGTCTGGGTCTGGCAAGACCAGTCTTTCGCTGGCCCTCATGCGCCTTCTTCCATCAAACGCCACGGACTATCGCGGCCAAGTTGTTTTGGAAGGAGAAGACATCGGCGACCTGCGGGACGAGGACTTTCGACGGCTTGTACGCTGGCGAAAGATGTCCATGGTCTTCCAGGGAGCTATGAACTCCCTCAACCCCGTGCTGAAGGTGGGGCATCAAGTGGCTGAGCCTTTCTTGCTCGAAAACAAAGGGCCAAAAGACCTTGCTAAGGAACGTGTGCTGCAACTCTTCGACTTAGTAAGACTTCCCAGGGAGACTGTCGACAGATACCCACATGAGCTGAGCGGCGGTATGAAACAACGAGTGATGATAGCCATGTCTCTTGTCCTCAACCCCAGCCTGGTCATACTGGACGAGCCTACCTCCGCACTTGACGTGAGCATCCAGGCCCAGATGATGAACCTGCTCAAGGACCTTAAACGTGACCTTGGCATCTCGTTCATATTCATCACTCACGATATTGCCCTAGCCAGCGACATCTGCGACAAGATAGCGGTCATGTACGCAGGGGAGATTGTGGAGATTGGCAACGCTGAGGACGTACTCATCAGGCCCCAGCACCCGTACACACGGAAACTGCTCGACAGCATACCCAGGCTGGGTTCCAACGAGGCTCCGCAGTTCATCCCTGGAGCGCCCCCCGACCTTACCGCCCCGCCGCCTGGCTGCCGCTTCCATCCCAGGTGTCCCTTCGCCTTTGACCGCTGCGACAGGGAAAGTCCTGCTATCATCACCATTGAGGAAGGCCACAAGACCCGCTGCTGGCTTCTCGATAAGAAGAGCCCATGACAGAACTGCTCAGGATTAAAGACCTGCGGGTGTACTTCCAAGCCAGAAGAGGATTGATAGGCACAATACCAGTCAAGGCCATTGACGGCGTCTCCCTGACGCTTGAAAAAGGAGAGACACTGGCTGTGGTGGGCGAGTCAGGAAGCGGCAAGACGACCCTTGGCCGCGCTGCTCTCAGACTTGTAAAGCCAACCAGCGGCAATATATTTTTCGAGGGCGAGGACATTAGCCACCTTCCAGACTCCAGCCTCAAGAAGTTCAGACGGAGGGTGCAGGGCGTCTTTCAAGACCCATATTCCAGCCTGGATGCCTTCATGAGCGTGTCCCAGATTCTTGAGGAACCACTGGCCATACATGACATCGGCAGCCCACATGAGCGTATTGAGATGATTCACCAGGCGCTTCAGGACGTCCGTCTGTCGCCTGTTGAGGAGATGGCTACCAAGTATCCTCACATGCTTTCTGGTGGTCTCAGGCAGCGGGTTGGACTGGCGCGGGCACTCATCCTGAGACCGGACTTCATACTGGCCGACGAGCCTGTATCGATGATCGACGCATCCAGCCGCGCGGAGATTCTCTACCTCATGCGTGAACTACAGAACACGTACGGCATCACATTCCTGTATATTACGCACGACATCGCCACAGCACGCCACTTTGCCGATAGGATAGCTGTGATGTACGCAGGGCGGATAGTGGAAATCGGCCCATCGGATCAGATAATCGATGAGCCGTTGCACCCATATACGACCGCCCTCATAAGAGCAATCCCTGAACCCGACCCAGCCAACCGACTAAGACAGCGACCCGTCATCCCTGGCGAGCCTCCAAGCGCCACAGAGCCTCCAACCGGCTGTAGGTTTCATCCACGATGCCCCTCTGCCATCGCGGGTACATGCAAGGTCGTAGACCCGAACCTCATCGAGGTCATGCCTGGCCACTACGCGGCCTGCCACCTGTGGCCTAGGGCATTGCAAGAGTAAATTGAAATCTCAATCATCGTCAGGCAATTGCAGAGTTCCAGTTTCTTGATAATGCTGGCCTACGACAGTAATCGTATTGACCTTTCCGCCTATTGAACCTAGACTGCTAAAGTAGCCTGTGAAAAACTCAGCTAACTCCAACATAGGAAGAACCAAATCTTCCCATCTACCTGCTTCGTATTGCACAATATGCCTCCAAGCCTCCAAGCCTCCAAGCCTCCAAGCCTCCAAGCCTCAAAATACGACACATATTGCCCTCCAGCTTGAAGGAGAAAGCCGCTTCTATCACTAGATAACCCGCTTATAGACCTAGGTACAACCCCTTCTGGCATCTGAACGTACAGACCAAGCACATTGAAACAACCTCTTATGGCAATGGTCTCTACGGCACTTACTCCTTACAGTTGGTTCTTGATGGAACCAATGCGTTCTAATGTGTTTATCAACTCTGCATTGGGACTAGGCATTATTTTACCTCCTTCAGTTCCTCTATGACCCAACTGCATCTCAATAGCAAGGAGATTTGCTTGGAAATCTATACCCACTTGTTGCTGGCTCTTATACATCGTATAAGCCCAATAATATGCCCACAACCCTATGGCAGTTAACACAATGCCTGGAGTTATATAGCCAGTTATCAAGTTCCCTATTCCCACAACCCCAGTGATAGTACCAACAAACAAAAGGAATCCGATAACACCCTCCTTAGTCTTAGCCTGCACTTGATTGCAAGGATGCGGCGCTTGCATTATTAAACAATTCAGGGATTATACGGTATTCTTCAGGCGCTTCTCTCCTTCAGAATAGCATAGTGCGAAGACGACAGCGGCAAGGCTAGATGCACCTCCTACCTCCCATCCCCATCACCGGCACCAGAGCCACAAGGCATAGCACCATCGCCACTTTGAAGAAGTCCTGAAACAGCGTGATCGAAGCATCCGCTAGCTGAGTACCATACTCAGGAGATATGGCCTGTGGCAACTCAGCAGTTAGGAACGCGAACCGGTCCATCCCCCACGCGCTCAAGGCTGCTAGCCCAAGGGCCATCCCTATCATCCGTGCCACCGTCACCAACGACGCTGCCGTCGCCTGGTAGTCTTCGGGGCCGGAGTCCATCGCCGTTACAAACAGTGGCGCTATCACCAACCCAAAACCAAAACCAGTCAATGCCATGTGAATCGTGAGTTGTGGGTTGCTTATGTCCAGTTCCCACCCGCTCATCAAAAACAGACCGATTGCCGCCCCAACCAACCCCGACGAGGCGACTACACGTGCGCCTACGCGATATACAAAATATCCACCAAGAAGTGCGCCAACGGGCACGGCCCCGGTCAGACGCATGAGACGCAGGCCCCCCTCAAGCGGGCTTTGATCAAGAACAGTGTTGGCCATCAGAGGCACCGTGACGAGGGCTATGATGAGAGCCGCGCCCATAAGCAACTTGGCGCCTATGGCAGAGACGGCGGCACTGGAACGAAAAAAGACAGGCACAAGCAGTGGTTGGTCAATGCGCCTTTGCCACCAGACAAGGGTCAGTAAGGCAATCGCCGCTGACATTGCCAGAAGATAGGGAATGAAGGAGTACGCGGTGAACAAGTCGCGTCTGGACAGTGTTACAACCAGGAGAGTCAGCACGACGGCTAGAAGCAGCCCACCCACGTAATCTACCCTGATTCCAGGGCGGGGGCGGTTGTGGATGACGCGTACAGTCAGCAGAATGATTGCCGCCTGTGGAACATCCAGCCAAAACAGCCATCGCCAACCAAAAGTCTCAGTGATACCGCCGCCGTATAGAGGACCCAACACCACACCCATCTCCGCCGCCGCGCCCACAATACCGACCGCCATTGTACGACGGTTCCCCGGTAACGCCTGCGTCACAAGTGCCATGCTGATAGGGATCATCGCACCGCCTCCCACTGCCTGTAGCACACGCGCTGCCACCAACCAAGGCAAGTTCGGCGAAATGGCCACCATAACCGATCCGATGGCAAAGACCACAAGCGCCACCCTGAAAATGTTGGCGTGACCGTAGGCATCAGAGAGGCGTGCCACAAGGGGTATTGCAACGATGTAGCCCAGCAGGTATCCCGTTATTATCCACAATGCCTGATCAAGCCTGGCAACGGGTATCTTCAGATCCAGCATGACCTCGGGCAGTACCGTCACCACCACAGTCTGGTCGAGAGCGGTAAAGAAAACCCCTAGGCTAACCAATCCAACGGTCAACCAAGAGGTGGGTGTGAAGCTCGTTTGCCCTTTATCTTGATCTTGTCCCAATTATCATGTCCTGTGCTGAAAGCTCATCCAATGATAGATGAAGCATAGCATCGGACATAAGGAATGTCTTGAAGCAGCGGGAGCAGGAGTGGCACAATCGGAAAGGGTCTAGCTGGTAGAGATTGGCCGTGCCCTTGAAAAATGGTCGGGGTGGTCGGATTCGAACCGACGGCCCCTTACACCCCATGCAAGTGCGCTACCGGGCTGCGCTACACCCCGTCCGTCGAAAGAATAACATACATGAACTGGCCCTTCAAGCAAAAGTACTCGAACAGTAGCGAAATCTAAGGAATTATACTGGAATTGCGCTCATATGGATTATCTGATAGGATTAAGGCACGGAACGTGCGTGGCGTCACGATCTGTGAGCATACTGGGAAAGGATACGGAATATAGGCAATGGCAATTATAAGAGCGACTTCCGAGAAGTTGGAAGAGCTTCGAAAGCTTCGGGAGCAGTCCGTCTTGGGAGGTGGGCAGGCCCGTATTGATCAGCAACACAAACGCGGCAAGCTAACAGCGCGAGAGCGCATCGCAGTCCTTATGGACAAAGACACATTCCAGGAATTGGATCCCTTTGTAACACATCGTGCCACTGACCTTGGGCTGGCCGAAAAACAGTACCTTGGAGACGCCGTTGTCATTGGATACGGACGGGTTAACGGAAGGCTGACTTTCGTCTTCTCACAGGACTTCACCGTTCTGGGCGGTTCTGTATCCGAGGTAGTAGGCGAAAAAATCTGCAAGGTCATGGATCTCGCCGCCAAAAACGGCGCACCCATAGTCGGACTGAACGACTCTGGTGGAGCACGCATCCAGGAAGGCGTAACGAGCCTCGCAGGATACGGCGAGATAATACTGCGCAACACACTGTTCTCTGGCGTTGTACCTCAGATCTCAGTGATAATGGGGCCCGCAGCCGGAGGCGCTGTCTACTCCCCTGCCCTAACCGATTTCATCTTTATGGTGAACGGTGTCGGCCAAATGTACATCACTGGGCCAGATGTCATAAAGGCGGCAACCGGCGAAGAAGTTACCCACGAAGAATTGGGCGGGTGGCAGACACACTTCACCAAAACCGGAGTCGCTCACTTCGCCAGCGAAGGCGAGGAGGAGTGTCTCAAACAGGTACGTAGGCTGCTCACCTTCCTCCCTCAGAACAACGGTGAAGACACACAGTTTTTCCCCTCTTCAGACTCAGCCTCAAGAGCTGACCCTGAGCTCAGGGACATTGTCCCTGAGGATTCCAGCAGGTCATACGACATGAAGGAACTTATCCGACGCATTGTGGATGTAAGCGACTTCATGGAAGTCCAAGAAGGCTTTGCCAAGAACATCATCGTAGGATACGGCAGAATGGACGGCAAGACTGTTGGCATCGTTGCCCAACAACCGTCATTTATGGCTGGAGTTCTTGACATTGAGGCTTCAACAAAGGCGGCGAGATTCGTCCGCTTCTGCGACGCCTTCAACATACCGCTCGTGACCCTAGTGGATGTGCCAGGATTCCTGCCAGGTTCAGACCAGGAATATCGAGGCATAATTCTCCACGGCGCCAAGTTGCTCTACGCCTATGCTGAGGCCACAGTCCCCAAGGTGAGCGTCCTAATTCGCAAGGCCTATGGCGGGGCATACATAGTGATGAGTAGCAAGCACCTCAGAGGAGATATCAACTTCGCATGGCCTTCAGCAGAGATAGCGGTTATGGGACCTGAGGCGGCTGTGAACGTAATCTACAGGGAAGAGATTAAACAGTCCGAAAACCAACAAGAGACCAGGGAGAAGCTGAGCGAGGAATACCATGACCGCTTTGCAAACCCGTATATAGCCGCCAGCAGGGGCTACATAGACGATGTCATAGACCCTGCGGAAACTCGCCCAAGGATTATAGGCGCGTTGGCCATGCTGCAGAACAAGCGGGAAACACTACCACCCAAGAAACATGGAAGCATTCCTCTTTAGCAAGAGCCTTAATGCACCAAACATAGGTACCGCCTGAGCAGTGCCGTCAAACGTGTGGTAGCAATATCCTGTCGCAGGGAGAGCTCAGCTGTCAGTTAGCGCCCGTGTTGAGATAAACTTAACTGGCATGAACGGAACGTCTCTGTGGTGTGTAAGGCGAGGTAATGACATCTAGCAAAGCTACGAACCCTCTAAAAATCACCGATACTACTCTACGGGATGCCCATCAGAGCCTAGCAGCCACACGGATGCGCACCTCTGAGATGGAGCCAATCGCCCCAGACATGGATAAAGTGGGGTTCTGGTCCGCTGAGGTATGGGGTGGTGCTACTTTCGACGTTGCTACCCGCTTTTTGGCAGAGGACCCGTGGGAACGGGTGCGCACTCTCAAACGGTTGATGCCCAACACTCCCCTCCAGATGCTCCTACGCGGGCAGAACCTAGTGGGATACCGCAACTACGCCGATGACGTGGTAACAGCCTTTGTGCACCACGCCGCCGATGAGGGAATAGACATATTCAGGGTCTTTGATGCCATCAACGACGAGCGCAACTTTGAGACAGCGGTACAGGCTATAAAAGATAGAGGCAAGCACTTCCAGGCGTGTATTTGCTACTCCGTCACCGAATCCCACATGGGCGGGCCAGTATTCAGCCTGGACTACTTCATCAATAAAGCCAAGATACTTGAGGATATGGGAGCGGATACCCTCTGTATCAAAGACATGGCAGGCCTCCTCGCGCCGTACGACGCCTTTACCCTGGTGAAGGCCCTCAAGGAAAATATAGACATCCCGATTCAGTTACACACTCACTACACCAGCGGTATGGCGTCTATGACCGTTCTCAAGGCAGTTGAGGCTGGTCTGGACATTGTGGATACATGTCTGTCTCCCTACTCCATGAGAACATCACAGCCCGCCATCGAGCCTCTGGCAGTAACCCTGCAAAACACCGAAAGGGACACAGGACTTGACCTCAGTAGCCTGCTCAAGCTCTCCGCTTACTTCGAAGACATATCTCCAATGATACGTAACCATTTCGATACAAGCAGGGCATCTGTGGTAGATACCTCTGTTCTGAGCCATCAGATTCCGGGAGGCATGGCCAGCAACCTGATCTCACAGCTCAAGGAAGCCGATGCCCTGGACCGCCTTGAGGAGGTATACCAGGAACTGCCTCGCTTACGTAAGGAGTTGGGTACTCCACCACTGGTCACTCCTACCAGCCAGATTATAGGCACTCAGGCTGTGCAGAACGTCCTCTTTGGCCGCTTCACAATGGTCTCATCACAGGTGAAGGACTACGTCTACGGCCTGTACGGGCTTACCCCCACACCCATTGACCCAGATGTGACGAAGGAAGTCCTTAAGGACTATGAACGCGGCCAGGAACCTGTAACAGGCCGGGCCGCCGACTACCTGGAACCGGAATTGGACAAAGCAATAGAAGACACTGATGGCCTTGCCAAGGATATAGGTGATGTGCTGACATACGCCCTCTACCCGGTAACGGGGTTGCGCTTTCTCAAGTGGAAGTACGGTGTGGAACCAATCCCTGACGACGTCAAACCCAAAACCCTTGAGCAAATGAAAGAGCAGATAAGAGCTGAGGAAGAATTGATCTCAAAGGCCAAGACGGGGCTCTTGGTTGAGAAAGGCTCGCAGGAAGCAGAAGCCGCAGCAGAGCCATTCGGCCCTGTGTCTGGAAAAGCGTTCAACGTATACGTTGGCAATGAAATGTACCAGGTGCAAGTGGAACCCATGAGCGATGGAGTTGTAGCGGCGCCGTACGGATACACCGTCACTCCCACTTCTCCTCCGGTAGCTCCTCAAGTACAACCTACGGTAGCTCCTCAACCAGCCCCTGTTGCTCAGGCTCCTGTTGCAACTCCTGCCCCACAGGAAGCTGTGAGCGGCACCCAAATTACAGCGCCAATGCCGGGTGTGCTACTTCGTTACGCTGTCGAGGTAGGCCATGAGATAAAGAAGGGCTCTACCGTGCTCTTCTTGGAGGCAATGAAAATGGAGAATTCCCTCCCATCCCCAATGGACGGTACGGTAAAAGAACTCAGGGTATCGCCGGGTACGTGGGTCAAAAAGAACGACGTACTTGCCATAATAGGCTAGGACAGGGATCAACCATCGTCCATGGACATCATTGGGCGACGTATTGCCCGCTCCAGCCTTTTTAGAGTCACTCGCGGTATAAGGAGGCCATAATGGTTAACAAGCAGCTAATAGAAGCAGCTAAAGAGCATTTCGCAACAGTACTGGAGGGTCAGTTGGAGCGGGTGGAACGACTCAAATCTGAAGGCGATTGGACTGATTTCGAAAGCATCAAGCCCATCATCATTGGCATCCTTGGAGGCGATGGCATTGGCCCAACTATCACGGCCGAGGCCCAACACGTCCTTGAGTACCTACTCAGGGAGCAGGTAGCCGATGGCAGGGTGGAGTTCCGGATCATAGATGGACTAACCATCGAAAACCGTGCGGCACAATTGACTGCCATTCCGAACGACGTCCTGGAAGAGATAAAGAAGTGCCACATCACTCTAAAAGGCCCGACCCATACTCCTGAACAGGGAGATGGGTGGCCCAACATAGAGAGCGCAAACGTAGCCATGCGCAAGGCCCTTGACCTCTTCGCTAACGTGCGCCCTGTCAGGATACCCAAAGAGAAGATCGACTGGATTATCTTCCGCGAGAATACGGAGGATATGTACGCCGTAGGCAACCAGGGCATCAACGTGACCGAGGACTTGGCCGTAGATTTCCGTGTTATCACCAGCCAGGGATCCAGGCGCATCTTGGAACTTGCCTTCGACCACGCTAGGCGAACGGGCAGGACGAAGGTTACGGTGGTCACAAAGGCCAATGTCGTCAAGACCACAGACGGCAAGTTCCTGGAAATTGCAAGGGAAGTTTCAGCCAACTACCCTGAAATCCCATGGGATGGATGGTACATAGACATCATGACAGCCAAGCTTCTGGATGTGGAACGTCGCCACGAGTTCCAGGTGCTGGCACTACCGAACCTATACGGCGATATCCTCTCCGACGAAGCAGGACAGATTCAGGGCGGGGTTGGCACCGCGGGCAGCGCCAACATCGGCAAGACCTACGCTATGTTTGAGGCCATACACGGAACGGCACCTCGCATGGTGAAAGAGGATCGTGCCCAGTACGCCGACCCCAGTTCAGTCATGCGGGCAGGCGCCATGCTTCTTGAACACATAGGCTTTGGAGAACTTGGCAACAAACTGCACAAGGCATTGGATGTTTGCGGCCAGTACGAACGTAAGATAGTCATGACCGGCCGCAACACCGGGGCCACGGGACGGCAGTTCGGCGAATACGTCATGGGAACAGTTCAAGAGACCGACCTGGATGCTCGTTGGGCGCAATATTCCATTACGTAAACAGAAAACTCGGCAAGGTGGACTGCTCAATAACAAAGATATCAAATAGTATGTATATATGAGGTGAGATACGATGCGTAAGAAGATAACGGTAGTGGGAGCAGGTAACGTAGGAGCTACGGTGGCCCAGCGTCTATTCGAGCGTGGATACGCAGATCTGGTGCTGGTGGACATCGTCGAGGGTCTTCCGCAGGGCAAGGCGCTGGACATGCTGGAGTCAGGCCCAGTGCTTGGCACGGACGCCCAGATTACTGGCACTAACTCCTATGAGGATACAGCTGGCTCTGACGTCGTAGTCATTACGGCCGGAATAGCCCGCAAGCCCGGCATGAGCCGCGATGACCTGCTTTTCACCAACATGGACATAGTCGGCGGAGTAGCCGAACAGATCGCCAAATACTCACCACAGTGCATACTAATCGTGGTCTCAAATCCTTTGGACGCGATGGCACAGCAAGCCCTCGATATAACCCATTTCCCAAGGGAACGGGTCATAGGCATGGCAGGCATTCTGGACACAGCCCGCTTCCGCACCTTCCTAGCGCAGGAAGTCGGAGCATCGGTAGAGGATGTGCAGGCGTACGTTCTTGGTGGCCACGGTGACACAATGGTACCGCTGGTAGAGTCCACCAACGTAGGAGGCATTCCCATTACCAAGCTACTGAAAAAAGAGGTAGCAGACAGCATTGTGCAACGTGCCAGAGATGGCGGAGCAGAGATAGTAGGCCTTCTGAAAACAGGCAGCGCCTTCTATGCCCCATCGGCCGCGGTGGCCCAAATGGTGGACTCCATCATCCTGGACAAAAAGCGAATACTGCCCTGCGCCGCATTCCTCAAGGGCGAGTACGGCGTCGACGGCCTGTTCATCGGCGTACCTGTGAAGTTGGGAGCGGCTGGTATAGAAGAGATTATCCAGGTACAGTTATCCTCGGAAGAGAAGGCAGCCCTGGACAAGTCTGCCGGAGCAGTCAAAGAACTGGTTGAGGTGATGGCCAACAGGACCGCCAGCGGCTCATAGAGACCAACCCAAATAAAGAGGCTTGCTACAGAGTACCCATCGTCGGATTATGCCACTCATTCCAGAAGTGTACAGGGACTCCTGCAGCCCTGTAGATAACCATCGGAGGTAACATGAAAGAGATCCATGTATCGGAGATAACGGAGACAGTGGCCCGTCTGTCACAGGAAGCCAACTATTACCTCCCAGAGGACGTGTTGGATGCTCTGAAAAAGGCACGGGGCCAAGAGGAAGCACCGAGGGCACAGAAAGTGCTTGACATGATCCTCCGCAACTCCGAGATAGCAGAAGAGAAACAGATTGCCCTATGCCAGGATACAGGCACTACGGTGCTATTCCTGGAGATAGGTCAGGATCTACATCTAGTAGGAGGAGACTTGAGGGATGCCCTGGCAGAGGGAGTACGAGTGGGATACAAAGAAGGATTCCTGCGCAACTCCATGGTAACTCAGCCATTCTCGGCTCGCCTCAACACGGGGGACAACACCCCTCCCATACTGCATACGGACATAGTCCCTGGAGAAGCACTGAAAATAACGATCCTGCCAAAAGGCGGCGGCTGTGAGAACATGAGCCGACTTGCCATACTCCGCCCTGGTGAGGGGAAAAAGGGTATTATAGATTTGGCTCTCCGCACCATAGAGGAGTCTGGCGGCAACCCATGCCCGCCTCTCATCGTCGGAATAGGGGTGGGAGGCACTGCTGAACACGTCATGCACCTGGCCAAGAAATCGCTGTTGCGCAAGGTAGGCGAACACAATCCTGACCAGGAAGTCGCTGACCTGGAAGAGGAACTGCTCGAGCGGGTAAATGCCAGCGGCATCGGCCCACAGGCTTGGGGAGGACGATCGACCGCGCTAGCCGTTAATATAGAGGTTCATCCTACACACATCACCTCCCTACCTGTAGGAGTCAACCTCCAGTGCCACAGCGCTAGGCTTAAGACGGCGATCCTGTAGATTAATCACGATCCCAAGCGAGAGAAGGTAATCAGATGACCAAGAAGCTTACTACACCGGTGACAGACGAGGCTCTGGCTGACCTGAGGACAGGTGACGAAGTCCTGATCAGCGGAGTCATATACACCGCCAGAGATGCCGCACACCGACGCATAATAGAGGCCGTAGGACGGGGAGAGGAACCCCCAATAGACCTGAACGGACAAATCATATACTACACAGGTCCAACGCCTCCACGCCCGGGCCAGATAATAGGCTCCGCCGGCCCAACTACAGCTTATCGTATGGACCCCTTCACTCCCACAATGCTTGAACTCGGGACAAAGGCCATCGTTGGCAAGGGAGGAAGAAGCAAAGAGGTAAGAGATGCTTTTGTGAGTCACAAGGCCGTCTATTTCGGGGCCATTGGTGGCTCCGGAGCGCTCCTATCGGGTTCCATAAAGAAGGTGGATATAGTCGCCTACGAAGACCTTGGTACCGAGGCAATCCGTCGACTTGAGGTCGAGGATTTTCCAGTCATAGTGGTCAACGACATCTACGGCAACGACCTTCTGGAACAGGGCAAAGAGGAATGGCAAAGACCAGTCCCTTCCAGAGAAGGCTAGTCCGCTCACGGTGCTAATTGCAAAACTTCAAGGGCTTGTAACCGAGCAGATCAAGGAAGTCATTAAGTGGTAGAGAGAAGATTTCTTTGATTAAGTGAAGTTAACAACCCAAGAGGTGAAATTCGTGTCTTAAAGAATCTCATTTGCCATTTGCCTGTTGGTGTAATTCAAAAAACGATTCATAAAGAGGGGGTTGGTATGCTTGAACATGATGTCTTGGTCATAGGCGGAGGCCTAGCTGGCTTGCGAGCCGCATTAGAAGCTAGAAGCACCGGAGTAGATGTGGCAGTGATTTCCAAAGTGCATCCTGTACGAAGTCACTCTAATGCAGCCCAAGGTGGGATCAATGCTGCCCTTACCGACAGAGGAGACACCTGGGAGGAGCATGCATATGAGACCGTCAAAGGAAGCGATTATCTAGGAGACCAAGATGCCATAGAAGTTTTGTGCGAAGAAGCAGGCCAAGCAATCATTGAGCTGGAGCACATGGGTGTCGTCTTTAGTCGAGATGAGACAGGACATCTTGGAACTCGATCCTTCGGTGGACAACAAAGAGCTAGGACATTCTTCGTAGCGGACTTCACTGGTCAAGCTATGCTTCACGTCATGTATGAACAGATGATTAAGTCAGGCATTCAGGTATATGAAGAGTGGTTCTTGACTTCCCTGGTAATCGAGGATGGGGAATGCCACGGCGTTGTAGCAATAGAAATGCTTACAGGTAAGCTTCAGATAATCAAAGCGAAGGCCGTCATCATGGCTGCAGGAGGACTCGGGAGGCTGTATGAACCCACTACCAATGCCATGATTTGCACTGGCGACGGCATTGCCCTGGCGTATCGTGCTGGAGCACCATTGATAGACATGGAAATGGTCCAATATCACCCCACGACTCTGAAATCGAACGGTGTTCTCATCACTGAGGCAGCACGCGGCGAGGGCGCATACCTTATAAACTCAAAGGGCGAACGATTCATGGAGAAATATGCCCCGAACATGATGGAATTGGCTTCTAGGGATGTAGTGTCCAGGGCCGAACAAACTGAGATAAACGAGGGGCGAGACATTGATGGATGTGTGCTATTGGATCTGCGCCACCTCGGTCGAGAAAAAATCCATGAACGGCTTTCGTATATCAATGAGGTCTCAATAGATTTCTTGGGCATTGACCTAGCTGAAGCACCAGTACCGGTACGACCAGGAATGCACTACCAGATG
>Ga0114996_10005652_pt1 | contig 14625 bp, 15 predicted proteins | sample ArcticOcean_MG_C_4_FD_87039 | JGI IMG/M metagenome (GOLD analysis project Ga0114996, IMG submission 87039) | Marine microbial communities from western Arctic Ocean - ArcticOcean_MG_CB4_134 | ecosystem: Environmental > Aquatic > Marine > Oceanic | place: Arctic Ocean: Canada Basin | collected...
CAGCCCCGCGTGGGATCCGCTCGCCTTCGCCATCACCGAGGCGCACAAGCGCGGGCTCGAGCTGCACGCGTGGTTCAATCCCTACCGCGCGCGCTACAGCAGAACTCATGGTGCGGTCGCCGCCACACACATCAGCAAAACCCAGCCCGCGCTAGTAAAAAGCTACGGCAGCTATCAATGGATGGACCCCGCCGAGCCGAAGGCCACCGTGCATTCACTGGCGGTCATTCTCGATGTCGTCCGGCGTTATAATGTCGATGGCGTGCACATCGACGATTATTTTTACCCGTACCCAATCAAGAGCGACAAAGGCAAATGGAAAGACTTCCCCGACAGCGCGAGTTGGAAAAAGTACAAGGGCAAACTTTCCCGCGCGGATTGGCGGCGCGAACACATCAACCGCTTCGTGCAGCGCCTGTACGCCGAGGTCAAAAAAATTCGCCCCACCGTCAAGGTCGGCATCAGCCCCTTCGGCATTTGGCGACCGGGCCATCCCAAACAAATCAAGGGCCTCGACGCCTACGACGCCCTCTACGCAGACGCCCGCAAATGGCTCAACGAAGGCTGGCTCGACTACTGCGCGCCGCAGCTCTATTGGCGCATCGCCCCCAAGGCCCAAAGCTATCCCGTGCTCTTGAAATGGTGGGTCGGCGAAAACAAAATACAGCGGCACCTCTGGCCTGGAAACAACTCCGCCAAAGCCAAATTATGGAAAGCCGACGAATTCATAAAACAAATCGGCATCACCCGCAAGGAACCAGGCGCCACCGGCAATATCCACTGGAATGTCAGCTCGCTCACCAAAGACCTTGGCGGTCTCGCGACCCAACTGCAAAAGACCACCTACCGCGAGCCAGCCCTCGTGCCCGCCTCCCCGTGGCTGGACAAACTGCCGCCACTTGCACCGAAAATCAAAATCAAACCTGGCCCCAAGCCAGAACAACTTTTTTTGAACTGGAACAGCAAGCGCCGAAAGCAAATCGCCCGCTGGGCATTTCAAATGCGCATCAACGGCCAATGGAGCACCATAGTTTTCCACGGCCAGCAAATGACCGCCATCCTGAATTTAACCGGCCCAAGAATCCCAGACGCCTTCGCTCTCACCGCCATCGACCGCGCCGGAAACGCAAGCCCGCCTGCGGTTTTCTCTCGGCGTTAAAACAACGGAAGCGGCTTACCGTCACAGAGGGGCAAGGGGCGGTTGGCGGCATCATAAATCATGTGGTCGGGATCGATGCCCAGCGCGTGAAAAATCGTCGCGTGCAAATCGGGCGGGCCGCAGGCTTGTTCAGCGGGCTCAAAGCCGATGGAGTTGGACTTGCCGTAAACCTGCCCGCCGCGAATGCCGCCACCGGCAAAGACGGCTGAGTACGCGCCGGGGAAATGGTCGCGGCCGGCTCCTTTGTTGATTTGCGGCGTGCGGCCAAAATCAGTCAGCATCACGATGAGCGTTTCATCGAGCCGCCCACACTCACGCAGATCCTCCACCAACGCCGAGGCGGCTTGGTCGAAGGGCGGCAGCATGTTGTTTTTTAGTTTGTTGAAATTATCCGCGTGCGTGTCGAAATGGGAACCGGCCGAACCGTTGAGATCGCCGGCGGCGCAATAGACAGTAGCCACGGGCACGCCGGCCTCCGTGAGGCGGCGGGCGGTGAGCACGCTTTGGCCGCAGATGTGCATCCCGTACTTTTCGCGAAGCGCGCGCGGTTCTTTTTCCAAATCAAACGCCGCGTGCACGGTGGGGTTGAGCAGCATGTCCAGCGCCATCTCTCGGGATCGCCCCAACGCCTCGGCCTCCATTTTGATGGCCGCGCCTTTTGTTTGACCAAAGCCGTGAATCAAACTGCGGCGTTGCCCCAATCGTTGACGGCTCACACCCTCGGGCAAGTCGAGGTCGATACGACCGGAGGACGGCGATTTGCCTTGGTAAATTTTCAAACCCTTGCTCGGTGGGCGAAACACAGCGGGATCCATCCCCATACCAAGGAAGCCGGCATCCTGCCCGTTTGCCACTCCGCCATCGTAAATAGTGTACGGCAAGGCCACCGCGCCGGGCAGAGCATTGCGGGAGCTGCCTTTGTCTTTGTTTGCCCGCCAAATCATCGAGCCAATGCTCGGCCAATCCGCGCGTGATGCGGGCCAGTTGCCAGTGAGATTCTGCGGCTGATGACCGGTGAGATTCCAGTACGCGCCGGATCGATGACTGGGCGCGTTGTGATGCGCGCTACGGACGATGGCCCAGTGTTTCATCGTGCGCGCGAAGCCGGGCAGATGTTCGCCAATGCGAATGCCGGGCACGGCGGTGGGGATTTCCTTAAACGTGCCGCGGATGTTCGAGGGCGCGTTGGGCTTGAGGTCAAACGTGTCCAGATGACTAATGCCGCCCCAGCAGAAAAGCACAATGCAGCTCTTGGCTTTCCCAAACCCGTGAGCGTAATCGCCGGCATTGGCGCGCAGGGCCAGAAAATCTGACATCGCCAATCCGCCCAGTCCCAGTTTTAAAAAATCTCGACGCAGCATTTATTGCCTCCAGAAAGATGATAACAGACGACAGCTAAAATGTAAGGATAATTACTGGTTCTCAATGGTGAAGAACTTCACCAGCAGGGTTCGAGAGAATGCGGCGCATCCTCAACACGGCTGATGACCCCAGTCCGTTTCCTTGAGGGATTCCTCGTAGGCTTCCATTTGCTCCTCCTCGGTCATTTCTTCAACGGGTTTGGGGGTGCCCACATCTTTCGGGGATTGCGTTTCAGGTTTCTTTTCATCACCCATTACGAGACCATCCTACGCCTCCACCAACCTCTGCTCAAGGATTTTCATGATGGGGGCGTTGAGCAGATACTGCATTTCCCTTGGCTGGAGTTATTGGCGCCGAAGATTTCTTTTCTCGATCTCGAGTTTGCAGTTCGGAAGGGCCTTTTTTAACAATGCCAATTGTTCGTCACTGATCAGCCTTCGATTGGTGGCAAGAGATTTCAGGTGGGTCAGTCCGTGAAGCGGGGTGTAGTCGGTCACTTTGGTTAAGCGCAGTTCGATGGATTTCAGGTTCTTCCAGCTTTTCAATGGCGTGAGGTCGCTCACGTTGGTTTCCCAGAAGGTGACAAATTCCACATTGGTCAAATCAGCCAGTGGTTTCAGATCGGTGATGCGGGTTTTAAATAACAAGAGCCGCTTCAGCTTGGTGAGCCCACCCAATGATTCGGCGTTGGAGATTGGGTTGTGGGACAGATTCAGGCTGGTCAAATTGGTCGCGTGTTCAAGCCCGGTGAGGTCGGTGATCACCAGAAAAGATGCCTCCAGCCGGCTTGTTCAATGCCTTACGAAGAACCGCTTCGAGTTTGCTGTCTTTTATCAGGCCCGGGCCATCGGGCTCAGGCTCCTTGGGAGGCATTTTCTTTTCCCCAGGTGGCAAGGAATCTATAAGCAACAGCAACTCCTCGAGCATTCGCGTGGCAGCTGCCGCCTTTGGTTGTCTCTCTGCTGCGAATATTTTTTGCGCAACGCTGTCACTTCGGTGATCTACGCAATCAACAACTCGCGATACTGAGCCTTAAACTTGGCACGATGATTGGCCTGCTTCAGTTTCATTTGGGTGAGCGTGATTTTCTTCGGCGAAGCAACCACGGGCACCAACAAACGAGTGCCGGTCCACGGTCTGCCGGCAATATCCGGGTCGGCATTGCCCGATCTCCAATTGCCTTTGAAAGTCTTCGGCCCGGTGATGCGAAAGGTGAAGCGACCGGTCGACTGGCTGTTGGTATGCTGCCAGCATCCCCGCAACACGCTGGGAGGTTTCGCGTCAAAGCGGCCGCTCACGGCGTGTTGTGATGGCCCGTAATTTCCGCTGAAAGTTTCGTCGTCAAAGTGCAGCTTCATCACTCCCCAATTTATTTTCCACTCACCGGCCCAACTGCGAATATCACAGTGAATTTTTGCCTCACAAATACGCTGGACCTTGGGAGCAGCCTGGAGAGAACCCTCAACCGGCACGCATTTGGGCAGACTGTGGGTCTTGTCGGGGGGATTGCCGGGCGTAAACCGTCAAGGCCAGCGCCCCGATGAGGAGATGGGAAATCGCGATGTGTTTCATGGGCATTTTCTCTTTCAATATTTGACGGCAAGCATCATCCATTACCCTGCTGCGTAAAATATGCCATCACTATATTGGCCATCAAACTCGGTTGTCTTTGATAATGATTATGTTCCACAGAATGTTTGATGAACTCTTTCACCTGGCTCAGGCGTGGATTGGTAGGTTTTGATTTCCGGGCGGTTTTCGTAGGGCTCTTTTAGCGCGGTTAGGAGTTCGTTCAGTGGTTTCAGGTCGCCGTTCGTGGCAGCGTCCAGAGCCTCTTCCACTTTATGATTTCGTGGGATCACAGCCGGGTTGTTGGCACGCATCAAAGACAGGGAGGATTTCATTGGTTTCGTGTTTTTAGCGAGCCGCGCCTTCCAGCGAGCATGCCATTCTTTGAAGATTTCGCCGTCATAGAGCTTGCCCGGCGGCGGCCCATCTTCTGTTAAATCCAGAAAGGTGTTGGTGTAGTCCGCGTCTTGCCGCTGCATCCAATCTAGCAGATCAGTAATTAGATTTTCATCCTCCGGTTGCGAGCCGAATAAGCCAAGTTTACCACGCATCATAGAGAGTGATTTTTCTTTATACAGTGCGCCAAAACCGTTTACGGTTTTCTCGGCCATATCTATCGCCCTTTCGATCTCGTCGTCCATGAGAGGCAGCATGGTCTCGGCAAGGCGCGCCAGGTTCCATTGTGCAATGGCGGGTTGATTGGCATAGGCATAGCGTTTGGTGTGGTCGATGGAGCTGAACACCGTCATTGGACCGTAGGCATCCATAAAAGCGCAGGGGCCATAATCAATTGTCTCGCCGGAAAGCGCCATGTTATCCGTGTTCATTACGCCGTGAATAAAGCCCACACGCATCCAGTGGGTTATCAAATCTGCCTGTTTCTCCATGACAGATTTAAGGAACGAAAGGGGTTGGTTTTTTTCCTCCTTAATCCACGGATAGTGCCGGTCGATGGTGTAATCAACAAGCGCTTGGATTGATTCCTTGTCATGTTGCAATGCGGCGAATTGAAACGTGCCGACGCGAATGTGCGAGCGGGCAATGCGTGTGAGGATTGCTCCCGGCAAGGCAGCTTCACGATACACCTCCTCCCCGTTTGTCACTACCGCGAGACTACGGGTTGTGGGGATGTTCAGCGCGTGCATTGCCTCGCTGATGATATATTCACGCAGCATCGGCCCCAGTGCGGCGCGCCCGTCGCCACCCCGTGAATATGGCGTGGGCCCAGAACCTTTGAATTGAATGTCAAGGCGCTGACCTGAAGGGGTTACATGTTCGCCCCAGGCAATCGCGCGTCCATCGCCCAGCATGGTAAAGTGGCCAAACTGATGTCCAGCATAAGCCTGAGAAAGCGGCTCTGCCCCTTCCGGCACAATGTTGCCGCTGAACAGCGCAGCTTGTGCATCCGCGCTTAGCTCGGAAAAATCCAGACCCATGTCGGTGGCGAGCGACGCATTGAACATTACCATTTCTGGTTTGCGCACCGGCATCGGTGAGAGTTTTGTATAAAACACCTTCGGAAGGTGGATGTAAGTGTTGTCAAAATTGAAACCGGGGCCAGTCATTTAATTCTGTTTCATTAATGACACGGCTTGGTCGCACATCCCTTTTCCACACACCCCGCCAACGCCATCATCACAATCATCAAAGGGAGTCGCTTCACGCCGCATCATAAGTCTCCTGCCGTGCCTGCTCAAGGATTGAACTCGGTGAGGGCACCTCCCCCGCATTGCACGACGACTCGCTGATCGTCAACTGGGATCACGAAGGTGATTCGTTTATCACCAACCTGAATGCCAAGACTGGCAAGGAGAACTGGCGCAAGCCCCGCAGCAAAGCCACCACTTTGGCCACGCCGCATATCGTGGAGCACAAGGGCCGCATGCAGGTTATCACCAACGGCCGTACCCGCACCCGCAGCTATGACCTCGCCACCGGGGAACTGCTTTGGCAATGCGGCGGCATGACCAGCAACCCCATCCCACGCCCGTGACCTGCAACGGAACAGCCTGCCTCATTATCGGTTTCCGCGGATACGCCCTTTTTGCCATCCCGATCAGCTCCCGCGGCGACCTCACCGGCACCGACAAAATTTCCTGCAGATCAAGCAGGACACCCCATACGTCGTCTCACTGCTGCTATACGACAACCTGCTTTATTTCACCAAGGGACGAACCGGCATGATCGCCTGCTCGGAAGCGGCGAGCGGCTGACCAACATTCGAATGATCTACGCCTCACTTGTCGGCGCAGCCGACAAGGTGTATGTGACTGGCCGGGGTGGCACCATCGTCGTCCTCAAGTACGGCCCGAAATATGAAGTGCTCGCCACCAACAAACTGGACGAAGGCATCAACGCCTCCCCGGTGATTGTTGGCCAAAACTGATCCTGCGTGGACAAAAACATCTCTACTGCATAGCAACCAAATAGCCACGAATCGGTTTAATGAAATTGCTGTTAAACCGACACAACAGTGATCGAAGAAAATGACCTTGGAAGGGTTGTAAGCCGAATTTTGTCTGCGCTGTTGCCAGCGGAGAGAACCATTTATCTGTTGCGACCTAACCCGGGGCCGTGATCGTTTCCAATCGCAGGACGGGCCGTCCCTGGCCCCCTATTTGGTCTTGCACCCAATGGGGTTTACCGTGCCGCCTTGCTTGCGCTTGGCGCGGTGGGCTCTTACCTCACCTTTTCACCCTTGCCGCGGCGAACCGTGGCGGTTTGTTTTCTGTGGCACTTTCCGTCAACCCGTCCTCGCGAACGGGCTGCCCGTGTGTATCCCCGACTGAACCGGAGTTACGCGGCATCGCGCCCTGTGGTGTTCGGACTTTCCTCTCCCGGCGAATCAACGCCGGAAGCGATCCTCCACCCTTCCAAGATCAGCGGGGATGGTAGCGGATGGAATTAGATTTTTCAAGGGCGCACTGAAAGCTGTTAATCGTCGATGGCGGCTTCGAGGATCATATTGGAAGTGAAATAGATGATGACGCCGCAGTGGGGGCAGTAGTTAACTTTTTCGCCGTGCTTGCAGTCGACAATCACCTGCGGTGGCAGCTTCATGTGGCAGTTGCCGCAAACGGCATGCTCGATGCCCGAGACGGCGTTGGGGCCTTTGGTGGCGAACAGCCGCTCGTAGCGCTCGATGGTATCCTCGTCAATCTGTTCGGCCACCTCGTCACGAAGCGATTGCGTTTCTGAGATCCGCTCCTGCAAATTTTTCTCGCGCTCATCAATCTCCGTCAGGGCGGTGTCCAGATCCTTTTGCGCCTCGGCCAACACGGCGTTCGCGGTTTTAATCACCTCAGCCTGTTGATCCCCCTCGATCATCAGCTCCAGTTCCTGATCCTCGAACTTGGCGATTTTCTTTTCGCAGGTTTCAATCTGGCTCGAGAACACAAGATACTCCTTGTTGTCCTTGGTCTGCAACTGCTGCCCCAGATATTTCTCCTTGGCCTGCTGCTGTAGGGCAGCGTCGTTCTCGAGCTGCTTGCGGGCGGCCTCTATATGGTTGGCCTTGTCCTTGCCCTCAGCCAAACTCGCCTCGGCATCCGAGGTGCGGGTTTGCGTGGCAATGCGCTCGGTGGTGAGGCCGCGCAACTCGGCCTCAACTTGCAGTATGGTTTTGTCTCGGTCGCGGAGTATCAGCAGTTTTTCAATGACATCTATCATGTGGCGACCGCCAACCTAAAAGCCCGGTGCCCTCAAGTCAATGCGCGTAAACCGTGAATTGAATTTTCTGGCCAAAGCCGGAAGCCAACGGCAGTCTCCCGCCTTCTCAATGCGCGAACAGATTGTCATTTTGGATTTTGGCTCGCAATACACACAAGTGATTGCGCGACGCATCCGCGAATGCAAGGTCTACTCGACCATTCTCAAGTACGACACACCCGCCGCCGAGATCGCCGCGCTGCAGCCTAAGGGCATCATTCTTTCCGGCGGGCCAGAGAGCGTTTACTCAGGCAAAGCGCCTTTGCCGGACAAAAAGATTTTCGACCTCGGCGTGCCAATTCTGGGCATTTGCTTCGGCCTGCAGTTGATGGCCAAATATCTCGGCGGCAAAGTCGAGCGCGGCACCAAACGCGAATACGGCAAGGGCACACTCACAGTGAAAGACAGCCGATGCGAACTTTTCGGAAAATTGCCCCAAAGTTTGCAGGTGTGGAATTCCCACGGCGATAAACTCACCAAGCTGCCCCCCGGCTTCAAGACCGTCGCCGTCACGGAAAACTCCCCGCACGCGGCAATCGAAAACCGCAAGCGCCGGTTCTTTGGCCTGCAGTTTCACCCCGAAGTGGTCCACACGCCCAAAGGCAAAAAGGTCATCAGCAATTTCGTGCACCACATCTGCGGCTGCGGACGCAAGTGGACGATGCGTAGCTACATCGAGCAGACCGTCGAGGACATTCGCGCGCAAGTTGGCGGCGAGCACGTCATCCTCGGCCTCTCCGGCGGCGTGGATTCCAGCGTGGCCGCCGCGCTCATTTACCGCGCGATCGGCGACCAGCTCACCTGTATTTTTGTCAACAACGGCGTTCTGCGCGCCAACGAAGCGAAAGCCGTCCAAAAATTATTCCGCGACAATTTCAAGTGTAACTTCCTGTACGAAGACACCGCCAAATTATTCCTGCGCAAACTCAAAGGCGTCACCGATCCAGAAACCAAACGCAAAATCATCGGCAACACCTTCATCGACGTTTTCCAAAAAGCCACAGCCAAAGTCGGCAAAGCCAAATTCCTTGCACAAGGCACGCTTTATCCCGACGTCATTGAATCCGTGCCTATCGACGGCAACCCCGCCTCGCTCATCAAGAGCCATCACAACGTAGGCGGCCTGCCGAAGAACATGAAATTCAAACTCGTCGAACCCCTGCGGAATTTGTTTAAAGACGAAGTGCGACTGCTCGGCCTGGAGCTCGGCCTTCCCAAGGACGTCGTCTGGCGGCAGCCCTTCCCCGGCCCCGGACTCGCCGTGCGCCTCTTGGGCGAAGTCACTGAAGAACGCCTCGAAATTCTTCGCAACGCTGACCGCATTGTGATGTCCGCCATCCGCGACGCCGGTTGGTATTATAAAGTGTGGCAAAGCTTCGCCGTGCTACTCCCTGTGAAAAGCGTGGGCGTGATGGGCGACGAACGCACCTACGAATTTACCATCGCCGTCCGCGTCGTCGACAGCCAAGACGGTATGACCGCCGACTGGGTAAAGCTCCCCCCCAAATTACTCGAGACCATCTCCAACCGCATAATCAACGAAGTCTCCGGCGTAAACCGAGTTTGCTACGACATCACCAGCAAACCGCCTGGGACGATTGAGTGGGAGTAAAAATCCACCCCCGGTTGACAAGGTGACTTTTCGGGTTTAACTTCTTTTTGTCCCAAGCTTAACAGGCCGGTACCGAAAGGAAACCGCATGAAAAAACCTAACCTTGCATCCATTGTCATTGGTGTGTCTTTTGCCCTGCTCGTTGCCGTTTTATTGCCAACACGAAACGGACAGACAGAAGCCGCCACCCACAACTCTACCACCGCCCGACAGAGATTGGCGGCACTGGAAAACGCCGCCGCCCGATCGCATCGATGGCATCAGCTCAACAACACGTCAGATGCCATGCGGCGAGCACCGGAGATCGTGCCCAGCGGTCGAGTCCGGCGTATTGGCGGACAGCACGCCACCGCTGCTGACGCCACCGCGGAGAAGGCATTCACAAACTCGCCCAACCCCGTCCAAGATCGGCTGCCCGATGGTCATGTACTGATAAATGGCGCTCCCGCACACCCGCGCCGACTGGTCGCGCGCTTGGCCGAGGGCGTGGACGCCGCACAACTCAGACAACTTCTTGGCAAGAATGGATCGGAGCTACTCAACAACCCCACCTCCCAGGACGGCCTCTCAGTCATCCAGACACCCGAGGCGGAACCCGGCACCAGTTCGTCGGTAAATTTGCAAACTCAAGCCAAGGCGCTGCAAGAATCAGGCTTGGTTGAGTTTGCGGAGCCGGATTATCTGGTGAATGTTTCCGCCACGCCGAGTGATTACGGGTTCCAATCCGGCTGGCTGTGGGGCCTACGCAACACCGGTCGCTGGGGAACCTCCGGCATTGACATTGGCGCCGAGGACGCTTGGGACATCACCACCGGATCGCGCGACATTATTGTGGCGATCATCGATACCGGCATCCGGGCCACCCATCTTGACCTCGCCGCCAACATGTGGGTCAACCCCGACGAGATTGCCGACAACGGCGTGGACGACGATGGCGACGGATTAATTGACAACATGCACGGCATAGACGCCGTCAACAACGACGGCGACCCCGACGACGACCACAGCCACGGCACCCACGTGGCCGGCACCATCGGCGCATCCGCCAACGACGGCAACCTCTGTGTCGGAGTAGCGTGGAACGTCCAGCTCATGGCCTGCAAATTCATGGATCGGCGCGGCTACGGATACAGCAGCGACGCCGTCCGATGCATCGACTTCGCCGTCTCCAACGGTGCGCGAATACTCAACTGCAGCTGGGGCTCGTGGGGATCCAGCGAAGCCATCCGCGATGCCCTTGCGCGCGCGGGAGAAAGCGGCGTCCTCTGCGTCGCCGCCGCAGGGAACTCCGGGGCCAACACCGACGATTACCCGCATTACCCGTCGGGCTACGCTCTGGACAGCATCATCGCTGTCGGCGCGGTGGATCTGAACGGCAATCGCGCCAGCTGGTCCAACTACGGCGAAGTCTCCGTGGACGTCTTTGCCCCGGGCGTGTCGATTCTGTCGAGCACCGCTTGGTCGGATCAAAGTTACAGTTTCTGGAGCGGCACCAGCATGGCCGCTCCACACATCTCTGGCATCGCCGCGCTGATGCTTGCGAATGATCCCGCGCTCACGGTCTCCCAAATCAAGTCGGGCATATTAAACACAAGCACATTGCTCGGCAGCCTCAGTGGCCTTAGCGTCTCCGGCGGCTTGGCTAACGCGAACAACGCATTGCAGGGCGGCGGTGATGGTGAACTGGAACTTGAACTCACCGCCTCGGAAACCCCGATGGCCGGCGGCCAATCAGTCCTGTTTTTCGCGCGCGTGACAGATGTCGATCCCGTCACCGATGCGACCCTTACCGGCACTGCCGGCGAAACCAGCCTGAGCTTTGCCGACGATGGCACCGGCGGCGACGCCACTTCTGGAGATGCCATCTACACCGCGGCCTTCCCCGCGCCCTCGGACACAAGCGTTTCGCAACTGACCGTGACGGTGACCGCCACCGCCCCAGGCAAGACCGGTGCCACCGTGACGGCGGATTTTGCCGTGCTGCATCCGCCCGCCAACGACGACTTTGCCGACCGCATTGTCATCACGGGAAATCGAGTGAGATTCAGCGGCGGCAACCTCGGCGCCTCGGCGGAGGAAGGGGAGCCACGCCACTACTACTGGGCAGCGCAACGCTCGGTCTGGTACGAATGGACAGCCTCTTTCACCGGCATCGCCATGGCCACCACTCGAGGCAGCAGCTTTGATACCGTGATGGCTGTCTACACCGGCAATGAACTTGGCCGTCTACGCGCGCGCGCGCGTGACGATGATCGCGGCGGAAATCTCACCAGCCGAGTTTGGTTCTGGGCACGCGCCGGCACGACCTATCACATCGCCATCGACGGCTACCGGGGCGACGAGGGCCAAATCAAAGGCCAAGTTCGCCTCACCCGCCCGTGGTGGTGGCGCTGGTATCGCCGCTAATTCCACCCGGTCATCGGCACAAAACGCACCGGCAACACAGCGGATTCTTCAATCCGACCGTGTTGTTTTTTAATCAACCTCAACTCCTGATACGCGCGCGGCCCAATCGGCATAATCATTCGCCCGCCCTCCGCCAACTGATCCACCAATGCCACCGGCACGCTCGGAGCCGCGCACGCCACAACGATCACATCGAACGGCGCAAGTTCTGCCCACCCGGCATGACCGTCCCCGTGAAGCATTTTCACATTGCAATAACCCAGTCGCTCAAGAGTCTGGGCAGCCTTGCGGGACAGCTCCTCAACTATCTCCAGCGAAACCACCGTGCCCGTCAATTCTCCCAACACCGCTGCCTGATAACCGCACCCACCCCCAACTTCCAACACCCTGTCATTTGGCCGTGGATCAACAAGTTCAGTCATGCGCGCCACCACAAACGGCTGCGAGATAGTCTGCCCTTTTCCAATTGGCAAGGCCATGTCCGCATACGCGTCGGACAAAATTTCTCCCGGCACAAACTCCTGCCGTGGCACCGACTGCATTGCGGCCAGCACTCGCGCGCTGGAGATGCCCCTGCCCGGCCCAACCAACTGCTCTCGCACCATCCGCTCTCGCATGGCCACAAAATCCATCATGCCGTTAAAATCGTTATTAATTCAGCCAACATGTCTTCCACCTCCGCCTCGCCCTTTGTGTGATCCAGCACAATCCAACCGTCACTGAGTGGCCCCCACTCCGTCAAGTTGCTGCCGCTCCATCCCGCCACGCCGGGCAGTCCCACCGCCTCGGCCAAGTGTCGAATGCCAGAGTCCACGCCAGCAAAAATATCACAACATCGCAACGCCCCCGCCACTCGGATCAACGGCCAGTTCTCCGCGCGACAAATCCGGTTCGGTGGCAACCCTTCTGCCAAACACCCAACGCGCCCCAGCTCCGCCTCGCCTCCAATTAAAAAAACTTTCCAGTCGGTCTCAAGCATGACTCTTCCCATCAACACCCGCCAATTCTCCTCCGGCCAATTCTTGCGCTCACTCCCGCTGCCAGGATGCACCGCCAGCCAAGTCCCCGCGCCCGGCAGTTCAACCTTCGGAACCGCCAACCGAAACCCATCCACGCCAACCTCAATTCCCAACTCGCCCAAAGGCTGCATTAACCTATCTACTACATGAATCCCGTCCGGCCGATACGCTCCCCGCACGAGACGAGCCATCGTAACCCTCTTCAAGTTCCTCTCCAAAATTCCATCGGGATCATGCAAATACGATAAGACCAATTCAAACCCCGCCAACCAATCACTCAAGTCGGAATCGCATCCACCACGTTCCGCGAACATGCCCGCCCACTCTCGGCCATCCAGCGAACACCATTCATCCGCCAATCCGCCAGCAACAGCCAACGGCGCTACAACCGATGGCCCGACCACGGACACTCTAAATTTGGCTTCTCGCAACGCAAACAGAACCGGCAACGTGAGCACAAAATCACCAATCGCACCACCGCGCACCACCAAGATGCGTCCGGACGTTTCCAAAATTGCCGTCATTAATTTTCGTTTCCCACTGGACAATCGAACGGGTGGCGTTAACCTGAAGACAGGCTAACCCTTTAACGAAAGCATCACCATGAAGAAATGGATTCCCCTAACGGCAACACTACTAATCACAGGCGTGTGCATCTCTTGGACAGCGCTGTCTCTGGACGACGACAAACGCGACCGGCCACGCGACGACAAACCCGACCGCCCACACGCAGATGACCGCCTTCGCGATGGCGACCGCGACCGACCCCGCAAGGGAGATCGTGTGCCTGATCGCGAACACGGCAACCGTGAACGCGATGTCCACGGCCAAGCGCACGAATTGGAAGCGTGGCTTGAGAAACGCGAAAAACAAATTAATGCCCTGCGCAAACAAGGCAAGGGCGACCAAGCCGAAGCCCTCGCCCAACGCACCCGTAAGGAATTGGAACAACATCGCCGCGCCATCGCCAATCGCAAACGCGACAAACCCGCCCACCGCGAACACGGCGATGATGGCGATAACGATGAATTCGGCAAATGGGTTGACCAACAGGAACGCCGCATCGCCGAACTCCGCGAAGCTGGCAAAAAAGATGAAGCCGCACGGGCACTCAAGCACCTGCATGACGCCATCGCCAAATTCCGAGGCCAAGGAGAACACCGCGAACACGAGCACCGAAGAGCTGACCGAGACGAAGACCACGATGTGCGCCAATTCCTCGAGCAAGCCGAACGCAAAATCCAGCAGTTGCGCAAACAAGGCAAACACAAAGAAGCCGAAGACTTGCTCCGGCACGTAAGGGCAGAATTGGCCGAACGCCGCAAACACGGCGAAGGGCACGATCGGGGCCACGACGAACGCGGACACCGCGAAGGCGGCAACGAAAAACGCATGGAACACATTGGCGCGGCCATCAAGCATCTTCAGGCCGCTGGCCTCCATGATTGGGCCGAGGAGCTGGCCGCCCACGCCCGCAAACTACACGGCAAACGAGAAAATCTCCATGAGCACGATGATCACCCAGATCCTGGGCACCGCCACGAAGGCCATGACCAGGAACATCGGCCAGGAATTGACCAGCTACGCCGCGAGGTGAATGAGATTCGCGACATCCTGCGCGAGCTACAGAAACACCTGCGTGAAAGACACGAGCGCGAATAGATTCATTCAGCAATCATCCCCCGGGCCAACTCGGCCCGGGTTTTTTATTGCCCCGCAATTGCGGGCACCCGAAACACCGTCAGCCCCAGCCCCACAAGCAGGAGCCCAATCACAAGCCTGATATAACA
>Ga0114996_10005654_pt1 | contig 14624 bp, 13 predicted proteins | sample ArcticOcean_MG_C_4_FD_87039 | JGI IMG/M metagenome (GOLD analysis project Ga0114996, IMG submission 87039) | Marine microbial communities from western Arctic Ocean - ArcticOcean_MG_CB4_134 | ecosystem: Environmental > Aquatic > Marine > Oceanic | place: Arctic Ocean: Canada Basin | collected...
ACCCGGTAGCTCTCTCACTTAAAAATTGGTACTAAAAACGGGGTCCGATCAAGTAATCTCCTGTATTGAGATTAATGATGACAACTTCACCAAGACAGTTTATATAAAGTTAAAGCAGGGACAACATCCATGGAAGAGGCTATAGCATCAGTACCACCCGATCTCGAAGACCTTGAAGCACTCAGAGGAGTGAAATCTAAAAGTGGTAGTAATGATGCAAAGGAAAGCAAGCCACGAAAACTGCGCGGAAAATCAAAGGTAAAAGAATCTTCGAATACTGAAGCCTAAAGGTAGAAACGATATTGCTCTTAGCAATAAATTCCACCACCTAGAAGTTTCTCCCCATTGTATAGGGCTATGACTTGTCCCGATGCTAAAGCACGTTGTGGATGTTTGAACACGACTTGAGCCTCATTATTGCCTCTAGGTTTGAATATAATATCTTGAGAGGGATCGCGATAGCGTGGTTTCGCGAGACACGCCACTTCATTATCGAGGGACTCATTGGTAAAGCTTAGGCTGTGCAGATCTTTTTTTTTGGAAAAAAGTCCTGCAATTCCAGGTTCATCAAATGCAACAAGAAGTTGGTTATTTTCTAGATCTTTACCTACTACCACATAATTCTTGTGATCTGTATTTGAGGGTACACCAATTCCTTTACGCTGACCTAAAGTATATCTGTGTAGCCCCAGATGTCGTCCCAGTATCTTTCTTTCAGTATTAATAATATCACCTGGATTGTCAGGTATATGATTCTCCAAAAATCCATTTATTTCTATTTTCCCGATGAAACAAATACCCTGACTGTCTTTTTTATTTGCGTTGAGTAATTTTTCATTTGTCGCAATTTCACGTACTTCGTCTTTTCTTAAATAACCGATAGGAAAGTGAGCATGTTTGAGTTGCTCTTGATTAAGCATCGCGAGGAAATAGGATTGATCTTTATTTTTATCGACCCCTTCCAATAGGTCATATCTGCCAAGTGTGTTTTTTACTACACGACAGTAATGCCCCGTCCCGATGGCAGAAAACCCGTTATCTATTGCATAATTTAAAAATAATCCAAATTTCATTTCACGATTACACATCACATCAGGATTTGGCGTTGAACCGTTTCGATAACCTTCGACGAGGTAATTCACGACACGCATTCTATATTCTTTCATAAAATTAACTACGCGAAATTCGATACCTATTTGATCTGCTACTGCCCGTGCGTCTTCTATGTCTTGCTGCCAGGGACAGTCACCGGATAAATTTTCTTCATTTATCCAGTTTTTCATGTAAGCACCAGAAACCTTGTAGCCTTTGCGCTTTAACAATAAAGCGGCCACACTGCTATCGACACCACCTGACATTGCAATAAGTATCTTATCCATAAAAGGGTCTTAATTTGGCCTAATCAATATTTTGATTCACTTAAAATCAAGAACTATTAAGGCATAGGTGATGATGATATTAAGTGAGACAATAAATCTATAGTTGCTGAAAAGACATTGTGGAAAGAAAAATCATATCCGCCTATAAGAATTCATTTCAATCTGGATTAATTGAATTGTCTGACGATTGGCATGCTCAAAGTTTACCGCCTCTTTTTTCATTTCCATCTCGATCACCTCTCCTGGATTTACGACAGAGTTCTCCTAAGGAATATGCTTTCTTAAGCTCCTTTTTTACAGACAATCAATGGACGACATTTATCGTTCATCCGGATCGTTACCTGAATTTGGATTTAGAGAATCTTCCCCTCTATGTGGTTGGAGACTTTAATGGGTGGTCAGAAGCCATTGGTCAAAAACAATGGCAGTTGGAACCTGTTTTTGAGAATGATAAGACGGTGTATATCCTAAATGTTCGTAGCGATAAAATATACGGCGACAAGCCAGTTAGATTCAAATTCATCACTCATGACAGGCAATGGGTTGATGTTCCAGCAGATGCCGAGAATGCAGTGTTGATGGATAATAAATCTTTGAATTATGAGATTAATCCACGCAGAACTGGTCATCATTTATTTAATTTTTCTTTTACGGAAGAGATAAATACTGACGATCAAAACCAAATACTATGGCTGGGGGATAGCTATGAGGAGGTCGCACCTATTATACAGGGCCATTATTATTATGAATTGGAATCTGAACTACAGCTTGGAGCTAACGTGGATAGCGATGAAACAACTTTCAGAATATTTGCACCACAAGCTCGGCAAGTTACAGTCACCTTCTATAGGCAACCAGACAAATCTGATCGTCAAACGTCGATAATGAAAAGAGTAGACGATCGGGTTTGGGAAACGAAAATCAACTCTAACCTACATCGTTTCTACTATTATTATCATATTGTTGGTAAAAATCTAACGCCACATACTCATTTTAATTCCTCATTTAAAGTAATGGATCCCTATGCCGTCGCAACAGTGGGTTCGACAGGACCGGCTATAATTTGGGATAAAGATTTAATTAAGAAACCCCATTTACCCTACATACCCCCTCATTGGCACGACTTGGTTATTGTAGAAGCGCATGTTCGCGATCTATTAAAAAAAGCTCCACTAGAGCTAGAGACAAAAGAACGTCTGGGATTTAAAGGACTTCGGAAATGGCTGCAGGAGGAAAATAATTATATTAAAAAATTGGGCGTCAACGCAGTAGAATTACAACCGATTCTTGAATTCGACAACAATCATCCAACAGAATACCACTGGGGATATATGCCGATTAATTTTTTCTCTCCAGAAAGCAGTTACGCAAGTGATCCACTCATGGGGTCACAAATTGAGGAATTTCAGCTGTTAATAGAGGAATTCCATCGCCAGGGACTGGCAGTTATTATTGACGTCGTGGTGAATCATACAGGTGAACCCAATCATCTTAAATATATAGATAAACAGTACTATTTTGAGCTCGATCGTCAGGGTGAATATACCAACTGGAGTGGCACGGGTAATACATTGCGGTGTAACACACCCATGACGATGAAATTAATAATCGATAGCCTAACACATTTAATAAAAGTTTATGACGTCGACGGTTTTCGATTCGATCTCGCAGAGATAATTGGATTAAAAGCACTTAAAGCAGTCGAGCTAGCTTTAAAGAATGTGAAACCGTCAATTATTCTAATTGCTGAACCATGGAGTTATCGTGGACATATTGCACATGGGCTAAAACATACTGGATTCGCCTTCTGGAATGACGGTTATCGGGACTTTATTACGGATTATATTGGCGGTCGAGGAAACCAAAAAGGTATTATTTATTACCTCTCAGGATCGCTTGCTTACCTTGCACGCTGGCCAGCCCAATCTGTAAACTATCTCGAATCACATGATGATTATTGTTGGATCGATCGTATTACAGAAAACCCGAACAATGACGGATCAGAACCTACGATGAATGATATAAAACGGACACATTTAATGATTGCCGTACTTATGTGTTCATTGGGGATTCCAATGATTGCAGCTGGTCAAGACATACTACGCTCCAAAAAAGGGCAAAGGAACACCTATCAAGAGGAAGATATTAATGCTATCGACTATCAATACGGAGAAAGGAATCTATCAACGCATGAATATTTCAGAGATTGGATCAATTTTCGGCTAAGTGATAAGGGCCGCATTTTCCGTCTGGAGGACCGACCATCACAAGATTTCTTTAAATTTTATTTCAATGAGGAAAATTCCTCTGTCGTGACTCTCTACAATGCAGATTTCAGTAATGATGCCGAAAGAATACTATTTGCAATCAATCCTCTCTTTCAGGGTATTGAAATCAGTATCGAGGATCTCAATTTATCCAGGTTTCTACAAATAGCTGATGACAAGCGTTTTGAAGTAGATGGTTTGCTGGACGAATTAATTAACACTGAAGGGGGTAAAATCTATTTGCCACCTTTAAGCTGCGGTCTATGGATTGAATCACTTTGATTTAATAATTACAGACGCAAGAATAACTAAGATTATCGATTAGTTGAATCTTATCCTGGAGGGGTGAAATCACAGCAATAAATAAATGGCCCTTGCCAAACATATCGGAGTTAGTTTTTCTGACCGTTCCTTTTTATTAAAAGCACTATTACAATTCAAATTGAGAAAATAAATTAAGATACAATGGCTGTTAAAATTGCTATAAATGGATTTGGTCGAATTGGAAGATTGGTATTTCGGGCGTTGATCGAGAAAAATTTACTGGAAGATAAACTCGAGATTGTCGCAGTGAATGATCTTGTTCCTGCGGATAACCTAGCTTACTTGCTGAAATACGATTCGGTGCAAGGCCGATTCAGTGGAGAGGTAAGCAGTGAAAAATCTTCTTCTTCAGTGCCAGAGGATGATACTCTAGTAGTCAATGGTCATAAAATTAATTGCCTCGCCGTAAGAGAGGGACCGGCTGCGATGCCTTGGAAAGAATTGGAGGTTGATATCGTAATGGAATGCACAGGTCTTTTCACTCAAGATACACAAGCGCAAGGGCACATCGATGCAGGGGCTAAAAAAGTTATCATTTCTGCGCCAGCAAAAGGTGAAGTGAAGACGGTGGTAATCGGTGTTAACGATGAAACACTTACCAGCGAAGACCACATTATTTCAAACGCTTCTTGCACGACAAACTGTTTGGCCCCAATGACAAAAGTGCTTCTTGATAATTTTGGTATTGAAGAGGGGTTAATGACAACTGTGCACAGTTACACCGCCACACAGATGACTAACGATGGCCCTTCTCGTAAAGACTGGAAGGGGGGGCGAGCCGCTGCTATCAATATTATCCCCGCGTCGACAGGTGCCGCCAAGGCGGTAGGTCTGGTACTACCTGAAGTAAAGGGGAAATTAACTGGGATGTCCTTTCGCGTTCCGACACCGACAGTGTCGGTTATCGATCTAACAGTAAAAACTGAAAAGGAAACCTCATATCAAGAGATATGCGATAAGATGAAAGCTGCCTCCGAAGGAGCATTAAAGGGTATTCTAGTATATACTGAAGAAGAAGTAGTCTCTACAGATTTTATCCATGACCCAGCATCGTCTATTTTTGATGCAGGGTCGGGAATCGAACTCAATAGTAGATTTTTTAAATTAGTGGGCTGGTATGATAATGAATGGGGTTACAGTTGTCGCTGTGCGGAATTGATCGAAAAGGTCGCCGGATTATTATAAGAAGTAACTGACCTTCATTATTGAGGCGATAAACTTACCCTGATAAATAGCCCAAGTTAATTTGGGATGATTTATTTTGTTTAATCAGGAGGGATATATATCCTGACTATATTATAACAAAACGGAATTTGCATTTAGGGTGAGCCAATTCTATGGAAAAAATAAAAACAATCGAAGATATTGATTTATTTGAGAAACGCATCTTAATGCGCGTAGACTTTAATGTCGCTTTAGATGGAGATCAGAAAATCACCGATGACACGCGAATCAAAGCGGTCTTGCCGACTATTGAATACTTATTAAAAAATGAATGCCGACTTATTCTATGCAGCCATTTAGGTCGTCCAAAGGGGAAGCGGAATTCAAAACTAAGCCTTAAACCCATAGCTGCGGATCTCGCAGCAAAAATTGGTCGACCAGTGATTTTCATTAATGACTGTACTGGAGATGCGGTTAAAGAGGCCGTTCAACTCATGAAAGCAGGTTCAGTAATTCTCTTAGAGAATCTGCGTTTTCACTCTGGAGAAGAACAAAATGATACGGATTTTAGTAGAGAATTGGCTGAACTCGGTGAAATTTATGTCAATGATGCATTTGGTGCTTCTCACCGTGCTCACGCTTCAATAAGTGAAGTCCCCAACTTAATGCCAGTAAAAGTTGCAGGTTATCTTTTAGAGAAAGAGATTCATTACCTTGGAGAAAAAACGAGGAATCCCAAAAGACCTTACGTTGTTATTTTGGGTGGAGCTAAAGTGAGTGATAAAATTAAAGTTATTAATTCATTCCTCGAAAAAGCAGATACAATCTTAATTGGTGGAGCGATGGCATATACCTTTAAACGAGCGATAGGGAATAATATTGGCGATAGTCCTTGGGAAGCTGATAAGATCGAAATCGCTAAGATTACAATGGAGAAAGCAAATAAAGAAGGTGTTAGATTACTTCTTCCCGTTGATTATATTGTAACTGACACATTAAATTTTGAAGAGAAGAAAGCAGGGAAAATTGAAACTGTGTTGAAGGATATACCGGAAGGGTGGGAAGGGGTAGATATAGGTCCTCAAAGTGTTAAACTTTTCAGCGGCGAAATTGCCGGCGCGCGCACTATTCTATGGAACGGTCCGATGGGTGTCTTTGAAATTGACGCATGTAATAAAGGCACTTTTGCAATCGCTAAAGCTATATCACTGAATAAAAATGCGACTTCTATAATTGGAGGTGGAGATTCAGCAAAAGCAATCAATCAAAGTGGGTATGCTGATGAAGTTTCATTTATTAGTACGGGGGGAGGAGCTGCACTAGAATTTCTTGAAGGAAAAGATATGCCTGGTCTCTTAGCACTCGATAGGAATGAGTAGTCAGAAGTATTGAAAAATAAATCATCAATAATTTAAAAAAAATATGGAAAGTGAATTAAGAAAATATTGCATAGCTGGTAACTGGAAAATGAATAAGACCTCAATTGAAGCCAGTGAATTAGCACAAGAAATTAAAAGTTCGGTCGGAAAAGATACAGATATAACCGTCGTGCTTTGTCCTCCTTTTACCGCGTTAGATAGCGTCGCTCGAGTTATTGAAAAATCTAATTTAGAACTTGGCGCTCAAAATATGCATCCCGCATCAGAAGGGGCTTTCACGGGAGAGATTTCTGCTGAGATGCTTCGTGGTCTTTTTTGTAATTATGTTATTCTCGGTCACAGTGAGAGGCGGACCCTATTCAATGAAACCAATGATTATATCAATGAAAAGGTCCACGCTGCTTTAGCCAATAATCTGAAACCAATCGTCTGTGTTGGTGAGTCTTTAAAAGAGCGTGAAGAAGGGAAGACTTTATCGATTGTAAAAGAGCAGATCGAAGAGGCACTCAAAGGAGTCAGTATTGATAGAGATTCTTCATTAATAATAGCTTACGAACCAGTATGGGCCATTGGTAGCGGCAAAACTGCAACTCCGGAAATGGCCCAGGAAGTACATGGCGAGTTACGAAAAATACTTATTACCCTGTTGGGTAAAACGATTGCCACTAAATTAAGAATTCTTTACGGCGGCTCTATGAATCCAGATAATGCTTCAGATTTACTTGAGCAAATAGATATTGATGGTGGTTTAATTGGTGGCGCTTCATTAGACGCCAAGTCTTTTATTCAGCTTATTGAAATAGCGCGCAGTAAACAAAAGAAAAAGTAAAACCAGACCACTTCAGGTTTTGTTAGTAAGCCAACCCCTTTAATAGTTTAAAGGACGGTGACGCAGGAGAGTAATTCTCTTTCTCGGCAATGAGAAGAAGCTTTTAGTTATAGAGGTTCGATCACAATAAGATCGGCACGGCGGTCTTCTTGCATTTGAGGTTCGGAACCTTCTGTAACAGCTTCAAGATCACCCATCGAGACAGTTTCAATTCGGGCTGGGCTAATACCGAGATTAGATAAATACTCATCCACACTATTCGCACGGCGATCCCCGAGAGAAAGATTATATTCAGCGGTACCACGCCAATCGCAGTGGCCTTCTATGAGCAAGCGATTTTGGGGATTAGACCTTAGATACTCCGCTGCTTCATCAAGTTTATAGCGTTCATCAGGTCGAATAAAAGTCTGGTCAAAATCAAAAAGTATCAACGGTAAAACACCTTCAACATAATTGCCTTGCATTCCGTCACCCCGCATTTGTAAACCTGCCGCACCTGCACCGTAAATATCGGTCGCGTTGACCCAATCAGGCCTGCTGATTGTAGGCCCACCTAATTTCGTGTCATTTGGATTGGGAGCTGCAGATTGCTTGCAGCCAACGGAAAATAATAAGCAAAAATTAACGATGATTGTAAATAAGCAAAACCTGATCATGGTATAATTATATAATTGCATTTATTCTATTACATCAAAACTTTTAAGGTGCAAGCTATTTATAATAGAGGAGACTAAGATAGATGACAGGCGACTTACATCCGATAACTGATGAACCCGTATGCTTGTTAATGGATAATGGTTCACTCAAAGCTGAAGCGATATTGAATTTAAGGATCATTGCTGGAAAATTATCAAAATTAACACAAAGGATAATCCGGCCGGTATCATTGTTATATTCCAATGAAATAGATAGTGCTCAACTTGGTGGTAACTCTGCAGAAATTTTTGAACCTACAATTAATACTTTGGCATTGAAAGGTAGAAATGATTTTTTAGTAATTCCACTTTTTTTCGGTCCAAGCAGGGCATTGAGTTGCTATTTGCCAGAGCGTATAATCCAACTTAAAAAAACTCATACTCACTTAAATGTGCGTATTGCTCCGTGCTTAGTACGGGCTGATGATGATGATGAGAATTATTCGATGGCAAAAATTCTGGTCAATGGAATTAACCGGGTAATAATAAATAAGAGTTTAAATTATCCTGCTGTAATCCTTGTCGACCATGGAAGCCCAGAGATCAAGGTGAACGAAGTACGAACTTTTCTTGCCCGACAGTTAGAGATATTGTTGAAAGGTAAAGTTAGAATATTGGCGGAAGCATCAATGGAGCGGAGAAAGGGGAGAGAATACTCGTTTAACGATCCTCTATTACTGCATCAGCTGAGTGAAAAAGATTTCAATCAAGGTGATGTAATTATTTCTTTACTCTTTTTGTTACCTGGAAATCACGCCGGTATAGATGGTGACATCACACGAATGTGTCTCGAGGCCGAAAGACGAAAACCTAAATTGAGAACTCACGTTACAGAATTGGTGGGATCCGATGAGAATTTAATAACTCTTCTTAAAGAGCGAGTAGATCACGAACTACTCGCTTATGAATAGAGATCAGCTAATAGATCTTTAAAATTATCCCCGATGAGCAAAGGGATATGAAGGGAATGAATGATTACCTACCTAATTGGTGATACTCGTGCTTTCAATTAATCCCTGTTCAATCGCATAGCGAGTAAGGCTGGCCACATCATGACGATCTAGTTTTTTCATCAGATTTGTACGATGATTTTCTGCAGTCTTCACGCTGATATTCAATTTTGCGGCTACTTCTTTTGTGCTATTGCTTTCAGCAATGAGTTGAAGTATTTCCCGCTCCCTGGCTGTTAATATATCTATACTTAAAGCTTTATTAGGAGAGGGATTAGCTACAGCTTCTCGCAGGAAATGTGCAACTTCGGGGCCAAAATAACTGCCGCCATTGGCTACTACCTGAATGCCTTTTTTCAATTCTGAAAGGGGAGCTGATTTTTCGACAAATCCGTGGGCGCCCGCCTGCAAGAGGTCTCTTACTAAGGCTGGATTCTGGAAACCGGAAAATACGAGAACGCGTGTGCTTTTGAGGTGTTTTGTCAAACGTCGAAGGACCTCTGCTCCATTTAGACAAGGAAGCATGATATCAAGAATCACAAAATCCGGTTTTAATTCCATACAAAGGTTATAGGCAACCTGGCCATCACCCGTTTCCGCCACGACTTCGAATCCGGGTTCAGATTGCACGATCTGCGCCACCATTTCCCTTACAGCGGTCTGATCCTCGATAATTACAACACTATTCATGTAGTTAAGATTTTAATATAGGCTATAAAATGACTCAATGATCATTTCAGTAATTACGATAAATCTGCAATAAAAAACAACGTGTTTATTTGAAAATCACAACTAATTGGTCATTTCAGATAGGCAAAAGATAAATATCTGTTTCAGAATCAGAATTGAACAGCTTAGAGTCCATATCAACAGGTTCAATGAGAAGTTTGGTCTTGCTATGAAATTTAGATCTTGATCGAGAATAGTATTACAATTTCGAGCATCATTTACAAGATCTGGCTTGATGTATCGATAATGAACCCCAAAAGTTGTCCTATGATTCCAAGATTGGCGGATGATTTGATAACTGGACTCTTGATTCCATTTATCCATCTATATGGATAAAGAACCTTCTAGATACAACCTGGGTAAAGCAATCGGACCTGGGTTGCTGATGGCGGGAGCGGCTATTGGCGTATCACATCTGGTTCAATCAACAAGAGCTGGAGCCAATTATGGCACGCAATTGATTATAATTATCCTCCTCGTCAATTGTTTCAAATATCCTTTCTTTGAATATGGCCATCGTTATGCGGTGGCAACAGGAGAAAGTCTTATGCATGGTTACCGCCGATTGGGGCTCGGTTATCTCTATGGCTTCTTATTTTTAAATTTTATCAGTGCCATCATCAGTATTGCAGCAGTAACTTTCGTAACTGCTGGCTTAGCCCATAATCTATTGGGTTTAGAACTAAGCGAAACGATCTACAGCGTCGGATTGATGGGGATTTGCGCAGTTATAATTATCGTGGGACACTATATATGGTTAGATTATTGTATAAAAGCTATTATGGCACTCCTTTTTATTGCTACGGTGATGGCATTCATCGTAGCTCTAGCTCACGGGCCAGTTGCGGGAATGGATTATAGAGGGCAATCCGCTTGGAACATGGCAAACATGGGATTTATCATCGCTCTTATGGGCTGGATGCCTGCACCGATTGAGTTATCTGTATGGCAATCGCTCTGGATCTTGGCGAATGAGAAAGCAAAGGGGAGAAAAACGTCAATTAAAGAGGCCATGTTTGATTTTAATTTCGGGTTTTCCCTTACTGTTGTGCTTGCGATAATGTTTCTAATGTTGGGATACCTCGTTTTTTACGGATCTGGGGTAGAACTTGAAAAATCAGGTTCAAAATTTGCTATGCAAATAGTTAAGCTATACACCAATCATTTAGGGGAGTGGGCTACACCGGTCATCTCAATCGCCGCTTTTACTGCGATGTTTTCGACTACATTGACGGTAATTGACGCTTACCCGCGTTCCCTGGCTGTAGGAATTAAATTGGTTTTTAAAGATTTTCGCTTAAGCAGTCGACACTTACAATGGATTTGGGTCGGAATAGGGTGCTTGATTAGCTTGATCATTATAAATTCTTTTTTAGATCGATTGACCGCACTCGTTGATCTAGCAACGACTATTGCTTTTCTTACGGGCCCTATTTTTGCTTTCCTTAATTATCGCCTCATTACATCCCCCTATACACCCAAAGAATTTCAACCGGGCAGGGGAATGAGAATAATCAGTATACTAGGGCTAGTTTATTTCATTACTTTCGGGGTTATTTTCATAATTATTCGCTTTTTCTGAGTCTTAATTGACGAAAATTGCTCTTTCATTGCCGTTCCGAAAAGAAAAAAATTAATCCTATTAGCCACTCAGTAGTCACTACACTGTTTTCTATATAGATTTCAGCGCATAATGTTGATTTTGGGATTGAGTTTGTCCCAGAAAAATTGAGTATTACGGCATCAACATCGATAGTTCTAATTTGATAATGCTATCTATATGGCAAGAGACTGGTTAAAGGATGTTTCAGATTATTATGACGTCATTGTCATTGGCAGTGGATTAGGTGGTTTAACGGGCGCCAACTACCTTGCCAAGTGCGGTCATTCAGTTCTGCTTTTAGAGCACCACTATCAGTATGGTGGTCTAGCGACCTGGTTTCGCCGTAGGGGAGGGCATATTTTTGATATTTCCCTTCATGGTTTTCCGATTGGCATGATTAAATCTTGCCGAAAATATTGGACCAAAGAGATTGCCGATTCCATTGTTCAATTGAAGAACGTACGTTTCATCAATCCGCAATTTAACGTTTGGACAACTTTCGATCGAGGTGATTTTACGCGTCTATTTGTCGATAGATTCAAAGTGGCGAGGTATAAAGTAGAAGGCTTCTTTAATCATATGAAGAAGATGAACTTCTATGATGAAATAAAACAGACGACGGGTGAATTATTCGAAGAGTTTTTTCCGGGACGGGATGATATCAAGCGACTTTTAATGGAGCCCATTGCCTATGCCAATGGGTCATCCCTGGACGATCCAGCCATTACCTACGGTATCGTTTTTTCTAATTTTATGAATAAGGGGGTATACACTTTTAGAGGTGGCACCGATATATTGATTAAAAAGATGGTTAAAGAAATGGAAAAAAACGGTGTTCATCTCCGTAAATGCTGCCTTGTGGATAAAATAATTACTACTGAAGATGAAAACACGAGACGTATTACAGGTGTCGAGGTAAATGGTCGGCAGATACGCTGCAAAGCTATACTATCAAACGCCAATATTAAGAATACTGTTCAGCGACTGGTCGGCCCTGAAAATTTCCCCAAAAACTTTGTCGAAGAAGCGGAAAAAATTCGCATCAATTCAAGTTCCTGCCAAGTATATTTAGGTGTCAAACGCGGAGAAAAGATCCCCTTTATTGGCGACCTTGTTTTTACCTCAGAGGCAAAAAATTTTACGAGTGAAGAGCTGGTAGATATGCACACTTCCAGTCGAACTTTTTCTCTTTACTATCCGGATACACGCCCACATCTGAAAGAACCCAGGTATAGTATCGTTTGTTCACTGAACAGTAATTGGGAAGATTGGATTACGCTCTCGGAAGAAGATTACAAACGAGAGAAGAACCGAATAATCGAAGAATCCTTAAGCACTCTGGAAAAACTCATTCCGGATATTAGAAGTAAACTTGATCATATCGAAGCTGCTACTCCTCGCACGATAAACCATTACACGAAACATATGGGGGGGACTTCTTTCGGAACCAAATTTGAGGGTCTTAAGGTATCTATGGATCTCCCCAAGAATCTAAAAGGACTTTACCATGCAGGTTCCGTAGGGATAATTATGTCCGGATGGTTAGGGACCATTAACTACGGAGTAATCACCTCGCATAAAATTGATAAATACCTTGATGATTTTAAAAAAGCGTGAACAAGGGTTTTCAAAAATCACCCTTAAGCATTTAAGGTTTCATCGCTTATAGTAATACGCATAAAACGCAGTTGATTTCTGCAAAGCGTAGCGAATCATCTAATCATTCGTGAAGGAAATATACCAAAGCATTCCCCATCGACCTCCGTTTCTTTTTGTAGATGAGATAATCAATATCACTGAAGAGGCGATTACAACTACGAGAGAAATACGTGAAAATGAATTCTATTTTGAAGGGCATTATCCTGGAAATCCATTAATGCCCGGCGTATTGCTCTGCGAATCGGTCTTTCAGACGGGTGCTATCTATTTGCAAAATAAACTAAGCCAAGGTGATGATTCTTTAGAAGGTCATACGCCTATTCTATCGCGGATAAAAGAAGCTAAATTTAAAAATATGGTGAGGCCCGGTGATACAATTACGATTGAAGTTGTATTCAAAGAAACATTAAGCAAATTTCATTTTTTGCACGGCACAATCAGATCAAAGGATAAGCTTGTCCTGAGCATTGATTTTGCCCTTGCTTTGATTGAGTAAGAGGTGTGGTTTTATCCCGTTGAGGGGAAAGTGTGCTTAGTCACAGCTTGTTATAGCCCCTACCTACGCTCTTAATAAACTATTATAGAATGAGTTTTCTTGAAATCGAAAATAAAACTTTTCTCGTTTTCGGTGTAGCGAACAAGAAAAGCGTTGCTTGGTGTATTGCAAACACCCTTGAAAAGGAAGGGGCAAAGGTTATTTATAGTGTTCGTTCAGAAAGTCGTAAAAAATCATTATCGAAACTGCTAAAAGATAGATCCGTATTAATCTGCGATGTTGAAGATCAAGAACAGATTAGTTTATTAGCGAAAGATATTGCGGCAATATCCAGCTCCCTTGATGGAATTGTCCATTCTATCGCCTTTGCCAATTACACAGAAGGCTTTAAACCTTTTCACGAGACCAAACGTGAGGATTTCCTACAAGCGACAACAATTTCAGCTTTCTCCCTTGTTGAAATTTGCCGTGCGTTGAAACCCTTGCTTACAGAACAAGCATCTGTTGTCTCAATTGGTATCTCTTCAGACTTGGTGACTGCGGAAAACTACGGTTATATGTCTCCTATAAAATCTGCCTTGGAAGGTTGTGTTCGTAATCTTGCAAAGTCATTTAGTAAGAATACAGCTGTTCGATTTAATACGGTCAATGCGGCACCGTTGAAAACCAGTGCTTCAGCTGGTATACCCGGATATCTGGAAAATTACCTCTACGCGGAAAAACTTACTTTTCGCAAACGAGCTGTTGAAACAAAGGAAGTTTCAGATACAGCAGTATTTTTATTGAGTGAACGTGCGAGTGGTATAAATGGACAGGGAATCGTGGTCAATGCGGGCATGGATTTAAACTATTTTGATCACGAAGTGGTTGAGCTATCCATGCGACCACCCCTATAGATAAAGATGCGATTTGAAGACGTATGCATCGAATCGATGGCTTACGAACTCCCCCCTGTAAGCTGGAGTTCAGAAGATATCGAAAATAAACTTGGTTCTCTTTATGAACGCTTGCGGCTTCCTCATGGTCGTCTCGAATTAATGACGGGAATTAAGAAAAGACGATTCTGGGACAGACCTATTTTACCATCTGAAGCCAGTGCTCTAGCAGGAACAAAAGTATTGGCTGAATCTCAGATAAAAAAAGAAGATAT
>Ga0114996_10005656_pt1 | contig 14615 bp, 12 predicted proteins | sample ArcticOcean_MG_C_4_FD_87039 | JGI IMG/M metagenome (GOLD analysis project Ga0114996, IMG submission 87039) | Marine microbial communities from western Arctic Ocean - ArcticOcean_MG_CB4_134 | ecosystem: Environmental > Aquatic > Marine > Oceanic | place: Arctic Ocean: Canada Basin | collected...
GCCCCCCCACTACCACCGTTGCCAACGGACGCTGAATTTCGCTGCCGGTGCCGGTGGAGAAGAGCAATGGGATCAACCCCAGTGCTGTAGTAAGGGCTGTCATCAGTACGGGACGAACACGCGTGCAGGCGCCTTCCACCGAAGCCTCATCGATGGGGACGCCTTCTTCCTTGAGTTCGTTCAAGTAGGTTACCAGAACCATGCCGTTCTCCAGCGCGATTCCAAAGAGGGCGATGAACCCAACTGAGGAAGGAACGGAGAGGTTCTGTCCGGTCAACCAGAGCCCGATCACCCCCCCCACCAGAGCAAGAGGAATGTTGAGCAGGATCAGGGCCGAATTCTTGAACGAGTTGAAGCTTGAGTAGAGCAACAAGAAAACCACCATCAGCGTCACCGGGATCACAACGGCGAACCGCTTGTTGGCTTCCTGTTGCAGGCGAAACTGCCCTCCCCATGAAACGAGGTAGCCGGGCGGCAGGTCCACCTCCCGATCGATCGCGCGCTGGCCGTCCTCCACGAACGACCCGGTATCGCGCCCATTCACATTGCACTGCACGGTGATGAACCGCTGGTTCTTTTCACGTGTGATCTGTCGCGGTCCTACGATCTCCTGGAGGGTGGCGAGATCGGAGAGCGGAACGCGCACACCATTCGGAGCCTGCACCAGCACGCCAGCCACGTCTCGGGCCGTCCGCCTGGCGTCTTCCGGATAGCGCACCAGAATGTCGAATCTCCGGATCCCTTCGAACACCTCTCCAGAAATCTCACCACCAACAGACGCCTGCAGCACCCTCTGAACGTCCCCCACATTCAACCCGTAGCGGGCAATAGCTTCACGATCCACACGAATAAGCAGCTGAGGGGTGCCGCCCACCTGGTCCACCTGAACATCTGCGGCGCCTTCCACGTTTCGAATAACCGCAGCGATTCGGTCTGCCTGCGCCTTCAGCGTGTCCAGATCTTCACCGAACAGCTTGATCGCCAGCTCCGCCCGAACCCCCTCCAGCAGTTCGTCGACCGTCATGGCAATGGGCTGAGTGAAATTCACCAGAATGCCCGGCACATCTCCCAGTTCAGAGCGAATCAACTCTACGACATCTTCCTGGTTTCGGGCGTTTTGCCATTCGCCTTCCGGCCTTAGCAGAACGATTATCTCTGAACTATTCACCGGGTCGGTATGGGCGCCCACTTCTCCCCGGCCGATTCGAGTCACCACACCTGAAACCTCATGGATCCTCCGAATGCGCCTCTCTACAAGCAACGTAAGGCGCGTACTTTCCGTTAGGGAAATGGAAGGCGCCATGGTTAGCCGGGTGACGATGGTCCCTTCCTGGAGTTCGGGAGTGAACTCGGAACCCAGCCGAGGGAAGACACCAATTCCAAACACGAGCAGGCCTACGGAAACCATCACAGCCAAACGCCGGTTCTCTACGAAACGGAGAACGATTGGACGGTACCACGACGTCATGCGCTCCAACATCCGGTCGCCGAACGTGTGGCCACTTCCGATTCCGGAGGACCGGCTTAGCAAGTAATGAGAAAGGACCGGGGCCAGGATCACCGCAAATATCAGAGACCCGAACATGGCCAGCGATACGGTGTATGCCAGGGGACGAAACATCTTTCCCTCAACGCCCTGGAGCGTAAAGAGCGGAAAGAAGACGATGACGATGATACTGATGGCGAACAGGATAGGACGCCCTACCTGCTGGCAGGCACGCGTGATGACAAGGAGGCGGGAGACCCCTTCCTGCGGGCGGCGAAGCGCACGGTCAACATTCTCGACCATAACGATCGTGCCGTCCACCATCATGCCAATGGCAATGGCCAACCCACCCAGTGACATCAGGTTCGCCGAGATTCCCAGGTACCGCATCCACAGCGTCGAGAACAGAATGGAAAACGGAATCGAGAGAGCTACGACGATTCCCGGGCGAAGGGACCCCATGAAGACCACCAGAACAACGGCAACCAACACGATTCCCTGCAGCAATGCGGAGGTTACTGTCGCTACACACGCTTCTACCAGCGTCTTCTGCTCGTAGTAGGGAACAAGGCGAACGCCCTCTGGCAGAATCCGATTGATCTCCGCCATCTTCGTTTCCACCCGCTCGATTACGGTCGACGAGTTCGCACCGAAGAGTTTCACTACCATGCCGGCGACAACTTCCCCCACCCCGTCCCGTGTCTGAACGCCGCGACGGACCGCTCCCCCCAGCTTCACATCTGCCAACTGCCTCAGGTAAACGGGGCGCCCGTAATCGGCCTTGATAACGATGCTCTTAAGGTCTTCGATTGAAGAAGCCAGGCCCACCGAACGGACGATGTATTCCTCGGCGTCTTTCTCAAGGAATTGGGCGCCCACATTCAGATTGTTGGCTCTGATGCGGTCGATGACATCCAGAATGGTCACATCGTACTGAACGAGTGCCGCCGGGTCTACGACCACGTGGTACTGCTTCTCGAATCCTCCGATACCCAACACTTCGGTAACGCCCGGCACCGTCTGCAAATGGAACTTCACTAGCCAATCCTGGAGCGTCCGCATCTCCTCCAGGCTTCGCGTTCCCGACTTATCCTCCAGGTAGTAGAACAGAATGAGCCCCATACCGGTCGAAATCGGACCCATGGAGGGTTCACCGAAACCGTCCGGAATCTGCTCCCGGGCTTCCTGTAGGCGCTCGTTTACGAGTTGGCGAACGAAGTAGATATCGAGGTCGTCTTCGAAATAGACGTTTACGACTGAGAGGCCGAAGTTGGATACCGAGCGGACGTTCGTCACTCCGGGAAGCCCGTTCATGACGGTCTCTACCGGGTAGGTGATGAACTTTTCGATTTCCTCTGGCGCCAGCCCCTCCGTTACCGTAAAGACCTGCACCAGGTTTGGTGAAACATCGGGAAAAGCATCAACGGGGAGCTGGGTGTAGCTGACATATCCGGCTCCCGAAACGAGTACGGCCAGGGCGAGTACCAGCAGACGGTTCCCCAGGCCGAATTGAATCAGTCGATCGATCATGTCGGATCCTCAGGGTCAATGATTGTGTCCGGAACTGAACTCGCTCTTCTCGATTTGGGTGCTGAGGGTGAACGCTCCCTCAGCAGCAACGACTTCACCGGCCCGGATGCCGCTGACGATTTCCACCTGCTCGTCCGAGGATCGACCGATGCGTACAACACGTGTGGTGAACGTATTCCCGTCGTAGACAAACACAACGGGCTTTCCATCAAGGCGTTGGACGGCATTCGCAGGAACTGCAACCGCAACAGGAACCCTTTCAATTACCAGAAGCCCGCGCACGAACATACCGGGCCGCCAGCGTCCCTCCGGGTTCTGGACAACAACCCGGGCGCTGCCCGTTCGAGTGGCCTCGTCGATTACCGGACTCAGGTAGGTGAGCTTACCGACGAAGGTCTCCGCTCCGCCTTCCCGATCTTGAATAGAGATATCCATCCCTATCCTAAACCGATTCAGATCTCTCTGGTAGACGGCCAAAACAGCCCAGACAGTGCGTAGATCTGTTACGGAGAACACATCGTCCCCCGCCTCAACCGATTCACCCAGCGTGATGTGTTTGCTGACAACCGTACCTTCAAAGGGCGCCGAAATCTCAAATTCGGTAAACGAAGCTCTTCGAAGTTCTGGAAGACGTTCCAGGTAGGCTTCCGAAAACCCCAAAGCGCGGAGCTTGTCTTCGGCTGAACGAGCCCGAATACGTGCTTCTGCGGCCGCTTGTTTGGCGCTCAGATACTCCCGTTCGGAGGTGATCTCCTGCTTCCACAGCCTCTCTTCCCTGGCGAGTGAAGCATCTGCCAACTGCTTGCGCTCCAGAGCAGCCAGGTAAGCCGATTTCAGGTCCGAGAGGTCCGTGCTCTCAATCACCGCCATAACGTCGCCGCCCTTTACATTGTCGCCAAGGTCTGCGAAGACCTGTCGGACCACCCCCCCCACCCGAGGAACGACATGAGCGAACCGGTTCGGATTCACCACGATCTCACCAGCCAATTTGAGGGTTGGGCCAACGACTGCCTCCCCTGCCCGCGCAAGTTGAATACCGAACTCCTCAATTTCCGACTTGCTCAGGCGTACTGAACCTTCATCGTGCTCGTCTTCGTGCTCGTCTTCATCTGTCGGATGCTCATCGTGTGCCCCATGTTCATCGGCCTGCCCGTAAACGCACGTGGCAGTCGGCCAAAGAACCAGTAAGCCCGCCGAGAGAATCCAGACAGGAGTCGATACGAGAGTGAGAAATCGGCTTGATAGCATCACAGAGATCCTCCTGTTGCCCGTTCCAGTTCAGCGAAGGCGCGTCGATAGTCGAAGAGAGTTTCGGTGTAGTCGATTGTTGTCTGCGAAAGAGTACGCTGTGCTTCCAGGAGCTCCAGATAGGAGGCTTTACCCTCCTGATAGCTTCGTGATGCAGCGTCGTAAGCGGCCGCCGCATGCTTGAGTATGCTCCGGTCGAACACCTCCACCCTCTCGGCGTTGGCTTTGAGGGCGGCGTACCCCGATTCCACCTCCGCGATCGCCTTCTGCTCCAGGTGGATAAGCCTGGCTTCTGCCCCACGGACCTCTGCCGACCGGGCCAGAAGGCGGCCGCGTTCGCGAACCGGCGCCCATAGCGGCAGTTCGAAGCCCAGGGTCAGGCGCCAGAACGAAGAACGAGCTACCCCACCGGCAACAGTCTGCCGGGCAACGCCGAGGTTCAGATCAGGCATCAACGAGGCAGTGGCCTCTGCTCGGGACGACCGGAGGCTTTCGACTGCCTGGCGCGATCCTTGTAGATCAGGACGTCGAGAGGCCGCCAGATCCTTCAGGTCAGACAGGTGAAGCTGGAAGGGCTCGAAGGTGAGTCCGCCTTCAAGCTCGAGTTGAGTCGAATCTCCGCGACCAAGAAGTGCCGTAAGCCAAGCCCTCGACGCCGTCAGTTCGGCCTTTGCTTGCGCCAGGGCGTTTTGCGCCAGCCCTACCTGGACTCGGGCGCGCAACGCCTCCAGGCGCGCAACGTCTCCCGCCTCGAACCGCGTACGGGCTTTCGACGCGAAGTCTTTCGCAAGCCGAAGACTCTCCTCCGAAGCAACAACGATCGCCTCATTGGCCAGCACCCGGTCGAAGGCCACTTTCACATCCACATCCACAGCCAATCGCGCGGATTCGAAAGCCAGGAACCTAACAGACTCAGCTCGTCTACCGGATGCTCGCTGGCGGTGCCACCACTTCAACGGCGATTCGATTCTTTGAGTAATCCCAACGTTTCGTTGGCCAAAGCCGCCGATATCGCGAATACCGGACAGCTCCTCGTATTCGATCTCGAGTTCCGGATTCTGCGGGGATATCGCAACAAGGTGTTCAGCTTTCGCGGCGCGCCAGGTTTCCCGCGCAGCGGCCACTCGCGGATTGTTCTCACGCGCGATGTCAACAGCGGAAGCCCGAGTCAACCGCAACGGTCTTTCGTGATCGTCCGGTTCTGCAGAAAGGGAGATGGCTGTGCAAGAGATGAAAAGAGCCAGATAAACTACAGCAATCCTTCGGGAATACATTAATCCTCCAGAGCGCGCACAAAAAGGAACGAGCCAACTGCGGGTGCAGTTGGACGAGGTGATCCTTTTAAGATGGGGCTCTACAAGATCAGATCAGAAGGACGACGGTCCTGAGGAAGGTTCCAGCAGGTGTATTGTTTGGAGCCGATGGAGCGAGGGATGGTACGTAACGACCGGCGTCTGGCGACGACAGCCATGGATAGACAGGTGCTACTGCTGAACTCAGGCCCAGCCTTTCAACGGTCGGCCTGATCGCATCTTCAATCTGGCAGGCGACGTCCACACACGAGGTGCAGTCGTCGACCTCTCGCAGATCGTCGGCGCATTGCCCGTCGGAGTTCGTTCGCTCGATCTCCACGTGCCCTTCTGCGGAGATGCAGAGGACGAGGAACTCGGATATCCCGGCTGGAACAGCAAGGAGCAAAACCAGGAGCGTTAACAGCGAAGCATTTCGAATCGTTCCGTTCATAGGGTCTGAATCTACACGGTTCCGATCACCCTAACAAGGCCCGTGTCGGACAATAATACAGGAGAGGCGCCGCGGGTTAGCAACTCGCAGCGCCTCTCCTGGTTTGCCTGGCTGACGATGTCCCCGTTACTCCACCTGGATCCTGTAGAGGTACTTCTGCCCTCTCAGGTAAAGCTCATCTCCGATGATCATGGGCGACGAGCCAAATCCGTCTTCAAGCTTGTTTGTAGCCAGCACCTCGAATTCCGAACTGTTCCGAATCACGAGCGTATTGCCGTCCAGGTCGGAAATGTAGATTCGGTCGCCGGCTCCCACCAGTGAGGCGTAGACGCTCCCGAATCCCTCCAGACGCATCGGCCCATAGAGGGCCTTCCCCGACGCGGCATCGTAGCATGACAGCACCGCGTTGCGGTTCTTCACAAAATAGAGGCGACCTTCGGTGAGCAGTGGCGACGACACGTAGGGCGTGTCTCGATCCAAGGACCAGACAACAGCGTCGGTACCGGTGATGTCCCCCTTGGCCTTGTCCAGAAGAATGGCCTGCATAGCCGGGCGTCGGTGCCCGCTGGTAACATAGACAACGCCGTCCTGATGAAGTGGGGTCGGAATCACATTCGACCCAAGGCCGGCACATTCCCAAATAACTTCTCCGGTCTTCAGGTCATAACTCCGCGTCTTTCCGGAAGCGCTCACGATCACCTGGTGCCGACCGTCGTGCTCAACGACGAACGGCGTCGACCAGGACGTTCCCTCTTTGCGCGTTTTCCTCCAGAGTTCCTTGCCCGAGCCCTTGTCCATCGCAACAATGAATGAGTCTCCCTCATGGTCCCAGTTGATCAACAGCGTGTTCCCGTGCAGCGCCGCCCCTCCCCCCTCGCCGAACATGTGGGCCGTTTGCATGTCGCCCAGGTCCTTCTCCCATTTCAGGTTTCCTTCCAGGTCATAGCAGAAAAGACCTTGAGATCCGAAGTATGCGTAGACGTGCTCTCCGTCCGTAATACCCGAGGTGGACGCGCGAGAAGCCGTTGGGTGGTGTCGCTCCTCGTTTGGGGCGGCCTGACGAGCCGTCCGCTCCCAGACCACTTCACCGCTCTGACGATCCAGGGCCAGGAGTTTGTACTGATGCAGCATCGAATCGACCCGGACCGCCGTCTGCACATAAATCCGATCGCCCCAGACCACCGGGGTCGCCAGCCCCAATCCGGGAATCTCACTCTTCCAGCGAATGTTGGACGTCTCACTCCATTCGATGGGCGGGTTCGCATCGGGGACAAGACCATTCAGATTCGGCCCGCGCCAGGCAGGCCATTCAGAGGCTCCATCGACCAGGACAGGAGCAACAAGCAGTAGCGCAATCATATATCCTTTGAAGCGGAGAGTCATCGTTCCCCCTTACGCGTGGTTCGTCTATTGTCCAAGGACATCATACCAAATGAATAGTGCTTCCAGGCAGCTGAATCAAGTCTCTGGCATCAGGGACGCCTCTTTATCCCCAAAGGTTACTGTGGGCGGCGCAGCACTTTTTTCATGCAGCCTCGCGTCACAGAGGCCATTGTTCCTATATTGATACCTGCTGTTCTTATATTGATACCTGCACCATCGGTCCCGATTTCCCTCGAACAGAAAGAGATCCCGTGGCTTCACTTCCGCAGGAAAACATCAGATCTGCTGAACCCGCCCTGGCACGCGAGGTTTCGCGACGGCGTACGTTCGCCATCATCTCCCACCCCGACGCAGGCAAAACGACGCTCACTGAAAAACTCCTGCTATACGCGGGCGCCGTAGACCTTGCGGGCGCCGTCCGCGCGCGGAAGACGCACCGAAGCGTCACCTCCGACTGGATGGCCATGGAACGGGAGCGCGGCATCTCCGTAACCGCAGCCGCACTCGAGATCGAATACCAGGGCTACCGGGTCAACCTGCTGGACACCCCGGGTCACCAGGACTTCAGTGAGGACACGTACCGCACCCTCATGGCCGTCGACAGCGCGGTGATGGTCCTTGACGCTTCCAAGGGCATCGAGGCACAGACGGAAATGCTGTTCCGGGTCTGCAAGATGCGCGGGATCCCCATCCTCACCTTCATCAACAAGATGGACCTCCCTGCTCGCGATCCATTGGAACTCCTCGATCAGATAGAACAGATGCTGGGCATCGCGACCACGCCCTTCAACTGGCCCATCGGCGAGGGCAACCGGTTCAAGGGCGTCTACGACCTTCGGAACGACCAGGTCCTCAGCTACGAGCGGACGGTCCGCAACGAGCGTCGGGCAGCCCTGAAGGTAACCGGGCTGGATGATCCCACACTAGAGGAATCCCTCGGCGAAACGCTGACTCGAGATCTCCGCGACCACGTTGAACTCCTGATGGGAGCCGGAAGTGCCTTCGACGCCGAACAGTTCCAGCGCGGCGATGTCACGCCCGTTTTCTTCGGCAGCGCCCTGAACAACTTCGGATTGGAACCCTTTCTGGATGCTTTGCTGGAAATGGCGCCGGCACCCGGTCCTCGAGAGAGCGACCGCGGCCCCATCGACCCGCTGGACACCACCTTCACCGGATTCATCTTTAAGATCCAGGCCAATATGGACCCGAAGCATCGAGACCGGATGGCCTTCCTGCGAGTCTGCTCGGGGCGTTTCGAGAAGGACATGACGGTCCATCACGCGCGACTGAACCGCAGCATCCGCCTCTCCCGCGCCTACAGGCTGTTCGGCCGCGACCGGGAGCCCATTGAAGAGGCCTTTCCGGGAGACGTCATCGGCGTTGTCAGCCCGGGCCACTTCGCCATCGGCGACACCGTCAGCGGCGGCGGCCCCGTCCGGTTCCCCGGCATCCCCCGCTTTGCACCCGGGAACTTCGCCACTCTCGTCAATCGGGAAATCGGGCGCTACAAGCAATTCCAGAAGGGACTGCTCCAGCTGGAGGAAGAGGGCGCCACTCAGGTTCTTTACATGGAAGAGAGTCACCGCAAGGAACCTGTTCTGGCCGTCGTCGGCGTTCTTCAGTTCGACGTCGTTCTGGCTCGGCTTAAGGAGGAATACGGCGTCGATGCAAACGTCGAGCGGCTCCCGTTCACTGTCGCCCGGTGGGTCTCCGGCCCCGAGGCGGCCCTGGCGAATATCTCGCTCCCCATGCAGGCCCGTAGAGCGCGAGATGGAAAGGCCCAACCTGTGCTCCTGTTCAACTCCACCTGGGACCTTGACTACTGCAAAGAGAACAATCCCGATCTGACCTTCGAGGAAGTTTCAACCACCTAAAAGCATCATCTCGCGTACCCACCGGGCTGTCGCACCGGATTGAAATCCGGCGCTCTTCGGAAACCAAGCCCACTAAAGTGGGCTCAAGAACTCAAAACAATTCGCGATAGCAGCTTCCGCCTTCATCGCCTCTGCTTCATTCATCGCCCCTTCCTTCACCGCTTCTGCCCTTACTTCTCCGCTTCTTTCGGATCCCGCACATAGCGTCCGGCTACCACTAACGCAGCCCCTATTGCTGCCATCACGCAGAACCAGGGCGACGCCGGATTCCACGCGTACAACAAGCCGCCTCCCAGAGACGACAGCATCAACGGAATCGTAATCAGGAAGCCGGTGCCCGGCCCCCCCCAGCCCGCCGGTGGCAGCTCCCAGATTCACACTGCCTCGGCCAATGGCCGACATCACTCGACCCCGCACGGCGCTGGGCACCGTGTCCGCCAGAAGAGCTGCGCTGGCAGGACCGAAGAAAGCTGCAGAGATCGCTACCGCGCACCGGATCATCAGCACGTCGACGAACGTTTCGGCGAAGACAAACAGCGGTGCGGCAATGGCCGTCACCAAGAGCGCACCCAGGATAAACCGGGTTCGGCCGTAACGGTCCACCATGAATCCAGCCGGGATCGACGTCAGGTTCCGGAGCCCCATCTCCAGAAGCAGGATTAGTCCCCAGTCTGCCGACGTAAGCCCAAGGTGCGATTTGGCACGCACAACCCAGAAGGGACTGGCCACGCCGTTCGCAACGAAGCAAAGAATGAGCATCACCGACAATGCCTTCAGTGATGATCCGAAACCGCGCAGCATCTCGGGAATACTGGCGTACACACTCCTGAGCGTACTTGCCAGGTTCAGCAGACGTATCGGTTCATCCACAGGAACCCGAGTCTCCTTGATGAACGTCAGATTAATGGTGGCAGCTGCGGCATAGGCCAAAGACATGGCTGCATAGAGGTACCGCATCCCCGGATCCACGCCGAAAGTATCGAGCATCTGGCCGGCCGCGTACGGCGCGAACAGCGCCAGGATTCCAGAGAGAGCCGCCATTGTGGCGATCCCCCTCCCCCGATTCTCTGGAGGGAGAGAATCGGCCACGATGGCCGATGTAGCCGGGAAATGGAAAACGGCAAATCCCTGCAGCATCCTCGCTCCGGCCACCCACTGCCACGTTGGAGCGAACGCGTTCACCATCAGCGCCGCAGAAGAGAAGTAGCCGGTGAAAGCGATCAGCCTTGGACGGTTCACGTGGTCAGCTAGATACCCCGCTATGGGAAACATCAGAAGCCCGCCGATGGGCCCCAGGGCATAGACCAACCCGATCTCCGCCGGATTGCCACCGAGCGACATGATGTAGAGCGGCGTGTAAGGAAACACCATCGAGCGGCAAAACATCTCGATGCTTCCCGATACCGTCAGTACCAGGATGTTCCCTCGGACAAAGCCAAACGTTTTCCGGAACGTCTCTCCGCTCATCTCATCCCCGGTTCAAGTTCGAAACATGAAGTAAGAGCCTTCTTTGCCCTTTGCCGCCTGCCTCTGACATCTATCTGCTATGCCGCGAGTGGCGCTTGGGTGCTGACCCCTCGCTGGTAGTGAGTACCTAAAGGGACTCGGCACCAAACTTACTTCTGCCTTCTGCTTTGCGCCAAGAACCTTCCCGCCTGCTCTTGTTCTTTGCCTTCTGACAGCTGATTACTGCATAGCGGGCTAAAGCCCGCCGCTACGTTTGCTTGGCCCACTGAAAGTGAAAAGAACGGCACACGCTTTCTGAGAACTGATGACTGACTGCTGACCCCTGCCTTTCTTCTGCCTTCGTCCAGAATCATCTTGACTCTTGAGGTTCAGGGGAAGTATCATTACAGGGTTGTGCCCTAACCAGCCGTACGGCTTTACTCAATTCACCTCTAAAGCCCTGTTCTTTAGCCACCTATGGCTCAAACACCAAACTCCGAAAAACCATCTGCAGGCGGAAGAGCGGTTGAATCCATTCTGCTCTTTGCGATCCTGTTCGCGTCGTGGCTGATTCTCAGCGGCCACTATACACCCCTGGCCATCGGCTTCGGAGTCATCGCCTGTATTCTCACTCTCTGGTTGAACAAGGAGCGCCCGCTTCTTGTCGGCGGGCTGGGGCGCAGGTTCGGCATTCCGCTTTCCGGAATCAACTTCGTCAGACTGATTCTCTATCCCATCGTCCTCTTCGTCGACATCGTCAAAGCCAATTTGCATGTCGCAGCCATTATCATAAGCCCGCGACTTCCCATCGATCCGGCCTTTATCCAATTCCGGACCGAATTGAAGCGATCTATTCCACAGACCATTTTCGGCAACCACATCACCCTTACACCGGGTACTATCACCGTCGACATCGAAGACGGCCGTTACCTGGTCCACACGCTCAATCCCAAACTGGTCGGCGACCTTACCAGCGGTTCTCTCGTCAACCGCATCGCCGCCATGCTGGGTGAACCGCAGGGCCCTCCTACCGACATGACAGAATGGACCCGATCGGTGAAGGACCTCTCCCCGTGAGCCAACTCATCCTTGGCGTGTCGATTGCCCTGGCTGCCCTGATGGCCCTTAATTTATTCCGCGCCCTGAAGGGTCCCACCGTCTTCGACCGTCTGGTCGGCGTCAATGTCATCGGCGTCAACGGAGTCCTGCTCATCGTCCTGCTCGGAGTCGTCTTCGACCGACTGGACATGTTCATCGACATGGCCCTCGTCTACGCTCTGCTGAACTTCATTGGCGTTCTAGCCTTTTCTAAGCACCTCGAGAAATCGGGCCAGGCCGAGGAGCCGTCATGACGATTCTGGCGGCCGTTCTCCTATTGGCAGGCCTTTTCTTTCTGGCCGTGAGCGCCATCGGCTTGCTCCGCATGCCCGATTTCTACAGCCGGATGCACGCCTCTAGCGTGTCTGAAACGATGGGGGCGATCCTCGTACTTCTGGGAGTTGTCGCTTACCAGGGAATAGACGCAGCGACCATCAAGGTACTTCTCATCGTCCTCTTCTACGCAGTTGCCAGCCCTACCGGCGCGCATGCCCTCTTCCGTTCTGCGCTAAAGTCTGGCCTGGAGATGTGGTCGGCGGAAAAGGAGAATAAGCGATGATCTGGGAAGTCGACGCCCTGCTTCTGCTGATTCTTCTGGTAGCCGCCGTGGCAGCCCTCGAGGTCAAGAGTTCGCTGGTTTCCATCATCCTCCTTGGGGCCTACAGCTTCGTTATGGCCGGTCTCTTCAGCGCCCTGGGCGCTGTAGATGTCGCACTCACGGAAGCGTCCCTTGGCGCCGCCCTCACCACTATCTTCTATCTCCTCGCTCTCCGAATCCTGGAACGGAAGAACAAATGAGAGCCCTCACTCTACCCGTGATGGCGGCCTTTGCCGCCCTACTGATTTATGCCGGGGACGATTTCGCCCCCCTTGGCGATCCCGAAGCCCCGGCCAGTACGCATGTGGCCGCCCGCTACGTGGAGCGGTCGATGCACGACACGCATACGCCCAACATCGTCACTTCCGTTCTGGCCGACTACCGAGGGTTCGACACCCTGGGTGAAACCACCGTCGTATTTACAGCCGCTATCGCCGCCTGGTGCATTCTACTCACCGGCCGGAAAGAAGACGACTCATGACCGGTCGCCATGAAAGCGTCATCGTCGGCGTCGTAACGCGTTTGGCCATCCCCTTTATCCAGATGTTCGCCTTCTATGTGATCGCCCACGGTCACTACAGTGCCGGAGGCGGCTTCCAGGGCGGTGTTCTCCTGGCCATGAGCACGGTACTTCCCCGAATCGTATTCGGGGCCGAGGAATCCCGGCGCCAGTTCTCAACCCGCGCCGCCATTACGCTGGCCGGCTGCGGTGTGATGATCTACTTCCTCACCGGCGTTGCCGGCCTCCTCTACGGAGGATCGTTCCTCGACTACGGTGCGCTCGCCTTCCTGGGCGAAGACCACGCCATCCGTCGATACCTGGGGATACTCATCGTCGAAACCGGAATCGGATTCGGCGTCTGGGGGGCCCTCGTCACCGTCTACGATCAGCTTTTGGACGGAGCACAGCCGGTATGAGTTACCTTCAAGCCAACTACGCCTACATTGCCATCGTCCTGCTGCTCAGCCTCGGATTTTACGGCATGATCGCCAAGCGTGACCTGCTCCGTAAGGTCATCGCCATGGGCATCTTCCAGACGGCCACCTTTCTGTTCTTCATTCATGGAGGCGCAAAGTGGGGAGGGACGATACCGGTCCTTACTGAAGCCGGATCCGATCCCACCGCCTACGTCAACCCCCTGCCTCACGTTCTGGTGCTCACCGCCATTGTCGTAGGCGTTGCTACAACGGGAGTGGCCCTCGCCCTCCTCATTCGGATCCGCCGCGAATACGACACGCTCGACGAAGACGAGCTTCTGGAACGGCTCCGCTGACATGACCGAACAGACTCTGACCATCCTCATCCCCCTCGTCTTTCTGGGAACCGGAATCCTCATTCCGCTCCTGGGAATGTGGCGAAAGCAGTTGGTCTACCCGCTGGCCCTTCTGGCCGGGGCAACTGCCCTACTGATGGCCCTCAACGGACTTTGCGAAGTCCTGGCCACCGGCCCCATCGTCCACAAGATGGGCAACTGGTCGCCGCCCGTCGGCATCGTCTTCGTCATGGACCGGCTCTCGGCGTTCATCGTCAGCATTGTCACGGGCATTGGATTCCTCGTCCTCGTCTATGCCAACAGGTCCATTCTGGACGAAGATCCGGACCGCAAGACCGTCATCTACTCCCTCTCCATGCTGCTGCTGGCCGGGCTCACGGGGATGGTCCTCACCGGCGATATGTTCAACCTCTACGTCTGGTTGGAAATTTCGTCACTGTCGGCTTATGCGCTTATCGCCGCAGGCGACAGACGGGCAGCTGTGGCCGCCTTCCGCTACCTCGTCCTGGGGTCGCTTGGCGGTGGATTCTACCTGCTGGGCGTCGGCTTCCTCTATTTCGCCACCGGCACACTCAACATGGCCGACATGGCCAACCTGCTTCCCGATCTCTACGAATCCAAAGTGGTGCTGGCCGGCGCCTGTATGATCATCGTCGGAATGGGCCTGAAGATGGCCCTCTTCCCGCTCCATCTCTGGCTTCCCGACTCCTACGCGTACGCGCCCCAGGCCGTCAGTTCTCTTATCGCCCCCCTGATGACCAAGGTGGCCGCTTACACCCTCATCCGGGTCCTCATCGACGTGTTCGGCCCCTCTTACTTGCGCGACACCATCCCGGCCACAAACGTCATCGGCTGGATGGGCGCCGCCGGCATCCTCTTCGGGTCGCTCTGGGCGATGGCTCAGAAAGACTACCGCCGAATGCTGGCGTTCAGCA
>Ga0114996_10005662_pt1 | contig 14611 bp, 13 predicted proteins | sample ArcticOcean_MG_C_4_FD_87039 | JGI IMG/M metagenome (GOLD analysis project Ga0114996, IMG submission 87039) | Marine microbial communities from western Arctic Ocean - ArcticOcean_MG_CB4_134 | ecosystem: Environmental > Aquatic > Marine > Oceanic | place: Arctic Ocean: Canada Basin | collected...
ATACAAGTCACCTGTTCATCACACGAAGGAAAATCAATCGATCGCGTGGAGTGGATCTATCCAGAAATGAAAGAACCGACCGAATTGGCCCATACCTCGAGGGCATCTTCCATCACATTCACGATCCCCAATCTGATCGTCTATGGTATCAGCATATTGCATTTGAAGCCATGAAAGGAAACTCATGAAATACGTCGCCGGCATCTTTGGATGCGGAGGCATGGGTGGTGTCTGGTCCAAAGTCATCCCCGCAAATCCCGATTGCAAAGTCCTCTTCACATACGACCCGAATCCGGAGGCAGCCAGGGAAAGAGCTGCGGAATGTGGCGCAGAGCCCGCTGCCACTCCCGAGCAGATACTCGAAAACCCCGACGTAAACATTGTCCTCATCTGCTCCCCCACCTTTACACACCCGGACATGGTCAGGCAGGCGGCAACCGCAGGCAAACACATCCTGTGTGAAAAACCGATGGCGCTGACGCTTGCCCTGTGTCAACAAATGATCGACGATTGCGAAAAAGCAGGCGTCAAACTCGCCATCGGCCAGAGCATCCGGTTCTGGGGCGCATTCAGAAAAATCAGGGAACTGGTCGCTGAAGGCCTCATCGGCACACCCTGCCTAGCTCAGGTACACCGGATGTCCAAAGCGGGGATCAGAAAGGCGGAGCCGAGCAAACCCGGTCCTCAACAATCTCGACGACCCTGGCGCTTCGACACCCGGTATGCGGGCGGCAACATCCTTGAAAGTACTGTGCACGAACTAGACTTCACGCGCTCGCTTCTCGGTGAAGTCTCCTCATCTTATTGTGAAGTAACCGGAAACGAAACCTACGGAAATGTCCGGAGCCCCATTGTCATACAGGCCATGGTGAATTTCGAGAATGGCGGCCAGGCCACGGTTCGCCAGGGTGGTATTGTCGGATTCCCTTGCCGGGGATCCTGGGTGGCCGGAACAGAGGGAACCCTCTCCTTCGACGCCTGGGAAGGACCTGTCTATCACCATCATCCCGATCTCGATGAACCCCGTGTGCTCCCGTGCGACGACACTTATGCCTATGATCTGGAACTCCTGGATCTGCTGAATGCCATCGAGGGCGATCATGAACCGGAGAACAGCGGAATCAACGGCATGAAGAACATCGCGCTCGGGTTGTCGATGTATAAATCCATCGAACTAGGAAAGCGAATGGTGTTCAAGAATGGACTTCCTGTGGATCTCCCAATGGACTACCAGTATCGCGGCCTCAACAACATAAAAGAATAGCCCGAGGGAAAAACCATGCTGCATAGAGAAATGAATGGAATCTACCTCACCACAAAGGTGATCAGGGACAATCCGGACTATATAAAAATCCTGGCAGACGAAATCGGGCTGAATCTCGCCATTATCAGTTTCGACGGTCAGCTTCCACAGAATGTCCTTTCAAAAAGCCCCTTCGACGAAGTCCCCCTTTCAGACACCTGCCTGGAGAGCCTGATCACCAAACACATGGACGGCGGTCTCGTAGACCCACTCGAATTCGATCGGGTCCGGGAATCGGTCGGTCCCAGCGTAGGAACAGGTGGGGATGATGCAATCTTTCGGGAATGCATCGAGACTGCACAGCAAGCAGGATGCGATGTGTGGATCTGCGGTGGATGCTGGACACTCAGGCGACTCATGTTCTGTCCATCCAATGCCTCGACCAACGACTGGTACGCATCCGTGTATGGCTACTGGGCTTCCAACTATGGTGTCCAGGGACTCGACATCACGCACACCCGATACCCAATGGGTTCATTTCCTCGGGGACTATTTTCCTGCACCTGTGAGAATTGCGCCAAGGAGGCGACCTCGCTGGGCTATGACATGAACAAGATGCTCAACTCTGTGAAATCAGCGCACAAGCGCCTGAGGACCGTAGACATCGCGCTGCTATCCGAAGTCGCACGAAAAGGCATTGGCCCTCTCGATATTCTGCAGATACTCGGGATGGATCTCGGGATTCTGGACTGGTTTCGATTCCGCACAGATCTTCTATCAAAAAAACTTAAATGTATCCGCAAATCAGTTCACGAGGCCAACCCGGGTGTCCTCTTCGGCATGGACACCTACCCCGCTTCCCTGTCCCTCTTCATGGGACACAACCACGCCGAGTGGGGCAACTTCGCTGACTTCGCCAGCCCACTCGTGTCCCACATCTACCAGTTCGTCTCCCTCACCCTCATCGAGTGGGCTAAATTCCTGCAGCGATATCATCCGAAGCTCGAGGAACGTGATGCCTTGCAGATCGTCTATGCGCTCACGGGATACGACGGGATCGGCATGCCTGAATCCTTTGCGGCCTACAACCCGGATGATCCGGTAGCACTTGCCCACAGCGTTCCGCTCGAAGAAGTCATCCTGCACGATCTCCGAAAGGCCCGACTATCTCTCCCCGAGGACATCCCCTCGTATCCGATCATTCACGGGACCGGCTGGCCCAAGCCAGCGATCGACGCGATATGCGAAGGGGCCAAAAAGCTGGGTCACAACGGCATCATCTGGCAGGGAACAGACGAACTCGTCGACTACCGTCTGGAATCCTGAATGATCACCGTCACAGCAACAGGGCTGGTCTACTCCAATCCCAAACCTTATTTGAGGAGTCGCCAGGCCTTTCATCCAACGCTTGTTCGGCTCGAGGACGGTGAGCTCCTTTGCTCCTATGACGTGGGAGAAGGTGTGGAGAGCCTCGACTATCGAACGTATCTCTCGAGATCCAGCGATGGCGGAGAAACCTGGGTTCAGCAAGGTCCCTTGCTGAATGAGGCAGGCACCCCACCCACATCCAGTTCAGTGAGACTGACCCGGCTGACCAATGGACGCCTCGTCGGCTTCGGAATCCGGTTTCATCGCGACGATCCTGAAGAGGGTATCGTCAGCCGCGACACCCTGGGCTTCGTTCCCATGGACCTGTTCACCATCACGTCTCCGGATAGGGGAAAAACCTGGACTGAACCCTCAGCCTTCACACCTCCCATCCAGAATCCTGCTTTCGAGATCTGTCACAGCATTGTCGAATTACCGAACGGAGCGTGGATTCTCCCCACGGCGACGGCCAAGGGTTGGGACGGTTCACTTCCCGCGGAACAGCGTTCCGTCATATTTGTTAGTGAAGATCAGGGCGCATCCTGGAATTCATCCGCGAACACATTTCAGCAGCCCGATACGATATTCTGGGAGCAATCCCTCATCCGAATGGATGACGGGCGTCTCATCGTTGCCGCCTGGGCACACAACTTCGTCACGGGCGAAAATCAGCCAACGCCATTCGCCATCAGCAAGGACTCGGGTACGACCTTTTCAGAACCCTTTGCAACTGGCTTCGAAGGACAAACGTGCAAGCTGCTCTCCCTGGGCGAGAACAGGATTCTCTGTGTCTATCGCGGAAGTGACAAACCCGGTCTCTGGGCTACTCTTTCCCAAATCGATGGAAACGCCTGGAAGAACCTCTATGATCTGCCGCTATGGGGATCTCGTCTGCAATCGTCAGGAATGACCGGAGAAGACAATACCTACGACGAACTCAGCGGACTTCATTTCGGGTACCCCACACTTCTTCGAACCGGGCCTACATCCGTTCTGGTCGCCTTCTGGTGTCTGGAAGGGTGGACCTGCAACATTCGCTGGTACGAACTCGAAATCACCTCATAGAACGAGAGGCATGCGTGTCCGAATCACTATCTACGAACGAGATCAAAGAAAGACTCAACGGGCCCGTTAACTCCATTCCGACCCCATTCCTTGCAGATGGGCAGATCGACATGGATGGATTTCGAAACATCATCGAGGTAGGGATATCAGGAGGCAGCGGCGTGAGTCTGCTCACCTATGGGGACAGTCAATTTGATCACCTGTCAGATGACGAAGTCACGGAACTAACCCGTAGTCTGGTCGATCAGACCGCCGGACGAGCACTTACTGTAGCGGCGACCCGAAGATGGAACAACACGAAGGCTGTGGAATTCGCCCACTTCTGCAAGGAAATCGGAGCGGATATACTGATGGTCCTCCCGTCCGACCACGCCCTTCCGCAGGGCAAAATTACACACTATCGCGAAATTGCAGATGTCATGCCCCTGATGCTCGTGGGATGGCCGCCTCACGAAATTCTCGACGCCCTGGTGGACCACCCCAACATCTGCAGTTTCAAGGAAGACGGAGCTGTGGATTACGCCCCGGACACCATGCAAAAGTATTCACCATACTGGAGATTCATGACTGGTGGGGGCCTCTGGAGGAATTATACGCAGTGGCCCTGGAATCCCGCCTACTTCTCCTTCTTCTCTTCCTTCGCTCCACACGTATCTGCCGAATACTGGGCAGCATATCAGCGGAAAGATGCTGAGCGGGCGGGCACGATCATTCGCGAGATCGAAAAACCGTTTACGTCCCTTGCGACCCAGGTAGGGGGTCAATTCCAGGCGCTTTGGCGCGCGGCATTCGAGCTCAATGGAATCTCGGCGCGATATCTCAGGGCGCCAATGGTGTCCGCGACCGATGCGGAAATGGAAATGCTGAAAGGATCACTCGAGACACTTGGATTGATTACCCACCCACTCTCAACTTGATCTGTGGAAAATCAACAGGGGAACACCCGTGAAAGCCCAAACTGAAATCCTCATTATTGGCGGCGGATCCATCGGTGTCTGCTCGGCCTATTTCCTCAATCAGGCAGGCCACGACGTAACCTTACTGGACAAGGATGACATCTGTGCGGGCAGTTCCTATGGAAACGCGGGACTCGTCGTGCCAAGTCACAGCATCCCGCTCTCGGCCCCCGGCGTGTGGCTCAAGGGATTAAAATGGATGCTCAATCCCGAGAGCCCATTCTACATCAAACCCAGATTGGACAAGGATCTCGTATCCTGGCTCTGGAAATTCAAGGCTTCATGCACCGCTGAACATATGCACCGTGCGACTCCCCTGATTCGTGAAATGAGTCTCGCGAGTGTCCAGCTCTTCGATGAAATCGCCGCCATCGAGGGTGTCGACTTCGACTATGAGAAGCGAGGCCACCTCATCGCCTACCTCACTGAGAAGGGTCTGAAAGACGGCGAAGCGGATGCCCGAACCCTGATCAAACACGGCGTAGAAACACGGCTCATGGATGCTTCCGACATCAAAACCCTCGATCCGAATATTGAAAACAAAGCCATCGGCGGCATCTTTTATCCTCAGGACGCGCACCTCACACCGCACAAGTTCGTCAAAGGCCTGGCCAGCCACATCCTGCAAAACGGCGTAGCGTTTGAGTCGACCGAAGTCATCGGGTTCGAATCCTCGGACCGGCAGATTAGAAAAGTCATAACAACACGTGGTGACATAGAGGCAGAGCAAGTCGTGATCGCCACCGGCTCCTGGTCACCTCAACTGGGTCAGGAGCTCAAGTTGAATCTCCCAATCCAGCCCGCCAAGGGATACAGTGTCACATTCAAGCGCCCGCAGATCAGCCCTGTGATTGGCGCATCACTTGCGGAATCCAAAGTGGCCGTAACCCCGATGGGCGACACGTTGCGTTTCGCCGGTACGCTGGAACTCGCCGGACTCGACTTCAGCATCAACAAGCGAAGAGTCAAGGCCATCCTGAACGCGGTCCCCAGATACATGCCTGAACTGGATCCCTCGAAACTCGAAATGCTGGAAACCTGGCGCGGTCTCCGTCCCTGTTCGCCAGACGGTCTCCCATTCCTGGGACGTTCACGATATTACCAGAATCTGATCGTTGCGGCGGGACACGCCATGATCGGGATCTCTCTTGGACCCATTACCGGAAGCCTCGTGAAGCAGATCGCGCGGCGAGAAACGCCCTCGACCGACCTGACCATGATGTCTCCCGAGCGCTTCGAATAATCACTCAATCTGACATTTGTACTGGAGAAAATCGATGACAGCGGACCGACTTGATCTGGACACTCTGGACAGGGGTCACAAACACACCGAGTGGCTGTCAGTCGCCTCGCGCCCAGACGGCGGCGAATGGCGCCTGCCTTACCTTTGCGCACGTGGTGACAAGAGCGGGCCCACACTTGTGGTAGTCGCCGGTGTTCACGGGGATGAGTATGAAGGTGTAGAAGCGATCCCACAGGTATTTTCCCAGGTGAACCCGGCGGAACTGCAGGGTGATCTCCTGATGGTCCCCATCTGTAATATGCCTGCCTATGAAGCCATTCTTCGAAGCAGTCCCATCGACGGTCTCAATCTCGCCCGCGTCTTTCCCGGGGACCCTGAAGGAAGCATCACGCACCGGATTGCGGCAGTTGTCAAAGAAGAAATCATCAAGAAGGCAGACTTCTTCATCGATCTCCACTCCGGTGGCATCACCTACAACATCCCCACACTCGTTGGATACACTCACGACAAAGGCGATCTCGGACAGCGCTCACTCGAGGCGGCGAAAATATTTGGTGCACCCATTCTCTGGGGACATCCCCTTCCGTTACCGGAAGGACGCACCATCAGCACTGCGGTCGGCCTGGGTATCCCCTGTATCTATACCGAGGCACCCGGAGGTGGGATCGCCCGTCCCGAAGATGTGAGATGCTTTGCAAATGGCGTTCTCAATGTCATGAAGTGGATGGACATGGTCCCTGGGGAACCTGATTCATCACCCCTCCTGCATCACTTTGTAGGGAAAGGGAATCTCGACCAGGTTGTCTCGGCACCTGTGGCCGGATACTTTCGTCCCAAAGTCAATCTCCTCGACAAGGTCACAACGGGACAACTCGTTGGCGTGATCCAGGACTTCTTCGGTCAAACCCTGCATGAAATCCATGCGGATACCACAGGGCACATCATCATGCTGCGCAGACTCCACCGGGTTCGTGTTGGAGACGGCCTCGTACACATCACCACATCCGTTTAGGATAAAGACCAACAGAAAGGTTCTCCATGTCAGAATTCATCCAGACCGATAAACCGAATGTACTCCTCATCTGCACCGACCACTGGGGCGGACCGGTCACGGGGCACGCAGGCCATCCGGTCGCCATGACTCCCACCATCGACCACCTGGCGAGGTGTGGGGTCACCTACACGAACGCGTACTCCGCCTGCCCCTCGTGTGTTCCTGCACGACGCTCATTGCTTACCGGAATGAGTCCCCAGGCGAATGGCCTCAGACGATATGCGGACGGTCTCGACTTCCCCGACGTGCCAACAATGGCACAGTGCTTCCGAGACGCCGGGTATCAGGCCTACGGTGTGGGCAAACTGCATGTGTATCCACAGCGTCACCGTGTGGGATTCGACGACGTACTGGTTGAAGACCAGGGCAGACACGTATTTCACGACACACCGGACGGGATCGCGGATGATTACGAGCTCTACCTCGCAGAACAGGGCTACGGCGGCCAGGAATATGCCGGAGGTATGACCCAGAATGAGTTCATCACCAGGACCTGGCACCTGCCGGAGGAAACGCATCCCATCAACTGGGCTACGCGCGAGATGTGCAAATACATCCGCAGAAGAGATCCAAGAAAACCGGGTTTCTGGTATCTCTCCTACTCGGCTCCCCATCCTCCGCTCACACCGCTTCAGGCCTACATGGACCTCTACCGTGACGCGCCGCTGGATGAACCTGCCACGGGAAACTGGTCAGAAAACTTCGACGACCTGCCATATCATATTAAAACCTTGAGTAATCCCGAGGACCTCGCAATGGTCCGGGCGAATCGTCACGAATGGGAGCTAACACGCCGCGCGTACTATGCCACCCTCACGCATATCGATCACCAGATTCGACTCGTAATCGGCTACCTCAGGGAAAACGGCCTTCTGGACAACACCATCATTCTCTTCACCAGCGACCACGGTCACATGGTCGGCGAACATGGCCTGTGGTGTATGACCCCCTTCTACGAAATGTCCGCCAAGATTCCCTTCGTGATCATGCCGGTTCAAGGCGACAAACGATTGCCCGCCGGCACCACCGACCATCGCCTCGCAGAATTCGGTGACATCATGCCCACCCTGCTCGACCTAGCGGGAGTCGACATTCCGGACTCCGTAGATCGTCAGTCCCTGGTCAGCGATCCTCCAAGAGAAAATCTCTACGGAGAACACGGAGAAGGGGCGGCAGCGATGCGCATGATGCACGACGGGAGATACAAGCTAATTTATTATCCCGTTGGGAATCAGAGTCAGCTCTTCGATATCGACGAGGACCCGAAAGAATGCGTCGACCTGGCTCAGGATCCGGCTCACAGTGATACACTGAAGCGGCTTCAGAATCTGTTGATCGAAAATCTCTACGGTGACGATACCAGTTGGATGAAAAATGGCGAACTGGTCGGCCTGCCGGCAATCGAATACGTCCCATCCGCCAACCGAAGCATGCGCAACCAGCGCGGTCTGAGATTCATGTAACCCGCTAACACAACCTGGAACCAGGAATGAACTAGACAGGGAATGTGCGTGGGATCACAGAGTGCACAGAGGCCCAGCCCAGAACCACACCACGGAATACACAGAAGAGGCACAGGAACGGTGGGAGACCGATGCGACGGTGGGAGACCGATGCGACGGTGGGAGACCGATGCGACGGTGGGACGAGAGGCAATAATATTATAAAAATCGGACAAGGTAATGCAGATTGGTAGGAGCTGAGGGAACGGGACAGAGATCAGTGGAAGTCGCCGGCAGGAGCCGGCTCCTACGGTTGAGGGTGGAGGCACGTTCGGAGCAAGGTGCCAAGGCAGTGTTTCGAGACAAGAATGGTCAAACGAAAATCATGAACAAGAGACCGAGGCAGTCGGCGTTGAGGAGATGGCGGATTTCGGAGGAAGGGTCGGTATACTTTCTGACGAAGTGTGTGGATAGAGATGCGCCTGATCTGATACTAAATCCTTCGGCCTCTGGAACCAATGGACAATTCGCCGAGACGGTAATTGAATGCGTGAAATGGTTACACGAAAATGGTCGGTTAACGTGTGACGGGATTGTTGTGATGCCCGACCACGTCCATATGGCGATCGGGTTATTTGCAAGATTTAACCTGGCTGGTGTGATGCGGACATTTGGAAGCTATTCGGCAAGGCGTATCAATGAAGCAATGGGGCGAAAAGGAAAATTTTGGCAAAAGGGTTATTATGAAAGACGCATAAGGGATGTGGATGGATTTGTGCAAAGTTTGGATTATATGAAAAAGAATCCAGTGAGAAAGAGTTATGTGGAACAACCCGAGGAATGGCCTCACACAGTGATCCTACCGGAATGGTAGACGAGCAGGTCAACAGCAAAAAAAACCGGAATTTGAGGTTGGTAGAACCTGAGGGGATAGGACAAATGTCGGTGGAAGTCGCCGGCAGGAGCCGGCTCCTACGCAGGGGCGAGAGGCGAAAATCGGAAAGTAAGCCTAACACAGGAGTGGAGATTAGCAAACCAACGCCATACATACACAAGGATTGCAGAAGACAAACAAAAACAATACTCAGGAAATCAGGAGCCTTATGGACTATATGATCAAGCCATCCCCGGAGCCGCTGGGGAGCCCGAACGCAGATTGGGAGGACCCGAAGTGGTCGGGGGCGAACACCCTGGATATTGCGCAGTATAGATGGGCCGACTCCGGGCATCATCCGCCTACGAAAGCAAGAATCGTCTACGATGACGAATTCATCGCCACCATCTTCCGTGTTGAGGACCAGTGGGTAAAGGCGGTTGCGAGGAACTTTGGTGACGCAGTCAGTCAGGACAGCTGCGTCGAGTTTTTTCTATCGCCCTATTCCATGGATCGAACCAACGCCTACTTTAATTTCGAAATCAACTGCGGCGGGACGCTGCTCCTGAGACGATGTTCCTCGACCACAGAACGTGGCTGGGGGCGCGGAAACCCGATGTTGGCCGAGGTCGATGCCGATTTGGTGCGGATTGCACACACCTTGCCCGACCGGATCGAAGAAGAGATCGAAGATCCCGTTACGTGGGCTGTGGAGTTCCACGTCCCGTTTGCCCTGTTCGCCAGATATTTCATCGATCTCCCGGCGCCCTCGTCGCGCGCAGAATGGAAGGGCAATCTCTACAAGTGTGCCGGGGGCTCACACCCGCATTGGGGCAGTTGGGCCCCGATCGAATTGGAAAAGCCAAGCTTTCACGCGCCCGAATTTTTTCAGCCACTCAGATTCGGTTGATCTAAACTTCCCAAACCCCCATCCGGCCGTAGATCGGTCGAACCCATCGAACACCTCCATCGCCTGCAGCTGATCACGGGAGAACTCGTTATGCTACAGATCGTCAAAGGTCCCTATCTGCAATGGCCAACCCAGGACTCGATAAAGGTCATGTGGGAGACTTCTCAGCCAGCAACCTCCACTGTGACATTTTTCCGAACCGTAAAAGTCCACGCCGGACTCAGCGGTGGCTTTCACACACTGGAGGATTCGGAACGAACCGTGGAAGCGGATGGCCAAACAGAAATCCACACCGTATCCCTGGATAATCTCGATCCGGAAACAACCTATCACTACCACGTATCCTCCGTCACAGATGGCGGTGACGAAGTCACGAGCGATGTCTATCCGCTGCAAACAGCTGTAAGAGATGACACGCCGTTCTCCTTTGCTGTCACCAGTGAAACAGGAGGTTTCAGCAGCGACGATTTCAATCGCCGCATCTTCGAACAGATTCCGCGCTACAGACCAAACTTCCTGCTCATACCCGGTGACAGCGTCAGTCGCGGATCGAGATACGAAGATTGGTCGCGGTTGCTGTTCACACCCGGGCGTGATCTCTTCACCAATACCCCCTTCTATCTCTGCCAGGGAAATCACGAAGAGAACTCCCCCTGGTACTACCGCTTCACCTCATTCACAGAACCGGGAAATTACTACAGTTTCGACTACGGGAATACCCATTTCACAGCATTGGACAGCACCGCATTTGTCGAGTACAAAGACGGCAAACCCGTGGCTACCGAGGACCTGAAACCTGGATCTGCGCAATACGAATTTCTCGCGGATGACCTCGAGAAGACCAAAAAGACCTGGAAAGTCGTATTCTTCCACTACCCGCCATACGTATCGGGAGACTACCAGGTGGAAGAGATGCGGGCTCTGTCCCCGGTCATGGAACGACACGGAGTGGACCTAGTCTTCAACTCTCACACCATCGTCTATGAACGAAGCCACCCGCTCACGGCAAATAGACTGGATGAGAAATCAGGCATTATCTATATTGTGGCCGGCGGAGCTGGAGCCAAACCAGACTGGTTCCATCACAAGCAGGCCTGGCACACTGCAAAATCGCTTGCAGTCCCCCACTTTCTGCAAGTGATCATTGCCGGAAACACACTCGAATTACATGCGATAGACCTGGACGGAAATCTGTTCGACACGCTGAAATTGACCAAGTGAAAGGAGCATCACCTTGAAGATCACCAGAATCACCGCAACACCTGTGAGAGTACCACGTCCCCAACTCTTTATGAGCAGCCTGGGCAGAAATCTGGCATCTGAAAACGCCGTGGTCGAAATCGAAACTGATGAGGGCATCACCGGCGTGGGGGAGATCTGCAGTATATGGGATCGAAAGGGAAGGGGCGACGCCGAAGACATCAATGATCTGCTCGCCGAAGCGCTCACAGGCCGTGATCCGTTCAAAATTGCCGACATACACGGGACAATGGACAGCCTGCTGCACCGATCCTATCCTGCCAAGGCAGGCGTCGACATGGCGCTGTACGACATCGTTGGAAAAAGCCTTAACACCCCTGTCTACAATCTGCTGGGCGGCATGGTCAGAGACCGCGTACTGCTGAGTCATTCCCTCTCCATGGGTGAGCCAGAAGAAATTGGCGACTATGCTGCAAATCTGGTCAAGCAGGGTTACAAAACGATCAAAGCGAAAATAGGTATGGACGCCAAATCCGATGAGGCCACGGTGGCGGCTGTCCGCAGCAAAGTTGGCGATGACATCACCATCAGAGTTGATGCCAACATGGGTTGGAAGAACCCCAAGGAGGCCGTACGAAATATCAAGGCCCTCGAACCTTACAACCTCGAGCTCGTGGAACAACCCCTCCACTACAGCGATTTGGAGGGTCTTCACCACATCCGTGAACACGTGGACACACCCATTATGGCCGACGAAAGCGTGTGGACCCCGTCCGACGCGATGGCCTGCATCAAAGCAGCGGCCGTAGACATCTTCAACGTCTATGTCTCGGAAGCCGGCGGTATATTTCCTGCGTCCAAAATCTTCGCAATCGCCGAAGCTGCTCGCATTCCCTGCATCATCGGCAGCATGCCCGAACTTGGAATTGGCACCTCGGCGCAGGCGCATCTCGCCTTCGCAATGAAAAATCTCGGATACGGCAGTGACGTTAACGGATTCGTCTATCACAGTGACGACGTAATCAATGAAAAGTTCACGATCGAAGACGGGCATCTCCTTCCTCCTCCGGGACCCGGACTCGGCGTGACCCTGAATCGGGACAAGATAGAAGAATATCGCATCAAATAAGGTCTCGAACAGATATGATCGACATCGATATCCCCGGCTTCGGGAAGCTTCACCTCGAGCACCTGGTACTGGACTACAACGGCACCCTGGCGATCGATGGTGAACCCATCGAAGGGGTAGCCGAACGGCTGAAAAACCTGTCTAAATCGCTGACAGTACACGTGGTCACCGCAGACACATTCGGCAAGGTGGTCTCGCGCCTAGACGATTTACCCTGTCGTATCTGTATCCTACCTCAGAAAAACCAGGCCGAAGGCAAGCTGAATTATATCCAGGAGCTCGGTGTCACGCACACCGTCTGCGCAGGAAACGGTCGAAATGACAGACTCATGCTAGAAGCGGCCGCCCTGGGGATCGCGGTCATTCAAGAGGAAGGCGCCGCTTACGATGCATTGTCTCACGCCGATATCATCTGTCCATCTATCTTGTCCGCGCTGGATCTCCTGACAAATCCCCTTCGACTTGTTGCCTCCCTGCGCAGCTAACCTCTTCTCAATTCGAACCAAAGGAGTATGATCATGGCCACTGGAAAGGCCGGCTGGGCGGAAACCGAAACCACTCCCCCACTTGGACTGCCAATGGGCGGACGAGGTCCCCGGTTCACGCCCGGTGCTTCCGTCCTCGACCCACTAATGTCCTTCGCCACACTTCTGGAAGACGCGCAAGGTAACCGGACCCTGTGGATATCCGTAGACGTAGTCAGCATGGATCAGACCGCCACTTATCGTCTTCGACAGGACCTCTCAGGGATTATCAATGTCCCATTCGAGGCGATCGTCATCAACTGCTCGCACACACACAGCGGTCCGATGTGCGGCTATGAGGGTTACTCCACGCTCAAACCCAAACCTGCAGAGTTACAGAATTATGAGAACGATGTTCATCAAAGAATCCTCAAAATGGCAGTTGAGGCCCAGGACCGACTTCAGTCGGTAGACATCACGCTCTACTGTGGGGAATCGGACATCGGAATCAACCGGCGCCTCAGGCAGGAATCCGGTCAGATGGGAATGGGGCCCAATCCAGATGGCACTTGCAACCCTGACCTCTGGGTCCTGGAAGCGAAAACAGCATCCGGGGAATCTGCCCTTCTCTTCAACTACGGATGTCATCCCGTGCTGGTGTATGGATATGCCTGGGACGGCCTCTCCGCAGACTGGCCAGGTGTATGCCGAGGGAAACTCAAGGAAAAGCTGGGCGCAAACACGCACACACAGTTTATCCAGGGTTTGGCAGGAAATGTCCGACCGAGAATCGTCTCCGACCTGGAGGCTCGAAAATTCCGGAAGCCCACACCCGATGATCCCTTGAACGCGGGCACAAGGCTCGCCGGGCATATTCTCGACGCCCTGTCAGGCCAGGGTCAGATCGTTGATCTGAATCTCAAAGCCGCGGCGGGTCGCTTCCTGGGTCCGAAGGATCAGGAGAAAATTCCACCACTCTCGCACTGGCAATCGCTGAATCCCGAAGGCGCGAGAGATCCGCTCAGGTCAGGTTCAGCCGCGAGCGAAAATGAACTCTCACGTGAACTTGGTGCTTACTGGACCGATCGGCTTGAGAGCGGCATACCCCCTGCCCTGGCCGCACCGATCGAGATCGGCCTCATCCAACTGTCCGAGAAACATAAAATCGCGTGGATAGCCGGAGAGGTGCTGGGCGAGTGGATGGCTCACGTAAGGAAATGGCTGAACGACGAGGAACTCATCGTCTGGGGATACTGCCAGGATGGTCGCGGGTATCTTCCCACGGACGAAATGTTGGAAGAGGGAGGGTATGAGGTCGATCGGGCGAACACTTACAGCAAGACCGGTCCGGGACCGTTTGCGGCGGGGCTGAATGCGGCGGTGAAGGCGGAGTTCGATCGGTTGGCGCAAGGGTTGGGGTGGTAGAGGACGGAGGCGCAAAGGCTGGATCACAGAATGCACAGATGCGCAGCCCAACACCGCGCCACGGAATGCACAGAAGAGGCCCAGCACGGCGTGGCACCCGGTATAGAAAGAAACGCGGCCGTGTGCCTGAGTGGCCTCCGGAGCGTTTTTTTGCGAAGGAGGGTGCCTGCCAGCTGTAGCCGGCTGGCAGGCGTAGGCTGGTATCGAAGGCTCAGTCCTGGGGAGCGAAACAGGAGAT
>Ga0114996_10005663_pt1 | contig 14610 bp, 12 predicted proteins | sample ArcticOcean_MG_C_4_FD_87039 | JGI IMG/M metagenome (GOLD analysis project Ga0114996, IMG submission 87039) | Marine microbial communities from western Arctic Ocean - ArcticOcean_MG_CB4_134 | ecosystem: Environmental > Aquatic > Marine > Oceanic | place: Arctic Ocean: Canada Basin | collected...
AAATATAAGGGTCATAAGCAAGAATACGAATACCCCATGGTCTCAACAAATCAGCAAATCGTCCGCCTACTCTCCCCAATCCAACTATACCAATCACAATTCCCTCATAACCATCTGATTCTCTACGTCCAATATATGTGTGAGCCAACTCTTCCTTTCTCCAATTACCTTCCTTCATAGAAGCAGTCTTTTCTCCAAGTTTTTTTAATATATTAAGCATCATAGCAATAGTAGTCTCTGCCACTCCTCCCCAATTGGACTCAACCGGAGAATGAGTGACTAATATACCCATATCAGTAGCAGCTTCAACATCTACATCATCAACACCTATACTATATTTGGAGATAATTCTTAGGGTTTCAGAAGACTGCATTACCTTCCTTGTAATAGGAGAGCTACGAATGGAAGTTCCAATCATTCCATCTGTATCTTTACTCATATGACACATCTGTTCCTCATTGTCGCCTTGCGGTGTAAACCAAGAAGCCTGACCTAAACTAAGGTTACAACCGAGCTTTTGAAGCCTCAAATGTGATTTTCCACTTTCATCGGCTGGAGCAAATATAAAAACTTTTACTTTATCCAACTTTGTGCCTCCTTTATCTGGTTCTTCCTGCGATATTAGCTGGCTTAAGACAAGCATAGATGAAACTATTTATTGGAGTAGGAATTCCAAACTCCAAACCAAGCCGAGATACAGTTCCATTTAAAGCATCTAGCTCAAATGGCTTTCCTTTCTCTAAATCTAACTGCATAGATGATTTTAACACTGTACTAAACTCTTTAAATCTATCCATAGTCTGTTTAACTATTTCCGTTGATATATCTATGCCTTTAGCTCTGCCAACAGTTTCTGTTTCAAGCATAACTTTCTCAAGAATCTCAAATGTCTCTGGGGTATCTAAAACTTCTTTTAGGCTTGTCCTAGTGATACTGGTCACCCCACTAAGGCCACAAATAAATATGAATTTATTCCATATTTCTACTAATATGTTATCTGAAGGTTCAACTTCAATTTCAGCATTATTAAAAATTTTTGTTATGTTTGTGACCCTATTAGATATTTTCCCATCAATTTCACCAAATATGATTCTACATGGACCTCCAGTTTGGGAAATTACTCCAGGACTTTTTACGCTAGTTTCAATATATGCTAGTCCAGGAAGTATCTTATCTTGACCAAAAACTGCTCCAAGCTCATCTGTGATTCCTATACCATTTTGTAAAGTTATTATTGACGTATTATCCTGAATTATTCCGTCTACTAATCTAATAGCTTCATTATTACTATAAGACTTGACGCAAAATAATATTAAGTCTGCTTTATCTTGTCCTTTTGAATTTTCAAAAGCTGATACGTGTACTGAAAATTCCCCTGTTGCCACGCTTTCAATCTTAAGTCCATCTCTTTGAATAGCCAATAAATGCTCCCCTCTGGCAGCAAATCTTAAATCCAATCCACTTCTAGCAAGCAGTCCCCCAAAATAGCCTCCTACACCCCCAGCTCCAATTACCACAATACGCATATCCTGTGAAAATCCCTTCCATTAAATAAAATTAATCTCTCTAATGATACCATTGATCTCTACAATAAACTTAATATAATTAAAAGAACTTATCCATTTACCTCAGTTTAGAATTCTTTGGTAAAATACTATAATATTTATATAGAAATTAACTCATTAATTTAGTTGCATACAGGAATTCAGCTTATGTCAGCCAGTAAATCCAAACGAAAACCTTATCATTTCTATCAGGGTGACTTTGCTCTGTTGATAGACCGTAAAAACAGGCGTTACATGATCACATTAAATAAAGATGAAACATTCCACAGTCACGTGGGAAAATTGCTTCATAAAGATATTATTGGCAAGGAAGAGGGTTCTAGACTATACACATCTCGTGGGCAACATATTTTGGTTGTAAAACCTACACTAAGTGACTCTGTATTGGAAATGCCAAGAATAGCTCAAGTAATTTACCCCAAGGACTTGGGAACAATCATAATGTATGGAGATATTTTCCCAGGAGCCCGTGTCTTAGAAGCTGGTACTGGCTCAGGAGCATTAACTATGGTTTTACTTAGGGCTGTTGGAGAGAAAGGGCACGTCTATACATATGAGATACGTGAAGAAATGGCTATTAGAGCCAAGACAAATATAGAGAGTACTTTGGGAAATACCCCAACTCTTTCAATGAAGCAAGGAAATATCAATGCAGGATTTGATGAAAGTGAATTAGATAGGATTGTACTAGACTTACCTGAACCATGGAAAGCACTGCCACATATTGCTAAAGGATTGGTACCTGGAGGAATCTTGGTGTCTTTTCTTCCAACAATACTTCAAGTTCATCAACTTGTTGAAGACCTGAATAAATACAGAAGCTTTGATATGTTAGAGACAATAGAAGTACTTTTAAGATCATGGTCCATTAAGCGTCATAGTGTTAGGCCCGACCACCGTATGGTTGCACACACCGGTTTCATAACCACTGCTCGAAAGTGCTCCCAACAACCTTAGAAACTGAATAAATTACTCATTTAAGTCTTTCTTAAAACCCTGTGGAAAAGATAATGTTTCGTCTCTTAGTTCTTGGATCTGAGAGTCTGGACGCCCAATCCAAGGGCTACTAGCATCATGCCTATCCATCCGATAAACCCACCCATGGGAAAACCTGCAATTGAACTTACAGATATTGCCCCAGCGATGACTGCAAGTCCACCAATGATTATGTGGAAATTTTTCTCGAGAATAATACCTACGCCAAGCAGAATCAACAGTAACCCAATTGTTAAGCCGAATGAAGTGTTGCCTGCCATGCTGATCTCCATCAGTGCAGCACCTGTAGCGGCTGAGCTAGTTTCTGTTACAGCCCACTCAATCCCGGTTGTGCCTACTGCCATTACAAGGAGTACTAATGCGAAGATTGCACTAATGTTAGCCCAGGATGACCCTGCGCCATCTCCTCCTGCCATCTTTCGTGATATATTTAGAAATCCAATGAACACGGCTCCCATTCCACCAAATCCCATCAGCATACCCAATTTAGCCAAGGCTGGGTTGGCCATGATGCCTGCTGCATTATCGGCCGCCGTTGAATCTGGGCCTCCATAAACAGGGTAAATAAACATCCATCCGACAAGTGATACAAGTGTTCCGATAATAAGAAGCAAACCAGTCTGCATTTTTGAACCCATAACACATTCCTTTAAGTTTTAGTTCAGTAATGAATTCCTATAATGGCAAAGGTTATATATTCATGTCAATTGATTTTATGAATCAATTAACGAGATATTTCCTCTATTATTTAAGATCATCTATAACATTTTATATTTAGCCATTTATGCAACAAAATTAATCTTGTTACTTATTTTTCAATTTGCTATACAAAACCTGGCTATATCTACGTATACCCACTAGTAATATTACCGAACCAACAGCAAATGTGAGTTCGGGCGATTTACCAAAAGCTATGCAGCAAATTATAAATGCTATAACTCCTAAGGCAGTGGCATGCCCTGAACTACGAAATATTCTTAACCCAGGCCCGACTCCCACTAGGAAAGCTATTAAACCTTCTATTGGCATCATACCAATGGCTATGCCTAAACCTGAGGCTATTCCAGCACCCCCTTTAAAACGTAAAAATATGGGAAACCAGTGTCCTATCAAAGCTGCTAATCCAACCATTAAGGCTTCCCATTCTGATACTCCTTGCCATTTGGCTATTAATACTGGGCTAGTGGCCTTCAAAATATCTACCAAAAGAACCATCGCTCCATATTTTGGTCCTACAAGTCGGTACACATTGGCTGCTCCTGGTATACCAGTTCCCTCCTTAAGAATGTTTACACCTTTAATTCTGGAAATCAGATAAGCAAATGGAATTGATCCCAAAAAGTACCCTGTTAAAATCAAAATTATAATATACATTTTGCCCTACTCAAAATTAAATTATCAAACTGGCGGTTCCCATTCCCAATCAATCTGTGGATAACGGCCTGCCATTAAATGAGAATGGTCTTCATTTAATAATGGTACAGATAGTACCTTTACATTCTTTTCCAATTCTCTTTTCATAACATTGTTTGATGTTAATCCGAATAGATTAATTTTATCCGTATCCAATCCCTTACTTTGTACAAGTACCTTAAAATTTCCAAGTCCATCTGGTTTTATAAGATCCTGCATCCCCATACGATTCGAGAGATACTCAGTATTAGAAATTTTTTTGAAACTCAAGGACTTCAAGAATATATGAATGCCCAAATTCCTTAAGAATTCGTTTTGTGTTACAAACCCTAGCGCTTCGAGCCAGTTGGATTTTCCATCGTTTATCAAAGTGGTAAAGTCTACATGAGTAGTAATATCTTGATAACCTATTTTTTGGTATACATTTCGATTTTGAGTATGTTTATAATAGCATTGAAGCGTCCCTGATGATCTAGCATTTGAATACAACTCGTCACTCAAATAGCCATAATCTATAGTTATCACAAAACCCTTGGAAAAATTATCTGTAATTTCTCTCGTACGCGCGGATATAAGTGTATTGATTTCACCCCTAAAACCTTCCTTAAGATTTACTGAGAGAGAGGTTAGCCGTTCTTCAATCATTGAAGTCGATGGATGATCTAATACTTCAACAAAAGAACCATCTTGTAAAGATACATAAATTTCTTTAACAAGGTTTCCTTGAATTTCGAATCGATGAACAGGGAAAGAATCTATAAGTTCATTAGAAATAAAACACCCTGTTCCTCCTTCTAACCACCCATTATTAAGTCCCGCCGTCTTCTTTTTGGCTATTTTGCCGTACATACCAGAATCGGTATTGTTTACTTCAACCATTTTATAAGTTAATGCCGATCCAAATTCTCCCCCAATAGACATGGCAAACTTATGAATGTCGTTAGCTAAAACACCAGAACCTGAACCATGCTCAATAACATAAAAGGGTTGTGGCTTACCTAAAAGTTCCCACATTTGTTTCAGCTGTACCCCAATTAATGTCCCAAAGATGGGATGCGCTGTGCTACTTGTATAATAATCTCCCGAATCGCCTATGTTTGAAAGGGAGGAATAGTATCCATCTATTGGATGGAATAGAGCAAGCTCCATAAATTCGAAAAACGTAATTTTGCCCTTCTCTATAATACGTTTTCTTATTTCTATTTCACACTTTTTCATATCTATTAATAATATTAGTGTTTATTATAAAAAGGAAAGGGCGCCTTTATTAATAAGGCGCCCTTAAATAGATACACAAATCACTTACCCATGGTTTGGAGGTGTTTTTACAACATCCTTCTTTCTTTCCCAGCCAGTATTTGGCATAGAGTTCCAAAACTCCTGCTTTTTATCACAATGCTTGCAAGTACCTATACTAGCTGGCCCTTGTGGGCTTTCTATAACCCAATGATGCTGACATAAATCAATAATCTCTTCAACTTCATTTTCTGAAATATCAATTGAAGTATCTATTGCTTCCTTCATAAATAACCCCCTCCTTATTTCCTCAAACCAATAGGAACATATTCCAAATCTATTGAACCTGTATACTCTAACATAGGTCGGAGAAGCATATTGTTATCAAATTGTTCCATAACTTGAACTGTCCAACCAGGTATCCTACCCATCGAAAAAATGGATATATAAAATTTTTCGGGAATATCCAAAAGTTGATAAACAACGCCAGTCCAGAAGTCTACATTCACACAAACTCCCTTTGCCTCATATGGCTTCATTACTTCTGCAACTTTACTTAATATCTGAAACCATTTTGGCTGGCCTTTTCTTTCAGCAACTAGCTTAGCTTGATCTCTAAGATGGATAGATCTTGGGTCAATAGTTTTATAGACACGATGCCCAAACCCCATAATGCGCCCACCATCTTTCAGTGTTTTGGTAACATATTCGCTCGCTTTATCTTCTTCCCCTATTTCCATAGCCATTTTGGTTACGCTTTCAGCTGCTCCACCATGCTTTGGTCCTTTTAAAGTAGCTATACCAGCAACTATCGCTGAATGAAGGTCAGCATCTGTAGATGCAGCAACTCTAGCAGCAAAAGCAGATGCATTAATACCATGCTCTGCATGAAGAATAAAATCCATGTCCATTACCTTGGCATCCTCAGGATCAGGTTTTACGCCAAATAAAGTATAAAGGAAATTTGCAGCTTGGTTTAATTCTGGATCACCGGCTATAGGAGCCTTTCCTTCTAATATACGAGCATGAGCTGCAACTATAGTAGGAGCTTGAGCAGTAAGCCTTATCCCTTTTCTTAAAGTAGCTTCGATAGAATTATCTTTAACTTCTGGATCATGCGCTGACAAGGCAGAAATAGCTGTACGAAGCACATCCATAGGATGCGCTTCTTTTATCATATTGATAATTTCAATTACGCTATGAGGGATCTCTCTATTAGATCTAAGTTCAGTCTCAAATTTATTTAGTTCTTCCTGAGTAGGAAGCTTTCCATAAAGCAAAAGGTAAATAGTTTCTTCAAAAGTAGATTTTTCGGCTAAGTCGTGTATATTATAGCCCTGATAAATTAACATGCCTTGTTTACCATCTATAAAGCTTACTTTGCTTCTATCTATGTAAACATCTTTAAGGCCTCTTTTTAATTCTATTTTTTCACCCAATGTAAATCTCATCCTTAGTACAGTTAATAAATTCTGGTAAAAGTCAACCGGAAAATTATATTAGGCAAACAGCGATCTGCTGAAAATACTAATTTCGCCTTCAAAGAAGTTACTTATAACGATTTAATGCAAAATCCTAATAAAGCCGACTATTTACAAACAAAACATCGATTTTGCTAACGCTTTCCCGCTCGTGATTAGATTATTATTGTAGCATTGGCCTTAATGACTGTCAAGCAATCTAGTACATTCCCAATGCGACGAATCATATATGTATATGCGCTAAATTTTACGTATTCCATATCATACTATCAATTATATAGCTGTTTTCTTGATATTTTCACTTTGGTAGATTACAATGATCCTGTCCATCGTATTTAAACGTATTTAAACAATGCTGAATGAAGGAATAAGTTTGTTTTTCATTTGTTTAGTAATAATATGCAAAGATGTAGTTAGTGAATTTTTAGATAAGAATTGTCTTCATTTCGTTACAGTTATTTCTTTCTATGCCCTATCATTCCTGTTTCCTCTTATTTTGGCAATGATATCCGTATCTGGCTTTATTTTAGCTTCACCAATTCGTGAAGCAAGTCTCTCAAGTAACATAAGTTAGGTTATCCCTGTATCTGCAGAATTTATAGAAGAGACAAAGGAGTAGTCCGTACTGAAATAGCTGATGTTGTGGGTCTAAAAGCAACTGCCACATCTGTTTTTGAGACTATCCGTAAGAGTGTTAATCTAGGAGAGGGTATTACCAACTCCCGTCCACTCTTCCAAGAAAGACTAATAGATTTTCTTCTAGTTATAGGCACTGGAATACTTTTTATTATTTCAATCTCTTTTCCTACCAATTTAGGAGTCTTAAAAGAGATAGTTATATTTATACATCCTAGTGCTGATATCAAGGGAGCTATTATTTGGGATCAATTTGCATTAATACTCCCGATTCTAATGACCATAGGTACATTTATTTTATTATATAAATATTTGCCTAACCCAGCGATACACTTCGAGGATATAATACTGGGGTGCTATAACAGCTGCAATAGCCTTTGAATTAACCAAAATGATATTTGTTATGGTATGTTAGTAACTTATGGTACCTACAATGTTATATATAGAACATTCGGTTTGCTTGTAAACATGCTAACTTGAATATATATTTCAGCTATAATTTTTCTATTTGGAGCTCTAGTAACATTTAGATATACCGCCTATCAGGAAAATAAAAAATATAGATCTAGTGAATTCCTATCTTTTTGAGCAGAAATAAACCATGTTAAAATCATCACATCTGAATCTACAAACCAAAAATAAGTACGGGCTATTCTTGATTGTCCTTCTAATAATTTATATTACTCTACAAGTCTTAACTGGCTGCTCTTCCCCTGTCAAAATTGATAGCCCAACTAATATACCTGTTAAATCTCCATCTGAAACTCCCATTGTCTCTAAAACCCCAGACTTAAATCTTAGTACAGCCAATATTTCCAATGGAAATGTAACTTCGGTATCAGACGTTGTAACTAAAGTAAAACCAACTTTAGTATCTATTTCAGTAGTATCCACAAATTTAGATATCTTCCTGCGCGCAATATCTTCGCCCAGTGCTGGATCCGGTATAACAATTGATCCGAATGGTTACATAGTTACTAATTTCCATGTAATTGACGGAGCAGAAAATTTAACTGTGACATTGCCTGATGGACGGACATTCCCAGCAAATATAGTAGGAGTTGACGAACTAAGCGATCTAGCTGTTATTAAAATAGACGCTAATAACCTTCCGTCAGCCTCATTTGGTGATTCCGATAAAACCCAAATAGGTGATTGGGTAATAGCGATGGGAAATGCTTTAAATCTCAAGGGTGGACCTACTGTTACTCTAGGTATATTAAGCGCTAAAGGGCGTACTATAGACACCCAGTCTGGAACCCTTTACGATCTTATTCAAACTGATGCTGCTATTAATGATGGTAATAGTGGAGGACCATTACTAGATTTGCATGGCCAAGTTATCGGTATTAACAGTGCAATCCTACGTCAAGCCCAAGGTATTGGATTTGCTATAAGCTCAAACACTGCTACACCCATTATAAAGAGCATGATAGAAACTGGGCAGGTAATTAGACCTCTTATTGGACTAAATGGACGAGATGTGACCCCTGGAATTGCTAATCAGCTGGGATTAGATACAACTAATGGAATAGTAATTTCAAGAATATTTTCAAATGGCCCTGCAGATAGTGCTGGCCTCATATTAGGTGATGTAATTACTAGTATTGATGGAAAACCAACTGATGATATGGGGCAATTTTTAACTGTACTATGGACCTATCTTCCAGGTAATAAAATAACTACCGAATATATACGCCAAGGATTAACTGAAACAACTGTTGTGGAACTTATTGAGAGGTAACAGTTCAATATATACTAGTCCCTTAAATTATCATTTATTAATTAGAAATATCCCTCTTAATACCTATTGATAATTTTAGACCATCGATTTCTACGTCCTCTATATGGCTACCTTCTTCTGGCGATTGGATTAATAGTATATGAGATAAAGTCTCCTGTTTAATATAATCCGAGAAATATTCTAGTGTTTTACCTATGTTATCCCCAATTAAGTGAGTAATAATGTGATCGGAAATGTTAAAATTCGCCGACCTCCTCATACCCTGAATGCAATGTATAAGTTCGCGAGCAAATCCTTCTTCTCTAAGTCGATCTGATATTACAGTTTCAACTACAACCATGTATCCTGCTTCTAATGAAGTTGAATATCCTTCAATTTCAGCCGAAATGATCTGCACATCTTCAGGCGTTAATTCATATTCTTCCACCTTAAAAGTATTGCCATTAGAAATTTTTTCAAAGATAGTTGAAGAGTTTCCCAATGCAAATGCGTTTGCCACTTTATTAGTCTCACTACCAAATTTTGGACCTATCAATGCCATATTCAATTTCATATCAATGAACCTAGCAACATCTTTAGGATCTAGGATAAGCTTAGCATCTTTTACATTTAATTCCTCTTCAATCTGATCTTTTATACTACTCCAATACTTAATCTCATTGGAAAAACGAAGCTTAATGAATGCATGTTCCAAAGGTTGGCGTACTTTTAGTTTAGCTTTACTCCTAGCAGATCTACCTAAACTAGAAAGACGCATAGCAAGACGAGTCGCTTCAACAAGTTCTAAATCTATTAGCGATTTGTCCACTTCCGGAAATTGAGCCAAATGTACACTTTCAGGAGCCTCTAGATCTATTCTCTTAACTAGATTCTGGTATATTTCTTCGGCTAGGAATGGTGTAAGTGGAGCAATAAGCTTAGTAAGGGTTATCAGACAATCATAAAGTGTAGCATGGGCCGCTAATTTATCATCATCATTTTCACTTTTCCAAAATCTACGTCTGCTCCTACGTATATACCAATTAGACAAAATATCAACAAATTCCTCTATACGACGCCCGGCCTCTGTCGGATTATAATTCTCCATGTTCTCAGTTACATTTAGAATGAGACTATTAAGTTCAGAGGTAATCCATCGATCTAATTCCGATAATATCTTTGGATTCCTGGGAACTTCTGGGTGGAAATTATCGATGTTCGCATAAGTAACAAAGAAGGAATAAGTATTCCAAAGCGTCAACATAAACTGTCTTACTGCCTCGCCAACCAAATTCTGGGAAAATCTTCTGGAATTACCCGGAGGGGCCGCGGTGTATAAGTACCAACGCAAGGCATCAGCACCATGTTTTTCTATAACAGACCAAGGTTTTATAACATTACCCTTAGACTTGCTCATCTTTTCGCCTTTGCCATCCTGAATTAAGCCAAGGCAGATTACATTTTTATAACTAGGTGCACTTATTTTCTTCTTAGTAACTGTCTCTAATAATGTTGAAATAGCATGCAAACTATAAAACCATCCACGTGTTTGGTCCACTGCTTCACAAATATAGTCAGCAGGGAAACGACCATCCTCAAGTATGTTCTTGTTTTCACTAGGATAATGCCATTGTGCGAATGGCATCGCTCCAGAGTCAAACCATGCATCAAGAACTTCTGGTATCCTCTTCATTGTTGAACCACATTGATTACACACTAAAACTATCTTATCTATATAAGGACGATGAAGATCTCTGACTGATTCTTCAGCTGACAATCCTAAGTTTTCCAATTCCTTTAAACTTTGCATCTCTTTAATTTCATTAATTGATCCAATACAATGCTCATTCCCACAATCTTCACATCGCCAAATAGGAATTGGGGTTCCCCAAAATCTCTCTCTTGAAATTGCCCAATCAACGTTGTTCTTAAGCCATTCACCAAACCTACCATATTTAATGTGGTCTGGATGCCAGTTGATCTCCTCATTGGCCGATATAAGACGTTCTTTTACAGCGGTTGTCCTTATATACCAAGAGCTTTTGGCATAATATAAAAGAGGAGTGTTACATCGCCAGCAAAATGGGTAAGTATGTAAAATTGATTCATCTCTATACAAATATCCACGCTCTCTAAGGTTACGACGGATATCCTTGTCTGCATCCTTCACAAATTTTCCTGACCAAGGATATTTGCCAATAAACTTACCTTGAAGGTCAACAGGCTGTATAAAGAATAAACCCTTTTCCTTGCCAGCAGAGTAGTCATCCCCACCAAACGCTGGAGCTATATGGAGTACACCAGTCCCTTCGTTAATCGATACAAAATCTTGCCCAACAACCCCATATAGCAGCGGATTAACTAAATTTTCTGAAGAAATAGACTCAGCTAATGCTCCTTTTCCCAATCGCCAAATTCTATCCTTGGATGTTGAGCCAAGGGTATCTACTTGTGTCGCTTCGTATTCAAAAACATCGTAAAGAGGTTCATATGCTAACCCGACCAAGTCAGCTCCATCAAATCGGCTAATTATCTTATAATTATTCTTAATTGCTTGATTAATTACCCCTTCAGCCAAAATTAGTCTTTCAGGCTTTTCATCATGCCCAATTTGTTCAATTAGAACATAATCTTCTTTAGGGTTTATTGCGAGGGCTGTATTAGAAGGCAACGTCCATGGCGTAGTAGTCCAAACCAATAAATAGGTGTCCATAGAATCTTCCTTGCCAGGAAATAATAAATCATACGAATTTGGTTTATCCCCTTGCCTCCAATTTGTTTTTTTTCCTATATCCATGATCGAAGTGTGCCACCAACCAGGAAAAATTTTAAATTTTACATATACTGATGGATCTTGAGTATTTTCCTTATATCCAAGGGCCACTTCATGAGAACTTAGTGAGGTAACACATCTGGGACAATGCGGGGTGACTTTAAAATTCTTGAACAATAATCTCTGTGTTTCTTGTTGATCTGACTCAATCGTAAATTCCCAAAGTTGTTTTAATATCCACCATCCACTCTCTATATAATCATTAGTTAAAGTCGCATATGCTGACTTCATATCAACCCAAAATCCTATTCTGTCAGTAAGTTCCTCCCATTCCTTAACATAACGAAATACACTTTGTCGACATCTTTTATTAAATTCCTCAACACCAAATTTTTCTATCGCTTGTTTAGTATCTAATCCAAGTTCTTTTTCAACCTCGAGTTCAACAGGTAAACCATGTGTATCCCATCCACCTTTTCTAATGGCACGAAATCCTTTCATAGTCTTATACCTTGGAATACAATCCTTGAATACTCGCGCTAGTACATGGTGAATGCCAGGACTTCCATTTGCAGTAGGGGGACCTTCATACATCATAAAAAGAGGGCTATCAAGACGTTCTGATTCTGTCCTGTGGAAAATATTACGTTCATGCCAAAACTTAAGAATATTCTCCTCTAATTTCGGAAAGTTTACACCCCCAAGCACTTTTTTAAATGGCAATTTATTCTCATTCCTTCTTAAAAATTTATCATTGTTCATTTCGTAATCTTTGATATAACTAATTTTAAATTATTATATTCCTAGTCAATTCCTTACGTTTCTCTTCTATAATAAGATTCATGACCTCTCTAACTGCTTGATCTATCATTTCATTTTGATTAACTACAACATAATCAAACCACTGTTTATCTTTCATTTCTTGTTTAGCAGTTTCTATTCGTAATCCTAAGTCAGATTGTGATTCAGTCATTCTATCTCTTAAACGGTGAGCCAAATCATCCATCGTTGGAGGGGATAAGAATACCAATATAGCTCCAGGAATTTTAGACCGTATAGTCTTAGCCCCCTGAACATCAGTTTTTAAAATCACGTCTTTCCCTTTTTCAAGAAAGCCTCTTATTTGGCTGAGAGGTACTCCATAATAATTACCATAAACTTGTGCCCATTCTAATAATTCTTCATTTCGTATCATTTCTAAAAATCTGATTTTTGAAACAAATAAATAATCCTTACCATCCCTTTCACCTAATCGTTTTGACCTGGTGGTAGTAGTTATTACAAACTCATACCCAGGATTGATTGCCTTCATTTTGGTTAGAAGAGCATCCTTGCCTACACCTGAGGGACCCGAAATAACTACTAATACAGGATTTATTATATTACGTGATTTACTCATGTGTTTTGATCAAATTCCGAAGGTCATTCCAAAAATGAGGGTAAGAAACTTGTGCGGCTTCAGCACCTTCTACAATTGTCTCTTCTTCTGTAAGAAGCCCTGCTATACCCAAGGTCATTGCTAATCTATGATCACCATGACTACGACAAGTTGAACCATTTAAATGTCCTTTACCGTTGATTATTAATCCATCATTCAATTCTTGTATTTCGGCACCTAGCCCAGTTAGCTCCGAAACAAGTGTATTTATCCTATCTGTCTCCTTTACTCTAAGCTCTTTAGCATCTTTTATTATAGTCTCTCCATTAGCAAAGCATGCGGCTAAAGCCAGTATAGGAATTTCATCAATTATACGTGGAATCATAGCTCCTTCAACAGTCACACCTTCTAATGAACTACTCTTAGCTATAATATCAGCAACTGGTTCACCAGATTCTTCTCTAATATTCTCTATTATAATATTAGCACCCATGTTTTTCAGGGTATCTAAGATTCCCGTACGCGTAGGATTTATCCCTACACCATTAACTTTAATTTCAGCATTAGAATGGCAAATTGCCAAAACGATCCAGAATGCAGCAGCACTCACATCTCCAGGAACTCGAATGTCGACTGCGGAAATCTCAGATTGTTCTATAGATACAATTGCCTGATTACTATTAATTACTGCGCCCATCGCTCTTAACAATCGCTCCGTATGGTCTCTAGATTGAAAAGGTTCCCTTACAATAGTTTTTCCATTAGCAAATAACCCTGCAATTAATATTGCTGATTTAACTTGAGCACTGGCAACTTTAGAGAAGTGGTCAATACCAGAAAGTGTGCCCCCAATAATAACAAGTGGAGGTCTGGAATTGCGATCACGTGCAATTATATTAGCTCCCATTCTATTTAGTGGTTCAATAATACGACCCATAGGCCTCGACCGTAATGATTTATCACCTGTAAGAACACTGAAAAAAGACTGAGAGGACATGAGGCCCGTCAAAAGTCTCATAGTAGTACCACTATTACCAGCATTCAGAATATTTGTAGGCTCATTTAATATTTTTGAGCCACTACCTCTAATACTGATACTCAGTTCTCCATTACTATCAAAAGATTTTTCAACTTTGACGCCTAATTTCCGAATGCATCTGATCGTAGAATTAACATCACTTCCAATTGAAACATTTTCTATTATTGCTTTCCCATCTGTAATTCCATTAAATATTAATGCTCTATGAGAGATTGATTTATCTCCTGGAGGCTTTACGGTACCTCTGATCATAGAATGGGCAACTAGTCTTTCTCTCATAGTCCTATCTTTTTTGTCGCTTTCGAAAATACTTTAAAGGGTCCCTTTTCGTTCTCTCAATAATATCTCGTCTACGCTCCGCAAATCTATC
>Ga0114996_10005665_pt1 | contig 14607 bp, 12 predicted proteins | sample ArcticOcean_MG_C_4_FD_87039 | JGI IMG/M metagenome (GOLD analysis project Ga0114996, IMG submission 87039) | Marine microbial communities from western Arctic Ocean - ArcticOcean_MG_CB4_134 | ecosystem: Environmental > Aquatic > Marine > Oceanic | place: Arctic Ocean: Canada Basin | collected...
ATCCTGCATGGTGACTTGCATTCACCCGCAGTGTGCCCGGATCCGTCCTGTTTGTCTTCAGGCTCATCTTGTGCTGGAAACACTCCTCCTCTTCAGGCTCATCTTGTATTGGACAACTCTGAAGTCCACGATCCGGGTTGCGGGATCGTAAACTACGTTCTCCACTACCGCTCCGAATCGGATGGCGTTCCAGATTTGCGGCTCGTTGTCCTTCGATAGTCGAATGCACTTCGCGTAACAACCACCCTCGAAATTGAAGATCCCGGTGTCGCTCCAGCCATGCTCGTCGTCCCCGACCAAGCGCCTATCGGGGTCGGCGGAGAGCGTTGTCTTTCCCGTGCCGGAAAGTCCCCAAAAGAGCGCCGCCTGATCGTCCGCGCCTACGTTGGCCGAACAATGCATCGGAAAAACACCACGCTCAGGCAGCAGAAAGTTGAGGACGCTGAAAATGGATTTCTTCATCTCACCGGCGTAGATCGTTCCGCCGATAATGACCATTTTGCGAGTAAAGTCAAGGCAGATGAATGCTTCGGAATTTGTGCCGTCGGTCGCCGGATCCGCCGTGACGCCGGGGACGCAAACAACGGTGAACTCCGGCAGGTGGCCGCCGGTCGAAGAAGGGTCCGGCCGGACGAACAGTTGTTTCGCAAAGAGACTATGCCAGGCCAGCTCGGAAACCACTCGTATCGGCAGAGCGTAATCGAGATGAGCACCGCCAAAGCAATCCTGCACGAAAACGTCTTTCCCCCGCAGGTATTGCTTGACGCGATCGTAGAGCCGGTCGAATTGCTCGGGGAGGATTTTCTGGTTGACCCCGCCCCAGTCGACGGCAGACTTGGTGATCTCATCACATACGATGAAGCGGTCCCTGGGTGAGCGCCCCGTATACTTTCCGGTTTCAACGACAAGGGCGCCATTTGAAGTCAGGTGGCCCTCTCGCCGTCGAACGGCGTGTTCGATAAGCTGCGCTTCGGTGAGGTTCCAGCGTGCTTCTCGCACGCCATCGAGAGAGTGCATGGAAAGGCCGGAGCGGCTTGGAGAGTTTCCGGTATTCTGCATGATGCGTTGGTGTCGAGAATATGAAGGGTGGGCTGTCGGCCGGGACTTCAATGATGCCCGAAGTGCGCGGCAGGTGCGTTCGCTCGCGCTGCCCAACTTCTCGTCAAGCTAGGCCTCGGTCTGACGGAGCTAGATCTTCGTTTGAAACTTCGACTGCAACAAAGATAGTTTTTGGTCCATCGACAGCTTCTTGATCTTGGCGGCCTCACGAGCTTTTTCCTTCGAGTCGGGGCCGAACAAACGCTGCGCCACCGCGGACTCGCGCCCCGGGCCCTTGCGGCGGCGTGGCTCGCTGGAACGTCCGCTTTCAGAGGGGGAACGAGGCCTGCTAGAAGGCCTGTTGGGCCGCGGGCCGGCGGCGCGCTTGGCTCGTGCCAGCTCAGCCGGGTCCTTGGTCGTCAGCGAGATGCGCCCAGCTGCCTTGTCGACGCTCAGCACGCGGACCGATATGCGATCGCCCGCTTTTATCCCGGCTTTCCCGTCCTTGAGCAACTGTTCGGAAAGGTGCGAGTTATGAACCAGGCCGTCCTGGTCGGCGCCGATGTCGACAAAGGCGCCGAATTCGGTAACGTTCGCTACCACACCTTCGACGGTCAGGCCAGCCTTCAGATCTTCAGCGGCGATCAAATCCACCGCGGGCTTGGGAGCCTCAAACGGCTTCCTGGGGCTTCGGCCCCGCTTGCTAAACTCGTCAACCAATGCTCGCAGCCGTTGTTGCCCGTGATCGCCAGCTTCAAGTTCGTCAATATTGACCGAATCCAAAGCCGATGGATTTTGAAGGGCTTCCTGGGCTGAAACGCTCGCGGCCACCAGAATTTTCCCCGCTGCGTCGTAGGATTCCGGGTGCATTCCAGTCGAATCAAGCGGGTTGTCGCCATCGTGAACTCGCAAGAACCCGACGGCTTGTTGATAGAGCCGGTCGCTGATTCCGGGGACATTCTGGAGCTCGCCGCGGTTTGCGAACCTGCCTTTTTTGTTCCGGTAATCGACGATGCGCTTGGCTACCCGGGTCGAGATCCCCGCGACGCAGGCAAGCAAGTCAATCGAAGCTGTGTTGAGATCGACTCCGACCCGATGGACACATGTCTGCACGGCCAGCCGCAGCTGGGTCCGCAACTTCGCCGGGTCCACTTCGGCGTGATATTGCCCGATTCCGAGAAGCCGCGGATCGATCTTGATTAGCTCGCTCAGAGGGTCTTGCAGCCGGCGCGCCAGCGAAATCGCACTTCGGATTGCCGCTTCGGCTCCCGAAGTTTCGCGTCGTGAACTCTTGGATGTGGCGTAGATCCAGCTCCCTGCCTCGTTGACTGTCGACCAGAAAATCTTCGGAGCACCGGCGTCCCGAATAGCGCCGCGAACGAAACGTTCGGTTTGCCGCAACCCTGGACCGTTGGAAATGACCACCGCACTGACACCGTGTTTACGGATGAGATCACTCAGTGAACCGGAGGGTGTGGCCGCCACGACGCCATTGGCGCTAGGCTGCTTGTTAGCGGACTGAGGCTTACCTGGCGAAACGTCGCTTGGCGCGGGGCTTGCGTCGTCGTCCGGCTCTTCGTGGGGTTTCGCGGCAGTCGAGTCAGTCTCGGCGGCGATCGCTTGAGGCTCCTGGCTCGATTCGAGGCCGGCCGTCTCTTCAGCAGTCGTGGGTTCGTTTTCCGGGTCTGTTGTCGGTGCTGTCTCTGGCGGCGACGTATCCTTTTCCGGTGCCGTTGCTACTTCGTCTGTTACTGCATCCGTAGTTGCTTCTGTTACTGCTTCGGGACTCGTTACGTCCGCGCTGGTCCCCGTAGCTTGTGATGCTGAATCGGCGCTGTCGGCCGCTGAATCGGCTTGGGGTGAGTCGCCGGAACCGGGCGATTGCTGATTCGGTGTCTCGGGCGGCTCAGCAGCAGTCGCGGCTTCATTTCCGCGGGCTTCGGCCGTTCCGTTCCCGCTTGCGTTAGTAGCCTCTTCGGTGGCCGCCGGACTTTCGTCACCCAAAGACACGGGTTGGTCCGAGGTTCCGCTGTCGTGGGGGGGATCGACGGCAGGCGATTCGCTGTCAACTTCCTGCTTCGTCGTCGCGACCGTTGCTGCCTGGGTACCGCTGCCCGATTGCTCGCCCCCGCGCACGATGGCGCCTTCCAAGAAACTCCCGTCGGCGGCTACCACGGCAGCCCGCCAGCCACCTGGACGTGACGTCTCCAGGCCAATGACCGGCAGGGGGCCCGCCGCGGGCGCCAGTAAGGTTTTTTTGAGGTTTTTCTTGAAAACCGCGGCAGCTTCCTGGTCGCCACGATCGTTGATGGCCTGGAGAACCTCGCTCCGCAGGACCGGCGCCAGGTACTCTTGATAGGCCTCTTTTGCTGCCGCCCCTAGCTGCAGGCAGAACAAAGACTTCCTGTCATGCAGCAGGCGATCGAGCAAATGCGTCACCGCCTGGTTCTCAGGCAGGACGATTTCGAAATCCAGCGCGCCGTCTCTCACGGCTCGCCGCAGCGCCAGTGTCTGCCGCCAGCCAACCTTTGGGATGGCCGAGCTGTAGTTCGCGAGCCAGTCGAATTTCTTTCTCAGGCTTGCATCCGCGTTCCAGCGCGATCCCTTGGATACAACGAGCCGGGATTCTGTCAGCGCCATGGGGCGCAGTGCCCCGCGAAGTTCGGCTCCCTCGCCGAGCCACCGGGCTACTATGTGGCGAGCGCCCCGTAGAGCCGAGGACGCATCCATGATTCCCTTTCCGGCGGTTCCCTTTTCGGCATCGACGTAACCTTGGGCGACTCCCTCTATGTCAGCGTCGGGTGGCTGTTGTTCCCAAAGAAAGCGCGCCAGAGGCTCCAATCCCTTTTCTACGGCCTCGTCCGCCGCCGTGCGACGCTTCTGCCGAAACGGGACATACAGGTCCTCGAGCTCACGGCGCTCGACGGCTGTTTCGATACTCTTTCTCAACTCGGGAGTCAGCTTGTTCTGCTGGCCGATGACGCTGAGAATGGTGACGCGCCGGTCCTCAAGCTCCAAAAAGTATTGCAGTCTCCCCTGTATCTCGTGTAGTTGTTCCTCGTCAAGACCGGCGGAGAGATCGGTGCGATATCGCGCGATGTAGGGGGGCAGCAGCCCCGACTCGAGAGCCGGGACGAGCTTGAGCAGATCGGAGAGCTGTAGTTTGGCCTCATCGGCGACCTTAAGATAGGTCGAGGTAGGGAGACCAGTGAACGCCTTCATTGCGAGAAAAACCCCTAGTAAACAACCGCTTTACTGTATCATAGTGGAGTGTGCAAGGCCCTGAAAGCTCCGTCCGCCGCCTTGCTGCTCGGCTTGCCGATTCTGTCGCTGATCTTGGCTCCCTGCGTCACGGGCCAAACCATCGAGTTTCTTTCTAACGGCCTGAAATATCAAGCCCTTACGCGCGAGGGGCTGACCATCATGTACGCTCCGCTGCCGCTCAAGGCGCGAAATTTTGCGGTGATGCAAGTGGCTTTCAGCAACGGCAGCGGGCACGACTGGCTGATCCAACCCTCGGATTTTTATTATAAGACCTCCGACGGCCGGGTCATGCGGGCGGTCTCGGAGTATACCGTCATCCATGAACTCTACGAGCGCGCGGGGCGAGCCGAGGTCATCAAACTCCAGATGGCATATGAGAAGTCCATCTACAACAACCAGTACATCCGCTCCAACAACGGCTATGAACAGCGCAGACAGTCGGCTCTCGGTATGGGTGGCCGCGGGGGTATTAAGGCGGCTGCCGCGGCATCCGCGATTGCGCTCGTAAGAACCAAACTAAAAGCAGGCGATTCCACCGACGGGGCCGTCTTCTTCCTCAATGAGGGGAAGGAACTGGGGCCGGGATCGCTGACAGCCCGAATCCCCGCACTTCCAGCCGACGAACGTGGCGGCAAAAAGATCGACACCAATTCCGATAAACTGATCGCGAGCCTTCGCAAGACGACGTTCGAGTTCGGGACGCCGTAGACTTTTGGCACGTCACCGCGCGCCCGGCCATTCAAGGTGAGCTGAGTGGTTGCGGTGGTGATCGTTTGCCGCTTCGCACCGCCAAGGAGTAACTCCCGTTGAGAATCACTGAAATCCGCGACGAGACAGTATCGATTCGATCGGAAATCAGCAATTCTTTCATTTCCTTTGCTGAGATGACGGTGTCGGCCGTGGCTGTGATGACCGACGTCGTGCGTAACGGCAAACCGGTCTGTGGTTACGGGTTCAACTCCAACGGACGCTACGCGCAAAGCGGCATTCTGCGAGAGCGCGTCATTCCGCGCTTAATGAAAGCAGAATCGGCCGACCTGCTCGACGATGAACGCTCGAACGTCGACCCATTCAAAACCTGGAACGTCATGATGAAAAACGAAAAACCAGGCGGGCACGGGGATCGCGCCGTTGCCGTGGGCACGATGGACATGGCGATGTGGGATCTGGCCGCCAAGATCGAGGAGAAGCCGCTGGCGCGACTGCTGGCCGATCGCTTCAACGGTGGTTCGATCGAAACCGAAGTCAATGTCTACGCCGCTGGCGGATATTACTATCCCGGCAAGGGCCTCTCCGTTTTGCAGGACGAGATGCGGGGTTATCTTGATGCCGGCTACGACACCGTCAAAATGAAAATTGGCGGCGCGCCGCTCGAACAAGACATCGAGCGCATCGAAGCGGTTTTGAAGATCGCCGGAAGAGGGGAAGCGCTCGCGGTGGACGCTAATGGACGCTTCGACCTCGACACGGCCATGCAGTACTCCGATGCCCTGGCTCCCTATCAGCTCAAGTGGTACGAAGAGCCCGGCGATCCTCTCGACTTTGAACTCAATAGCGCGGTCGCTAAAGTGTCGCCGACCCCGATTGCCACTGGCGAGAACCTGCTTTCCATGCAGGACTCCCGCAATCTCATACGGTACGGTGGAATGGCTCCCGAACGCGACTACCTGCAATTCGACCCGTCGCTGAGCTATGGACTTGTTGAGTTCCTCCGAACCGTCGAGATGATCAAGGCGAACGGCTGGTCGCCGCGGCGCTGCATCCCTCACGGCGGCCACCAGTTCGCCTTGCATATCGCGGCTGGGCTGGGTTTGGGCGGTAATGAATCCTATCCCGGCGTATTCGAGCCATTCGGAGGGTTCGCGGATGGCGTTCCCGTCGAGGACGGAAAAGTGCGCATCCCGGATACGCCCGGGATCGGAATTGAAGAGAAAGCGAAGGTAATGCCGATCTACGAGAAGTTGATCAGCTAGGCGACTTTTCTCTACGGGTGGCGAGGCACAAGCAATGCAAGAACGTCTTCAGAAAATCATCGCCGCGGCGGGAATCGCATCTAGGCGCAAGGCCGAGGAGTTGATCGAACACGGCCGTGTCAGGGTCAACGGAGAGCTGGTTCGCGAGCTGGGCACCAAAGCGGATGCCGGCAATGACCACATCCAAGTCGACGGCAAGCCCCTCCGAACGTCGAAAACGCCCCTCTACTTAATGCTCAACAAGCCCCGCGGATGTGTCACTACGCGCAGTGACCCAGAAGGCCGCATGACCGTGATGGACCTGCTCGGGCGCTACCGCTCCAAGGTTTATCCGGTGGGCCGGCTCGACTATAACAGCGAGGGACTGCTGCTCTTCACCAATGACGGTGCGTTCGCGGATGGCGTGCTCTCCGGGAAGAGTCTTGTGCCCAAGACCTACCAGGTCAAAATTAAAGGGCATCCGACGATTGCCGACGTCGACAAGTTACGCGAAGGCATCAGGCTGGATGGACGTCCCACGGCGCCTGCCAAGGTTCATCTGATTCGGAAAGGGGATAACCCTTGGTACGAGGTGACCTTGATCGAGGGCCGCAACAACCAAATCCGGCGCATGTTCCAGCAACGCGGTTTCCTTGTCGAGAAGCTGAAGCGGGTCAAGATTGGTTCGCTGGCGCTGGGAAAGCTGCCCGTCCGGCAGGTTCGGGCACTGACCGAAAAAGAGCTGGCGGACCTGAAAAAGCGGGCGCTGAACAAGAGCGATCAGACAGAATCGAGCCAAGACGTTTCGGTCGTCAAACGAAGTGCGCGCCCGCCCCGCTCCCCGCGCGCAATGACGAAAAGCCCCAGCAAGAGCCGGCGCCAGCAAGGGCCGGCAGGATTGCCGAAGGTTCGCCGCGAAGCCGCGGCGCAAGCTGCCAAACGCTCCCGTCCCGCAAGGAAGCCCGGTGGCCAGCGGGTCTCCAACAAGAGTACTCGCCCGTCGGCTGCTACACTGAACCCCGGGAGCCGCCAAAGGTTGTCAACTCCGCCATTGCGTCGCCCATAATGCCTCCGCCCATGATGGATGACAACGAGATCGAGAAGCTGCTCCGAACAGCCAAAACCATCGCCGTCGTCGGTCTTTCAGACAGTCCCTGGCGACTCAGTTTCGGCGTCACGCAGTACATGCAGAGCCAAGGTTACCGCATTATCCCGGTGAATCCGAACGTTAGCGAATCCCTTGGCGAGCGAGCCTACAATCGCCTGGAAGACGTGCCTGAAAAGATCGATGTCGTTAACATCTTTCGCCGCGCCGAGTTTACCGGCGAGGTTGTCGACTCGGCAATCAAACTAGGGGTTCGATGGATATGGATGCAGGAAGGGGTCGTCAATCGGGAAGCCGCCGCTCGGGCGGAAGCCGCTGGGATCGGCGTGATCATGAACCGCTGTATTTTGAAGTACCACCGCCGGCTCGCGGCATAGGACTAACAGTAATCGCGGGCCGCGATCGTTCCATATTGTGGCTCGCCGCCGCGAAGTTCGTCGGCTCAGACGTAAAAGGTCCCCGGTGCGAGCCTCGGCGGCAAACTAATTCCGCCTCAAGCTTCCACCGGGCGGCTCAACATGGTAGATTCATGGGGCTCACCCCGTAACCAAACGTGCCCGACCACCTCCACGATTATCTGCGTTTTTTCCGCGACCTAGGGATCGAAGAGGTTTATCTCCCCGCGGCTGTCCGGGACCGCATTGTAGGGAAATCTCAATCGGCGAGTTCCACCCTGTCGATGAGCGTTGCCACAAACCCGCGGGCGTCGGGGGCGACTGGCCTTCGGCGTCAGCCGGAACACGGACCCAAGCCAGCCGCGGCGCTAGCCCCACCTCCTATGCCGGAGATGCCGACGCCGACCGGAGCCGCTGGACAGCGCTCCAACGCTCCAACCGCTGATCCGCTCAAGGTTCTTCAAGAAATCCAGGGCTATATGGGCGAATGCACGCGCTGCGGCCTTCACGAAGGGCGAAACAAGATTGTCTTCGGCTGCGGTCCGCCCGACGCCAAGCTAGTCTTCGTTGGAGAGGGGCCGGGAGCCGACGAAGATGCGCAGGGTCTGCCGTTTGTCGGCCAAGCAGGGAAATTGCTGACGGAGATGATCAACAACACCGCGCAGCGCGAGGGGATTCCGATTGCGCGGGAAGATGTCTACATCTGCAATGTTGTGAAATGCCGTCCGCCCGGCAACCGCAACCCAGAGCCGGACGAGATGAAGACCTGCGGCCAATTTCTCGAGCGCCAGTTGGAGGCGATCCGCCCGAAGGCGATCTGCGTGCTCGGTGGAACCGCGGCCAAGTACTTGCTCAAAACAACCCAGGGGATCACTAAGATTCGCGGCCAGTGGCTTGAGTGGCATGGGATTCCGGTCATGCCGACGTACCATCCGTCGTTTTTGCTGAGACCCTACGCCCAGGATAAGAAGCGCGAGGCTTGGCTGGACTTGCGGGCGGCGCTGCATTTTGTTTACGACTAACAGGGTTTACGACTAGCCGGGTTTATCACAAACGGGACTTACGTCCAATGGGCAAAAGCCGGTTCGACGGTCGCGGCTCAGCCAGAATTGGCACGTTCGTCGAGAATTTTGCGGAACAGCCGGATGTGGGCCGGGGTACTGCCGCAGCAGCCACCGACGATGTTGACGCCGGTTTCAAGGAGGGCGGGAAGCTCCGCGACCATTTCCTCGGCTGTCTGCTTGTAGACGACCTTCATCTTCTCCAGCACGGGCTGCCCGGCATTAGGCTGGGCCATGGTGGGCAGGTCGCAGACGTCCTGATATAGCTTCACCGCCCGCGCAGCCCAGCCGACATCGACTCTGGTTCCGCAGTTGAGCGCGGCGATATCGGCGCCCGCGTCGCGCATGAATGCAGCCCCTTGCTCGGGACTAATGCCCATCATGGTTCGTAGTTTGGATCGGTCGCGGGTGACATCGTACGCCATCGATCCGATGACACAGGGCGCCCCCGCCTTCTTAGCGGCCTCAATGCCGATGCGAAGCTCTTCAAAAGCGGTCTGAGTTTCAATAATAATTGCGTCCACACCAGCCGAGACGAGCGCTTCCGCCTGCTCGGCGAAGGAATCGCGCACACGCTGCTCGGGGATGTCGCCGTAGGGCTCCATGAGGCCGCCAAAGGGTCCTATGTCGCCTAGGACAAAGCCGGGCCGATCGCCGAAAGCCTGGCGCGCCAGCTCGACGCCGGCCTGATTGATTGCCCTGACCTGGTCGGCGCGGTCGTGGCGCTCAAGCATGATCCGGCAGCCGCCGAATGTGTTGGTGATCAGACAGTCCGACCCGGCGTCCACGTAAGCCTTCTGGATTTCGAGCAGCCGCTCCGGGTAGTCGATGTTCCAGGCCTCGCCGCATCCTCCTGGCTCCAGGCCCGCGTACTGCAATTGCGTGCCCATGGCTCCGTCGCCGAGAAGAACCCGTTCCTGTATTGCTTCAAGCAGAGTTTGTCCCATGATCTGTTCCGTTTGGATCTTATTCTTGTTTCATGTTAGAACGTCTACCGCGCGTGTTATCGAAGTAGCCGCAAACAAGCAGCCCGCACCCAGGAGCGTCGCGTATCGGGCCTCCCATTCTGGTGCGCCGAGGGTCCGGCGGATACGGTCACAAGTCAGGGCAGGGCGGGATTTCGCTTGGCATCGGTTTGAACTGGCACGCTTCGACGAAGATCTCGAAAAAGTCCGGTGTAGTCTCCAGCTCAACGTGCTCCACGTGCTTGACGAGGTTTTCGATGGATTCCCGCTTGCCGCGCGACAAAAGCAATTCTTTCGCCCCTTGTACGGAGGCGTTACCTATCTTGACTATTCGATCCCCAGAGACGGGCGCGAGAAATCCGATTTCAATTGCATTTTGAACGTTGACATAGTTGGCGAATCCGCCGGCAAGATAGAGCTTGCCGATATCAGCAGGCTGCAATCCGAACTTGCGCAGCACGATGTATTGCCCGCAATAGTTCGCGGCTTTGGCCTGCGCCAGGTTGCTGCCATCTTCGCGAGAGAACGTGATGCCGCGGTGCGGCACCAGAGTCAGCTCATGCGATTTGTCCGCAAACACTCCTTTCGGCGTCATTCGATCTCCGCGGCGAAGTTCCGCCAATAGATCAATTAACGCCGAGCCGCATAAGCCGATCGGTTCCCCTCCCCCGATGGTGTTGTACTCCACCAGGCCGTTGTTGATACGCACGGATTCGATCGCGCCATCGACCGCTGTCGTCCCGTACCGGACTCCTCCGCCCTCGAAGGCGGGACCGGCAGGGCACGAAGCCGTCATCATGCGGCCTTGGTGCGCCACGACGACTTCCGTGTTCGTTCCGATGTCGACGAGCATGATGGGTTCGCGTTGCGTTTCCAGATTGACAGCCACCATGTCGGCCGCCATATCCCCGCCAACGTGGCTGGCAACCAAGGGTGCTCCATAGACCTTGGCTTTTGGATTCGCCCAGAGCCGCAAACTTCGCGCGTTTTCCGTCAGCGCGGTCGTCTTGCGGTCGCCGGCAAGATACTCCTGCTCGATTTGTGACTTATAGGGCCGCTCGCCGATGGTCTGCACGTCGAGATTGAAGAACAGCTCGCGCATGGTGGAATTGCCCGCCACGACAATTTCGTAGATCTCTTGCCGGGGGAATTCAAGCTGCCGGCACATCTCTCTGAGCTCGTAGTTGAGCGTGTTGATGATCGCCTTGTGCAACTCTCCCCGAAACGGTCCGGAGTCGTATGAGATGCGGTGCATCACATCGCTGCCACCGAAGCGCTGCGGGTTTTCGAACGAGGCCAGATACGCACTCTTGCCCGTTTCTAGATCAACAAGCTCGGCGACAACCGTAGTCGTTCCCAAGTCAATCGCCACGCCGTAGATGTGCTTGCGGTACTTGTCGATCACTTCCCCGTCGTAGCAGACCTTGTCGCCCTGACGGCGAACGAGAGGATCGATCGAGAACTCCTTTTCAGGAGTCGAAGTCAGGATCTTGGGGTTGGTGCGCAGCAATGAGAAGGCAACGTCGCCGCCGGTATCTTCGACAACCGCTTGGCAGGCCAACCGAAAATCGCCTCGCAGGAATTCCTCGGCCTCGGTACGGGCGCAGAGCCCTTCGTGCCCCGTGTTGACCTCGACGATGCACTCGTGGCAGTGGCCGGTCCGGCCGCAAGAGGTCGGCACACGGACCGCAAGATCGTCGGCGTAGTCGAAGATTGTTTTCCCGGCAACCAACGGGAGTTTGGCGCCGCCGTGAGTGATCTCACTCATAGAGAATTACGTCAGAAAGGGGCGCGGGAAAGGAACCTCGGGGTCAGGCTGACTCCCAGGCGCTACGATAGTCTAGCTTGTCGTCTCCGATGCATACGAACAGTCCCCCTGGCGCAGGTGGCTTGCCCTGATTTCGGCATCCGAATTTGGCGGTGCATTGGTCGAAGCGGTCCTTATAAGGGCAGCGCTGGGTGGATAGTTCGTCGGCGTGCTGAATCATCCCCGAGAACAGGTCAGTGATCTGCTCTAAGCGCTTCCGGTACTCATGTTCATCGATTTTTCGCACGGTCCGATTACCCTGGTGTCTCGACCGCTTCGGCCACTAACCTCTTGGCGAGCGCGACACATTCCATGGCGTCTTTGCCGTACCCGTCCGCGCCCATTTCATCGGCGAATTCCTGCGTAACCGGCGCTCCGCCGACCATGATTCTTACATCGTCCCGGAGGTCTTCGTCGATGAATGCCTCGATGGTCACGGCCATGTTCGGCATGGTGGTGGTCAGCAGCGCCGACATACCCATCAGTGGCGCTTCGTTTTCCTCGACAGCGGCGAGAAACTCGTCCGGTTTTGTGTCCACGCCAAGGTCAATCACTTCGAACCCAGCCCCTTGCAGCATCATGATGCAAAGGTTTTTGCCGATATCGTGGAGGTCGCCCTTTACGGTGCCCATGACGACCTTTGCGATCGGCTTGATCCCGGATGCGGACAGAATCGGCTGGATGTGCTTCATCCCTGCCTTCATAGCACGGGCGCAGCCGAGAACTTCGGGCACATAGATAAAGTTCTCTCGAAATTTGATCCCGACGATCTGCATAGCCGCGATGAGTCCGTCGTCCATGACCTCCAGCGCGTCGGTGCCGGCTGCCAGCGCTTTTTGGGTCAGCTCATCGACGGTTAGATGTTGGCCATCGACGAGCGCCGCCCCGATTTCCTGCATTTCAGGACTAATTTTCGCGTAGGTCGTCAGGAGCCGTTCGCGCTCGTCTGGCTCTTCAATATACTCTTCGATCTCGTTTCGGACGAACTCGTTCGAGATGTCGCTAATCGTCGCCATGTACTCTTCCGGGTCCTCTTCTTTCAGTTCGATGTGGAATGATCTTTGTGCCAGTCTTTCACCGATCTGGAAATTTCCTTGAGGTTCTCGATCGAAGTTTGGAGAGGGATGGCGCACTCCGGACCGACCAGATGGACGCCGGACTCGAGGTTTCTGTAGACCTCTTCGCGAACTGTTTCCGGCCCCTTGGAAAATAGCGTCTCGGGATTGTTGATGTTGCCCACCAGCGAGATGCGGTTGCCTACGATTGACATCGCTTCGCTGGGGAGATTTTTCGAATCGTAGTGAAAGGCCGCCATACCGGTTTGAGCAATGTAGTCCATACGGTCAAGCGTCTTTCCGCAGATGTGGAGAATCAATGCCGCGGGCAGTCTTTCGGCCAATTCGATGTGCAGGTCAAGCAAGTATCGTTTGTAATATTCTCCGCTGACCAGGTCGCCGGTGGCATGGTCGGGCAGCGTCAGGGCATCGGCCCCGGCTTCGATTTGCGCCAGGCCGAACTGGACAGTGGCTTCCTTCATTCTGTCGAGACACAGCTTCGTCTTGCCCGGATCATCCAAAGACATCAGGAGAAACGGCTCGACGCCGAAGCAGTGGTAGCCAAGTGTCCACGGCCCCATCGTCTTGCCGATAATGGCTACCTCGTTGCCATACTCCTTCCTGAGGATCTTAATGGCGTCCAGCACGCATTTCATGTCGGGATGAGTCAGAAAATCAGGAGGAATCTTGATGTCGTCAGGCTCAACCCAGATCGGCTCCCGCATCCGGACCGTAGGCCAGTTGTCTTTTTGTTCCCACTGCATTTTGCAGCCCAGAGCTGACGACTCCTGGATGATCGAGAAAACCGGCATAACCGAGTCGAATCCCAGCTCGGTGTAGCTTGTGGCGGCCAGCCGCGCCATCATTTCGGGATTCCGGTTGGCATCGGGGAACGGCGCGCGGACCAAGTCCATCAGTTCGACGGTGGCCACCGATGTCGGATTACAAACAGGAGTGCGATCAACCGCCTCCCGGCGCAAGGCGGCCATCACCCGCTGACGGCTGGTCATGGGCTCGATTGCTTGTGTGATCGTTTCTATTTCACACCTCCTGGCGGAGCGGTCGGCCCGATACCCGGTAGGTCCTGGGCCTGCGCTTAACCCGCGTCACTGTTTCTGGGCGCTCGGCGCCGCCAACTGCCCCCGAGCCGCCGCCATCTCCTGTTCGCGCAGGGTACTTCTCACGTTCAACGCCCGGACCAGGAGCAATCCCGTGAGTTCATCGTGGGCATGCCCGCACGAAAATGCAATTCGATTTTCGCCGTCTTCCACGGATTCCATCTCGCCGAGCTTTGCGAGGCCTCCGGTGATGGCTGAGCAACGTCTGGAGGCGGCCTCACTATCACCGTCCGTGCTGAGTTGGTAGACGCCGTTTCCGAGGCTGCTGACTGTTACATTCGCGCTCGACTTTTTATCGAAGATGCTCAACGGGCGCGGCTGAGACGTTCCCTCCGGCGGCAGTTTGCAAGCCTCCAAGAAAAGCCGTCTGCTCGCCAATTGGTGTCGCGCTCCGCAGCTAAACCGAAGCTGACAAGCCGCACCTTCGACCTGCTGCATTGCGCCGATCGTCGCCATCGTGGCGCTCAGCGTTTCGATTCGCTGTTGCGCGCCTTCGATCGAGCTGTAGGTATGGACCAATAGGGTCGGGCCGGTCTCACTTTCCTGGCGATAGAGGGCTATCGAGATGTCATGAAAATGAGGGTCCATCGAGACCAACTCGATTCGGCTTCCTAAGTCAGTTGTTAGACCCATCTCAATCGCTTTCGGAGAAGCCGCCCTCGGACGTCGTCACGTCACTCCGATCCATTGTCAAGTGTACCTTTATCGATCGCTGGATGGCTATCCAAGAGTTGTCCAATACAAGATGAGCCTGAAGAGGAGGAGTGTTTCCAGCACAAGATGAGCCTGAAGACAAACAGGACGGATCCGGGCACACTGCGGGTGAATGCAAGTCACCATGCAGGAT
>Ga0114996_10005666_pt1 | contig 14605 bp, 13 predicted proteins | sample ArcticOcean_MG_C_4_FD_87039 | JGI IMG/M metagenome (GOLD analysis project Ga0114996, IMG submission 87039) | Marine microbial communities from western Arctic Ocean - ArcticOcean_MG_CB4_134 | ecosystem: Environmental > Aquatic > Marine > Oceanic | place: Arctic Ocean: Canada Basin | collected...
AAATCAACGACCATGCAACAAGTAGGGCGATCTGGTCCCGGAGCCAACTAAGAAGGACCACTAGCACTAGAAGGCCCGCAGCCGATAAGACAAGTCGACCGGCAGTATTCGATTCCGAAGACCTGATCACCAACCAGGCGGCTAGAGCCAAGAGAAACCAAATCAGGGACTCGCGTAGCACAACGGATGAAAGCAGCACGGCTGACGGCATCAGAGCCATCACAAGACCGACTGACAGCGCCCACTGAGGAGACACAAGCTTGCTTGCAATCCATGCAGTCAGAGCGGCCGTTGCGACTCCAAAGATCACTGCAGGAAGTTGGAGAATCCACACGACTGGGCCGAAGAGTTCAACCAACCCATGGATCTGCCAGGTGAACAGTCTGGTCGACTCGTACAGGGCATTGCCGTAGCCGCCGCAGCAGTAGTCGTTGGTACGCCCACCAGCAGCAAGCGTGGCCAACTCGACATAACCCATCTCGTCTGGGATCAATGGCCACTGATTTAGGACATGGGAACTGATCACAACCATCAGCCGGGCAGTTAGAGCAACTACGAAGGTCGTCCGAACCGGATACCGAACCGCGAGCGCACGTAGAGCGAGCATCACCAGACCTCGAGTTCAGGTACCGCTACGACGAAGGACCCCGACCAACCTCGTATGTAGCCCAACTGCTCGGTGATCTCGTCTCGGAGATTCCACGGAAGGATCACCACATAGTCGGGCTGCGAGTGACCGATCTCCGCCTCGTCAACAATTGGGATTCTGCTCCCCGGTAGGAACAGTCCTTGTTTTGCAACATTTCTGTCTGCCACAAAAGAGATGAGATCAGGACCCACTCCTGCGTAGTTCAACAGGGTGTTCCCCTTAGCGGCAGCACCATACGCGGCTACTGAACGTCTACTGCTTTTTGCTTCGAGCAGGAATGTCAGAAAAGCAGCTCTGATTCGATCAGCCCGACCTTGAAAGCCGATGTAGTACGCAGCCGTCTCCACTCCGACTGTGGCCTCCAGAGACCGAACCTCGGCTACACCCGGGCCGGCAGAAAATCGCCCGGTTGCAGCGTGCTGAGCGAATACTCGCAGGCTGCCCCCATGGGTTGGTATCCGTTCTACCTCAAAGACCACAAGGCCGGCCGCCGATAGCACCCTCTCGACTGAGACAAGCGAAAGGTACGAGAAATGTTCGTGGTAGATAGTGTCAAATTGGGTAGCGGCCACCAACTCCAGCAAATGGGGAAACTCGAATGTCGCTACGCCTTCGCTGGCTAGAAGTGTGGAACAACCTGATACAAAATCTCCGATTGCTGGGACGTGAGCTAAGACGTTGTTTGCTACGAGAAGGTCAGCGCGAGTCCCATCGGAGACCAGTTGATCTGCGGCCTTCGCTGAAAGAAACTCTTGGACGACCCTGATTCCGAATGAACGGGCTCTCGCAGCGGCTTTAGCCGTTGGTTCAATACCCATACAGGGCACTCCCTGGTCGTGGAAGAACCGCAGAAGCGTTCCATCGTTTGACGCCACTTCGACTACAAGACTTGCCTCGCCAAGACCAAGTCTGCCCGTCATGTCCTCGACGTATTGGCGGCAATGCTCCACCCATGTGTCAGAACTGCCGCTGAAGTACGCATAGTCGGGATTGAAAAGAAATTCGGCGTCCACAAAATCCTCTGTTTGGACCAGCCAACACACTTCGCATACCCGAACGCGTAGAGGAAACCAGGTCTCCTGTCGGTTGAAGTCTTCAGTAGATAGGTAGGCGTTAGAAGGTGGTGAACTCCCGAGGTCCACAAGAGTCAGTCGGAGCTCTTCGCCGCAATGGCGACATTTCACCCACGGACCCCCTGCCAGTCTGCAGTTACCAATGGATGGGTCATGTCTCGCTTCGACATCAGTAGTGGCGGTTCCGGCCAGCCAATCTCGAGGGCTGGGTCATTGGGCCTAAGGCCCGCTTCAGCTTCAGCATGATAGGGGACTCCATGCACATAGAGGAGTTCGCATTCGTCGGTAAGTGCCTGGAATCCATGGGCGAATCCTTCCGGGATAACGACGCTTCTGTTTTTTCCGGGTTCCAGCACCTCAGCGTGCCATTGGAGAAATGTCTCTGAGCCATATCTGACATCCACCGCCACGTCGAACACTCGGCCCCGTAGGCAGGTAACGACCTTTGCATCTGCGTTGGGTGGTGTTTGGTAGTGCATGCCACGCACGGTGCCGCGTCGCGTGGTAATCGAGTGATTTACCTGAGAAGCACGGAAACCAGGTAGCAGGCGACCGATCTCTTCGTCATCAAATAATCTGTCTAGCGTTCCTCGGTCGTCCGCGTGCAGTCGTCGCTCAATCAAGATCAAGCCATCAATCGATGTCGCCCGGATGCTAGTTGTGCGTACCAACTCAACTGACTCCTAGGTAGTCGGCAATCTGACTGACGCATAGATCTTGGAGATCCATCCCATCCGACAGCCCAATGTGCCAGTCGACAGTGCGGCTCACAGCTTCTTCCAGACCCCATCGCGGCGACCAGCCGAGCAGGTTCTTAGCTTTGGTACTGTCGAGGCAAAGTATCTCCGTCTCGTGAATCTGATGGGAACAGGGGTCTTCGAGGATTTCAGCGTCGTGGCCCCATCTCACAGCGACCATTCTTGCCACTTCTTCTACGGTGGCTTCACCGCTGGCATCAGGGCCGAAGTTCCAGGAGGTGGCCACATCATGACCGGTATCTCCTGTGAGTCGTTCTGCTACCAGCAGATAACCGCATAGCGGCTCAAGTACGTGCTGCCATGGCCGCACTGACCCCGGTGACCGGAGAAGAGCTGGGCGGCGATCTTCAAACGCGCGGAGACAGTCAGGAACTAGGCGGTCGACTCCCCAATCTCCTCCACCAATCACGTTTCCCGCTCGAGCAGTCGCGAGTCGAACGTCGGTTCCGCCAACCGAGTTCCAGAAACTCTTGCGATAACTGTCCACCAATAACTCAACTGCAGCCTTGCTCGAACTGTACGGATCATGTCCACCAAGACGATCCGACTCGGAATGCGCAGCGCCTTGTCCGAGATCCTCGTATACCTTGTCTGTCGTGACCACTACCACTGCGCACACCGAAGGCTGTCGTCTAACCGACTCCAGCAAGTGAACAGATCCCTGCACATTGGTCATCCAGGTAACTGAAGGCGACTGATAACCCGCCGAAACGAGTGGCTGCGCTGCCAGGTGAAAAACGATCTCGGGCGCAGCAGTCTCCAGAGCAACTTCTACGGCCGACTGATCTCTTAGATCCGCCCGAGCGTCGGACGCTAATGAACTGGCTACATCAGCAGCGTGAAAAACAGTCTGACCCTCGGTCGGGTCCAGAGAGAAACCGTGGACCTCAGCTCCCATCTCCGCCAACCAGAGGCTAAGCCAAGCGCCTTTGAAGCCGGTATGTCCCGTCACTAGCACTGAGCGACCAGCCCAGAACGACACCTGCGGCGTTACCACACTCGCCACGGTGGGCTTCCCGTGGCCCAGAGGCTTTCGAGTTGATTCCGGTCGCGCAGAGTGTCCATTGGCTGCCAGAATCCTTCGTGGCGGTAGGCGCGCAACTGGTCTTGTTCGGCTAGGAGGCCAAGGGGTTCTTCCTCCCACTTAGTGTCGTCATCTTCAATTAGGTCTAGGCATCCGGTGTTAAGTACGAAGAATCCACCGTTGATGAGGCCTCCGTCACCCCTTGGTTTCTCGGCGAACCTCGTCACCGCCTTACCGTCTAGGACAAGTGCGCCAAACCGGCCGGGCGGCTGCACCGCCGTAACAGTGGCAAGGCGGCCGTGTGAGCGGTGAAACTCGATTGTGGCCGTGATGTCTACGTCAGCTATCCCGTCGCCGTAGGTAAAGCAGAAGGGCTCACCCTCGTCTAGATAATCGGCAACCCGTCGCAGTCGACCACCGGTCTGCGTGTCGTGACCGGTATCGACCAGCGTTACTCTCCACGGCTCTGCGTGCTGTTCATGAACCCTCATCTGGTTATTCGCCATGTCAAATGTGACGTCTGACATGTGGAGGAAGTAGTTAGCGAAATACTCCTTGATCATGTAACCGCGGTACCCACAGCAAACGACAAAGTCTTCGACTCCATGCGCGGAATAAATCTTCATGATGTGCCAAAGGATTGGATACCCGCCGATCTCCACTAGGGGTTTAGGCCGCGTTTGAGTTTCCTCGGCAAGACGCGTGCCCGAGCCGCCGGCAAGGATTACGGCTTTCATGATTCACGGTCCATGACCGGCACGGTATCCGACGGCTACCGGGTACTGAGGGAGGCCCAGACTCAAACTCCCAGAGCCATGTACACGCTGGCCAAGCGTTCCACACCTCGATCTAGGTCGAAGTGAGACTCTGCTAGCCAACGGCAGCGTTCTGGGGTGCCGGGATCATTCAGCAAATGTTCGATCTCGTCGACGGCCCTTTCCACGTCCTTCGAGCCTGAAGACCCAAAAACCACGCCACACTCGTGTTGCTCCAATAGCCCGACAGCATCAACTAATCCAGGGTTCACAACGACTGGCCGTCCGCTTGCAAGAAACTCACCGATCTTGGTCGGCATGGCTGCTAGCAGGCTCGCTCCGGCATCGTCGCGACAAATACTCAGCCCGAGATGACACGACGAAACAAGACTCGCCATTTCAGTTGGAGCTACCGACATTCGTAACGCCTCCACGCTTGCTAACTCATTGTCCCAGCTGGTTGGGCCGGGTGAGGCCACAATGAATTCAACGGGATGGCGCCGCTTCAACTCGGCGACAAGGTCAAGCATCGTGCTCAGGTCGTAATAGCGATTGAGCGTTCCGGCCAACAGGACTCTCACTGGCAAATCCGGTAACGGACTCGAAACGAAGTGGTCTAGATCTGTGCACGTGGTCACAACCTGGGCCTTGGGAGAGATAACGCCCCCATATCGCCTATCGAGTTCGTCAATCGCTGATGCGGTGAGGACAATAACCGCCGTGGATCGGTTAGCCGCCATGCGTTCGACATTGCGCATGGCACGTACCTGTGGGGAACCCGCCCGCACTACACCGGTAGCGACCTTCTGATCGACCCATAGCGACCGAACGTCCCAGACCCAGCGGTTGACTCCGGCCAGCATCGCTGAAGCCGCCGCCAAATCGCTGCGCGCATGTACCACGGTGGCTCCCCGAACGGCTAGGGCTGCCCGCAAGATCCTTCCTAGACCACCTATCGGCCCTAATCGGCCAAACCTCTGTGGTTGCCACTCCACCCCGGATCCAAGCAGGCGCTCCTGAAGAACCGGATCCACCTCATGTTCGAAGGTGACCAGATCAACGTCGATACCACGGCTAGCCAAACGCTCGACATATCCGAGTACCTGTGAAAATCCGACTGTGCTGGTAAGTGGATCCATTGAGAGGTAGGTGACCGTTGGCATTTCTGAAGCGACTTCCAGCGATGAGTTCGTCACAGGGTCTCGAAGATTTGATCCCACCGGCAAAGCAAGGATTCCTCGGAATATGCGGTCAGGGCAGTTACCTGTCCCGCCTCAGCAATCTCTAGCCGATCATCAGGCCGCTCATACAGGCGTTCAAGCGTGTGCCTCCAATCCTCATCGGTGACGCAGAGAACACGGTCACCAAAGCCAGAGCGGGACGCAGCACGCGCGTTTGCGGGACTAGCGGAAGCCACTGCCGGAAGTCCCAATCTCCAAAAGATTCGCATCCGGTTCTCCGGTTTACCAACCGCCATCGGATCCGAGAGGTCTACCGGCACAATGGCGAGGTCACATCCAGCGGCAACCTCAGCCAGGGTCTCGACGCTCCACTGGTACAACCTCACATCGATTCCCCAGTCGGCGACAACATCCTCTGTCCGCCGGGTGAAGAATCGATTCATGTATCGCGGGGACCGTAGGTCGGTGACGAGATGGAGGCGGAGCTCGCAACCGGTGGAGATGGACTGAAGGGTCGGCAAGACCTGTCGAACGGCCGGGAGTGTGGCCGTCAATCCTTCCCAGACAATGTCGAATCCACTCGAATCACTCACTTTCGGAGCACGGACATCAATCTCGCCAAGTAGGTCAAGAACGGTGTGCACATTGTCGCTGTACTCAGAGATGCTCGCCGCCTGTTCATCTGTGCTGCAGACAACCGCATCGGCCCGCTCGAGCAGGCGTTCCATAGCCCGGCTATAACTCAAAACCGGACGGCGAGACTCACCCGCGGCCCATTTGGCAATACCACGAAATGAGCGACGCAGGCCATGACGCTCATCAAGATACGCATCCGGAAGATCCACCACGATTCGTCGGTCTGACGGAGTGTCAACCCAGAGTGTCGCGTCAGCAGAAGGTGAAAGAACGACGAGCTCGTGATTCTCCCAGTCCGCCACGACTTCAAAGGAAAGCCCACGCATCGCTGCATATCTTGGAAACCTTCGACGGTCAAACGGCCTCTCAAGTTCTGATCCGTGCGGGACGTAACCGATCGTTGCTGACAAATCGCAGCCGGTCATCACGAACCAACCTTTTGCAACTCGCGAGTCGTCCAGATTCCCGAGGTGACTGCCAGTACTGCATAGCCACTGACACATGCGACGGCGGCTCCGTGCAGACCCCACCGTGGGATCATCACCACGGTAAGCGCCACGGTCGTCAAACCACCAACCACTTGGGGGAGACCGATTGCTCTTGGAACGCTGAAACCAACCAAGAGCGCCTGGTAAATGAGATGTACCGACAAAATCGCTTCCGCAATCGTGACAATTATCAACACATCGCGAGCACTTCTGAAGCCTTCGCTAAACACCACCGGGAGGAGCACCCAGCCAACAGCAGTCGCAGCACCCAAAGCGAGGAAGTAACCGGCGAGAAACCGCCTACTGTGCCGCATTATCGCCGCTGCGGGTTCAAGGCCACTACGACCGCGGTCTGCGATCACCTGGCAGAACGCCTTGGGCAGGCTCCGAAGTGTTTCGGGGATCGCCAGGGCGACAACGTAAAGCCCGAGCGAATCAACACCAACAGTCACTGCGAGCACAATCCGATCGAGGCGAAACGCGATAAACATTGCGACTTCGCCGAGCATCGGGTAGACGCCTTCGACGACCAGGGTCCGCCAGTAGGTCGTCAGGCCATGGTTCGCCTCACCTCGGAAGCCTCCGGCTTGACCGACTAGCCATGCACCACCCACCGCTGAGCCTGCCGTCATAATCAGAATTGCCGAGGTCGTGGTTAGTCGTCCATCTAGATACACACCGACGATGGCAACTACTTGAACGAGGGCGATGCCCACCTCGGAGACAAGGACTACCCGATAACGACGAAGCCCATATAGCAGGACAACACCTGCTTGGAACAGCATTGTTGCCAGGCCTAGCGCAACCATTGCTAGGGAGAACCCCATAGTTAGGTCAAGAGCAGTCAGTGAAATCAGGCCGATCGCTGTAAGAGTCAACAGCGCTTGAAATGGAAGAAGCGCAATGAGCAGGGAAATGCAATCCCGGGGTCCTACTGGGTCGTCAGGGTCTAGGAGTCGGAGTCGACCACTGGTGAACGTTCCTAGATTGGCGATATTCGTAGCCGCCCAGGCGATGGTAAATGCAAAGGAGATTTCGCCGCGGCCACTCGGCCCAAGATGCCTTGCGGTGATTACAACGAAAGCCAAGCCTGCTGCAGCGTTGACCATTCGCGACAGTAAGACGAGCAGCACCTCGCCTCTAAGCCTCTGGAGCCAGCGCTGCCACTCTGGACTATTGGGCCACCTGATCCCGACACTCATGGCGTTCGCCGAGTCGACCGACCCGAAGCACAGAGTTGCAGTCGACGATCCAGTCGACGAACGATGGCTCGAATCGGCAGGGTGAAGATCCGGCGCGGATCGCGGCAAAGAGATTGCCATAAATAGGGCAGCGCCATATCTACCCGACCACGAAGGAGGTGGGAGAACCCAAGGTGGGCGGCAAGGTTGGCCCGGCAGCGCCGCTCAAATGAAGGGTCCTGCTTCTTAGCAAAGACACGGTCATATAGGAGGTCAACGTCACCAGCCAGGCCGCTGACCTGACGATGCATCTGTCGGGGATGAAGCCGATACCGCACGAGGGTCTCCGGTATGGAATCCAGGTGGCCTAGTTCTGCAATACGGAGAGCAAACTCCAGATCCGCCGAGACAGAAAACTCTGGATCGAATAGTTTCAACTCGTCGAGTACTGGCCGACTTATTAACCCAGCCGAAGCCAAGGCCAGACCATTGCCCTCAAGTGACAGCCATCCCCTGAGAGCGCTTGATCCGTCCTCCACCCGAACCACCCCGGTTCGCCGACCAGTCCGATCATCAAAAAACTCGTAGCCGCAGGTGCACATCGGCGCACCACTGTCTCCCAGCTTCGCGACCTGCAGTTCAAGCTTTCGCGGCCCCCAGAGGTCATCAGCATCTAGCAGTGCTACGAAATCCCCATCTGACTCGGTGATACCTGTATTGCGAGCGGCGGCTACTCCACGATTTGTCGTACGGATCAAGCGAACTGGACGTTCGCAACTACTGGCAAACTCAGCGACAACCGCTGGCCCCTGATCGGTGGAGCCGTCATCCACCACGATCGTCTCTACGAGTGAATACGTCTGGGCTTCCACTGTCGCCAAAGTTGCCCCAATCCACGCCTCCGATTGGAACATCGGAATCACAACCGACACTAGAGGGCGCTTGACCTGGCTGGAGGTCACCGACTGTCCTCACGCCGCCACCCAACTGCGACCCACCATGGGGGTCCCTCCGCGAAGACGATGTTCTCGAGGCCAGCATCCTCGAGAAGACGATAAACGTCATCACGGCTATAGCGCTTTTCTAGGCGAGTACCGAACCTGTCCAGAGCGTCATTTCGCATCACATAGAAAGATCGCCTTCGATATTGGAACAATGGCACCCACGACGGGTTCCGGCCGGCCATATCCAAGAGGTGGGCGAACTTGGCCATCGGCCAGTACACGAAAGCTGCGATGGCGTCAGCGACGATCAACCTCGGCACCCGAGGAAGGCGGGCAACCACGTAACGGGTAGCGGTAACAATCCGGAGCAACAACTTTTGAAACCACCCGCGGTCCTCAAGGTCATAGTAGAGATACACGAGAAATGGGGATCCAGGTTTCAACTTCTGCACGCAGGATGCCGTGGCGAGTTCGGTATCGGGAATGTGATGAAGAACCCCGAGAGAGTACCCAAAGTCGCAACTCTCGTCCGAAAGTCCGAGTTCGCAGAGGTCCTGAAGGTGAAACTCCACGTTGGTTTGCCCTCGAAGAGTCTGCCGGGCTACCCGGAGCGCTGCCTCGCTCGCATCGATGCAGTGGAGTACCCCTACCCGCGGCGCAAAGAAAGTCGCCCAACGCCCAGAACCGCAACCTGCATCAAAGCCGACCGCATCATCAGCGAGTTCTTCCCACGGGAAGACCGTCGCGTAGAGGTCAAACATCTCCTGCAACTCGGTATCAGCAAGGGACTGATTGGTGAAGCGTGACCATTCGTCACCGAACCCGCCTACGACCTGTCGTCCAAGCTCCCCCGAGCCGGACCGGTCCGCTTTCCTGGGTTTGACACTCTCTCCACCAGTTCCAGTTCGGGGCATCAGTTTTCCCGACGACCTAATCCCACTAGGGCCGCGTTGACAATCGATGTGCAGATGCACCTAAGCCCTACCATTTTCCTCTCATCGCTACTGTTCCGAATCTGAAGAACCTATAGAAGTCTTGATATTTGCCTGCTAATGGTTTATGCATCCGACCAGATACTCCCAACGTACCGAGGCCATACTGGTGTTCCAGTCAGAAAAGGAAAGACTCTGAGTGTAGGGAAACATTGCATTCTGTTTCTTTGGCGGACGATCGTCCAGCCTGAAACGGCCACGGCATGACGGTCGCCGCCCAGACACTACGGGCACTAACTGGCCTGACAGGAAGATCCCGATGGGTAACGAGAGGGCTTACCCGTGGCTTATCTGTCTTTACGTTCCATGACGTGACCGATAAGCCGTCCCCATTCCAAGTCGCCGCGGATGTGGCAACATCGACGCAAGTCTTCCGACAACAAGTTGAGTGGATCGCCCGGACCTTTGATGTAATCGATCCCACCATCCTTGACGGGATAGAAACTCTGCCGTCCAACGCTGCCGCAATCACGTTCGACGACGCTTGGCTCGGAACGTTCACAAATGGCTTTGCCATTCTCGACGAACTTAGCCTGCCAACGATTTCCTTCCTCAACTACTGCGGCGTTGACAACGGAGTAGACGCAGCCGCACTAGCTGCCTTTGAGCGCGGGATCAACTCCGAATTCCCCAGGATGGCGAACCGCCACGATCAACCCTCAGACCCCGACGCTTTTCGAGCATTCCAAGGTGAGCTCGCGACAGATTCAACGATCAGGTACTGGGACAACCACCACCGCTGCTCTTTCGGCAGCCATCTCTATTGGCACGTCCTATCGATGGGCGCCAAACCTGCAGAATTCGAAGAGAGCTACCTGCGAAACAAAGAGCGGCTTGCCGAGTTGAAGAACGGAGCCGATCTCCTGTCCTTTCCGTTCGGACAACCCGGCGAACACTTTGACAACTCGCACGTAACCGCTGCACAACGGCTGGGGGCGAAGCGTGTCTTCTCAGCTCGAAGCCGTGTCAACCGAGGCACTCTCAACTACGTCATCGATCGCACGTCGCTTTCAACTCAAGATTCATCACCCGGAACAACCCTCAAGCATCTCTACCACCGAGAACTTCGAGAGCGTCTCATCCGACCCCCTGGCCCCACGAGTCCAACTACTCCTCGCTGATACCGTCACCTTGTGAATAACACAGCGATGTCCTGGGATGTCGTAATCGTTGATGACTTCAACAGCGCACTAGTTGACCAGGCCGCCGAGTTCTTCAATGAGCACTTCCCAGGGACGTACTGGCCGTCGTGTGAACCCAGCGTCTTTCGATGGAAGCTCGGTGACTCAAACCCGGCTGGCCGTGGAATCCTCGCGCTCGCAATGTCCGAAGGAGTCGTAGCTGCCGTAATGACCGCAACCCGAAAGCAACTCATGCTCGACGGCCAATCAGTCACCGCGGCAGAGGTTGGTGACACGTTCACTAATCCCGCTTTTCGACGAGCCGGACAAGCAAGAGCACTGGCTCACGGAACGCACAAGGCCGACGACTATCTCAACAGGAGCGTCTTCGGTCGGCTTGTAAACGACGTCACGGATCAACTCCTAAGCGACGGGATTGAGATCATCTATGGAACGCCAAACAACCAGTCACTGCCTGGCTATCTCCGTCGCGGGCAGTACACCCAGCACGACGAACTCGGTATCTCGTTCTGGCACCGTCCAAGTCGCGTTGTGTTTCAGAGAAAATTCCCAGGTCAGGTGATAGGAGGAATACTCCATTCGGTATCTGCAACGCTACGGCGGTCTGCTCCACCACCAGATCAATCCGTCGAACTGGAGCGGATATCTCTAAACGGCCGCCTCCCTAATTCATTGTTCAGAGAGTTCGACGACCTATGGAATGGACTCAGACGACCACCAGGACTATCCATGATCCAGGACGGCGGGTACATTCAACATCGCTACGCTGAGCACCCATCAGGTTCTTACATCGCCCATCTGATTCGACGGGACCGAACTTTGATCGGATTCGTGATCTCGCGCCGCCTGAAGAAGGTTGACGACCCAGGCACTCTAGGTATTGCCGACTGGATCCTTCAGGACGGCGAGGACGAGCAAGTCCTCGCTTGGGCGATCGACCGTGTCTCCGCAGAGGCGACCGGTAGCGAATCACCCGCTTTGTGGAGCGACAATTCGTTCCTCCGTCGATCAACCCTTCGGCGCATGGGCTTCTTCCGAAACGGACCAATTACCTTTATCCGCGCTATTAACCGCAACCTCGGGGAGGCAAACATGACTGGCTTGTCAGGAGATCTAAGGCTCGGATGGAGCGACAACGTCTAGACCCGTCTGCCAACGTAGATGTTAACGTTTGATCGTCTCTCGATAGACCGACCGGCCAAAACGATAGAGCGCCGACCCAATCGCTCCCTCTGTCTGGCCACGGCTGATGAGTTCCTGTTCTACCCGATGCCGCACTGTGGCAAGTTGACCGGTCCTACTCCGGTAATGCGACATGTACTCCTCAAGTTGTGAGGCCGTCACAACATCAGCTTGATCCGCGTATCGGCCTACCGTCAAAAATGCGGCTAGCCCTTCGTCGACACCCAATCCGTGCCACGTCGTACGCATGAACTGACCAGCAAACAAGTCGTCCCAGATTCGATACCGAACTGTCGTTAGCAACGATCCCCTGGGAACCTCGAAACTCACGCCAACCTCGCCCGACTGGTACTTCACTCCGTGTTCTAGACCGCCCACCCTCACTGTCACGAAGTCAAGGTGATAGGCCAGCGTTTCTATCCGTTCAAAATAGTCGGTAACTTCTTTTACCTCGGCGGGAGTGAGAGTCTCAGACCAGTCATCATCGAAGGACGCCGACTGAATAGGTGGCGCAGAAAGTTCCTCCGGATGGAGCTCTGTCATATCGCCGCCGACCTCGTACCTGATGTAGGGCGGTAGAGCCACACTGGTTTTCGAGTCATAACCATTCGTGTAATCGTCAAGACCGGTTAGGTATTTATTGGCCCAGACACTGTCGTTCCGCTGGTACTGATGCATTGAGGAGAACGGGACAAAGTGGGTACCGCAGACAGCATCAGTCAGCGCAGCGTTCTCGGGCCCGATTTTCACGCCGGCCTCGACTCGAACTTGAGCGTAGGAAGGAATTGGGTTCCCGTCGGAATCCCAGAAGTTCATCCACCGGATATCTCCAAATCCTGACGCTGACAATACCAGCGCTGTTGGATAATTTCTAACAATCTTTCTTACGGACGGCAGCCACCCAGTATTGCTGAGATCATTCAGGTTGACGATCAGGGTTGATCCGTCAAGCTCTATAAGCAGCCCAGCGTCTTGCATAAAGTCACTGAAAGTCCAAACCCGAATCCGGTCCGAAAGACGGGTCCACGTGCGGTCCGCAAGGACCCTTGGCTTGTGGCCCTCTTTGGTTAAAGCCTCTGCGATCCGAGACCCACGATGGTCTGGTAGGAGAATCGTCTTACCTCGCAGCCGTTCCAACGAAGGACCATGTAGGTGGTCGGGGTGACCGTGGGACACCCAGACGAACGGAGCCGCGTCTATGGCCTGATTCTGCTCCTCCGGGATCTCGTGGGACATCTGCCACGATCCAAAGTAGAGATCGCCTCCGAGCCACGGATCGGTAACCAACACCGGGTCACTGTCGTAAGCAATGAGGGTTGCATTTCCAACAGTGTCAAAACCCAGATCCACCAACCAAGACTACCGGTAGGTCGAGAATCTGGTGGTCAACCAGAAGTGGCGATCAAGAGGAAACCGCATACAGACCGGGCAGTTAGTCAGGTTTCTCGCGGTATGAATGCATAGTTCCAACCATGCATTGGACCGAGACGAGTCGTATGAGGCAACGAGCGATCGGTGACCTCTGGAGGACACGTTCCCCAGAGGTAGAGCATTTGCCAGTCTCCGAGCGAATAGACAGCGTCGACAATGTCATTTGGTGTTTGACCAAAGTAGGCGGCGGTGGTCCCCGAGACCTCGATAACTATGACCGGTCGGTGCTCGCGAATCGTCTTAGCGGCTCCGGTCAACAACGCCAGCTCTGAACCCTCAACATCGATTTTCATCACATCTGGCGGCGGAACCTCCAGGTCATCAAGTCGAGCTACTTCACAGTCCCCGATAGTTTCGCCGTGCGACAGCGTGTTCATGCCGGAAGTCGAGCCAGGGAAACCAAATATCGGTCTTCTCCCGTTCTCGTCTGACAGCGCTAGGCGGCGACAATCAACATCTGGAAAAGCGTTGAGTTGGACATTTTTCTTAAGGCGACTGAACGTCTCTGGTGTCGGCTCAAAAGCAACCGTTCTGCAACCTCTCTCAGCGGCCAGCAGGGAATAGAAACCAATATGGGCTCCGCAGTCGAGAAAGGTCATACCAGGCCGGAGGTACGATCGAAAAAAACTGGCTGTATCAGGCTCAGCGCACCGAAAATAGCAACTCCGCTCCCCTGGATCATCGGGATCGAGTTCGATATCAAAGCCGAACGGATGCTGGAGTCGTAGTGGAACTCGGTCGATAAGCCAGTTCTCAAGTCGAGTCTTGCCACGAAAATATCGGGACAGGCAAAATCGAACTAGAGCCCTCTGACCAATACCTACTGCCATGCGGTCACGGTAACCGGACCCGGCTCTGGTCCAATACGACGACTAGGTACAAATCAACTCGCCGACCAGCACCCCTCCTGGCCTGGGACCGCGCAGAGAGAAGCGTGTTTCGATGCCTCCTCGTTGCCAAGAAAGTCGTATATCTCGCTTACGACCTGCCATATCGACTGAGTTCTCGAGCCCAGGGCCTCAAAGGTTGCCAGTAGTTGGTTTGCGCGCTCCTCGCTGCCGGTCTTGGCGAAGAATCCTGCCGCCTCAACGAGCACACCAGCTCCGTGGGGGTCCAGTCGGACGGCTTCCTCGAACCTTTGTCCAGCACCTTCCAACCGGTTCAGCCGA
>Ga0114996_10005671_pt1 | contig 14596 bp, 18 predicted proteins | sample ArcticOcean_MG_C_4_FD_87039 | JGI IMG/M metagenome (GOLD analysis project Ga0114996, IMG submission 87039) | Marine microbial communities from western Arctic Ocean - ArcticOcean_MG_CB4_134 | ecosystem: Environmental > Aquatic > Marine > Oceanic | place: Arctic Ocean: Canada Basin | collected...
ACGACATCCGAGCGTGAAGAGATTGGCCGACTACGACGAGAGAATCGGATCCTTCGTGAGGAGCGGGAGATCCTGAAAAAAGCCGCAGCCTTCTTTGCCAGAGAGACCGAAAGGACCCGGTAGTGGAGTTGACCCGGTTTGGGGTACACCTTGAAACTTAGGGACATCACCGAGAATGGAAAGTTCGTATATCAAGGACATGGACACGATATCCATCGGAGTTCAGGGATGGGGTGCCATTGGCCGTCAAGCTGCTCCCGAGATACGACCTGACCAGTCGTCGAATCCCCTTACCTCCTTTTTCACTTATCAACCCGTTTTCAAGCCTCTGCTGGCCACCAACCACAAGCCGCTCATCAAGGGAACGGACGAAGGTATCTGGCGCAGAGTACACCTCGTCCCATTTAATGTGACGCTTCCAAAAAGCGAGTGGGATCTGACGTTGCATGAAAAGCTGATCCAGGAGCTGCCCGGCATCCTCAACTGGACACTTACAGGTTTAGCCGAGTTCCTAGATGGAGGGCTCAACCCACCTTCTCAGGTGATGGCAGCCACCAAGGCCTATCGGGACGAGCAGGACGCGCTATCAGGGTGGCTAGAAGAAAATTGCGTCCTCCGCGAAGACGTCACCGATGTGTATGCGGATCTTTACGAGGATTACGTCGCTTGGTGTTCAAGAAATGGTGACGACGCCATGTCGAAAACCGAATTCTCGACTTCCCTCGACCAGCGAGGCTGTGAATCCTACCGAGGCTCCAAAGGTAAAAGAATGAGACTCCGAGTAGCTCGGAAACATGTCGGGGGTGACGGGTGACGCCATGTGACGGAGCTCTCAGGACTTTTTCTTAATCCTTCTTCACGAGAGTACTTTTTAGAAAACGAGTCACCCATAGTCACCCGTCACCCATCGACGGCAAGAGAATTGGACAGGAGATGACGATGCCCACCGATGTCGCGATAGTGCAGATAGCAATTGATGACCTCATCCCTGACCCGGCCAACCCTCGGCGCATCAGCGACGAGGAGCTGGAATCATTGACCCGCTCAATCCGAGAGTTCGGCTTGGTGGACCCCATCATCGCGAGAGCGGAAGACAAGACGGTCATCGGCGGGCATCAGCGACTCCTTGCAGCGCGGAGATTGGGTATGAAGACGGTGCCGGTGGTACTGACGGACCTGAGCCAGGAGCAAGCTCGTTTGTTGAACCTCGCGTTGAATAAGGTCTCGGGCACTTGGGACCAAGAACTGCTGGCACATTTGAAATAGGAACAGCACGTCCCTCACCCCCTGCCTAACGGCTCAGTCTACAACTTCGGCCGGTTCGTCTTTCATTGCGGTCTTTAGCGCCTCACCTGAGTCGATAGTCGGTACAGAGGCCGAGTACTCTTCGGCTGAGATTTCAGATGACTGACGTAGTCCCCTGTATGTGCACCCTCATCCACCAGGTCGTTAATCGCTGTAACAGTCACGGTCTGGGCGGAACTCCAATTACCGGTGGTGAACGTTAGCGTGACCGGATCGGTGCTGATCTCGGCGTCTGTGCTAGTGTCCATCGTGATGGTGACCGTCGCCGACGGTTTGCGCCAGCGGCGGCGGCTACGACGGTGTCTCGATTGCTAGCGTTGTGGCAAACGTGACTGACAACGATACTCCAACGGTGACAATCACCGAATCCAGCGGATCAACTGACATTTCGGAGGCAGGGGTCACGGACACTTATACCGTTGTACGTAAATGGCGCACTCTTTTGGACGGGAGCGAGTTGCACCGGGTCGATGAAGTTCGCGCCGCTCTCGCAAACGGGGCCCGGCGATCTGGTTGCAGACCACACGGCCCTCGCGACTGGCGCGACTGGCGCGATAAGCTCGGAACAGTACGACATCCTTCTTCGTGCCACGACGACTCTCAAGCAGGACGCGTCCGTTTACTCAACCAACGTCGTATTCGTAGTGATTCCGATCTATTTGCCAATCGGCAAAGCTTCACCTTCCCGACTGACTTCTGAAACAGCAAAGAACGAGCGGCTCCGATTAAGCCGTCTTCGTCGCCCGAGTCAAGATCACGAAAGGTAGGTTGGTTGTGGGAGCCCCCTGCAATCTTATAGAGACTTGAGCGTACTGGAATCTTAGCGAAATCTGTCTCAGTGACGGATTCCAAATTTCAAGCTGCTCAGCGATCCGAGATCGGGACCTCCGAATGGATTCCCTATCTACTCCACCTGCAGAATGGATACCAGACCGTGGCCGTAGCCTTGCCCGCGCTGCATGGTGTACTCAAGACGTCTGAAGGCGTACGCGAGCTGCGGTTCCAATATGTTGGCTCGGACATCCCCTTGATCGATCCAGGCGACGCTGTCGATGACCCTGTCCATTGTCATCAACACGGTTTGGAGCTGGGGCGGAAAATACCGCCAGCCGTCAAGGGCAACGAGATCGATGCGATTTCCTTGGACACGTTCTAGAGTGAAGTCGACGACTTCGGTCCAGCACATGGCCAGCTCTCCAAAATACCGATCGAGTTCATCGTTTCCATTGGGACGGTAGTCCACTCGAAGTCGGTCCAGCTTGGTTCGGACGTTCAACTCGAGGAGATGATTGACCATGTTTCGAAGCCGCGGCAAATCTGACCCGTACTCCCGGGTGTCGATATGCCGACCGACGAACATGGACCGGTCGAGCGAAGCGACAACGTTCAATGAGACTCCGTTCTGTCCACCGATCTCGCGACAAAGCTCGTGCACCTCGTCCCCGGTCCACGTTCGCATGGGAAACTGCTCAACTTCGCCGTTCTGACGGTCCTCACCCTCGTGCAGATAGCTCATGGAGTAGAGGAGCATGGGGTCATCATTCGTCGATTCCCAATGGACCGGCCACTCGGGCGAATACCGTCCAAGCAGGTCCATCACGATCAGTGCACCCGACCTCGCATGCCGGACAATGTCGCCCAGGCAGCGAGTCATTGATGGTGTATCTAAATGGGATAGAGGACCGTAGGATGAGAAGTAGATATCGAAGGCCGGCTCCGATTTCAAGACGCTTATCTCCCTGGAAAGGTCGGCCTGCTCGAAATCGACGTTTGCCGTGCCCCCGAAATTCTGCCTGCCCTGTTCGACCATGTCGTAGCTGATGTCGAGCCCCAGATAGCGCTCGATCTCACTTGCGGGCAAGACAAACCGAGGCTCTTCGTCGAGGTTCAAGTCCTTCTGCTCGATTCGCGTCAGCAACTCGTAACCCTGCCCCGCGCCACATCCCAGGTCCAGAATGCGCACGCCTCGATTCGCTTTGCGGCACTGCGAAGAGATCCGGTCTATGTGCGGTCGCAGGAAGATCCGTGTTATCGGGTCTTCCCAGTAGGTCCGCACGTTATCGTGTTTCCCTGACAACCCGCCCAAGTGTCGATTGTAGAAACCGCTGGCAACAGATTCGGTGTACGTCTTGAGACCGGGTGCGTCGTTCGCCGGGGGGTCGTCCGCGTTAGGCATTGGTCACTCCTCCGATTCGTTTTCGGGAGCGACACTACCTCGCCACCGGCCAACGGTCCGACGGGGCGCATCTCCCGGGAAGATCTCTTCGAAGACCCTGCGGTAGTGGTAGGCTTCCTTGGTCTGCGGCGGGTCTTCTGAGAAGCGCAGGTCGGCACCCGCTAATTCCTCGTCGCTGACTACCTGACCGCAGTGCTCCCGGAAGATCAACTCGGAACCGGCTCCTTGAGCGAACTCCTGTTTCTCCCGCCAAAGAATCGACTCCGGCAGCAGGTCTTCGACGGCTTTCCGCAAAAACCACTTCTCCGGATGACCGCCCCGATGGAGCTTTTCGCCTGGATCGATGGCCATGGCCGTGTCCAGGAAGTCGATGTCGAGGAACGGCACCCGGCCTTCGATCGAGTGGGCCATGGTCATGCGGTCCACTCGCTGAAGGTTCATGTTGTGCAGGCCGCTGAGCAGGCGGACACACTCATCGTGAAGGAGATCCGGATCATCGACGTCTCGGAAATAGCCGTATCCCGCGAACGCTTCGTCAGCGCCCTCTCCCGATAGCACAACCTTGACATGGTCCGAAGCTAGCCTTGAGACGAAGTAACTAGGCACAGCGCTGCGGAGGAGAGCCGGATCGTAGGATTCCAGGTGACCGATGACATCTTCGAGCGTCGAGATGGCTTCATCCGGAGTGTATTCATACTCGTGGTGGCGGGTTCCGAGATGTTCGGCCACCACCCGGGCCGCGAGGATGTCAGGCGAGCCCTCCAGTCCGACCGAGAAGCTGTGCAACTCATCAACATGCCGGCGCATCATTGCCGCAATGATGCTCGAGTCGAGTCCTCCCGAGAGGAAAACTCCCACGGGAACGTCGCTCATCAGGCGTTTGTGGACGGCCGACTCAAGAGTGTCTCGAATCATCTCCGGACTCGCCGTCGAATCCGTGTCTCGTGCGTCCCACGAGGGGTTGAACCACCGCTTCACCGCCCCTTTGGCAAAGAATGACCCCGCCGGGAACTCGCTGATCTCCGAGCAGGTACCGACCAGTGCCTTGAGCTCAGAGGCGAACCAAGTTCCTGCCTCGTCGTCTTGTCCTATGTAGAGCGGTTTGATGCCTAGGGGATCGCGCGCGGCGAACACCTCTTCGCCATCGCTGAGCACGAACGCAAACATGCCGTCCAGCTTGGTCACGCAGTCCGGGCCCATCTCCTCATATAGATGAAGGATCACCTCTGAGTCGGAGTTGGTCCGGAAGTCGTGTCTTTCCTCGAGCTGTCTGCGCAGGCGATCATGATTGTAGATCATTCCGTTGCACACCAGCGAAAGGTCACCATTTTCATTGGCAAGCGGCTGCCTGCCTCCGTCCACGTCGATGATCGATAGCCGCCGATGAGCGAGGACCGTCGACCTGGTTTGGACGAAACCAGAATCGTCTGGGCCTCGATGGTCGAGTCGGTCCGCGATCCCGCCGATGATGCCGGCCGCCAAGTCCGGCCGGGGACCAGAATACGTTGCTATGCCACACATGAATTTGACACCTCTTTCACCTCTTCTTTCTCAAATGACTCAGTGGACTCCGTGGCCCGTGGGGATCCGAACGCGCGAGGTCTTCGTGACCAGCGATCTGTCGGACTATTGGATAGGCTCGCCCCAAGCACAAAGGCGACAGTCTTCGATTTATATGGTTCGTACTGATCCAGCTTGAGCACGGCGGTGAACGGGACCATCTCGGCGGCAATGTTCTCGTCTGGAAAGAAGGAAGGGCATACGGGGTTCGCCTCATCGAACGCACAAGCCACTCGAATGACGGACGTGGCAGAACATATGAATCCGCATCGCACACACGGCTAGAGACTTTCATTCGGATTACGGCCTCTTTCTGAAGACCGTATAGGACTGAGGTGTTAATAGACCAAAACCGCTCCTTACATATTCAAGCTTGGTACTCTGACCAAAGCCTTTCATATCGGAAGGGTAGACAAGACGCAGGTGAATCTCTCGTGCCCTGAAGGGATTCCCGAAAACTACCCAAACAGATACGATGGCGAACAGCCCCAGGACGACTTTGGCAGCGTAGGCAAAGAGTTCACGCCGCAGCCCTCCAACATCGTCGACCCTAGACAGTACGTGGAATCCGAAGCTCTGCAGCAACTGTACCAGCGCCTCGCCCGTGAGTTTGTGGCGATGCGCAACTATCAGAGTTCCTTCCAACTCCCGATCGGCCTGCGACACCGGTCGCCTCCCGGGGATCAATGCGATCTACACTTTCTACTGGAAGCCAAAAGAGCTCGGACGCGTCGTCAATCCGGCCCCGCATCGATTGGCAAGTGGCCGCACAGACTTCCATCCGGCCACATTTAGTACTCCTAGGAAAAGGGAGCTGGAACCAAGTCCTTTCGGTGCGGGTGATTTTAGTCGCTTTAGTGGCTTCGGAGCAAGCGGCAGCGTTTCTGAGCGGAGATAGGAAGCGCGAGTGGAGCGTATACGGAGCGTCTATACCCCTCGGTTTCGATCCGCCGACGATTACATCATGGGGCTTTCAAATCATCCGGGCACGCCAAGCAGGAAGAGTTCATGAGGGCTTTTCTGACAAAGGCATGGGCAAGGTTTTGTTGCAACCGCTCCACTGATCCGCTCAAAGAGCGATAGCTAGCGATAATATAGGCCACCTGCGGATCATGAGCCCAATATTCGATCAACTCTTGGTGGCGTTCGGGAGGTGACCAGTCATACTTCCGGCCAAACCGTTGCCCTTCCAGCCAAACGATAGGTTCGTCATAGAACCTGACCAAGAAATTGTACCTGATGGACAGGGGGGTCGGCGAAGGAGCATAGGCCGACTGTTTACGGTCGTACGCGTACTTGGTTGCATTAAATTGCTCCTGTCCGCTGGCGGCCTGAATTGCGGCGCGTTCAAACACCGTAATATAAAACAACTGTGTTATCGATCCACCATTTACCCGACCGTCGTTTTGCACCGGTTTCCCGGTGACCCGCTCAGACATATCGCGAATCGCGTCGGCGACGTCGTATCGAGCGCCGAGAAATTCTTTCAAGTCGAATCGAATGTCGTCGAGCGAGTCCAGCAGCGGTAGCCCCGTGAGATGCTTTATCACTTGCGGGAAGCTTTCGTCCATCTCCACGGCGAGGATTGGGCTCGTTGCTTCCCAACCCCAATACCATTGATTCCCTGGTCCCGTTGGCAAAGAGGCCAGAAACTCCCTCTTTGACACGGACTTCTCGCCAAACCTGAGTTGCGGCAATGGCACAGGTAATTGCTCTCTCAGGGATCCAGCCAGGCTGCTCATCTCCTCGATGTGTTGAGCCTGGAGCAACGATCGCTTCGACCCGTCGGCAATCGGGGGATCCGGGTCCTTCACGCGATCTGCTGAAGTCGATTGCTTATCGCTAGAGGATTCGGGCTCTAGTAGCCATGCGAGATGTCCGTCTAGAACCAGCTTCCTCACCTTCCGGACGAATCCTGCGGACGCGTTCACAGGATTACCAAGATGTGTCACCTGAAAATTCGATCCGCCTGCCACTATGTGAGAGACCAGTTTGGTCAGTTTGTCTCTGGAGTGTCTAGCCGGATCAACCCCGTGCCGTTTCAGGCACGCCCGCTCATCATCAGACCAGAGTGCACTTGAAATTCCGTTTGACCCGGATTCAAGGAGGTTTGTCATGGTTTGCACCTCTTTGTCGCCCCGAAACAGCACGGAATCACATGGTTTGCCTATATAGGTTCGTCTCGTGTTGAAGGGGTATACCTAAATCATACACCTGGATAAGAGACGAACAAGCTCCGTAGCAGAGTGATATCAGGAAGCACATTGAACAAACTCTCGGCAACGAACGCAGAGGCTCCAATCCCAGCGGCAGCGTTGCTGCTCATCGAGAACATGTGCAGTCTGGTCGTGATCGAGCACGGCCTGAAGATACCGCGTACGAATGGTACCGGCGGGATGATCACTCTCAAGGAATATGACCCTTCCACTGAGCAAGTCTTCGAAGGTATCCATCCCCCGAATCTCGGCATTGAACTCCATCCCAAGGGTGGGAGTCAGATCATCACTCTCGACCAGGACCAACCTGAGCCGCTCCCGCAGTTGCGTGAACTTGGAGTCTCGCGCTCAGAGGCGACATGGCGGTGGCGGACTGGAAGAGATGGCCTAGGGGTCGCTTACAGATGGCTAGGGGATCCCCTTCCCAGGGTGATCCGCGCAGGTGGCTTCGCCCTAGATTTGCTCGCAAACGGCTATGTGATCGTACCGCCGTCAAACACATACCTGTTTGCAGACGATAGGGGCCGCGGCGGTCCGTATCGCTGGATTGAAGGCCATAGTCCCATCGATATACCGATCACGGAACTCGAAGAGCCCACGGCTGCGTTGATCGAATGGTGGAAGGCTCAGTCAAAACGACCAACCAACAATGTACCGAATGCCGATAGGCAATCAGGCCAGCCGTCGCGAGCATGGCGTCTTATCACGGGGGCTATCCCGGACGGCCAACGCAACGACTCCCTCGCAAGGATCGCAGGCTGGCTCCGACAGTATCACCCGGAGCCCGTCGTGTCTGCTCTCCTGGCCGTAGTTAACGAAGCTCGATGCGATCCGCCCCTGTCGGTCGAAGAGGTAGCTGGGATTGCCGCCAGCATTTGCCGATACCCGCAGTCAGGGGTGAACGGGCACCCGAAAGCCGTCGTAAACCCCTGGCGAGAGGATGAAGCATGATCCAACGCAGTTACACATTCGAGGACTGCCTCGTCAAGATCGCCGTCCAGGGTGCGGATCGATCCGGTCACCTGTGGGGCGTCGTCGATGTGGTGACTCCCGACGGAATGGGCCACCTCGTATCTCCTCGTCGGATTAGCCTGTTCGACCCCCGCGATTGGACTTCTTTTGCAGCCGAGGCCGCCAGCCGGAACAGCGGAAACACTGCCATCTGGCACGCCCGATCAGAGGAAATTCGCGCGGCACTCGTCGAAGACCGGGACGTGTTGAAATCACTCGATTTCTCCAACTTCACAACTTCACAACCCCTTAAGGGAAGTGAAGTTGTGAAGTTGCGCATCGTCAGGCTCTCGGACAGTCAACGACCGGGCCCACGGCGTTTTCGGGTAGAGGGACTTCTTCCAGAGGGTTGGCCGACGCTAGCGTGGGGTGATTCTGGGCAAGGAAAGTCCTACATGGGCATGGCATTGGGGCAGTGTGTTGCCATCGGAGTTCCTTTCCTTGGTCTCGAAACCGTGAAGGGTCGCGTCTTGTACGCAGACTGGGAATTGGACGAGACCGAGCAGACCCGCAGAGCGTTCGAAGTCGCCCAGGGAATGTATCTCGACGTGCCACCAGTCGGATTCGATTACGTGCAAATGACCATGCCATTCGCCGACGCTGTCGAATGGATCCAGGAGCGGATCGACGTTGACGGTTATGACCTGATCATTCTGGACAGCTTCGGCCTTGCGGTTGGCGGTGACCCCGAATCGGCCCGCTTCGTCATCCCGTTCTTTGGTGCTCTCCGTAGGCTGAACGCCACGACCCTGGTCGTTGACCATCAGAGTCGCCTACAGACCGGCCAGAAGTACCGTGACAAGGATGCCTTCGGGTCCATCTATAAGAAGCATCTGTCACGGTCCGGGTTTCAGGTGCAGGCGATATCCGAACAACCGGGGAAGAATGGCCTAGTTCTTCGGCACGCGAAGACCAACTTCGCCGATAAACAGCCTGACACATACGCCTGGCTGGAATTCTCAGAGGGTCGGGTGTTCCTGAACAAGGCGACGGAGGAGGAGATGTCAGTAACGGCCGTCATTGAGGAGATGAATGTCGCGGCCCAGATACGAATAGCCATCCAGGAACTGGGCCCAAGCACGGTCTCCGATATCGCTGAGTTTGCAGACCTGAACGTAAGGTCAGTCAGGAACGAGGTGACACGGATGAAACAGTCGGGAGATGTCACCGAGAGTGGGAAGGAAGGCCATGCCTCCGTCTACGATCTTGCTTGAGTCTCCGAGTCGGACCACGAGCGCCGGTGGTGTAGCAGCAGCACGCTCCGAATACCATCGGGGAGGCGGCGGTGCGAGTCCGACCCCGGCGCTCCATGCTATCGAGGTCACTGCCATCTCACACCGTGTCGCCAAGACCTTGCTGAAACGAGAGCACTACCTGCACAGCCTACCCGGAGGGACGATGCTGTCCTTCGGCGTCTTCCTCGATCGCAGAATGCTCGGCGCTCTCACTATAGGCGTCGGACCAAAGAATGTGTATCAACTTGTCAGAGGGATCCAGGCTAGGGAGGCTGCGACACTCACTCGTCTTTGGTTGTCTGACGACTTACCGTCCAACTCCGAGAGCAGAGTTATAGGCGTTGTCCTTCGCGCACTCCGCAAGCACACCTCCTTGAAGTTCCTCGTCGCCTACGCCGATCCCGTCCAGGGCCATGTCGGCACGGTCTACCAGGCGACCGGTTGGATATACACCGGCGAGAGCCAGCCGACACCTTTGGTTGATATCGGCGACGGTGTTCTTCGGCACAGCCGAAGTCTTGCTTACTCATTTGGGACGCACTCCATCGAGTACCTGCGGAGCAAAGGAGTCTCGGCGAAGCTCGTAGCACAGACCGGAAAGCACCGCTACGTCTATCTGCTCGACCCTTCGTTGATCGATCGTTTGACCGTGCCGGTAATGCAATACCCGAAGAGAGGAGACACAAGTGAAAGTATCTGAATTGCCCATCACCCAACTGCACGAAGCTCCCTGGAACGCCAACGTTATGGATGACGATATGCGAGATCGACTGCGGGAGAGTATTTTCCGCTTCGGCCTGGTCGAGGTACTGGTGGTCCGACCGATAGACGACGGGTACGAGGTACTTGGCGGCAACCAGCGGCTCCAGGTGCTGCGCGAGAACGGAGTTGCCGACGTGCCCTGCACGGTAGTCGTCGTGGACGATGCGGATGCTCGGTTACTTGCTCAGGCCCTGAACCGCATTGAAGGTGTAGACGACATCGGGATCAAGGCCCAACTCATCCGCGACGTTCTCGAATCCCTACCCGAAGCCGAGGTATTGAAACTTCTTCCGGAGTCCGCCGAGAGTCTGGCTTCGCTGGTCGAGCTACGCCAGACGGACATAGCCGAGCAATTGCAGGCATGGGAGCACGCCCAATCGGCCCGCCTGAAACACTTCACGTTCCAACTGGTCCCATCTCAGGTCCAGGTGGTTGAGGCGGCAATGGAAAAGGTGCTCGCCGACCCGACTTACGAGCAAGAAATCAGTCCCAGTCGCAGTGGTAACGCCCTTTTTACTCTCTGTCAGCTGTATCTCGAAACGCAAGGAGGCTCCTCATGAAATCAGTAGGTTGTCCAGTGTGTGCGGCCCCGCTCAGGTTCTCCCCCGCCCAGAGCAGGAAGGCGAAAAAGCCGAAGCTGTTCTTGATGCTGGCCTGTCCGACCGACGGACGGCATTTCCGCGGCTTCATCAACGACATGACCTTCGTCGAGCAGTTCATTAGCGCATCGAGACTGTCGGCCTCAAATGGCGCTGCAGGCTCAACGGGTACGGGTACGGGTACGAGTAGGTGACCCAGGTCATGCAGGTTAATAAACAACAAACAACAACAACAAGAGGGCAGGGCGGGTCCGGACCGTCTTTCGATACTTCCATTGCGATGGAGCGGAGCGAACCCATCCTTCGGTCCTTGTCAGGACTGAGCGGGAGAATGATGGTAGCGAGAACGGCACTGCTCATGTCCCTCGAAGGTACTCAGCGAGCAAAAGCAACCCAGTTGGCCGAGCGGATCGAAGCCGATCATGGCGTCTCCATCACCCCATCTCGAGTCGGCATCATGATGTCGGGGTTCAAGGTTAGGTCGGTCACGAGTTCAGGGCGAAGTCGACTGGTCCTTGAGCCCGAACAACTACGAGACGTTTTCCAGCGGCTAGAACTGGAAGCCGATGCGATTGGTCCAGAAGTGGAAGAGGCTGTCAAGCGGTTCGGAGACATCGTCAACGTAGTCGAGTCGTTAGACGTGCGACTTGGCCAGGTCCGGTATCTAGCACAGCGACACACGGAGATGCAGGGACACCTCGATAAAAACCGCATGGCCATCAATGGTCTCTATCAGCTTGAACGGCAATACGAGCAGGCGAAGAAGCAGGTGCAGCGGGCCACTCAACTGCAGCAGGCAATCGAGTCTCTCGATGAGAGGGTGAAGGGACTGCCGGCCATCGAGGCCAGATGGAAGGCCCTTGAACGATCCATCGCCGACCATACTGCCAGGGTGAAAGACCTCCGCCAGCGGGAAGAGGGGTTGGCTGCTCGGCAGCGTCAGCTTGAATCTCGCACTCAAGAACTGGGTGGTCGGGAGCGGCGGCAGGCCCAGGAGAACGCGGCTGTCGATCTGGTGGAGCTCGAAGCTACCATCGCTGGTAAGCAGAAAGAACTCGACGAAGAGGTCAAGACCCGCGAACGAGAAATAAGAGATCTCGATAAGCAGATCAACTCGAAGCGCTCCTTGCTCAATCGGGTTCTTGGGAGGGATGGTGAGAGCCCATGACCCGCGTCGCCCTGTATGCAAGAGTCTCCACAGTCGACAAAGACCAGAACCCGGAGACGCAGCTTATCTACCTTCGAGAGTTCGTCGAGTCACAAGGCTGGGACACTCACCGCGAGTATGTCGATTACGCCTCGGCGGTTGATATGAACCGGCGGACAGCATGGAAGGACTTGCTGGACGACGCGAGCAAGCGGCGCTTCGACCTGCTGATCGTCTGGCGTATGGACCGGGCCTTCCGGTCGGTGCTGGATGCCGCGACGACGCTGGAACGCCTTCGGGCATGGCGTGTCGGTCTCCGATCCTACTCCGAACCATGGCTCGATACGACGTCACCCTTCGGCGAGGCACTGTATTACATCACCGTCGCATACGCCCAACTCGAGCGAGGGATCATGAGCGAGCGGATCCGGGCAGGGATGGAGCGTGCCCGTCGTCAGGGAAAGAGGATAGGTCGTCCAAGGGTGATTGACAGACGCGGCTTCAAAACCCGCTGTATGGCTGTCGTGGGGCGGGTCGAGGCTGGTGAACTCTCGAAGCGCAAGGCTGCCAAGGAGCTTGGAATTGGCTTTGCAACATTGAAACGGATTATGGACGGGCAGGTGCAATGACCGAGCGGGCTAACAGAAGCGACGGAAAGGTCGAGGGCAACGACCTCAACGGGTTGACAGTATACCCGTCGCCTATACAATGTGCCGCCACACGAATCGACCAGGAAGGCGTTCACAATGATGCGGACAGCATTATCATCGATAACTTCAACCGCGCCCTCGCGGAGATCGCAGTCAACGTCGCCCAACGACGGCAGATCGGGAAATCGGAAGACCATTTTGAAGACTGAAGGCAAACGGGCAGTACTCTATTCGCGGGTGTCGTCGGTCTCGCAGATTGATGGATACTCCCTCGATGCTCAGGAGCGACTCTTTCGCGAACTATGCAAGAACCGCGGCTGGACGGTAGTGAATATCTACCGCGAGGAAGGTAAGTCCGCCCACACCGACTCGATCAGAAAACGTCCGGTCTTCAAGCGGCTTCTCGACGATTCTTCGAATGATCTGTTCGACGTGGTGGTTGTCCACACGATGGACCGCTGGGCAAGGAACCTACGGGTGCAACTCGAAGCCATGAAGGTACTAGCGGACAACAGTGTCGCCTTCGTCTCCATATCCGAGGCCATCGACTACTCGACCCCTCACGGGAAGCTTCAGATGTCGATGCTCGGATCATTCTCCGAATACTCGTCCGACGCCCTGTCGGCCCACACGAAGAAAGGTGTCGGTCAGAGGGCGATGCAAGGGAAGCATTTGGGCCCACTTCCCTTCGGCTACGATTCATGCTGGAAAGAAGAGCATGGTGAGAAGAAGCGAATATGCGAACCTGAGCACCCTGGTTCCGTCCATCTGGTCAAAAGCGAGGCTAATGCCGTTCAAGAAATGTTCAAGCGCTACGCATCGGGAACGACGAGCCTTGCAGAGTTGGCGGGATGGTTGAACGACTCGGGCTTTCGCACAAGGAATACAAAGAAGCTGCCGGACGGCAACGGTAATCTTGTCGCCGGGCCGCGATTGTTCACGACGGCTTCGGTCAGAAACATCCTGCACAATGCCTTCTACACTGGCCTCGTGAAGCACAAGGACGAAACCTACCCGGGTCTTCACGAAGCTCTCGTCTCGACCGAGGTGTTCGAGATGGTCGAAGGGACCTTGAAGAAGAATTCTGGCAGGTCGTCCACGATGCAAAAGAACCCGGAGCGCGAGTACCTTTTGAAGGGGATTGTCCGATGCGCCCACTGCCTCATGCCGATGTGGGCGCAAACCTACAAGTCAGGACAGCCCTACTACCGTGAGCATCGTGAGTCTCGGAGTCTTGCTCAATGCCCATCGGCTGGCGGTTCGATCACCTGTGACACGGTGGACGAACAGATGACGGCCATTGTCGAGGCCATCGAACTGGGGCCGAGGTGGGTCGAGGAAGTATTGACCATCATATCCGTCACGGACGATGTCGCGGTAGTCAAAGAGAAGCGCAAGAAAGTTCAACAGCGGCTCCAACGGCTGGGCAAGACCTACGTTGATGGCCTGCTCGACGACGACGCATACCGGAATCAGAAGCGGCAGTCTGAGTTGGAGTTGGAGTCGCTGGTTGTACCACATGCCGAGGAAGCCGAGGACGCCGGACGGCTAATAGAGCAGTTACCAGAGCTCTGGGCTGGTTCAACGATGGGAGAGCGGCGGAGGTTGCTCACTCTGATGATGGACGCGGTCTTTGTAGATGCGAAGGGTGAGAAGAGGATCGTTGCTATCAAGCCGAAGGCCCCGTTCAGGCCGATCTTCCAGGTTGCAACCATGCGAGAGGGGTCGGGAATCAGCCTCGTGATCGACAAAAGAGAGATAACACCGGCCTCTTTGGAGGCCATGAAGAATGACCGACCTCCGCATGATACAGGGGCGGAGGCCGGTCAGCCGTGTTCTTGGTGGAGACGGGGGAGGGTCGAACTCCCCGTCCAGAAGACCCCCTGATCGAAACACCTACAGGCTTAGCCGGTATTTAGTATCTCGCCTCCGACC
>Ga0114996_10005673_pt1 | contig 14593 bp, 8 predicted proteins | sample ArcticOcean_MG_C_4_FD_87039 | JGI IMG/M metagenome (GOLD analysis project Ga0114996, IMG submission 87039) | Marine microbial communities from western Arctic Ocean - ArcticOcean_MG_CB4_134 | ecosystem: Environmental > Aquatic > Marine > Oceanic | place: Arctic Ocean: Canada Basin | collected...
AACAGATGGAACCGAAGTTACTGTAAAAGATAGACAATATCACCGGGAGGATGGTGAAGACTGGGGAAATACTGATGCCAATGATACTGATGCCAATGATACTAACGATACGAATGATACTAACGATACGAATGATACTGATGACTCAACAGATGCTGAGTCTCCCTCGCCAGTTGTCCCAGCCCAAATAGAAGGGCATGAGATGATCGATGACTCAGTCAGAATGTACTTGAGGGAAATTGGGCGAGTACATTTATTAACTGCTAAAGATGAACGTACTTTGGCCAGACAAATGGAAGCAGGACACCATGTAGAAAATATGCGAACATGGGAAACTGGTGAAGATGAGAAAGAACCAAAAGCTTCTGATTTGGTTTTTTCTATGTTAAACCGTCTCTGCGCAAGTACCTCTATAATAGATGCACTCAAACGATACAAAGGAATTGATGGTGAATTAACTTTATCTCAACTAAAAAAGGATGCTGCACTTAGAGGAATACTAGATGGAGAAGTAGCGAATGAGGAGATGGTTAATTATCTCTCTGATGTTTTGGATTTACCGCCAGAAGAAATTATAAAATCCCTCCTGATAATCTCAAGAGATAGTCGTCTAATGCCAGATGTTGTTTTTGATATATTGAGCAACAATATTAGTGTTAAGGATATAACTAACCAACTCAATGAATCTAATTATGAAGACAAGGTAAACCCATTTGAGCTCTTATTTAAGAAGCAATTTGACAAACAAGTAACTGAAGGCAGAGATGCTCAAATACATCTTGCAGAGGCAAATTTAAGATTAGTAGTCAGTGTCGCTAAAAAATACATCGGGAGAGGCATGTCCCTACTAGATCTTATACAAGAAGGTAATATAGGGTTAATTAGAGCAGTCGAAAAATTTGATTACCGGAAGGGTTATAAGTTTAGTACCTATGCAACTTGGTGGATTCGCCAAGCCATAACCAGAGCAATCGCTGACCAAGCGCGTACCATCAGAATACCTGTTCATATGGTAGAAACTATTAATAAACTCCTACGAGTTAGCCGCAGATTAGTCCAGGAATATGGACGAGAACCATCTAGTGAAGAGATAAGCTCTGGCATGGAAGTTACTCCTGAGAAGGTCAGAGAGGTGTTGAAAATTTCTCAAGAGCCTGTTTCTCTCGAAACTCCAATAGGAGAAGAAGAAGATAGCCATTTGGGTGATTTCATCGAGGATATTCGCGCTGCTGCTCCACCAGATGCAGCATCATACCAACTATTGAAAGAGCAAGTCGAAGATGTACTTGATACGTTAAACGGTAGAGAGAAAAGGGTACTACAACTAAGATTTGGTCTGGAAGATGGTCGTAGTCGCACTTTAGAAGAAGTAGGGCAAGAATTTGGTGTCACTAGAGAACGAATACGCCAGATTGAAGCAAAGGCACTTAGAAAACTTCGGCATCCAAGCCGGTCCAAAAAATTAAGGGACTTCTTAGAATAATACATAGGCAGCTATATATTAAAGCCAAGTACAAGTGCAAAATATATTAATTTAATTAAACCTATTTCCTTAGGCAATTTTTGAGTTATATATGTTAAATCGCAGAGAATTAAACCAACTTAGACTGAAATATGAACATAGTATTTATACGTGTAGTATTTGTGGGTCTAAAGGGATAATAGGGGAAGATTTAAAACTAATTGACGTACTAAATAACAAATCACAGAAAGATAATTTTGACCTTGTCGCTAGATGTTTTAACAGAAAATATTGCCTCGAAAAATCTAAACGCATCTAGTTTATTTATTTCAGTCCGACTAGTTGCTTTTTCTCAATGAGCATAAGCCATACTGATTAATTAATCACTCAGACCATACACGATATTTTGAGGAAATATCTGCAGAACATCTCAACGAATCATATTACTAAGTCCTCTTATACCTTTCTTTCCTGAAGCTAACTTTTTCATCATTTTACGCATATATTTAAACTGGTTTAATATTTGATTTATATCTTGGATAGTACACCCACTCCCAAAAGCAATCCGTTTTCGCCTACTCCCATTAATAATTTCTGGACGATATCTTTCTTCCAAGGTCATCGAATTTATAATGGCTTCCACTTTATTTAACTGATTAGCTTGCACATCTTCTACTGACATTTTCGTTTTAATAGAAGCAAACCCAGGTATCATATCAAGAATCTGTGAAAATGAACCTATTTTTTTCATTTGTTGAATCTGATTAAGAAAATCTTCCAGATTAAAATTAGCTTTTTTAATTTTTTGTTCAAACTTGCTTATCTCTTCCTTACCAATTGCGCTTTGAGCTTTTTCTATAAGTGACAGAACATCTCCCATCCCCAAGATCCGAGAAGCCATTCTATCTGGATAGAATGGCTCCAATGCATCGGCCTTTTCACCTACTCCAATAAATTTTATAGGCACCCCGGTAACAGAAGTTATTGAAAGAGCTGCTCCGCCCCTAGCATCTCCATCAAGTTTCGTCATAATAAGTCCGGTAAGCCCAATTTTCTTATCAAATTCTTTGGCAGCTTCTACAGCTATTTGCCCAGTCATAGCATCTACTACCAATAATGTCTCAGATGAGTTAGAGATTGATTTAAGTTCTGATAATTCTCCCATAAGTTCTTGATCTAAATGAATACGGCCACCAGTATCCAAAATGACCCAATCAACTCCAAGTTCTCTACCTCTATTAATACCATTTATCACCACTTTATTGACATTATTTGACTCATTTTCATAAAAAACTGGTACATCTATCTGATTTCCTAATGCAATAAGTTGCTCTACCGCACCTAACCTACGCAAATCAGCTGCTATTAACAAGAGTTTGTTTCCAGATTCTCTCATGTAAGCTGCTAACTTAGCCGCTGTAGTTGTTTTCCCAGATCCCTGTAACCCAACTAGCATCAAAACGTTAGGTATTTGAGAGTTCCCTGTAATACTACTTGTAATACCGAGTATTTTTGTCAATTCTTCATGAACTATCTTAACTACTTGTTGTCCAGGGTTGAGACTATGGAGAATTTCAGTATTTAAGGCTCGTTCTTTAATAATTGAGACAAAATCTTTTACGACACGAAAATTAACATCTGCTTCCAATAAAGCTAATCGTACATTTCGCAAAGTATCTTCAATATTCTTTTCCGTTAGATGCCCTTTATTAGTGAGCCGTGCAAGAGCACTATTTAATTTTTCACTTAAAATTTCAAACAAAGCAGATCTCCTATACTGATTTTAAGTACCTTTATAAGTGAGGTCAAGGATTAATAAACAGCTTGATTCATTTCCTGCAATCAGTGTAGGATGAGCTTGTACTTTCTATTAGAATACCAAGTAGAATTACTTAAAATATTAGGATACATCTTCAATAAATATTCACTTATACGCTTTTAATTATTTACATAAAAATACTTTTAAGAATTTCAAGATTCATTCTGGAAAATTTAATATAAGGTTGAAGCAATAATGATACCCTTGCGATTATCGATGACAAATTTCTTGTGCTACAGCCAAAACTTGCCAACTTTAGAATTGGAAGGGATCCAATTAGCCTGCATAAGTGGAGATAACGGCCACGGTAAGACTGCTCTTTTAGATGCTATAACTTGGGCTCTCTGGGGTGAAGCAAGAGCAAGGACACAGGAAGAACTCATACATCAAGGACAACTCGAAATGGTCGTCGAATTAGAATTTATGGCTCGTAATATACGACACAAGGTTATCCGAAGACATTCCAAATCAGCTCGTAGTAAACAAGGTAGTACAATTTTAGAGTTATATCTACTATCGAATAATACATTTCAACCAATAACTGGTAATACGATAAGGGAAACTGACAATTACATCAGAAATCTTCTCCAAATGGATTATGGAACATTCACCAGTAGTGCATTCCTCATGCAAGGACAGGCGGATAAATTTACCTCTGCAACACCATCTGAAAGAAAACGGATTTTAGGTGAAATTCTTGATTTGGGTTTTTACGATTCACTAGAATCTAAAGCTAAGGAACATAGCCGAATTCAATTTCAAGAAATCCAAAAGCTAGAAATTAATCTCCAAACCATGTCCGAACAATTAGGGCGACAGGAACGGTATGAAACAGAACTAAAAGAATTTACGACCATAATTGATATATTAACCCCCCAAATCAGCGATATACAGATACAAATTGAAAAGCTACAAGACAATATCAGGTCTCTCAATAATAAAATTGGAGAAGTAAAAACACTTGAACGCCAAATTACACTCCACAAACAGGAAATAAACCATTTCGAGCGTCAAATTAGAGATTCTGCAAAAGCTATTGATCAATATAAATATATTTTACAGAAAAGTGAAGAAGGAGCGATTTCAAAGGCTGAGCAGGATCTTAAAGAAATAGAAGATTTCTGGAATAATCTTAAAGAGCCATACAAAGTCATCCATCAAATAGAATCAAATATAAATGAAAAAAAGGCTGAGAACAATAAATTAAAATTTGACGGAAAAGACATTAGAACCAAACTAAATCTCTTGGCTAGTGAAGAAGCCCTGTGCCCTGTTTGTAATAAACCTTTAGGATCTGATGGGATAATTCATCTGAAAAGCGAACTTGAAACCACTATCCAAAAACACAAGTTAATTTATGAAGAAAATGAGATAAACATACAACAATTAACAACCAAAAAGGATCAACTATTGTACAAAGTTACCAAAGAAGAGAAAGAGTTACTCCAAAAGAGACAGGAAACCAATCTTAAATTGGCAACGTTAAAACGAGATATTCAACATGCTAACGATAGTTTTAAAGTAGAATCCTCTAGATTAAATCAAACACAAGCTATATTAGATGGTCGTAAAACAGAATTAATACAGAATATAGATCTTTTAAATACCTTAACAAAGGACCTCACTGATCACCCTAATAGGGAACAAGAATTAAAAAACATGCAATCAAAATTGCACCAATTATCACAGCAACAATTACAAAGCATGACCAATCAAGGGATATTAGAACAGAAAATTAAAGATTGTAAAGAATTAGCAGTAACAGCCAATGAAAAAACCTCCTCAATCATTGCATTACAAAAAGAGAAAAGTATTTACGATGAATTAATAGTAGCATTTGGAAAATCTGGTGTGCAAGCCTTGATAATAGAAAGTGCTATACCAAACTTACAGGATGATGCAAATGAACTACTCGCAAAATTAACGGCAAACCAAATGAGTCTGACTCTAGAAACACAACGAGAACGCAAAACAAAACAAGGAGAAGCTATAGAGACATTAGAAATCAAAATAGGTGACGACCTAGGTACACGAAGCTATGATACTTTTAGTGGTGGCGAAACTTTCAGAGTAAATTTTGCTTTACGTATCGCTCTATCTAAATTGTTAGCTCGTAGAGCTGGTGCTCCGTTGCCAATTCTGTTTATCGATGAAGGCTTTGGAACCCAAGATGCAACGGGTAGAGAACGTCTTCTCCAAGCTATTAAATCAATTGAGTCGAAATTTGAAAAAATATTTGTTATTACTCATATAGATGATTTGAAAGAAGCATTCCCTGTACGTATAGAGGTAACAAAAAGTGAGTATGGTTCTAGCTATATCGTAGTGTAAAAACCATTTCAACTAATTTCTGCTACGTTTTCTATAGCATATCTTTCCATCTCATGAGCTAAAATCCGATGTTCCTTACTTTCCAATCTGGAATCGGAATCAAGTATTAATATCGCTTCTCTACGAGCAATCTTTAGTATATCTTGATCAGTTAATTTAGCCATTTTTAAATTCGCTATACCACTTTGTCTTTTTCCCAAATAATCCCCAGGACCACGGAAATTAAGATCTTCTTCAGCCACAATAAAGCCATCATTTGTCCGCTCTAATATCCTCAATCTTTCTCTAGTGTCTGAAGATGCTGTTTCTGCTAAAAGCAAGCAATAACTTTGGTGAATTCCTCGCCCAACTCTACCTCGAAATTGGTGTAGTTGGGCTAAGCCAAACCGATTTGCCCCTTCAATTAACATTACGGTAGCATTTGGAACATCTATACCAACTTCAATAACTGGAGTAGATACTAAAATATCTAATTCTCTAGACTGGAATGTTTCCATAACACGTTGCTTTTCGCTTAAAGGCATACGCCCATGTAATAACCCTAAACGTAAATCAGGATATACATGTTCAGAAAGATATTTGTGTTCAGCTATTGCAGCCTTTGCTTGAATTGTCTGAGATTCATTAATTAACGGACATATAACAAAAGCTTGTCGTTTAGCTTCAACTTCTTTTCTCAAAAATTGATATGCTTGATCTCTTTGTTCAGGTTGAATCCACCTAGTCCTAATTTTTCCCCTCCCAAGAGGAAGTTTATCTATAGTCGATATATCTAAATCACCATATAAAGTAAGTGATAAAGATCTTGGTATAGGGGTCGCTGACATCGCTAGCATATGTGGGCGTTTACCTTTCTCACGTAAAGCTGCTCTTTGCTCCACTCCAAAACGATGCTGTTCATCAATCACTATGAGTGCAAGCCATGGGATTTGGATATCCTTTTGGATCAAAGCATGAGTTCCAATAACAATGTCGATTTTACCTTCTGAAAGTTTTTCCCGTATATCTTCTTTCACAGATTTGGTCTGACTACCTGTAAGTAAAGCGATGTAAAATTTCCTGGGAATACCTTGGAATTTTATACAAAGTACATTATCTTGCTGTTCTAATTTACCAGTACTCTTAATTAACTTAAAAATACTAAGGAAATGTTGCTCTGCAAGGATTTCAGTAGGCACCATCAAGGCTCCCTGATAACCATTTACAGCAGCTATTAATAATGCAGCGATAGCAATTACAGTTTTGCCACTACCAACATCACCTTGTAGAAGACGACTCATCGGTGAATCTGATTCCATATCATCTAATATTTCGATGAGGACCCTTTCTTGAGCTTTGGTTAAATCAAAGGGTAAAGAATCAGTAAACATATCAATAAGCGCCTTATCAGGATTTAATGGTATTGCCTCACCATTTTGTTGCCACATTCGTTTATAAGTTAAAACAGAAAGTTGTATTAAAAACAGTTCGTCGAATGCTAATCGACGTCTGGCTATTAATTTAGCTTCAATATTGTCTGGATAATGAGCTTGCTGAATAGCATTTTGAAGTTTAATCAGATTATTTCTATGAAGAATATCTCTTGGGATGAAATCTTGAATCTCAGTAACAGAAATTTTTAATGCTTCATTAACAGCTCTTCTAAGAGTACGTTGTGAGAGACCATCTACCGCATGATAAACTGGTACTAAACGACCAGTATGAATTAATTCCTCATCTCCTCTTAATAATTCATATTCTGGGGATTCAAAAACCTTCCTGCCTTTGAAAATACCTACCTTACCACTAATAACTATGGTGTCTCCTGTTTTAAATGTTTTTGCTAAATAAGGCTGATTAAACCAAGTAACCCGGATATTTCCAGTTTCATCACTAATAACAGCCTGAGTACTCCGTAGTCTCAAGCCTATTTTTTTTTCTGAAGCTTCCCATAATACACCTATAATTGTTTGTTCCTGTCCTGGTATTAATTCAGATATATTACATTTGTTTGCAAAATCATTATGCCGTCTAGGAAACATATATGCTAAATCAATTATGTTTTCTATACCTAGTTGTCTAAATTTTGATACATTTCTTTTGTTAATAGATCTTAATTTCAAAATATCATCTTTACCAGTTAAAGCAAGATTAGAATCTTTTTTGAGACCCTTATCCACAATAACTATTCCTAAATTACCTCCAAGAGAATCCATAATCTTTTCAGCCCATTGTTTACGTTGGGATAAAGACATATCTTTGTATAATGAATCTAGGGTTATTTTTCCGGCTAACTCTACTGACCATCTTTGTAAGAACAAATCCATACCACCGACAACTGTATTATCAGAAAATTGTCCGGATTGTTCCATCCGCAGAATTTTAATAAGGGATTGCATTTTAGTATTTGTATCAGATTTACTTGATCGCATTTCCACCAGAATACTTTAAGAAATAGCCCTGAACAAGTGTAAAAATAGCATAAACGCTGAATTATTCTATAGATATCAGATAATAATAGCGTGGCTGACCACCAGCAATTAACTCAACTTGTATATCTGGATCCATTTCATTAATTGACTTTTTAAGTTCATTATTTTTTTCATCATCTGATTCTTGACCTAAAATTATCGTTATTAACTCAGCTTCAGATAAATCACACATTCTTAGAAGCTCTAACAATACTTTATCAGGATCATCTCCTACAGCAAGTAATTTCTTTTCTAATAACCCAATTATCTGACCAGCCTGAATCGATATTTTCCCCATTTTAGCGGAGCGAGAAGCCCTAGTAATTTGTCCACTCCAAATGGAATTACAGGCATTTCGCATTTGAGCTAAATTTTTGGTTAGATTATCTTCAATATTAAATGCTAAGGTTGCTGCTAATCCTTGAGGAATATTATTAGTATCTACAATTCGAACTAACTTATCTGATAATTCAGATGCCTGTTTAACAGCAAGTACAATATTTGTATTATTTGGTAAAACGATAATATTATTAGAATGTATTTCATCAATGGCTAACAATATTTCTTTTGTGCTGGGATTCATTAAATCCCCACTTAACAAAAACTTAGAAGCACCACTTCCTAGAAATAATTCTTTAATGCCATCTCCTACCCCGATTGCCAAAACAGCAATTGGAAGTTCATCAACCACAGTATTGCTTTGAGATTGTAAATAAACTTGGTGCTGCTCATCCATATTATCAATCTTGATTTGGCTAATTGTTCCTAAAGATATTCCAAATGTAAGAAGTGCACCTGGATCCTCATTATGTGCATGTACCTTAACCATTGATTGATCTCCAATAACAACAACAGAATCAGCCATGTTAATTAAACATGCCTTTATAGTATCTGCATTAAGAGTCTCTCCCGAAATAGCAAAGTTAATGCAGTAACCATATATATCATCCTCTGTCGCAACAAGGAATTCGTCATTTACTATACCAACATTGGATTGAGCACTGATCATGGCCTTTTCAGGTTTTGTTGCTTTCAAATCTACACTCATATCATTGAGAAATGCTAGGAATCCATCTAATATAAAACAAAGCCCTTGCCCACCAGCATCTACTACACCTGCCTGACTCAATACAGGGAGTAAAGTTGGTGTTTTAGAAAGAGTTAATTTGGAAGCATCTCTGGCAAACTCACAAACTTTATTTAGTTTATAACCAGATTCACTAGCTTTAATGGCAGCAATGGATGCTTCTCGAATTACGGTAAGTATTGTACCTTCTACAGGTTTGCCAACAGCTTTATAAGCCCATGTACTTGCATTTGAAAGCGCTTTAGCAAAATCAGCACCATTGAATGTATGATTTCCTTTTAAGCCTTCCGCAAATCCTTTGAAAAATTGAGACAGTATTACTCCACTGTTTCCTCTGGCTCCAAAAAGGGTAGATTTTGCTATAGATTCAGCCATTACATCTGCCCTTGTAGTAAGTATAAGCGCAGATTTTTCAATAGTCGTTTTCATAGTTAGCAGCATATTTGTGCCTGTATCTCCATCTGGTACAGGAAAAACATTAAGCGCATTAACAAGTTCACAATTTAATTCAAGAGCATGGGTAGCCATTATGATCATACTTCTAAGATCATGGCCATCACAATTTTCTTTAACTACATTGTCAATTTTCATTATACCAATTAAGGTTGCTGTATCGGCCTAGTCATGATATCGTAGTAATCGGTTACGCACATTTACAAAGTATATATATTTGATCAGTCAATTCTATCATAGCAGTCTGTCAGTCAAAAGGGGAAATATGGCTAAGTGTGAACTTTGTGGGAAAGGGAAAACATTCGGGAATAATGTAAGTCATTCCCATAAGAAAACTAGAAGAACTTGGTCTCCGAACATCCAGAAAGCAAAAATTCTTGTCAATTCTGAATTTAAGAGCTTGAAGGTTTGTACGAGATGTTTAAGAAGCCAGTATAGATCAACTGTAGTTGCATAGTTCAACCATTGCTATTTGGAATAATAGTAAAGGGCTCCTCTAAACTCAGGAGCCCTTTACTATTATTCCAAATAGACAGTTCTTAAATGTTAACCATTCTTTAACCAATGAACAATAAACTACAGATATGAATAATCTTAATATGCTACGTAGTTAATTTACCTTGAGTCTTAAAATACTCAACATTCAAAAAATAGACTTGAACTAACCTAAATAATGCAAATGAGAAAACCACCTATTAAGCAACTTAAACTTTGGTCGTGGGTTGTATATGATATAGCTGACACACTGTTTTTCACTGGTATAGTAGGTCTTTTGTTCCCTCTATGGTTAACTAACGAATTAGGTCACTCCGAAGCTATTTTCGGTTATACATTATCAATATCTATGGCTTTAGTCGCTATTATTTCTCCTTTAGCTGGATCATTATCTGATAGTTTAGGGAAACGTAAGCCCCTTTTAGCCATATCGGTATTAATGGCAGCTACTCCCATTATTTTACTGAACAATTGGAACATTTTTGTGATTCTTGGAATGTTTATTATTGGATTTGTAGGAATAAGTATTGGAACTATCTTTTATAATGCCTTACTTATTGAAGTCAGTACCGAAGATAATCGAGGACAGATAAGTGGACTAGGAATAGGAATAGGATATATTGGCGCTATAATTGCAGTAGCTGTTGGAATAATTGTTGTAGAGGTAATGGGATATGGCTATATAGCGACATTTCGTATCATTGGGATTATTTTCGTTATATTTACTATTCCGATTTTTCTAGTGCTTAAAGAACAAACAAGCATTAAAGCGAAAAAAAATAGTCCCTCATTATATCTGGAAACGATTCTACAAATAACAACTACATTAAAAAGAATTCACCATTTTCCCGAATTATGTCTGTTTTTAATAGCCAGATTTTGGTATATGTTGGCTGCTTATACAGCAATGTTTTTTGCAGCCCTATATGCAACTGGAAGCGTTGGATTATCCACCTACCATACACAGTTGATTCTTCTTACAGGTATAATAGTTGCAATTCCAAGCGGAATAATATGGGGGAAAATTGTTGACCTTATTGGTCCAAGATTATCACTTCAAATCGTATTAATTGGATGGATATTAATATTACTAATAGGTGCATTAATTCCCTTGCTTGACCTCCCAAAAGAATTGTGGTGGGCATTTGGAATATTTGTAGGGCTTCTATGTGCAGGTCTCTGGGCAGCTGACAGACCATATATGATAATATTGACACCTCCAAACAGATTAGGTGAATTTTTCGGATTACACAGTATGCTTGGTAAACTATCTGCTATTGTGGGCCCATTTTCTTGGAGTTTCATAAGCGATACATTAGGATTTGGTCAACCAGTAGCAATTTTAAGTCTAATGGGGTGTATCTGTATAGCATATATTATAATCATTATTACTTATAATATACCCAGTCAAAAAAAGTAAAGTATTTTTAATAATCTTTTATTGCTAGTAAATGTAGAGGTATTCCTATCTAACTAACCAACCGTACCCATCTACCTAATAGATTTCATTATTTTACTCACATTCTCTGAAACAGAATTATGTTCGTTAAAGACGGAGCTGCCTGCCACCAAAATATTTGCACCTGCTTGTACAGCAAGAGGTGCAGTATCTATATTAATCCCTCCATCTACTTCTAAATCTCCATTAACTGCCTCACGTTTTTCCATTATCCCGAAAATTCGAGCGATTTTTTTCTCAATACCTGGTATAAATTGTTGGCCTGGAAGCCCAGGGTTAACAGTCATAACTAATACCTGATCAAGCCAATGTAGAACTCCTTCAATCTCTAACATAGATGTACCTGGATTAATGGCTACTCCAACTTTGGAACCAAACCTCTTAATCTCATCTATGATACGATGAAGATGAGTACATGCTTCAACATGTACAGTTATTATGTCTGCTCCTGCATCTAGAAATTCTTTGACATGCTTTTCAGGTTGCTCAATCATCAGATGAACATCTAATGGTAAAGTAGTCCAGGATTTTAAAGCAGCAACAGTCGCTGCACCCCATGTAATCATTGGGACAAAATGCCCATCCATAATATCAACATGAATCATATCAGCACCAGCTTCTGTAGCTTCAGCCACAGCCTCACCTAATTTCGCATGGTCCGAGGAAAGAATAGATGGAGCAAATTTAATAAGCCCTCGTGAATCAAGTCCCATTACCAACCTCCAGAATATTTTTAGCAACCTTTAATGCCTCTGAAACTCTAATAGGGGCTGTTCCTCCAGGCACATTCCTTGCAGCAACCGAAGATTGTACTGTGATCAGATAAACATCTTTATCAAATTTCACGGAGAATTTACGATACTCCTTTACTGTAAGTTCATCGAATGTTTTCCCCTCACTATAGGCATATTGAGAAAGTGCTCTTGAAATACCGTGGGCCTCTCTGAATGCTAAACCTTTGGAGACTAAATAGTCAGCTATATCAGTAGCTAGAAGGTAGCCTCCTTCAACAGTATATGCGCTCATCTGCTCATCGTTTACCATCATTCCAGATATCATTCCAGTAAATGCTTTTAAAGTTGATATTAAAGTATCGATAGTATCAAAAAAACCTTCTTTATCTTCCTGCATATCTCTATTATATGTCATTGGCAATCCTTTCATTAATGAAAGGATTGCTACAAGATTGCCATAGATACGTCCGGTTTTACCTCTGGCGAGCTCTGCGAAGTCAGGGTTACGCTTCTGAGGCATAATACTACTTCCAGTAGTGTATTCATTACTAAGTTTAATAAAATTAAACTCCTGAGTAGACCATAAAATAAGTTCCTCAGCTAAACGAGAGAGGTGCATCATACAAACAGCAGATGATGAAATAAAATCTACCAAATAATCTCGATCAGAGACTGCATCCATACTATTTCTGGATATCGTACTGAAACCTAACTCTTTTGCAACAAACCATCTATCAATTGGGTATGGTACGCCTCCTAAAGCCCCACTGCCTAATGGAAGTACATCTGTACGAATATATGCTTGCTTGAAACGTTCTTTATCACGTTCTAACATCTCAAAATAAGCCAGTAGATGATGTGCGAAAAGAACAGGTTGTGCCCTTTGAAGGTGAGTATAGCCTGGAAGTACTATTGATATATTGTTTTCTGCTTGTTCAAGAATGGCTATTTGCAAATTGCTTATACAATCCAAAGCATGTCCTATAACGTCTTTTGTATAAAGACGCATATCTGTTGCTATTTGGTCATTACGAGATCTAGCAGTATGAAGCTTACCGGCCACATCTCCAATTTTCTCATACAAACGAGCCTCAATGTTCATATGTATATCTTCTAAATCCACTTGCCATGAAAAAATATTCTGGTCAATTTCGAGTAATATATCCTCTAGCCCATTAATTATTAATTCTGATTCATTTTTAGTTATTATTTTCTGTTTTGCCAACATTTTAGCATGTGCCACTGACCCAGCCACATCATATTTGCAGAGGCGGAGTTCAAAATGTATTGAAGATGTATAAGGTGGTAATTTATTTGTCATTGATAAATCTTTAAGCAAATTTGCTTATATATTACTGCATTAAGGTACAATCTCATGAATAGGTTTGCAAGTAGGATTAATAGGTAAATTTACCACCTTTTCTGAAACCAATGTTACAATATGAGAAAATTTGACCAAACGAGTGTGATAAAATGACCAAATTTGGGATTATTACATGGGTTGACCCAGATGAACCAGTCCAAAATATAAAGGGTTTCGCTAGCGAAGTTGAGAACTTAGGATTCAATTCTCTTTGGATATGGGACACACCTCTATATACTAAAGATGCATATATCGCGTTAACATTAGCCGCATTAGGTACTAAACGAATATTAATAGGACCTGGGGTATCTAATCCAGTAAATAGAGATGTGCCAACAATTGTTAATACTATTTCCACCTTAGACGATCTGAGCGAAGGTAGAGCAATTTTAGGATTCGCCAATGGAGGTCACGGAGCAGTAAAGGCCTTAGGGCACACTCCACCATCTTTTGCACAATTTAAAGAAGCCTTAATCAGAATCCAAACCCTTTTACAAGGTCAAGAAATAATATTAGATGAAAATACCTCTTATGCCGTGAATTCCGTACGTAGACCAATCCCAATTTATACAGCCTCAGCAGGTCCTAAAATGCTCCAGCTAAGTGGTGGGATTGCCGATGGAATTCTATTGGCTGGATCTAACGATCTGAAAATAGTGTCCAATAACATGGAGTTATTTTTTAATGGCGCAACAACTATAGGTCGAAGTCCTGATAATCTGAAAGTTAATATACAAGTAACTGTCTCTTACAACGATAACCCTAAAGTGGCAATTAATGATCTAAAGAAACTTGTAACTTACCTAGTGCTAAGAAGAGCTTCTAATACTTTCCCAGAAGACTATGTGCCAGCTATACAAAAAATCCAGAAAGCATTTAATCATAGAACGTCTCCATCTGGGTTTAGTAACGAAGTTTTAAATTACGTTCCAGACTCCCT
>Ga0114996_10005681_pt1 | contig 14586 bp, 9 predicted proteins | sample ArcticOcean_MG_C_4_FD_87039 | JGI IMG/M metagenome (GOLD analysis project Ga0114996, IMG submission 87039) | Marine microbial communities from western Arctic Ocean - ArcticOcean_MG_CB4_134 | ecosystem: Environmental > Aquatic > Marine > Oceanic | place: Arctic Ocean: Canada Basin | collected...
CCGACCGCATCGCCGGAGTTTGCGGCGGCAACTCGGACAGCCACTTTCGCGAGCCGGAATCCCAGCGCCGAACCGAATTGCCGCGCACCGAGCTCCACGCGTAAAGCCGTTCGTCCAACTCCATCAGGTACACCCCGCAGTCCAAATCCGGGTGCGGTAGCTGCTTCAGCAAGTGCTTGTCTGTCCGGGCCGTCGGCCGCACAAAAAACTGCAGCGTACGTCGGCCCACACGAAAGCGCGTGTTGTAAACATCGGCAAACCCAGCACCGGCCACGAGCTTTCCATTAACATCGCGCGCCTCGAAAATCGAACCAAAGGACTGCCCAACATCCCGCCCAAAATCAACCGTCGTTTTAACGAAAAACCCAGACGCGCCCAGACAAAACGAAGCCGATGCCAGCAGGATAAAAAACCGGTGCATCCGGAGAGAATGCACGCGCAGCAGCAGGCAGCAACCCTAATTCAAATCATCAACCGCACCCGTCGCCAAGAGATCGGCGAGCCGATGTCCATTGTTCGTCAACACCCATTTTGCGCCCTTTTTGAAAACCAACTAGCGACATCGGTTCTTGCTGGCCACCACATCGTTGACGCCCACCAACTCAAACCGCGACTTGCCTCCCGGCCATTTGGTCAACGGCCGAATCCGCAACGGCGTGCCGTTCAGGCTGAGCGCCAACTCATGGCCGACCACTGGCAGCGTCTCGGCAGCAGTTGCACGAAGCACCAAACCCGGCAACCGCTCCGCCAAAGGCAGTTTCCCACCTCGAATCCGAATGCGCATCAACTCCGGCTGACTCGCAATGTGCTTAGCCAAGCTGAACTCATTGCCCAGCTTGCGCTGATTTAATAAGATCGGAACCGGATCCAGCCCCAGCAGGTTAAACCCATGCCAGTTGCCAAACTTGTTGAAATCAGGATCCTTGTAATGACGACGCATCCAAGTATCAAAATTTCGACTGCCCACAAACCCGATTTCAAAATGCAGGTGCGCCCGATTCTTCGGGATCTCGTGGTTTGCCGTTCGCCCCATGACGCCCAGCACGTGCCCCGCCTTGACCTCCAGTCCCGGTTGCACATCCGCCTCCACCTCCCCCAAGTGCGCGTAAAGAGTATAAAATGACAGCCCTTCCGTCTCATGCATCACCACCACATATTGGCCGTAGGAAGAAGCCCCCGGCTTGCGGTTGGCAAAGGCCACCCTTCCCCTTGCCACCGCGCTCACCTCGTCCCGCGGTTCACCCTTGTCGTCCCGTCGCAGGCAGCGAATATCCACCCCCTCGTGCATCCGGCCGCCACTGTTGCGCACACAACCATAAGCGCCGCTTGACCAAGGACGCTCCGGTCCCGTTGACATGTAAAATTTTCCCTCCGCATCTTTTTTAAACAGGAAGTGGTTTTCCGTCGGGGGCCACAGAGCCAAAGGCGGTTCCGGAGCTTTCCGGTCAATCTTCGGCTTCGCCTTAGAACGGTGAGCCGTTTGAGCGGAGTCGCAGGCAGCCAAAACCACCAAGCCAATCAGACAGGTAAATGCGCGGAACAAGAACATTTAACGCTGAATCTTCTTCGCCAGATTGTTAAACCCCTTCACCAGTTGTTTCGCCTCATCCTTCGTGGTGTCAGGCAGAAAAACAAACTGTCCCGAATTGTTCGGCTTTTCAATGTGACTCACCCCAATGCAACGCGGCTTCATTTCCTTGTCATCAGGATTCTGGCGATACCATGCCATCATGAAAAACCTCCGACCCACCTGAACCGTCGTCACATTGGTCAGCACCCGCTTGCCGCGCTGATTAAAAATCAGGCGAATGGCTGGAACCCCGTCCGCCGTCTGAACCAATTCTGCCCGTTCCATGTGATGCAAAGGCTGAAAAACCGGCTTGCTCTCAAGCCAAGCCGTGCGCGGGGCCGAGCGGAACCATTCAACCCGCCGCGCCAAATCAGGGTCTTCCGTCTTGGTCTCCACGAAGATGGCGAGCAATGCGTTGTCCTTGTTAATCATCGGTGCCGAGCACCCGCCTAAAACAACCACCATCGCCAGCACCAACCGAATTGATTTGCTCCTCCTACCCGTAAACTTCATACTCCGCCCAGCCAAACCAAAACCGGAAACCAAGTAAAGAAACACTTATGGGCAAACAATACAACAAGGCCGAAAAACGCAAGCGCCGCATGATCTACCGAAAGCGACGTAAGGCGGAGAAAAAGAAATCCTAGTATTAAATACTAATTATAAGATAACTGAACAGTAACCGGCGGAGCCATTGGTTCCCGCCGTTTTTTCTTCCCCGCCCGAACCCGGTTTCTGGCCCATTCAGCTCAGGGTTATTCACACGCCCCCTGAGCCTCCAGTATTTAATTGAGATTTAACTGGGAACAATCGCGTAAAAACCTAGAATTCCGGGAAATTTTTCCTGTTAAATATCGTCCATGACAAAACCTGTGGTCAATAAGCTGTGCATAAGAAAAGGTCGTCTTGGGGAAGTTTCATGGTAAATTGATCTCGTTCTTCGCAAGGAGAACGGGTTCTTTGAAAGAACAGAATCGGAAAGCCAGTTTCGGCTGGTTGGAAGATTCTTGGATAATCCTAGGTGACTGGGAAAAAAGGGCTGGCTAGGTTGATTGGCTGGCCCCCTCCAAGACAGTTTAGCAAACCGTGCCTTCGGGCAAGGGGAGATAGACTGGGAATTGGAGGCAGGATTCACCAAGGTCGCAGGGATGGATTTCCCGCTCGTTTCCGGTTTCGGCCGGAGACAAGGTGCAGGTCGGTATGCTTCGGTTTACTGACCAACACTTGGGGGAAGTTAATCTACAAAAAACTGTGGTCTTGGCCGCGAGGGGCGAACTAGGAGCCGCCCCGAGCCCAGTTGAAGCAACAACTGGATCATGTGAACCTTCGGGCCAACATGGTGGAGTTAGGATTCGAGCCTGCTCCGGGCGAGAATCCGATCATAGTTACCTAAAAGGTAAAGGTTGCCACTATGTCATCAGCACGGCATGAACCAAAAATTGGCCGGTAACGGCCAGCCGGACGAAATCCGCCGAAAGGAGGGACAAAGCCGGGGTTCAAGCCGGGATGGCCACGGGCTCAAGACAAGAGCCGTGAAAACCATCCGCCCCGGCGGCGATGCGACAAACCGCAGCGCTGCCAAGCAAGACGAGCGCAACCTGAGAGGTAAGAGGCGAGACCCGTTGCACGGGCCAACGCACCGCCAAAAGCGGTGGCCGACCTTGTGCTAGGGCGTGGAGAGGCAAATCACTTGCAGATGTCTCTTCGCCGGGTTCGGAAGCCCGGGGCTGCAACCCCGAGCCGAAGGGCAAATAAGCCTCACTCGAAAATTCAGGATCGCAAGACCCTGAACGGCCCCGTCATGAGGCCGACAACTCCGAGTGTCACGGAGAGTGGCGTCGGGGAGCCATCGACCTGCTATGCAGGTGCCCAACGATGGCACTTGGGAAAGAGAGCGTGGCGAACTCCCACCCCCCCTTTTGAGCCCCTGCTCGGCTTCGGCCAAGCAGGGGCTCTTTTGCTTTTTCAAATCCCCCCCCCGTACCCGCAAGCAGCCTCCCCCGTACCGCAGATTTCCAAATCTGCACTCAAGAAAATGCAGGCTGGGCAACCTGCGGTACGGGTGAGGTGTGGGGACGCAGGTGCCCTTCCTGTGCTTCAGTCCTCAGAACTGCCGTGGAGAGGGTTCTGCTAAATTTTAACGCGATACTCGTACTGATACCCATCGGGCTTCAGGGATGATGAATTTCTTTATCTCGACCATCACGGCCAGTGCTCCGAATTCGTTGCGTGTCAGTTCGGCAATCTCGACAGCCAGTGTCTCGATTAATTTCCACTCGCGACCTTCTCCAAGTTTCAGCAATCGTTGCGTCACTGCGAAGTAATCGATCGTCTGTGTTAGGTCATCTTTGGCTGCGGCTTTGGTGAAATCCGACTCAATCTCCAAGGTCAGGAGCAGCCGCTGTTGCTGGGCGCGTTCATCGTCAGGCACGCCCACGTGGTAAAACACCTCCAAATCTCGAATGCAAATCTGGTCATTCATTGATCACAGTCTCAAGAAGGATTCGTGTGGGCTGGTTTAAATCCATCGCCAGTGCCGCACCTGTCTCAACCCATTCAAAGGCCTGAGCCTCGTCATTGAGTTTCACCTCCGCGGGATTGGCGCAGCGGCAGGTGTAGTTGAGCAACAGGAAATGTTCTTCGCGATAAAATTCTTCCGACCCAATACAGTCCTGCACGAGTACAAACTTGATCTCGCCAATGTCCAAGCCTGTTTCCTCTTTCAACTCGCGCGCCAAGGCGGTCTCGGCCTTTTCACCTCGTTCAATTTTGCCTCCGGGGATTCCCCACTTGCCCGACCACTTGCGCGTGCGCACAAGCAAAACGCGACCAGCGTCGTTAAACATTAAAGCGCCCACCGTGGCAATGGGCCGGCGTGCACTCGGAGTGCCGTTGGGCAGGTTCATGGCGTTGGCCTCCAGCAGTTGGCGCAGTTCTCCGAGATGCTCCACCACCACGTCGGGCTCTCCCTCTCGCAACTGGTCCAATGTGTTGAAACCGGTCAGCACCGCGCAGGACTGGATCCCTCCGGCGCGCGCGGTGTCGATGTCATGCCGCATGTCGCCGATGAAAACGGTGTCTTCGGGCGCAAGTTCGTTCTCGGTCAATAGCTCGCGGATCTTTGTTCGCTTGTCCATCACCCGTACGTATTCGCGCTCGAAGGCAAACGGGATACGGGCGGACTGGGCGCGATAGTGATCGGGGTGGATGGTGCTTAAAAGAAAAGTCCGCAGTTTGCGCGTGGCGCAAAAATCAAAAAATTCACGGGCGTGAGGCAGCGGCTCGATCGATTCCTGCTCAACTACAAAACTCTCCTTGTACCATTCCTCAAGTTGGGCCAACGGCACTCCGGGTGTGATACGGCTGTAAAATTCATTAAACGGCAAACTGAACTCGGCGCGAAATTGGTCGAGGCTCATCTCCGATTTTCCGGCCTTTGTGAGGGTGAAATTTGTGGATCGCCAAACGGCGGCAAGGTCGTCAACCAATGTACCGGACCAGTCGAAGATCACATTGCGAATGGCTGCCATCTCACTTGGCTGGGTTGTCCTCGGTTGGCTGGGCAGGTTGCGTCAGCTTCATCCACGCAATGATCCCGGCGAACAATGCGATGCCCGCGCAAATGAGAAATGGCAGCGTGGGCTGAACGTCAAACAAACCCAGCGCAAGGACTGGCCCAATGATACGGGCGAGGCTGCCGACGCTTTGGGTGACGCCCATCACTTCGCCCTGCTCATCCTCGCTGGCGTTCAGTGAAATGAGCCCGAAAGTCGGCGCGCGATAAACGCCGGAGCTGACGGCAAACAGCGCCAGCCCGCCCATGAGCCAGACGATCCCACGCGAGGCATCGCAATATGGCAACAACGCCAAACTCACGCCGATAAGAATGAGACCGCCGTAGATCATTTTTTTCTCGCCAAAATGTTTCACTAGTCGGCCGATCATTCCGCCTTGGACAATGACGCCAATGAGGCCGCAATAGGCAAAAAGATAATAAGCGATGGTCTTGGTGTAATTGATCTGGCCGATGATTTCTCCAGTGCCGTCGCCGCGTGTCAGAAGACCAGATCGCGGCGCAAATATCTTGGTGTCCGCTCCGTCCTTTATTGCCTGCGCGATGAGCTGGCCTTCCTTCACCTCCACGCCATTATCCACCTCCCAATTCACCACCGAGACGCCCTGTGCTTTCACCGGCTCAACGTATTTTGAACGGAACATGCCCGGCTTGTCCTTGTCTCCAACGAAGAGGACAACAAAGGTCGATTCAAAGCACGTGAAACAAAATGTGGCCATGAAGAAGATGCCGACAAGCAATCCAAGCTGCGGTTTGCGTAACACTCGACTCCATTGCTCAAGACGCGGCACGGGCGGTGATGGCGCGGAATTGGGTTTCCGACTTTCGCCTAATACGAAGAATGCCAGTACGAAGTTGGCGGCGCAGATTGCCGAGGCTGTCCAGCCTGGCCCAGCCGCGCCCCACGCATCCGCGCTGACCGCGCCCAAAGCCGGGCCAATAATGAAGCCCAATCCGAAAGCCATCCCGATGAGTCCCATACGCTTGGAACGATCCTTTGGCAGCGAGACATCGGCGATGTACGCACTGGCCACTGAGAGATTTGCGCCGCAGATGCCAGCGAACAAGCGGGAGGCCACCAGCAACCACAGGTTCAAATCCACCGCCGCCAGTGCGAATAGCAGGTAGGAAATGGACGCGCCGGCCGTGCTGATGAGCAGTACCGGGCGCCGCCCAATGCGATCCGAAAGCCGCCCCCAAATTGGTGCAAAGATAAACTGCATCGCCGAGTAGGAGGCAACAATGAGACCAACCTGCCAATATTCTGCGCCAAATTCCTTGCCGTACAGCGGGAGCACCGGCAGCACGATGCCGAATCCTACTAGATCGATAAAGACAGTCAGGAAGATGACCAGTAGCGATGGTTTTCTCATGTGTGATCTGGACCCGACGGCCAAGTGGCATCGACGCAGCGCGGGACTTTAGCCCAAGAACGGACGTTCGGTCATGCTGAAAATTCAACGGCCCAGCGTAGCAAGAGAACCAGCGGGTGCGTCGGTGGATTCCCTATTGCCGTAGAGCCATTGCCAAGTTGACCTTAAATCCTCAAGAATCATGTAAAGTGCCGGCACCAGCACCAGTGTGACCAGAGTGGCGAACATCACTCCAAAACTCAGCGACACCGCCATGGGAATCAGGAACTGGGCCTGCACGCTTTCCTCAAAGAACACCAGCGGCGTCAGGCCCGCGAAGGTCGTAAGGCTGGTAAGCCAAATTGCACGGAAGCGCGCCACGCCACTCACTCGAACTGCGTCAATGAGGTTGGAGAATTTCGGCCGGTTGCGATTTACAAAGTCGACCATGACGAGGCTGTCATTCACCACCACGCCGGTGAGCGCCACCACGCCGAACATCGATAGAATAGTCAGTTCCATTCCCATTATGAAATGACCCAACACGGCGCCGATGAGCCCAAACGGAATCGCGCACATCACAATGAACGGCTGGACGTAGGATTTAAACGGGATCGCCAGCAGCGCGTAGATCATCACCAGCGCCACCATGTACGCGCGATAAAGACTGCCCAAGGTTTCCTCCTGCTCCTCACGCGCGCCTTGGAAACGAGCAAGCACCCCGGGGTGCGCGACAGCCAAGGCGGGGAGATCCTTCTCGCGCAAACTGGCGACGATCTTGTTGGGCTCGCCCTTGGTGCGGTCGACATCAGCGGTGACATTCACCGAGCGCCGTCCGTCCACGCGCCTTATGCTTGCGAAACCGCGGCCCATTTCCACAATAGCCACTTCGCGAAAGGGCACTTCTCGCCCGCCTTTTAACCGGATTCGCATGCGCTGTACATTCTCTGGCGAGCGCCGTTCATCAGCCGGGTACCGCACCATCACTTTCACGTCATCACGGTTGCGCTGAATCCGCTGGGCCTCCTCGCCATAAAAAGCCTGACGCACCTGCCGCGCCAACTCAGCCTGAGTAAGCCCCAACACCTCCGCGCCCGGCCGCAGGCGAAGCACCCACTCGCGCTTGCCCAGCCGAAAAGTGTCGCTAATATCCTGCACTCCCGGGTATGCCGCCAGTCTTTGTTTTAATGAAACTGTGGCCGCGCGCAAATCCTCCAAGCTCGGCCCGCTCAGGCGGATGTTGATCGGTTTGCCTGCGGAAAAAATCTCAGCGCTAAAACCAATTTCTGATACGCCGGGAATGTCACCCACTGCCGCCCGCCAACGGGAAGCGATTTCATGGCTTGAAATAGTGCGCTCCTCGGAAGGAGCCACCTCAATGTGCACCTCTGCCTTGTGACTGCCAAAATGGTTTGCCTCATAATTGCCACCCGCAAATTCTGCCTCCATCCGATATGGCTGCATGCCTACGGTCGCTAGCACTTGGCGAAAAATGTTTGTGCCTTCGTCCCCCTCAACCAAAATTTCTTTGCGAATCTTAACCGCCGCTTCCTCAATGCGTTGCGCGGCGATTGCGGTCTGCTCGGCAGTTGTGCCGCGAGGAAAAGTCACGAAGGCGAAAACATTGTCGCCCTCCACCGGCGGCATGAATGTGAACCGCACATGCCCACCCACATAACTTGCCAGCACCATCGCCAGCGCCGCCATTCCAGTTGCGACTGTCAGATAACGCCAACGCAGACAAGTTTCCAGGAAGGGCTGGTAAATGCGTAACACGAATTGCTCAACACCACTGGAAAACTTCGTTTGGAATCTTGACCATAAACCGGGCTTCTTGGGGAGAGCCGTTGGCAGATCACGCAGGTGCGCGGGCAGGATGAACAGACATTCAACCAGCGAGAACAACAACGTGGGCATGACTATTAGTGGAATGAACCGAAGCACCTTGCCCATGTGCCCTTCCAGTGCCAGCAACGGATAAAAAGCCGCTACCGTGGTAAGCACGCCAAAAACCACCGGACGAGCCACCTCAAGTGCGCCGCTAACGGTGCTCTTGATGCCCGGCCCATAGCGTTGCTGGTGAGTGTAAATGTTTTCGCCAAGCACAATGGCATCATCCACCACAATGCCCAGCACAACGATGAAGGCGAAAAGCGAGATCAGGCTTATCGACACGCCCATGGTCGGCATCAACCAGAGAGTTCCCAGAAAAGAAACCGGGATGCCGAAGGTGACCCAGATTGCCAGCCGAAAACGCAGGAACATCGCGAGAATGAAAAAAACCAGCACTAACCCGGCGCGGCCGTTGCGATAAAGCAGGCTCAGGCGGCTGCGAAGATATGAGGAATCGTCCTGCCACGTTTCAAGTTCAATTCCCGCCGGCATGCCCGGCTTGGCTTGGGAAACGTACTCCTTCACCAGTCGGGAAATCTCCAGCGCACTTTGGTCGCCTACCCGAAAGACACGCACCAGCACGGCGGGCCGCCCATTAAAACGCGATGACAAATCCGTGTCGGCAAAGCCATCTACCACCGTGGCCACCTGCCCCAGCCGCAGCCGGCTACCGTCGGGGTTGACGCGCAATGTTAAATCCTCAAAATCCGCGCCACTGTACGCCTGCCCCTTGATGCGTAACAGAATTTCCCCGACGCCGGTCTTGATCGAGCCGCCCGGAAGATCCAGCGAACTTTGCCGTACTGCCTCGGCCACCTCGTCAAAAGTCAGCCCAAATCGCCGCAACTGCTGTTCGGGTAACTCGATGGCAATCTCGTATGGCCGCACGTTCACCAACTCGAGCTGCGTGATTCCCCGCCGCGCCAGCAGCTCATCGCGCACCCGCTCGCCAGCGCGTTTAAGAGCCAGCTCGCCCACCTCTCCGGACACAGCCAGATTGATCACCTGCTTGCGCATCACGATCTCCGTGATGACCGCCTTCTCCGCCTCCTCAGGAAAAGTCTCGATGGCGTCAACCTTCTGTTTAATCTCGCCAATCAATTTTCCCACGTCGGTATTGGGAAGCAACTCAATGCTCACCACACCGATGTTCTCCGCCGCCGTGGATACAATTTGCTCAACCCCCTGCAAGCCGCGCACCACTTCTTCCACCTTGGCGCAAACGCCTTCCTCCACCTCGGACGGCGCGGCACCGGGATACGGAATCTGTACCATCACCCAATCCGCACTGAACTCCGGGAAAACCTCCTGCTTGATTTTCGGGATGGCTAGGAATCCCGACACCAAGATAAACAGCGCCAACAAGTTGGCCGCCACGCGGTTTACTGTGAACCACTCGATGATTTTATTCATCACCGAAACCCTCCATGACCACCACCGGCATCCCCTCCACAAATGCGTCCACCGCCGTCAGGCAAACCTGATCTCCAACTCGCAAACCGCCGGAGACAACTACTACCTCACGTGTCGACCACGCCACTTGCACCCGACGAGTGTAAAGCGCGCCGTCCCTTAACACGTAAACCCGGTCTCCGCCTCGCAAGACAATGCGCGGGAGCACGGCCACATCCGTCAATTCACGCCCGTAAATTTCCGCCCGCACAAACATTCCAAAACTCAACGCCGCCCCGGTTGACCCAGGCGCAACCCGATAAGGATCAGTCACCTCGGCGATCACCGTCATCATACGCGTGCCTTGATCCACCTCACCCACGCTGCGTACAATTCGCCCGGCCCACATTAAATCATTACCATGCGAAGCCCGCAAACGAGCCACCGGGCCGTTTGCCGAATTGGCCCCACCACGGAAAGCATCGGGCAAATCCAGAAACGTAAATTCGTCCAGCGGCAAAGCCAGTCGAACCTCCGCCACGTCCACTGATTGCAACCGCGCCAAGACCGAACCGGGCGCGACCACCTGCCCGAGCCCCACCACCCGCGATGACACCCTTCCATTAAAAGGTGCGCGCACCACACAACGAACAACGTTGGTCGCCGCCTGCTCTCCCGCTGCGTGCGCGACCACCAGCGCCGCCTCATCAGATTTTCGTTTTGCTGCCGCCGCAGCAGCCAATGCCACCGCCGAAGCCAGCCCAGCGCGCGCCTCTTTTAATTGCGGCTCACGTGCCAGCAAGGCCGGCAGAATTCCCGATCGCCCAAGCAACCGCCACTCCGACAGTGCCGCCGTCGCCTCGGCTTCCTCACGCACAATGCGTGCCTCCGCCTGAGCCATCTGTGCGCGTGCGCTGCTCATCTGCGCCAACGCATTCGTGATGCCCGCCCGGGCCGTGTCGATCCGCGCACGCGCTTGACGCAGCGAAAGTTCATAGTCGCTGGCATCAACACGCAGCAGCTCGTCCCCCTCGGCAAACAATCCGCCCGCCGCCAGCTTTGGTGAAATGGCGACGATGCGCCCCGAGACTTGCGGTGAAAGACTGGTGCTCATTCTTGTATTAACCGTCCCTTGCGCGAGAATCACCGGCCGATAATTTCCCATCACAACAGTAACCAATTCCACTCGCGGCTGGTATGCCTCAACCTTTTTGGGCTCAGTCACGCGCGGATTTTGGATCAGCCACGCGGCTCCATAAATTCCGCCGGCAACTGTCACCAAAGGCAGCAGGATTTGCAGCGCGCGTCTCACGGCCGTGCCCCCTTTCCAAAACCACCCCCCAGCGCCAAGTGCAGGTTGACTCTATTCTCGAGCTGCTGCCTTCGCACGGCTACGCGCTGGCTTTCCATTTCCATCACGCGCCTCTGCGAATCCAGCACCGTGTCAAACGATTCCAGTCCGCGCGCATAACGATCCTCCGCCAATCGCAGTGCCTGTCGCGAAACTTCGCCCGCTGCGGAAAGCCTCGACTCACGTTCCTTCAATGCGCCCGCCTTGGCCAGCGAAGTTTCCACTTCCAAGAATGCATTTAAAACAACCCCGCGATAACGCATCATCTCCTCCAGCGCGCGCGCCTCGTTCAGTTTAACATTTGCCCTCAACCTCCCACCGGCAAAAAGTGGCTGCGCCAAGTTGGCGCCGAATGACCAAACGAGCAGGCTGTTGTTCATGAGATTCTCCAGCTCATCACTCGAGGTTCCGCCCGAGGCGGTCAGTGAAATTTTTGGATACAACTCTGCTCGCGCCTGAGCAATCCTGGCATCTGCCGCCGCCAGCCTTGTGCGCGCCGCGTGCAGATCCGGCCGTCGCATCAACAAGTCCGAGGGCAAACCCACTGGCACTTTGGCCAGCATTCCCGGAAGAGCCGCGCGCGCCCTCAGCCGACCCGTTGGGTAGCGTCCCAGCAACACTTCGAGTTGACGCCGAGCCTGTTCCTTGGCCGCCCGCCACTGTTCCACCACCGCCCCAGCCAGCGCCAAGTTGGCCTCCGCCAAGCGCAGATCCAGCGCCGGCCGAATTCCCAGTTCATACCGCACCCGCACCTGGCCTACGGTGGTTTCTAAAATACTCACGTTAGTCAGCGCGTAGGCTTCCTGTTGTCGTGCCTCGGTAAGCGCCAGCCACGCCTTCACCACCTGCCCGGCCAAGGAATGCCGCGCCGCCGCCAGTTCCGCCCGTGATGTTTCCGAGTCCGCCACCGCCGCCAGTTGCCCCGCCCGAATACGTCCCCACAAATCCAGCTCCCAAGAAGTCGCCAATGAGAATCGATAAGATTCCGACCGCGATGTCAACACGCCACCGCCTCCCGGCAGCGGTAATCCGATGAAATTATTGCGCTGCTTGGAACCCTCGAGCGAGGCGTTGACCTGTGGTATCAGCTCCGCCCCCGCCATGCGCGCGCGCAATCGCGACTGCTCCAGTCGCGCGGCCGCAATTTGCAGGTCGTGATTGCGATTTAACGATTCCGACACCAGCCGGTTCAGTGATTCATCGCCGAACTGTTTCCACCATGCCGACATCGGCGCATTTGTCGAAATGCCATCCGACCGCCAGCTCACTGGAAAATCTGGCGCGGCCCGCCCACGTTCAGGCAACTTTACCGCACAGCCAGTCAACAAAACGCAAATTAAAAGCACCAACTTCATCGCGCCTTTAAACCCGCTTCAAGAAATGTGACCAATTGCCGGACTGTCTCCTCGGTATCATCTGGGTCGCACATCCCGCCGGTGAATTCTCGAAGCCGTTCCGCATCCGCCATCGTGTGTGCCATCGCCCCCACGAGAAAATGCAGGCGCCAAAACAAGTCTACTTTTTTGATCTTCGGCAAGGCCCTCTGGAAAGCCGGCAGGAAACGTTCCGCCACTTCGTGGAGTTGCCTCGTGAGCATCGCCTGAATTTTGTCATCCGGCTCCGTGAAACATCTCCCCAACAACCGCATGAACTCACGCCCGCCTTTCTTGGGATCCCGGCTCAACCGCAACGCGGGCCCCACCAGCGCCTCGAGCAAAGTCTTGAGCGGAACCCGCCGTGATTTCCCTTCCGCATCGTCAAGCAACGACAAGCGCTCCGCGTTCAATGGCCCCAATCGTCGCGTCAACACCGCCTGCAACAATGCTTCCTTCCCCCCAAAATGATAATGAATCGCCGCCAAGTTCACCTTGGCGCGAGCGATGACCTGACGAAGCGAAACCGCGCTTGCCCCCTTCCGCGCAAACAACGCCTCCGCCGAGTCGAGGATGACCGTCTTGGTGTCTAATTTTTTCCTCTTCATATTTCAAACGTTTGATTGAATCATGTGACATGAAATTAGCGCCCAGCCCGGCATTGTCAAACCTGAAGTTGACGGGTTAAACGTGAATGATCTGGCCGGATGTCCGTCAAACTTGGGTGATGAGTGTTCACACTTGACCGGCACCATTAATTTCGTGAGTGTTCGGCTTAAGGAAATGGGCTTTTCTGAAACAAAATCTGGGGACGGCGAGGGCAATTTGGGGAGATTCCCTGCCCCGCTAAAAGCTATTATCTCCGCGCTACTGTTGCTTCCTGCCGTGGCATGGGGGCAGACTCCGGATTATTTGCATGACATCGCTCCGCTTTTGAGCCGACTGGGCTGCAACACCGCCATGTGCCACGGCAAGGCGGAAGGGCAAAACGGATTTAAGCTTTCGGTGTTTGGCTTTGACCCCGAGGGAGACCATCGCGCCCTGACCCAAGCCAGTCGCGGTCGGCGGCTTTCGGTTGCCGCGCCGGACAACAGCCTTTTGCTCCTTAAGACAGCCGGCAAAATTGGACACGGCGGCGGAATCAAAATTAAACAGGGATCTCGGGAATACCGGTTGATTCGTGACTGGATAGCTTTGGGAGCCCCTTTCACCAGTGGAAAACGACCGGCCCTTGTGCGTCTTAAACTAGAGCCAGAGCGCAAATTACTGGCATTTGGCGCAAACCAACCGCTGCGAGCTTGGGCGGAATTTGCTGATGGCACTCGCAAGGATGTGACTTGGCTGGCGGTGTTTCACTCAAACAACCCGAGCATGGCCAAGACAACCAAGGAAGGCCGGGTGACCATAGGAAATTCAATCGGGCAGGCATCCGTGATGGCGCGATATCAAGGCAAAGTGGCGGTGTTCCAGGCTTTCATTCCGCGCCCGGGCAAGTTGGGCGACTATCCGAAGAGACCAGTTTACAACTTCATTGACCGGCTGGTCGACAAGCATTTGCGACGCCTCAACGTGCATCCATCCGCCTTGTGTGATGACGCAACTTTTCTGAGGCGCGTGCACTTGGACATAATCGGCAAACTGCCAACGGCGGCCGAGGCTCGGCGTTTTATTAACAGCAAGGCCACGGACAAGCGCGTTCGACTAGTGGAGTCACTGCTGGCGCGACCTGAATATGCCGACCAGTGGACGCTTAAATGGTCCGACCTGCTGCGGGTGGATCGACTAGCACTGGGCCACAAGAAGGCTTACGATTATTACCGATGGATTCATGATTCCTTTGCGGCCAACAAACCCTTGGATCAACTGGCGCGCGAGCTAATCACCGCCGAGGGGCCGCTGAACGAGCAGCCAGCAGGCTATTTTTATCAGGCAGCAAAGCGGCCGGGCGATATGGCGGCAATGACCTCTCAAGTATTTCTCGGCATACGGATCACCTGCGCGGAGTGCCACCAACACCCGTATGACCGCTGGCAACAGCGGGACTTCCACGGCATGCGCGGATTTTTTCAGCAGGTAAAATA
>Ga0114996_10005684_pt1 | contig 14584 bp, 12 predicted proteins | sample ArcticOcean_MG_C_4_FD_87039 | JGI IMG/M metagenome (GOLD analysis project Ga0114996, IMG submission 87039) | Marine microbial communities from western Arctic Ocean - ArcticOcean_MG_CB4_134 | ecosystem: Environmental > Aquatic > Marine > Oceanic | place: Arctic Ocean: Canada Basin | collected...
AGGGTGCGCATTATGATCACCGACATGTACTCGGGCGATGATCCCAAAGAGGGACGGCGCAAAGTGTCGCACTTTTTGCGCCGTCGCCTGCCCTCCCTCTTCCCCGAGATGACCTTGTCCGAACGCCTCGCCGTGGAAGAGGAGAGCAAGGTCATCATGGAGGCCATGGACAAGGGAGAAGTCCCTCCCACTCAGCCTCCCGACAAGACCGCTGGCGTCAAAGTGTACCGCGCCTGAAGCAATTTCTGGGCTGTGGGCAATGGCAGCAGCAAATTTCCCCCTGTACAGCAGCAAATACTTGACGTGGTCCGACAGGTTGTGTATTATGAATTACGTAGGCAATCAACCTACACAGGGGCCTTTTGAAAAGCATTCTCATCATAGACGACGATCTTTCGTTCACTAAGGCACTGGCCCATCTCCTGGGGCAGATTGGCTACGAAGTAAGTGTAGCCCACAGCGGCCAGGAGGGCATTAGCCGCTATCGTGAGAATCCCTCCGATCTGGTTATCACCGACCTAGTCATGCAGCGCCAGGACGGCCCGCAAACCGTCCAAGAATTGCAAAGCGAATTCCCCGATTTTAAATTTATCGCCCTCTCCGGCGAAAACGGCGATACACTGCCCCAGGCACGTCAACTTGGGGCCCGGCATACCTTTGTAAAACCCTTTGCTACAGAAGAGCTTCTGGAAACGATCGAGGAGGAGTTGATAGTCTCTTGAACACGGCTCTTCCCCAACTACCCACTCTCCACAAACCCCACAGGTGAGCGCCATGCAGGGATCCGCCAGGGATAGGGAAAACACCGTTAGCCTCTATTTTAACGACATCGCTAGTTCCACTCCTCTCAGTCGGGAACGCGAAGTCGAGTTGGCCGAGCTCATCAAAGACGGTGACATGCGAGCCCGCAACGAATTGGTACAGGCCAATTTGCGTTTTGTCGTTGATGTGGCCAAAAATTACCAGAACCGCGGTCTTTCCCTCTCCGATCTGATCAGTGCCGGCAATGTGGGACTGATGACGGCGGCCGAACGTTTCGATGGCGAAAAGGGATATAAATTCATTTCTTACGCCGTGTGGTGGATTCGCCAGTCTATTTTGCAGACCCTGGCCGAACACGTGCGCACGGTCCGCCTGCCGCTCAACAAACTCAGCCTGCTCAAAGAAATTGCCGATGTCTCCAGGCGTCTGGGCCAGGGCCGCGAAAGCGATCCCGATGTCGACGAAATCGCCGCCGAACTCGATGTGCCGGCCGAAGAGGTCCTCGACACCATGCTCAGCGCCCGCTCGGTGCGCTCGCTCGACGAGACCTTCGAAGAAGACGACAAGCGCAATTTGTTCAATATCCTTATCGACGAAAGCGAGGAATCGCCCGACGCCGACCTGCTGCGCCAATCAGCCAAAAACCAGGTCGACGGCGTGCTCACCAGCCTCAGTGATCGCGAACAGTATGTCATCCGCCGCTACTTTGGCCTAGACGGCAACGAAGCCCTCACCCTAGACCGCATCGGCCACCAGATCGGCGTCACGCGCGAGCGCGTGCGGCAGATTAAAGAGAGCGCTCTCACCAAACTGCGCCACGCCTCGCGTTCCCAGACGCTCAGACCGCTGGCTGAAGACGTATGAGTGGTTCCTAATGGCTACTTCAGTTCGCTTTAAAATACAGGAAATTGAAGAACGGCTGGAAGAGCGCAAGCCCAATATGGAGTCGGTCACCTACCAGCAGATAAAAAAGATCCTCGATCGCGGTGCCAAGAGTCTCGATCCCTACACCCTGTCTAATCTCTGCCGCGACTTACATTGCCTACCCACCGATATCGTCGAATACGCCTAAAGAAATAATGCAACACGGCCCATTTTATGGCCGCATCCATTGTGGATGCGGCCTTTTTTTTTGCCTTCCCCAACCGAATTTCGTATATAGTCCGGGCCACCAAGGTTTATTTTTTTCTTAAGAAAGGTACCTCATGTCCCTAGAAGCCTGGATACGCATCGGCCAACCCCTCGAACCGGTCATCGATGATTACTCGCGCGTTTTCGACGCCTGGGAAGCCGGCGGCATAAACGGCCTGGTCTTCGGCCGCCTGACTTTCACCGACGCAGCCGGCAATTTTACCATTCCGACGCAGCCGGCCAATCTGCAGCCCTACCACGACCGCGGTATGGAAGCCCAGCCAAGCAATGCGCAAACAGACCCAGAAAAGGAAAAACGCCTGCACGCTATGCTCGAGGACGCCAAGAAACGCGGCTGGACCATTACCATTTTTAGTCCGGGCACGAGTTCGGTGCAGGTCAAATCGCTGCCCCAGGAAGAAGACCCGTACGGGGCTATCCAGATGGCCGCCTCCTGGGAAGATATTTTCTCTGCTTTCCCGGAAGTTGACGGCGGCATTGTTGACGGTTTCACCGAATCGGCCTACGAACTCCAATTCCACCACGGCAATCAGATTTTTCGCGATATACCTGATAATGTCAAAGAGCAGGCGCGTTTGTGCGGCTACGATGCGGCCCGTCTCGAGAAGGGCATGCACCACCTGCGCGACCGCTTTTGCAATTTAACCCCGGCAGCAGTGCACTACTACGGCGCCGGCGGTCTGCTGGCTGAGTTGAATCTCTTCGATGTCAATGAGGACGCTCTCTATTGGCTGCGTTGGCGCCGTCAGGACGGCATTGATACAGGCAGGGCGGTGCGCGCCGAACTCGATAAATTGCCGCGCAAACTGCTGCTGGGCAATGGACTGCGCTCGGCTGTATTTTCGGGCATGACGGCGCTGGATTATTTAGCCTGGGACGAAATCTGCGATATTCTTCTGCCCAAACATTATTTCTGGCACCGCGGTTTTGACGGACTCTACGGCACCGTGGCGCGCTGGGTCGAACAAATTCACCAGTGGAATCCCGACCTCAGTCAGGCCGATTGTTTTACCGTGGTCAAAGCCTGGATGGGGGTGAATCTGCCCGAAGTCGAAACGCTGGCCGACATGGATCTGGGTTTTCCTCAGGCTTTCTTCGATCAGGTGGTTCAGGAAGAGACGCGCCGCGCCCTGGCCGCCGTCTCCGACCCGCGCAAAATTATTCCCTGGGTCGACACCGGCCGCATGCCCCACGGCGGCGATCCGATGACGGCCGGCGATCTACATCAGATCCTCACCGCTTCGCAGGAAGCCGGCTTAGAGCGTTTTCTCTTTCACAACCACGCCCATTTAACCTCGGCTGAGTGGTGTGTGATATCGCGCCTGTGCGGCACCGAGTGGAACGAAGACCCCGATGGCTATTGGCCACCGGCCACACCTAAACCATCGACCTATTGAGAAAGAAATGTTATGGCAATTTTAAAAGTCCCGGTGCGTTGGTACGGCGGCGCCGGGTATTACCAAGGCGACCACAGCAGCGACGGCCACTGTTACGACGATCTCGAATTGGAGTTGGAACGCACGGCCTTTATGATTGTCGACAGCGATTGCGGCTCGGGCAATTCCTATGTGGAAGAGGGCATCGCTCCGGCCTTACAAGCGGCGCGCCAGCTGGGCATGAATGTGCTTTTCATCCACAATGACTTTTCCCTGGTTGACGAGCCGGGCAGCATCAAGCGCGAAATTCACGGCACTCGCTGGGGCGACGAAAGTGCCGCCACTCGGCCCGCTCCCTCGCGCCAGCCGATCGTACCGAATTACTCGCCTTCCATTCAGCCGCTGGACCACGAGCCGGATTTTCCCAAACGCGAGTGGTCCGGTTTCCACGAGACCCACGTGGACTATTACCTGCGCTGTCACGATATCAAAACCCTCATCTCCGTGGGCTTCAGCCAGCGCTCTTGCCTCTACCAAACGCTCAACGGCGCCGTCGAGCACAATTACCGCGTCATCATGTTGCGCGATTGCACCCACTCGAGCGAATACGCCGACACAGAGGATGAGAGTTTGCCGGAAGGCGGTTGGCTGCGCAAAGTTATGCTGCGCAATTTTGAGCATGTCGTGGGTTATACGTCGACGTCGGCGGAATTTGCAGCGGTGTGTGCGGGGTGTCAGGCGGATTGAGCGCGGGCGGCGCAAGGGGGGTTAATCTTCTTGCGTTGCTCCCTGTTCATCTATAGTTGTCTCTATCCCTTTGCGCGATTCGTCGCAGTATTCGGCGTCTATTTCAAAACCTACAAAATCGAGCCCCAATTCGACACAGGCTCGTGCCGTAGTGCCGATTCCTAAGAAGGGGTCGACGACCTGATGGGTGCGCTCAACTCCGTGCAGCTGAATGCACATCTGTGGGATCTTGATCGGAAAAGTGGCCGGATGGGGCCGCTGCTGGTCGCGGCTCTTGATGGTCTTATAGGGCACGAACCAAGTATTGCCGCGGCAGCGTTTGTCCGGGCGGTCGGCTCCGCCCCAGCGAGTCACGTTGCTCTTGTCCTGGTACTCTACACCGATGGACAGCCTATCCAGCCCCACATTGCCCGCTTTGGTCAGGTGGAAAATGTATTCGTGGCAGTCGTTGACATAACGTGAGCTATTGATCGGTTTGTAGTGGCCTACTGAAACATTGCCACTGATACCGGGGTAGCGGCCCACGTCTTCTTTTTGGATGGCAATCGACTTGATCCAATGGAAAACGTTCTGCAGGGTGAAGTGCTGGCGCATTTCGAGCAGTACTTCAAAGGGCCCCCAGGGATCAGACGGTTTGCCGCCAATATTGAGGAAGACCGATCCTTCGTCGCTGAGCACCTCGCTGACGGCTTGGCTCCACTGCCCCATCCAGCGCACGTAGTCTTGCCGTGCCATGGTATCTTTGTAGCCTTTATAGCCGGTGCCCAGATTGTAGGGTGGCGAAGTTACCACTACATCGACTGAGCCGGGCTCCAGCCGCTGCTTCATGCCGGCAATGCAGTCTTCGTTGTAAACCGCTATATTGCGTCCGCCGTGGGCACGGGTAAAGTAGGCGTCCAGCGTCGCGCTCATCCTACCACCCCATAGCGTAGCCGTCGCGCCGCGGGTCGGCCCCGCCCATAAAAGAACCGGTGTCGGGATCGACCATGATGCCCTGGCCACCGCCCACTCCCGGCGACCAATCTTCCAGTAGGTTAAAGGTGTGGCCTTTCTTTTCTAGCTCGGCCCGTACCTCGGCGGAAATACGCGCTTCGGCGTCGATCTCTAACCCCTGGTTTAAGGTCTTGAGTCGCGGTGCTTCGATAGCCGCTTGTATATTCATATCGTGGTCGAGCACGTTCATGATCATCTGTGGCGTGGTTTGCAAAATACCGTGACCGCCCGGTGTGCCAATGAGCAAACGCAGGCCGCCCTCGTCCCATACCTGGGCCGGTGACAGACACATTTCGAGCTTTTTTAGGGGAGCGATGGCATTGGGACTCTGGGGTTGGCTATCGTACCAGCGAATGAAGTTATTGAGCGCTATGCCGGTTCCGGGCACCACCATAGACGAACCGAAGCCGCTGCCCAGGCTCTGGGTGACCGATACGGCATTGCCGTCGGCATCGATGGTGTCAAAGTGGGTGGTGCACTCTGTCTTCATCCAGGAGTTTGGATCGCCAGGCATTACTTCGCCGGGCAATTTGTCCACCGTATAGCGGTCGCCGCCGGTGGGCTGGGCCCGGTCGGTGATGAGTTGGCGGCGCGCTGCGGCGTACTCCTTGGAGAGCATGCCGGCTGTTGGCGGGTTGTCGATGGCGCTGTACTCGGCGCGGTCGGCTGTGGCCAATTTGACTGCCTCAATGAAGTGGTGCAGGCTGTCAGCCGTATTGTGACCCATGGCGGCAATATCGTAACCTTCTAGCAGATTGAGCGTCATTAAATACTGTACGGCCTGGCAGGGCATGGGCGGGGCGCAAATCCGATAACCGCGATAGTCGACCTCGATGGGGTCGTGAAATTCGACTTTAAAACCTTCTAGATCTTGGCGCGTAATAAGGCCGCCTGTTTCTTCCATAAAACGCACAATGCGGTCGCCGATATCCCCCCGGTAAAATACTTCGGCGCCGCCTTCGGCGACCTGGCGGTAAGTATTAGCCAGGTCTTGCTGCACTAGTACTTCGCCGGGCCGTGGCGCCGTGCCGCCGGGCAGGTAGGTCTGCACCGAAGAGGGGAACTTGCTCAAGGCTGGGGCACAGCTCGAATAGAACGTGTGGTTCTTTAAGCTCAGGGCATACCCCTGCTCGGCGTATTCTATAGCCGGTTCAAAAACGGTGGCCGCATCCATGGTGCCGTAGCGCTCCAGCGCCGCTAACCAGCCGCCGCAGGAACCGGGCACCAGCGGCGACAGCGGTCCTTGGTCCTTTTTCTCTTCGGTGTCATAGAGTGCGACATCGGCCGCCGCCGGTGTCAGGCCGATATAGTCGACGATTTTGTGTTCTTTTTTGGCGGCGCTGTATATGTGCATGTATCCGACGCCACCAATGCCCGACATATAGGCTTCGACCACATTGAGTGCTGCGGCTGTGGCTACCGCCGCGTCGATGGCGTTGCCGCCCTGCATGAGGATGCGCAAACCGGCTAATGAGGCCAGTGGATGGGCCGAAGTGACCATGCCGCGGCGGCCGGTAGGGGTGGAGCGGTGCACCAGTCCTTTGGATGAAAAGGCCATTTTACAAAACTCCTCGCGTGATGTAGTTTTCGGTCGGCAAATCATAAGTCAAGGCCCCCTCGCCGTCAAGCAAAGGAAATACCCATATGCCCGACCGCACTGTAGATCTAAGAAGCGATACTTTGACCCAACCTACCGCCGCGATGAAGGAAGCCATCGCCAGCGCCGCCCTGGGCGATGACTGCTACAATGAGGATCCCACCGTACACCGCTTGCAGGAACTGGCAGCGGCCAAAGTGGGCACCGAAGCCGCCCTCTACGTGCCCACCGGCACCATGGCCAATTCTTGCGCCTTATTAACCCACACCCAGGCCGGCGACGAGGTTCTCTTCGAAGAGCTTTCTCACATGTACAATTGGGAATGCGGCGCTTTCGCCAACATCGCCGGCTTGGCCGCTCGCACCCTGTCCACCCCCGATGGCATCGTTCGCCCCGAACAACTCGAGGCCGCCATTCGCCCCTACAATCCGCACTTTGCCCCACCTACTTTGGTGTGCATCGAGAATACCCACAACAACCACGCCGGCCTAGCCTGGTCCCCCGCTCAGGTCGAAGCCGCCGCCCAGGTAGTACATCAGCGCGGCGCCAAAATGCACATGGACGGTGCCCGCATCTTCAATGCCGCCCTAGCCCATAACGCTGAGGTCAAAGACTATAGCCGCCATGTCGATTCCCTGATGTTTTGCATCTCCAAGGGGTTAAGTGCCCCGGTCGGTTCGCTCCTCTGTGGCTCCCGCGCTTTCATCGACGAGGCCTACCGCATGCGCAAACGCCTGGGCGGTGCCATGCGCCAAGCTGGCATTATCGCCGCCGCTGGCGTTATCGCCCTCGAACAAATGGTCGATCGCCTGGTCGAGGATCATGCCAACGCCCATACCTTGGCCGCTGGTCTAAATGCTATTGAAGGCATCTCGGCAATATACCCCAAAGAGTTCGGTACCAATATTCTTTTGATGGATGTAGCCGATTTGGGTTGGACCACCGCCAATTTAATCGACAAGTGGACCGCCCACGGTATTCGCTGCAACCCTCGCCCCCCGTCGCGCGTCCGCCTTTTAACCCACCGCCATATTAGCGCCGACGATGTGCAATACGTTATCGATGTCACCAAAGACTTAGTAGATTAACTAAACACGATAGGTTAAGGCCGGCAGGAGGTTTCGCCGGCGGCGGTTTGTGGGGGCCGGGCCGGGTGCAAAGGGCGGCCGGGACTCACAGCCGCAGGCTGTGGGGGCGCGGGGCCGGGCAGGCCGCCCTTGGGCATTCACAAACCGCCAGAGGCGGGACCTCCTGCCGGCCGTCGCCACCATTACAACAAAAAGTCAATATCATGCGATCAACAAAAAGTTATCTATTTATCCTCCTTTTCTTCCCAACACTAACCCTTCATCCAGCCAACGCCGAATCTACCTCCACCCACCCGGCCAACCACCTAGCCAACGAAACCAGCCCTTACCTTCTGCTCCACGCCCACAACCCCGTCGACTGGTATCCCTGGGGCCCCGAAGCACTAGAACGAGCTCGTCGCGAAGACAAACCAATTTTCCTCTCGGTAGGTTATTCCACCTGTTATTGGTGCCACGTCATGGAGCGCAATGTGTTTTCCAATCAAGAGATCGCCGATCTCATGAATCAGTGGTTTGTCAATATTAAAGTAGACCGTGAGGAACGGCCCGACCTCGACAAAATCTACATGACCGCCACCCAGATCATTACCCGCCAGGGCGGTTGGCCGAACTCAGTCTTTCTCACCCCCGACCTCAAACCATTTTTTGCCGGCACTTACTTTCCGCCGCAGGATAGCTACGGCCGCCCCGGTTTTCCCAGCGTCCTCACTTTTTTGCAAAGGGCCTGGGTCGAGCAGCGCCAGGAAGTGGAGGACCAGGCCAACCAACTGACCCAGCACATTGAAGAACTCTCCGCCAGACCCGACGCGCCCGCTCTAGCGCCCGACAGCGTCATGGTCAACCGCGCCCGCGATGCGCTGCAGGGGCGCTACGATGGGCTCAACGGTGGCTTTGGCGGCGCGCCCAAATTTCCGCCCTGCATCAATCTCGAATTTCTGCTCGACCTATGGGAACGCCAAAACGATGAGCGTTTGTTAGGCATAGTGCGCCACAGCCTTGCAGTCATGGCCGCCGGTGGCATCTACGACCATGTGGGCGGTGGTTTTCACCGCTATGCCACCGATGCGCAGTGGCGTGTTCCCCACTTTGAGAAAATGCTCTACAATCAGGCCCATCTGGCCCATCTCTATCTGCGCGCCTACAAATTGACCAACGAGCCGGCCTGGCGTCGAGTAGCCGAGGACATCTTTCGTTTTATAGCACGCGAAATGACTTCCCCCGCAGGCGCTTTCTATTCGGCCCTAGACGCCGAAACCGAAACCGTCGAAGGCAAGTACTACCTATGGACCGAAGAGCAACTCGAAGAAATATTGGGGGAACGTTTTGAACTTTTCGAAGAAATATACGATTTAGCGCCCATGCCCGAAGACGAGGGGTGGGTCGTCTACCGCACCCAAGAATTGGAAACCGCCGCCGCCGATCTCGAGATGTCGCTAAGCGATCTGGAAGAGCAGATTGAAGCACTGCGGGCGCCGCTGCTGGCGCTGCGCAGCCAGCGTACCTATCCGCTGCTGGACGATAAGATCATTACTTCGTGGAACGGCATGATGATCACCGCCTACGCCTACGCCTACGAAGTCCTCAAAGAACCGGCCTATCGCCAAACAGCCGAACGGGCCGCCACATTCGTTTTGCAACATATGCGTGGCAAGGATGGCAAGTTAAAACGAGTCTATCGGCAGAACGTCGCAAAATACGATGGCTACTTGGAAGATTACGCCTTCTTCGCCCGCGGCTTGCTAGACCTTTATCGAGCCACAAACGAACCGCGCTGGCTGACTGCTGCCCGCGACATCGTCGAACATATGGAGACGAATTTCTGGGATGAAGAAGGCAAGGGATTCTTCTACACTGCCGGCGGCGCCGACCTGATTGTACGTCTTAAAAACGCCCAAGATTCGGCCCTGCCAGCGGCCAATGCCGTAGCCGTGCATAATTTATTAGATCTGGCTGCCTGGACCGGCGACTCCGTTTATCTCGAGCGCGCCCGCCAGAGCCTGCACGTTTTTGGCGGCACCATGCAGGCCAGTCCCACCGCCTTCGTCCACCTAATCGCCGCCGCGGATAAATATCTCAATACCGACTGGTCCCACCAGCAACCCACCAGTTCAATTCTGACCCTTGCCACACCGTTGTATACCACGCCGGCCGCGCCGCCAGACAGTGTGCTACACACACGCATCGTTGTGTCAGAGACTCAACTAATCCCCAACCAACTGTTCAGCGTAACTGTCCACCTAGACATTCACCAGGGTTGGCATATCAACGCCAATCCACCTTCTAGCGACCTGCTCATTCCCACCTCGCTGACCCTCAACGCCGACCTGCCAGTAGAAATCCTCTCGTTCGAATACCCCTCTGGCACCCCCTACCACTTTCCCGCGACCCAGGAGACTCTCAACGTCTACACCGGCCAGGTCATCCTCAAAGCCCATTTACGTCTCAAATCCGAAGCCCAAACCAACCAGCAAGGCAAACTAAACCTGCTGCTGCAGTACCAGGCCTGCGACGACGCCCTATGCCTGCCGCCAGCCGAACACCTGGCATCAGTCCAATTAAACGTCGCTACGGAAAATTAGCGGATTTGCTGTTTGATTAGGATGTAACGAATAAACGCAGCTAATCACTTCACTCCAACTGTCCCCCACAAGAAGACCCCGCCCCCGCCGTACACCCATAACAATGATCCGCCACAGCAATCCCCCCGTAGCAGAACTCCTCCAACGACTCGATATCCCAGATCGTGCGCTGCCGATTGTCCGCCGGTATATCCAACATCAAATTAAAATCGCAGTCGGCCACGGTCCCTTCCCAGCCGATCGAAACCAACTCGCGACACATCAAACCCTCCACCGTGTGCGGGTTGAAATTACTGATCAGAAGCTCCATGTACTCGGCTAACTCGTCGTCGTGTTTGAGATCGTATAAGAAACGCTTAATCGGCATATTGGTGATAGTGTAAAGCTGGTTGAACACAATGCCAAAATCCTGCTGCAAACGCTCCTTATAATCTCCCTGTAATTCCTCCTGCTCAGGTGGCAGGAACGGCCCCACTGGATTGTAGACCAGATTGAGCGCCAGGCTCTGCTCGCGGCCGTAACCCAGGTTATTGAGCAATTGCAGGGCGCGAATGCTGGTATCGAATACACCTTTGCCGCGCTGTTGCTCTACATTGTCGCGCGAGTAACAGGGCAGCGAAGCGACGATCTCGACGCCGTGGTCGCGCAGAAAAACGGCCGTGTCTTCTTGGCCGGGCTCAAAAAGTACGGTTAGATTGCAGCGGTCCATCACGTGTAGACCGCGCTGCTGCGCGCTGCTGACTAGGTGGCGAAAATGGGGATTGAGCTCGGGGGCGCCCCCGGTGATATCTACTGTTTCCAAAAGGTCGCCGCCGGGCAGGTCCATGAGCTCAACGACGCGCTGCACCGTTTCCCAGGTCATTAGTTCCTTGCGGCGCGGTCCGGCTTCTACATGGCAGTGCCGACAGGTCTGGTTGCACAATTTGCCCACATTGATCTGCAGCGTGCGCAATACCTGCCTCGTTAATTGCAAACCGTTTTCTCTGAGGGTGGTAGAAAAAGAGGGCCAAGTGCCGACTAGAGTATCTTTGTCTTTGGGAGAAGTCTTAATCTGGATCAAGGGCTCGCTCATATCTTGTCCTTAAATTGCTGTTTTGTCAAAAATAAACTTACAGATTATACAGTGCATCGCTGCTGTGAGCAAGATATGCTTATATGCTTCAATCGTACGGCTGCCAGATAAAACGCCACCTTCGCTTTTCTAACTCGTCGCTGCGATAGCGTCGCAACATTTCTTCTAGACCGCCCATGCCGGCAAATGCCGATCGGCGTAAAACCCACTGATCCCGACCAATCCATCTTGCCCCTCCAAATGGTACCACATGGTCTCTGTTTCGTAGTCGTAGAGCACGAAGGTATTGCGGTAGGTCCATCCGCTAGCGCTGAGGGTCAAAAATTTTACCGTCAATTTCGCGGCTGTACACGGCAGCCAGATTTACCAGCGGTCAGTAGGCTACCGCCACAATAGTTGGGATAAGATGCGCATATGCCTCTGCTCAACGCCTAAGACGATTTTCGTACTTCATGTGTTTAGTGTCTGGATTGTCGCCGCGCCAATCGTTCCAATTAGCGCGTGTGTACTCTAGTTCCGGCAAGAAACGATCTGCTAGCGGGCCAGAAACACCGGTAAACCCTTTTGTACCTTGGATTGGGTACCACAAGGTCCCCGTTTCTTTGTCGTAGAGTACAAAGGTGCGTTTGTAGGTCCATCCACTAGGGGCCAAGGTCAAAGTCTGTCCATCTAACTCGCGGCTGTACACGGCAGCCAAATCGACCAGCGGTCAGTAAGCCACCGCGGCTTGTGTGTTGCCAAAGGTCTCGTTGACGATCTCGTGACCGCTGAGCGGTGAGATGGGATAGCTGCGCGTCTCGCCACCGAGCTTGGTGCCGATGATGCGCTCCCTTGACCAACTCGATGGATAATTGGGATCGCCCGGTTTCAGCATGTCGGGGTGGTCGAGCGGCGGGATGGTGTTCTTGCCGATGCCAAACTCAAAACCGTAGCGGCTCATTCCGTACTTCTGCTCGGCATGCGTCACATCGAAACGCTCGCCATAGCGATCGGTGATAAACGCCCGCTCGCCGCCGTCGCTACTGCTGCCGGCCGGCGGCAACGGCGCACATCCTCCGACGGTCCATAATAGGCCCAAAATTGCTGTGATCAGGCGCATGGTGGTTAACCTTTCAACTTTTGGTATCCGTTGCAATAGATTAGCAACTTAAAAATAAGCTAAAACAAATTCCCGACGGGCCGGTCGTTTGATAAACTCAACAGCATTCTCCGGGTAGGCAGCTATTTACCTCGGTAGTGAGATCGTAGTCCTGCCCTTTGGTCTGACGCGGATCGCGTAAAAAGGTTTCGCCGGTGCAGGGAAAGGGCGGGGGATCGGCAATCGCTTCGAGTGGCTCGATCTGGTCAAAATATTGATCGTAGGGTGGTCGCGAAAAAATATCGTAGATCTTGCGGCATACCGCCACGCGCTGGCCGCGACGAAAGCGGTGGCCATCGTCGTCGGCTACTTCCTTAAACGGGCCTTTGTAGATTAGGGCTTCGCCGTGATCCCAGCACTCACCTTCCTTGCCTTTATAAGCGACCACGGTGACGGAGCGGAACTCGATGCCCTCTACCGTCTGCCAGGGCTCGGCGTCGCGCTTGGCGATTTCGATGCCGTAGAAACCGGCCGCTTCGAACGCCTCGATAAACTCCATTTCCTGCATGGCACCCGAGACACAACCACTCCACAGCATTGGATCGTTCTTGAGATGGACGGGCACGGACTCGTCGGCGACGATATCGCTGATGGCGACCCGGCCGCCGCGCTTGAGGACTCGGTGGATCTCGCGGAAAAGTTGCCGCTTGTCGTCATCCGACACTAGGTTGAGGACGCAATTGCTGACCACGACGTCTATCGATTCGTCGGCGATGAGCGGTGCGCTGAGCCGTTGCTCGGCCATATGATCTTCGAGGACGCGCAAACTAGTTTCGTCTTCGACGGGATGCTGCCGCAGCCACTGGTCCAGGTGGTCGCGGTCCAGTGCTAGATCCTGGATTTTTGCCTTGTGGAATTCGACATTGGCATAACCCAGCTCGGCGGCCATATGACCTTGGTAGCGGCGTGCCAGTTCGAGCATATCGTCATTCATATCGACGCCGATAACGCGGCCCTCGGCACCGACGACTTGGGTGGCGATATAGCAGATTTTGCCGCCGCCCGAACCCAAGTCGAGTACTGTGTCGCCGGGCCTGAGGTGCTGGGACGGATCGCCGCAGCCATAGTCCTTTTCGATTATTTCGTCGGGGATCATTTCTAGATAGCGCGGATCGTACTCCACCGGGCAGCACAACGCCGCCTCGGAGGCTTCGGCGGCGGCGCTGTAGCGCTGCCGTACTGCGTCTTCGACAATGCCTACACTCATCGTCGTTTCATCTCCTTGTCTTGAGTTTATATACAAATAAATAAGCGGGGGTGGCACCCGGGTCACGGAGTTATTAGGGAGCGAGTCCTATTTTTACCGTTATTGACCCTGGCAAACCACACCCCACCATACGGGAAAAATATCGGATTATCAAGTTCCGTTCCGTGAAGTTTTCACCTTCGGGATTCGTTTATTTTTTTATTTTGAGTCGGTCAAAGAATTGCCCTTAGGACCGCGGCCCCCAAACTATTCAGCCAGGCCTACTACCTTTTTCAGCGCCGGCAAGTCCAACAACTCGATGGTCTTGCGCGAGGAGCGGATCCAGCCCAATTCGCGGAATTGGCCCCCTATAAAGTTTGACGTAGTCTAAAGTTACATACCTCAGGTAAATTTTCCAAACTTAAGTGAAATTGACCTGGGGTCTTGTCGCTGGCCAGCGGCTCGAGTTAGGGGGCTATCAACGTGAATACTTCACTGAAGCGCCCCCAGATCTGCGGCTATACTCTAGAGATAGAGCGTGTTCTTGCAGGAGTGCACAGTCAGTGATCAGATATCCAATAGCTGCGTTTATCGGCGCCTTATTGTTAGGCACTGGTGTCCTTGTCGCCCAAAGTTACCGCGAGGACGAATCTCGCCAGGATATGGAGCTAACCCGGGTTATTTCCTGGATTCGCACGCGTCCCTACGACAGCATTCCCGCTATCGACCATCCGCAGTTTGTCGTTGCCGAGGAGGCCAAAGTTTTTCTGCGCCCCGGTGATTCGGTCATTGGCATAGCACGCCGGGGGCACGCCAAGGCCTATCCGGTGGAATTCCTCAATGGCCGCGAAGTGGTCAACGATTCTTTGGGCAGCGGTCCCATCACGGTAACCT
>Ga0114996_10005685_pt1 | contig 14583 bp, 9 predicted proteins | sample ArcticOcean_MG_C_4_FD_87039 | JGI IMG/M metagenome (GOLD analysis project Ga0114996, IMG submission 87039) | Marine microbial communities from western Arctic Ocean - ArcticOcean_MG_CB4_134 | ecosystem: Environmental > Aquatic > Marine > Oceanic | place: Arctic Ocean: Canada Basin | collected...
GCGTTCCCTCATCCGAGGGCCGAGGTCTCTACATCCTCCCCGATTGGCAGCGGTTCTGTGCGGCCCACGGGGCGAGCAGATACTTACATCTGTGCCCTTGGGCAACCCGTCCGCAAGGGTTTTGTTTGGCGTGCTCCAGAGGGGACGATCGCCACAATCATCTAGATGCGCGTATTACGCGCAACTCGTTATACAACAACCACTTATGGAATCCCGCGAGCCGGATCGTTCTTGGGGATCCCAGCCTAGGCTGGGGGCCCCGCTTCACGCTCTGGCACCACGGGCCGGACCAACCCAAGTCCCTTGACCGCCGATCGACGATACGCGGAAGCTGCGGCCCCGCCTCTCAGCGAATGAGATGGCCTTTTCCTGTACGACGCCTCCCCCGATACGCCTCACCTCATGCCAGGTTGCATGATCGATGGCGACCGCCTGCTCATCTGATTTCGGGTCTCGTGAGTACACGCCATCGACATCCTTGATCAACCGCACCTCGGCCGCGCCCAGAGCGTCGCCGATAAACAGCGCGGTCAGGTCGGATCCCCCACGTCCCAGCAGTGATGGAGCGCCAGAGATGTCTCGACCCACGAATCCCGGCAAGACCACCGCCTCGTGTGTGCAGAGAGCCGCAGCCAGGATGCTGGTATCGGCTTCAACAGGATCCGCATCGCTCAGTGACCCATGCGTCTGGAGGCGGAACTGATCGGTGGGCAAAGACACGACGTTCACGCCGGCACTCGTCAAAGCGATGTCCAACAGCGCCACAGAGGCGTCCTCACCCGTCGCGAGCAACTGTCCGAGCAATGCCGCGGGCGGCGTCGGCGTGAGGGATAGCGCGGCCTCGAGAAGACGATCTGTGGTACTACCCATCGCGGACACCACAGCCACCACCCGGTATCCTTTGGCCACCTCCCCGGCAATCATCTGCGCTGCGCAGCGATAGCCGTCAGGCGGAGATAGCACGGAGGAACCAAACTTGAGCACGACCACCGGTAGCGACCTCGGCACGCCGCATGCGATCACACCGCCACGCACGTGGCCTCCTCTACCCTCACGAGCGCGGCTCGTATGTCGGCGACCAAGTCTGCCCCATGCTCGATACCGACGGATAGGCGCAGCAGCCCCTCGGTAATACCGGCAGTTGCCCGGGCCTCCTCATCCATGGACGCGTGCGTCATCGTCGCAGGGTGCGCGATGAGGCTCTCAACGCCGCCCAAGGACTCCGCGAGCGTATGGTGCTCGAGCCCGTCGAGGAAGGCGTCAACCGCCTCGCGGCCGCCGTGGAGTTCGAAGCTGACGAGGCTCCCCCAGCCGAGTTGCTGGCGAGCCGCAACCTCATGTCCGCTATGGCCGGGTAGACTCGGGTGATACAGCGCCTTCACGGCACTGTGGCCCTCGAGAGCTTCCACGACCGCAAGCGCATTCTCTTCGTGGACGCGCGACCGCGCCTGGAGCGTGCGAACACCCCGGAGCGTGAGGTAGGAATCGAACGGGGCTCCAGTGAGGCCTAGGCAATTCGCCCACCACGCGATTTGCTCGAGCAGCTCGGGGTCTTTCGCGACGACCGCGCCACCGACCACATCGCTGTGCCCGTTCAGAAGCTTCGTCGTCGAATGGACCACGAGGTCAGCCCCCAACTCCAGCGGGCGCTGGTTGACCGGCGACAGAAACGTATTGTCCACAACGCAGGTCGCTCCGACATCCTTGGCTACCTGCGACCAAGCCGCGATATCGGTGACGCGAAGAAGTGGGTTGCTAGGTGTCTCCAGCCAAATGACTCGCGGCTGGAGCTCGTGAGCCAAGCCGATGGCCTCGGGCGAGCTCTGGTCGACGAATACGACCTTGAAACCGACGCGTCGACTCGCAGCCAAGAAGAGGCGATGACATCCACCGTAACAGTCGTGCGGTGCAAGCAAGACGTCCCCGTGAGAGAGCAGTTGGGTGACAACAGCCACGGCAGACATACCCGAGGAAGTGATCACAGAACCACACCCGGACTCGAGCCCCGCCAGCGCATCGCCGAGCTGGTCACGAGTAGGATTTCCGGAGCGCGTGTAGTCGTATCGACCGCACTCTCCCGGCTTCTCGAAGACGAAATTCGAAGACAAATAGATGGGCGGAATCACGGACCCATGTCCGGTATCCTCAGCGATGGCCGAGCGTACAGTGCGGGTCGTGCGGCTGACAGGGCTCATCAGATCACCTCCTGGATCTCGGTCGCCGTGCGCAATGCGGACGAAACGCGCTCGGGCTCCTTGAGGAAGGCATCGTGGCCGAAGGACGAGGACACCCTTACGTGCTCGCAGACGCCCGGGACTCCCTGGGCCAGCTCCTCAACAAGCCATGGTGGGACGAGCGCGTCGGTATCGAACGAAACCAGAGTGGTCCGGCACCCAACGACCCTGGGGTCGACACGGTGCAGGTCGATCGACGTCGACAGGCTCAAGAAGCTTGCCGCGTCGAAGACGCCTGTGAACGCCGAGCCTCGAGCCTCGAGGTAGTCCTGAACCGGAAAGCGCACCGCACCCTCTGAGCTGGGGCCATGGTCGAAGCGCTGTTCGAATTCATCGGCACTTCGATAGGTGGTCATCGCTAGCTGGCGGGCGAGTGCGAGCCCCTCTTCGGGAGCTCCACTCTGTTCACCGAGTTGTACGACCGACCGCTGAATGGACCGCCAGGCCGTCGCCATCGGGTGCGTGCGGTGTGCCGCGCACACCAAGACCAGTCCGGATACTCTATCAGCGAATAGCTCGGCGAACGCGAGGGCGACCATGCCGCCATAGGATGCACCGACCAACGTGACGGAGTGAGCACCGAGCTTGTCGAGAACGGCCGCGACCGCACGAGCTTGGTCGTGCGTGGTCACGGGCGCTGTCGGACGGAAGGTCGAATTGGGACCCGCGAGGAAGTCCACACCGATCAGCCGCTGGCAGGTCGTATCGAGCGCTCCGCCTGGCTCAACTACTCCGGGCCACCAGCCGGGCGACGTGTCTTCAGCTGTCGGGGCGAGATGACGACCTGCCGAGATGCCGCCGAGCACGACGAAGGCCGGCGCGTTCGCGGGGCCATGCACCTCGTAGGAGACTTCGATGACGTGTGGGCCGTGATGGTCAAGCTCGATGCGCTGACGTGAACGACCGGAGAATCCCGGTGGCGTGGCGCTAGAGAGGTAGGGTGATGTGTTGCGCGCGAGATCGCTTGATGTGCCGCGCGCGAGGACGGTTGATTTGGCGCTCGAGAAGCCGGGCGATGTGCCGCTCGAACAGTGTGCCTCAACTTGCGCCGCGGGACGGCGGGCGAGGGCTGCGTTCGTCATGTCGTTCCTCCAGACCGAAATTATTCATCGGACTCCTGGAGATAGACGCCCTCGAAGCTTGGCAGCTACGCGTACGCGAAGCGGGCGACTCATCTACCAATGGACTCGCGTCTATCGTAGGAGTTGGCACCTTGCGGATTTGCCACTGTCCGCAGGTTGCCCCGGCGTCAAAGGGCCTGTCCCTCAACCGGTCTCGATGAGTTGTTGTAGCGTCAACGGTAGTCGCTCCGCTGGGGGTAGGTCAACCGCCTGCGACCCCAGGAGAACGACGGAGCGTTTCGTCCACTTCTACATGGTCGGCGCCGGGACCTCGCGACTTGAGTCGGCTGCGCTGAGCGCCCGAGACCAGGTAAGCGCGAGCCAGGCGACGAGCGCCGCTGCAAGAAGTCCACCCACTCGCGCTCCGCCATAGGGTGCGACCAGCGCCGTCTCGAGCGCGTTCGTCACTGCGAGCGTGCCCAGTATCAATGGCACCAGCGCAGGCACGCGAGCGCTGAACCGGACGACGATGGAAATCACCGCGACCGCGAGCACCGCAGCACCAATCCAAGCCGGGGTCGACTCCTGTAGACCAGCGGGAACGATCACGGCGCCCATCGCAACAACCGTGAAGCCGACGATGTTCCTGTAGACCAAGTGACCCGCGAACCGCGCTGTGGCTGCAGAGAGCGCGAGCACGCCGGCGGTGAGGAGAAGAAACGGCAGCGTGGCATCGAGCGGTCCAGTGAAGATCGTGAAGAACGCCGAAGCCCCCGAATAGTCGGGGAGCGAGGGCCGCTCGGGCGAGAGTACGGACGCCATGCTCCCGAGACCGGCGAGGAGCATACCGAGCGAGGGGCCGATCCAGCGGGGAGCACTTTTCCGGCTACCCGGCCCGACCCAAGAATGGCCAAGCCCGGCGACCAACCCGATTCCGGCTCCCGCGATGAGCGCGACCAGCAGAAGCCCGAACACCGCTCCTCCCGCTTGCAGGGGCCAAGGCTGTGCGGTCGAAAAGATCGACGTGACCTCAGCCCAGCCATTGCCGACGGAAAGTGCCAACGCTACAAACGCGGCGCCCGCAGTCCCGAGCACGACCCGCGACTGAAATCCCCGGCGACTCCAGACGACAATCGCGATGATGGCGGCAGCCGTGAAGTTGATCACGAGCGCCATCACCAGTCCCCCGAGCACGAGGTTCCGTCGAGTGCCGCTCTCACGCCGCTCACGCGCCCACTCCTCCGGGACGTGTACAAAACGGCGGGCGTCCGAAATCTCGCCGCCAGCGATCGTGACCAACACTCGAGCCTCGCCTTCGACATCGGCCAAGAGCGCCGGATCACGGAAGGTGAATGCCCAGTCGGTCCGTGCCGGCTGCGCAGTCTCTTCCGCGCCCACTTCTTCAAGACCACGGGCCGCCTGCTCATCCATGAGCGCCCCCGCGGCGGCGAACGCCAGGACCCTCGCCGAGTCCTCTGAGAGGGTGGCTCCTACCCGTCCCTCGGGTAGCGTATGAGCGATGCGCCTAAGCGCCCCTTCACCCGATACGTACACGCGATACTCCTCGATCCTCTGCTCCGGCTCGGCATCCCAGTTCGCGTATCGCACAATCCACTGGGGGTCACTCAAGTAACTTCCGAGCAGTTGATCGAACGCTTCGTCCTCTCCTCGTTCCACCACGTAGGCGTGTCCGGCAGAGCTGCCGCCCCCAGTGTATGCGATCTGAGTCCACCCGCCGAGCGCCACGCCGGTGGCCTCCAACGCATCCTGGGCGATGGCCACGACTTCGGCCCGATCAACCGCGAGCCTCGGTGCTGGTTCCCGCACGGCGGCCGCAACAACCCAGAGTATCAAGCCAACAAGGCCTGCGGCGTAGACCAGAGCTGTGGGCACCGGCAGATCGGAAGTCGAGGCGACGTCGGCGTCGGCGACGGCGTGGGCGTGGGCGTGGGCGGGCGTATCGCTCACAGTTAGCTTTGCGTCGAAGGCCGAGACTGCGGGCAACGCCAACTCCGGTGGCGCCCACGCCCGATTGTAGGCCCACCCCGGAGGACTCGATCGTGCCCTCCCGCCCCTTCGGGCCCACAGCACGATCGCGAGCGGCGTGAGTCCGGCCGCGACGATTACACCCTGGTCGAAGAGCGCGTCCGAGGCGAAGAGCACCCCCGAGATCAGCGTGAGGTCGTAGAGGAAATGGGTGAGGATCGTCGGTACAAGTCCGAAGCGGACGTACACCACGCCCCAGAGCAGGGCCGGAATCGTGAGCTCGATGACCCGCGCGTATGGAGGTTGCTGCGGGTAGTTCGCATGCCCCGCGGCAAAGACCACTGCCTGCACCAACACAGCCCCCCACACCCACAGGTTTCTTCGCCCATACCTCGCGCCAATGAGGGCGGCACACGCGATGGGTACCGCACGGAAGATGCTCTCCTCCCACATCGCAGCGTAGAGCGAAATCGACACCGCCTGCAGCGAAGGCATGTAGGTCGCCAATAGATCCGGCTGCAGCAGCGCGCCCGCGGGGGACCACCAACCATCCAGCTTGGAGGTACCCAGGTAGAAGAGTACGAGGTAGCCGAGCTCGAGCCCCAAGAGCACGTAGGCGGCGGTCGTCAGGCCGAGCGCCGAGTTGGACGACGCCACCTCTGGTGCCCACAGGCGCCACTGTTGCAAGTGACCTGGGAAGGCTCGGCGGCCCAAGGACTCCCCCGCCATGAAGAAGAACCCCAGCACGGGTGTGCCCAGCAAGAAGATCGCGCCGGCCGCCGCGACTTGTTGCAATACGAACGTGTTCGCTGACAACGCCGTGTCGTACGACATCCACGACAGCGGCAACGCATTCACCCCATTCAATCCGATGAGCAGCGATGAGAAGCCACCCCATACGAGCGCGGTGCGCCACTCCACCCAACGCCGCCGCAACAGCAGGGCAGTTCCGACGCCGGCGCCGAAGAGCACGAAGAATAGGATAAAGATCGACTGCGACACGAGCGCGATCGCGTCGTTGGTCGAGCGCATATCGGCATACTGACGCGAGAACGACTCGGGTACGTGCACGAACGGGGTGAGCTGTGCGAACCGGTTCCCGGCAACAACGAGCCGAACACGGAACCGAGCCTCCGCGAGCGTGATGTCGGGGCGCTCGAAAACAAACGTGTGGTCCACGCGCCCACCGGGCTGGGTCTGCTCGGAGGACTCCAGCAGCGAATAGTTGGAGAGGTCGATAGGCCAGGTGGCGGCGCCATCCGCAGCCGCAGCGAGAGCGTCCGCCTCGTCGAGGTTGCCACGGCCGGCATCGTCCTCGGAGAATCGCAAGCGGAAGCCGTGCGGGGTGCCTTCTGGCGTGAATCGCACCAGCGCCTCCTCAACCTCACCCTCCGCAAACCGGCGCACTGACCACTGGTACGACTGGTAGACACCTGCGTCCGCAAGGCGAGCGAACTCCACAGGACCCCCGCCCTCGAGCTCAACGTACGTCTGGACTTCCGAAGCTACCTGCCCGAACGACGCAGCCGAGCGCGCGTCGGAGGGCGCCCAACCGTAGCGCTCAGCGAGCGCCTCGGCTTCCACCAACGCACGCTCTCGGTCCATGGAGATATCGAGCGCAACGCTGGGCATCGCAACCGAGAAGAGCTGGATCGCCGTAACCGCCCCGGCGATGCCGAGCGCACAAAACAAGATCCAGAACACGGGGCGGCGGGTCATGGGCACTTCCGCCTTGGGAGCAAGGTGACCCTCCCCTGCACGACTACGCCACAGATCAGTGGATCGACTTCGAGAAGATCGTGCGGAATTCCTGATCGATCTCACAGATCGGAAGAGAACCGAAGGTCCCATCAGATCGGGAGCCGCTTTCTTCTTGCGTGCCAGCGGGTTCGGGCTCTGGACAGCCCGCCACAACGCTCAACTGGATGCGGTCGCGAGAACGAAAATCAAGCCGTATGTACCCGGGGAGTGAGGCCGCAAAGAGAGTCTCTACGCCGTCGCGGTCGACTCCCCGAACCGGCGTCCGTTTGCTCGCGCTTCCGGAGACGAGGTGATGCCAAGTGCCCGTCTCAGGGCCTCCACCCCCACTCTTCTTCAAATCGTGCACCTGAAGCGAGTGATCGTGGCCGGCGGCAAAGAGGACCGAGGCGCGACTCGAGGCTACGAGAGGTTCGATTGCCCCGAGATAATCGCGGTAGGCTGCGGAACTCACGTCCTGACTCAAGAGGCGCGCGCCGTGAGCAAGACCCTGCAACATATTCGTGTTCCCGCCGTGGGGGCCGCCGGTGACCAGCGGATGGTGAGCGGCCAGGATCACTTGAGTATCCCCAGCGGCAGCCAACTCAGCCTGAAGCCGTCGCGATACATCCTCCTTCGATTGGGAGGCACAGTCAGGGTTCGCAGCGACGCCGGTGATCCACCACTGAGAATCAATCGCGAGCACCCGTGCCAGCAGCGCACCCTCCGCGCTCCGGAGATCGACGCTCCTCGGCCCGGGGCATCCTGCCTCAGGGACCATCGGGAACGTGTCGCTTCCCATCGCGCCGAGCGCGATGGCATCATCTCTGAGCGCCCTCTCCTGTGCGCGGAGCCGCCGCCGTCCCTCAGCGTCGCTCGTATTCGCCCAGTCGTGGTTGCCAGGCAGGAAGCGCGCCTGAGCCGAGGCTCCTCGTACGACCTCGACCTGCCCGTCGAGCAGCTCTAGATCGTCTTCTAGGTGATCTGCGCGTACCCCGGCCTCATACACGTTGTCCCCCAGATAGAGGACCATCACAGGAGTACCCTGCTCTCCCAACGCACCGACACGCTCCTTGAGATCTTGCAGCACGGGATTCTGCTCGAAGGGCACGTAGCCAGCATCCCCGACAAGAAAGAGGACCGCTTCCTGTGCAGCTCCGCCGTCCGGGTCCCCGCATTCGAGCAGCATACTCGTGCCCTGGGAGGGCGACGCACACGTCGTGACGAACTCGTTGAGGCTACAGCCGGCCGCCATGCACACGATCACGATGACAGCCGCGGCGAGCGGTGTGCGCGTGTGCCGTCCAGGGACCATCAAAACCTCACGGACCAGTAGAAAAGAGGGACCGCAGCTATGCCGGCGCCCCACGCGCCGCCCCCCCAACCGTCATGACCCTCACCGGGACCGGCGAAGACCTCGAGGGTCCCGACCAGAGCTCCGGCGCCAAGTCCAATGAGCGCACCCGCCATCGCACCCCCAGGCAACTCATCAGCGAACTCTTCGCCTCCCAAGCTCGCGAGAGCCGCTGAGAGGACCCCGACGGCAGCCCCAGTCGCAACACCGGCCATCGCTCCGCGCGCTGCCGATCCGACAGCCTGCCCGGCGCTCGCCCCCTCCCCTGTCGCGATGGAGATCGCTCCGACGGCCGCTCCCGCGATGACCCAAGGCAGAAACTCGCTGACACCTTGGCTCACCGAGCTCTCTATATAGCTGTCGAACACGTTCGCCTTGAGCGTCAGGAAGGAGGCACCGGCCAATAGGCCGGTGAAGACACCCAACGCAGCGCCGCCGACAAACGATCCTCCTCCAGACTCGACGGTCAGGGAGGACTGGAGGGACGATTGACTCGAACCGGACGAGGGTCGGAGGATCGCAGTTAGGACGAGCGCCGCGGTGAGTGCGGACCGCAAACCACTTCGATTGGGCATATGCGCGCGTCTTGGTGGAATTGCGCCGGACTCGACACCTCCAATCTAGCCCATGCCCAGCGTAGGCGGCGGTGCGGAGCCGAAGCGCTGTCAGCCGAGTAGGCACCCACCATTGCCGTGACCGAAACGGGCGGTTTCGTTGTTTCCTCGACGAGGCCCCGCATGCGGACCTCAACAGTCTGGGCGACCTATAAGCGGACAACCCCGAAAGGGATGACCCGCAGCGGACTAGCTAACATGATGACGATGCGGAGAACCGCAGTGTGGATGGTATTGGGGATGGGGGCTCTCCTGTTCGCTTCATGCGCCGGTGGCACGACGCGCGCAAGCACGCCGTCGCCCCCCGATTTGGACGATGCACGCCCCCTACCGCGGGGCGGCCAAGACCGAACGTACTCTGACGTCATTGCAGAGGATGCCGTCACCGACGGAGGAGTCTTCGCCGTGCACGAGGTCGACGGCGACTACTTCTTCGAGATCCCCGACTCACTGCTCGATCGGGACATGCTGCTTATCAGCCGCATCTCAGGTGTGCAGGCGGGCATGGGCGGTTTCGCTCCCGCGGGTGTCGCAGCCAACCGCCAGATGATCCGCTTCGAAAGACGAGACGACCGTATCCTCATGCGGAAGTATTCCGGCGAAGCCATGGCGGACGACACGCTCGCGATCGCCCAGTCTGTCGAGGCCAACTACTTGGCTCCGATTCTCCGCTCATTCGACATCGAGGCCCGGGGCCCCGACAGCACAACGTCGGTCATCGAAGTGACCGATTTCTTCGAGGGTGACAACCGGTCGATCTCGGGGCTCAGCCCGGCGCAGCGAAGCAACTACGGCGTCCGCCGGCTAGACCCTGCTCGCAGCTTCATCGACCAGATGAACAGCTATCCGCTGAACATCAACGTCCGTCACACGCTCACCTACGACGCGAGTGATCCGCCGTCAGATGAGCGCGCCAACACGGTCTCGATGGAGATGAACCAGTCGCTGGTCGTGCTACCGCTCGAGCCGATGCGGCCTCGGCATGCCGATCCACGCGTCGGTTATTTCAGCATGGATCGCATCAACTACGGACTGGACGAACAAAAGGCGGCGACCCAGACGTTCATCCGGCGGTGGCGGCTCGAGCCGTCGAACCCGGCTGCCTACGCCCGCGGCGAGGTCGTCGACCCGGTGAGGCCGATCACGTACTACGTGGACCCGGCGACCCCCGAGCGCTATGTGGAGGCCGTGCGGCGGGGTGTCGAGAATTGGCAGGCCGCATTCGAGACCGCCGGCTTCAGCAATGCGATCGTGGCGCTCGATCCACCGAGCGTGGAAGAAGACCCCGACTGGGACGCCGAGGACGTTCGCTACTCGGTCGTGCGCTGGTCCGCCAGCACGACCCGGAACGCCCAGGGCCCGAGCACGTCGGATCCTCGTACGGGAGAGATCATCGAGTCGGACATCGTGTGGTATCACAACCACCTGCGTTCCTACCGCAACTGGATGATGGTCCAGACCGGAGCGGCCAACCCGGACGCACGACAGCTTCCGCTCACGGATCGCCTTATGGATGAGGCGATGGAGCAAGTCATCACGCATGAGATCGGCCACGCGATCGGGCTACCGCACAACATGGTCGCGAGCTCGTCGTACCCAGTCGACTCGTTGCGTTCGCAGAGTTTCGCCAGCCGCATGGGCGTAGCCCCGACGATCATGGACTACGCGCGCCAGAACTACATCGCGCAGCCTGAGGACGGGTTGCTGCCCGAAGACTTCCTGCGTCGCATCGGCGTGTACGATCACTACTCAGTGAACTGGGGATACCGCCTCATCCCGGGGGCGGCGACGCCAGAAGACGAGTTCGAGACGCTCGACGACTGGATCGTCGAACGTGCACACGATCGCATGTACAAGTACCTGCCTCAGGGTGGCCTGGGCGTGAGCGACCCGCGAGCACAAACGGAAGACATGGGAGACGATCCGGTTCGAGCCAGTGAGTACGGCATGGCGAACCTGAAGCGCATCGTTCCGAACCTCGTCGAGTGGACGACCAAGGCCGGCGAGGACTACAGCGACCTCGCCGAGATCTACGGCGAGGCAGTCGGTCAGTGGAATCGGTACGTCGGCCACGTCCTCACGGTCGTCGCAGGTGTGCATGTCGACTTGAAGACGTCAGACCAGTCGGGTGCCGTGTTCGACGGCGTCGAACGTGATCAGCAGAAGCGCGCCATGGACTGGCTAACGCGCGAGGTGTTCACCGCGCCGACGTGGCTCAACGAGCCAGAGATCCTGGAGCGGCTAGGACCGAACAGCGGCGGCTTCGCCAACATCTCGCGCAGGCAGGCGCAGATCCTGGACCGGCTGGTAGATCCGCGGCGCATGGCCACGCTCTCCGAGCTCGAAGTCACTCAGTCGGAAGGAGCCTATCCGCTCGCCGAGTTCCTGGATGACGTGCGCGACGCAGTGTGGGGCGACCTGAGAGCGACTTCGGCAATCGACGGGTACCGGCGCGCGTTACAGCGTGCCTACCTAGAGCGCCTCGAATATGTGATGACGGAGGAGCCCGCCAGCAATCCACGGCAAGGAGCCGCTCCGGACATCAGCAACTCGGACATTCGCCCACTGGTTCGCGCACAACTGACCGAACTGCGCACCGAAGTGGAGCAGGCGGCGCGACGGATTCAGCACCGAGTGAGCGAGGCACATCTGATGGATGTGGTGTCACGGATCGATGCGATTCTGGAGGGGGGTAAAGGAGCGTAGCGCGCGAAGGTTAGCAAGGCCCGACTCACTCCGACAAATGCTTCTTCATCGCCTGGAGCGTCATGTTCACATGGCGCATTCCCGCACCCTCATCGTAGACGATCAGCGCGGCCCCATGCTCGTCGACCCGCTCGACCCTCGAGCCCGCATAGTACGCCAAGGTGCGAGCGAGAATGGCCCGAAGATCCGGCTCTTCATCCCACTCCGCGAGGAAGAGCGCGTCGAGCGGCAGGTCATGAGCCGCCCCCTGGAGTATGGCAGTCACAACCATCGCGACGAGCGTGTTAGGTAGGAAATTGGTGTGGAAAGAGAGCGCGGTGAAGCTCTCCCGATCCGGACGTCGTCGTTCGAATTCCACGATCAGGTCATCCCGGTACCTCTTGAGAAGCCCGTAGAGCTCCGCATGCTCGACAGCATGATCCGCCAGAGCGGGAGGCGCTTTGTCGACGAACGCCCAGGGGTCGGGCGAGAGCCCGTTCAGTAGGCAATCGACCACGTTCTCGCGCTCCGCTCCGCGGGTCCCGGCTTCGTTCAACCGCGCGTACTCGCGTGCCAGTGTCGCGAGAGCGGCCAACAGCCACGGATAGTCCGCAGCGTTATCGGGTCGCAGGAGGCCGAGATCTCGCTTGTACATGAGCGCGAAACCCCATCGCAGGTGGCTCCCGAGAACGGCCGACCCCATGAGCGCGAAGCGCACCTGATGCGCCTCGGGGAGCGTCTTCACCCTTTCGACGAGGTCGTCATAGGCCTGATCGTCGGGATGATAATGAGCGACCGCGAGCACCAGGAGCATCTCGGCATTCCCGACGAACTGTTGGCCACTGCCCTTAGGGCCCTGGAGATGACCCACGAGCCCGGTCACCCGGTCGAGTGTGGCGTCGGGGTCTGCACCGTCCCACACCCTCATGGCGAGCAGCGCCAAGACGTGCACGAAGTAGTTGTCCAGGAGAATCGCGAGTGAGGCCCGCGTCTTGGGCAACGCTGGACCATAAGAGTCGCAGTGGTCGAGCATCAGCGTCGGAAGGTTGTCCTTGCTGAACCGGTGGTCCCCAAAGTCCCACGGGTGGAACACATGGAAGCCCTCCTCGCGCGTCCGCCTGTCGAACTCGAAGATCATGTCTCGCAAAGAAAGTGAACCGGAAGCAGTCCGGAAGACGTGAGTCTGCAAGCCAGAACGCAGGCGTTTCAATGCAGTTCCGAAGGTCTCCGCTTCGAGCACCCAGTCGAGAATCTCACCGCGCACGGGGCCAGTGAGCACAGTCTCGAGCACCGCACAGGCGTGGTCGCAGGTGACTTCTGAGGTCGATGGGTTGTTGTCGGGTTCAGGCATACGTAGACATCCAATGTGGGTTGCCGGGATGGTACCTGGCCATCAGGCGCGGTCGCAAGTGAGAAGCGAATGGCCGAGGGGGTGGGCGTCGTGCATCCTTCCGGAGCGACCTTGCGTTTCGGCGGTGCGGGGAGAAGGGTGGAAAGAAATGCGTGAGCGCAGGAAGGATGCACGACGCCCACCCCTACCCGTTGAGCACCCCCATCCAAGCCCCAATCGCCCGCCCGAAGTACTGAGGACTGAACAGAGTCCAGTCCTCCATCCCCCGGGGCAACGCGTACTGCTCGCCGGCCTGCTCCGCCGTGATCCCCTGCTCGATCGCTCTCCTGGCTGCCGCCTCCACATCCTCGAGCAACTCAAGGTACACGCCCATAGCCGCGTCGTCCGCCAACGGCCCGTGACCCGGCACGTAGGTTGTGGGCTCGGTACGTCGCATGACCCGCACATTCGGGGTCAGTTGGTTGGGCACCGCGTCCACGTAGTTCGGAAACATCCCATTCCAAACCAAGTCGCCGCAGAAGACCACGGACGGATCGGCGATTTCGATGCTTACGTCGGAGTCCGTGTGTCCCCTGCGCGGTACCACGAGCAGAGACCGATCTCCGAGGTCGATCTCGGTGGGTCCACCTCCGCTGACCAACTCAACACGTTCGAGCACGTCCGCCGGAGCATCCCCGTTTCGCTCCAGAATCGTGTCACGTGTCAGACCGGTCGCCAGCATTACCACGTCCGCGCTTTCTGCGGCACCGCGCAGACCTCCTGTGTGGTCCCCGTGGTAGTGGGTGACGATGACGTGCGTGGGCGGGCGTCCCGCGAGACGCATCGCCTGTTGAGCCATCCAGCGGGCTCCTTCGTCGGATGCGAAGCTCTCGATGACAACGACACCCGCGCGACCCGCAACGATCCCGCCGTTGCAAAGCGTGGTGCGATCCTCGAGCGGGTTCGAAACCAAGGCCCAGATGCCATCAGAGATCTGTTCTAGCCGACCCCACGGCTCCGACGCCACCACCGGAAAGCGTTCTTGCCGTGTCCAGAGACCACGAGCCCACAACGGTGACGCGGCCGCCATGACACCCATGTGAGCGGCACACGACGTCGTGCGACCGAGGAATTCACGCCTCGAATAGCTTCGACAATCCTCCAAGACAGCCTCCAGCATCAGAGTGATGCCGTAACCTACGGGTCCACAGACGTCTGTCGACTCCCGCGTCACGGCAAAGCGCACGAAGAGCCGGCCCCGCGCTTCGACTGGCGCCACACGGTTCCGAGCCCCAAGCTGCTTGCCCATGGATAAGAAGCGCGTATCTACGACGAGTCTTGTGGTCTCTATCGTCGCGGCGGCAACCCTCACTGCCGAAGCCACCGCACAGAGTTTCGAAACCCCGGCGTCACTCGACCGATTGCTGCAAGATCTTTCCGTGCTGGCGCACGACTCCATGGAAGGGCGCGCCCCAGGGACGCAAGGCAGCGTCCGAGCAAGGACCTTCCTGATCGAGTCGTTGACTTCCATCGGGGCTATACCGCTCGGCGACAGCTACGAGCACGGCTTCGAGACCGCCAA
>Ga0114996_10005686_pt1 | contig 14583 bp, 10 predicted proteins | sample ArcticOcean_MG_C_4_FD_87039 | JGI IMG/M metagenome (GOLD analysis project Ga0114996, IMG submission 87039) | Marine microbial communities from western Arctic Ocean - ArcticOcean_MG_CB4_134 | ecosystem: Environmental > Aquatic > Marine > Oceanic | place: Arctic Ocean: Canada Basin | collected...
TAAGTAAGCAACAATCGTTGTTGATTTTCCAGTTTGTCTAGGCATTTTACAAATAACAAAACGATTCTCATGCATTGTCTGAACCATTTCTTCCTGATAATCATAAAGATCAAAGGGCATTAAACCATGATCAACATGAATAATCTTCATATAGTTTTTTGCAAAATATACAGGATCTTTAGAACACCTAATATAATCTTCTATGGTTTCTTTATCATATTCTAATGATTGATATGCCCCTTTAAGAAGAGGATTTCCTGCGTAAGTATCTTGTGCCATTATTTCAATTCGTAATTTACTAAACCCTGTTTTGCAGTAAAATCTGTAGCGCCTGACATTGATCCTAATATTTTTAACGAAGCAGATTTAGGAGAAACCATTTTAATATCAATAATTCCTTTTCTCCATTTAGTCTTGCTTAAATTTGCTTGATAAAAATCTTTGCCCCCGATGATATCACTAACGTATTTTTTTGATAAAGGATCATTGTTTAAATTGCTCGCTACAGAATAATTAAAAAAAGAAGTAATTGTAAAAGGATAATTATTTCTTATTGTTAGTATAACTTGCTCTTTTCCATCAAAAGTTTTTTTCTTTATAAAATAATCTTCTATTGCTTCTATTACTTCATCAAGTTCTTGATTTTCTTTTTGTGTAAGTTCTTGCCCCATTGCAACTTTTCGAATACTATCATAAAGAGAATGATTTGAATTTTTTACGATTGCTTTTTTTATTTTTAATACTTCTCTTAATCCAGCTTCAAATGTTATATTCTTTGAAAATTTAAATCTATTTGCTCCTACTTGTTTTGATGTATATCCCATTTTAGATGCAACCATGCACATTTTTTTAAAAAAACAATTTTTATAAGTAAGATGCTTTTTCATTCCATAAGGAAGGATATTTGACATAAATGAAGCGGCGGCCCCTTTATCATATTTACTTGATACACTAACAGTATTCGTATCAAATGTCAAACTACTATCAACAAGTTTAAAAGCAGGATCAGTTGGAATACTAAAAGATTTCAAGTTTATACCAAACATATCAGAAGGAGTACATGTGTTTGATAGTTGATTTTTGAATGCTAATATTCCTATTAAAATTTCACCAAAATATACACCAAGCTCATCAATATGACTATCATCAACACCATTCAAATCAATTTCAGATAAATCATCTTTATCTAAATAAGATTTTATTTTTTCTATAACATAATCATTGTCATGTATTCTATTATTTAAACCCCAAATAACGCTTTTTTTTAATTCATCAAAAGTTTCAAATAATTTTACAGGAACATCTTTTTTAGTAAGTACTGTTATTTTTTCGTCTTTACCTTTTTCTGTAAAATCTTCTGCTAATATTTGTAATTTTTGAGGTCTTTCGGCATCAAGATTGTTTGTGGGTTTTCTTATTTTTGAAATTAATACATAACCCTTTTTTCTTTGATATTCAATATTAGCATACTTTTTTTTTTCAAATTCTTTGTATTTATTTGAAGCTAATTTTATCTCAGTTCTTGGGTGAATATTAATATTCATACTTTCTAATTCATTATTTTTATCTTCAAACATTTCGGCAAACTGACCATTCTCTATTCTTACTTTCAATTTCTTCCAGTCAGGGTTTTTTGTAACATATCGTGTAAAAACCACATCTCCTGGATTTCTTCTATCAATTTGTCCTAAATGAGCCATTATTCTTTTTTATCTTTTTTATATTGAACAATTTTTTTTGCACGTTTTAAATCATCTTTAGAAAGGTTGCCATATGGTTTCTCTAAAGAATCTGGTTGTTTATCTATTTTTCCACCCTTTTGTTTAAACTTATGTAAGGCTAATGCTCTTTTTAATGCATCTTTATTATCTTCATCGACTTCTACTTCTTCTATTTCTTTTAAGTATTGTTTAAATTTTTTCATTTTTCTTTATCGTTTAACATTTTTTGAAGTTCTGCAGTACTACCTATAAATAATGCATTTGTTACATTATTGGGACCAGAGTTTGTTTCTTGTGTAATATCTTTTACTTGCTTATGAACATTTAATAAATTTTGATTTTGTTCACCTACAGTTTTAATCAATTGACCAACAACTTCAAACATTCTAGCGTTACCACTATCTCTTGCATCTTGTAATAAATCTTCAATAGCATCTTGTCCTCTTTCAATAATATTGTATATATTTTCACGGGCATACTTATAATCAGTATTCAAATCATTTGTGTTTGATTCAACCATTTTTCTTTCTGGGGGCTTTTTAATAATAGAACTAGCAGGTATTTCTAATATTTTATCTAATTTATCTTCGAAAGTTTTCATTGTAATTTATCTCACTCATATGTACCAGTTGATTCATCATAACGTACTGGTGGATTGTAAACTGTTATCGTAGTATTTGCATCAAAATCATCTCCTGGAGTAATATATGTATTTGATCCTCCTTCAGGAACAACTGTAATTTTACTGATTATATTATCAAAACCAAGTTCGGTCGTACTATTCTCAGTTAAAAGAAAACTTCCTGTTTCTAATAGAAATTGATCATTGTTGAAAGGAGTAGAAGTTTCTAATAACACTTCATTGAGGGCATCAGTTGGGTTGGCCCCAGCAATTTCTTTAAAAGCCACTTCAATTTTTTTGATTATCGATTGACCAGTTTTGATATCAGGATATATAAATCCTTTCATCATAAAAGATATGGTCCAGATAATTGTTCTTCTGGCAGAAAACTCTCCTTCATAAGAATCTTCACTTGTTGCGCTTTGAATAACAATTGGAATATCTATAGAAAGTCCCATATCTGTTATAATATTAACAGTTACATTAAATTCTGGAGTAAAGAACGGAAGGATTTGTTCTAATATTTGAGTACCATCTTCAGCATTTTCTACAAAAGCATATAAAGAAAAATCAAAAATATATGGAGAAGGATTAAACATCTTCTTAACATTACGATTTCCATTTATCGTTTCTTTATGTGTCAATGTCCCTATTGTATTTAATTTTCTAATAGGATCATAAGCCATACCAGTCATTTCAAATCCCATTCTAGGAAGTTGAATAGCAACTTGCTTATCTAAATCAGCATCTTGATTTATTCTCGTAAGAAATTTTTGCTTTGGACCATAGGCTATTGGTACTTTTTGACGAGATAAAACATTACCGCCCGAATCCTTTTTTTCGATATTAATATCATTAAATAATGTTCCAAACAACGCAACATATTTTCTTATTGTTTGATGATAAAAAGTTTGTCCTAACATAACACTCCATAAAGATTATAATATAATATTATTTAGTTGTATAAATAGTCTTATGGCACTTACAATAAAAACTCAAGGCGAAAATTTAACAATGTATCAAGGTAGTAACTTTGAAAAAGTTTTTACTGCTAAAGATGCAAACAATTCAAATGTAACTATAAGTACTGGTACTTGTGCTTCTAAAATGAAGAAAGACCATACAACCACTAATACTTCTTGGATACTATCTTTTACAGCCGCAGTAGCAGGCAGTAATGTCACAATAACTGCTAATGCCACTCAAACAGCAAATATGTCTTCTGGATTATATGTTTATGATGTTGAATACACCCAAGTGGATGCTGTAACAAAGGAAAGGATAGTTGAAGGCATGATCACAATTCTTGCAGAATCTACAACTTAAAAATCACCCTCACTAAATGGATTTGATTCAGAAAAATCAATAATAGAATCTGCTTCAGTTTCAATAGTTATATTATTTGCAGAAGCATCATTAACAAATACTTGTGTATCTGGTGTTGCTGTTACAGTAAAATATGCTCCGCTTGTATTGCCGACAACATTTTGAGAGTAGGTAAAACTACCCACCAAATCCGTTAATTTCAATACTCTATCAGTAGAATTCCAAGATATTACTCTTCCTTTCGTATTTGCAGAACTTTCTGTGCTTCCAACATATACATATTCATCATCTACATAATTTCCCGATCCACCCGATTCAACATTTACTTCTATTGAATAAGCATATTTATCTTCTACTTCATCTATGTCTTCAATACCAGTATCAATTCTTTGATCATCGTATTGAAATAATTCACATGTTAAATCAAATATTGGTAATTTACCAAACTGATAAAACATTGATTCATGTTCAACAAATCTAATTTCATAAAGTTTTTTATTTAATGGAAAAAATATTACATCGCCCTCTCTTGGCCTATCATAACCAGTATCTAAATTTTCCCATCGTCTTCTGGCTACAGAAAAAATTACTTGATCTCTTATTTCTAATCCAAATCTTGAAATAAAATCGCCTTCTCCCTCAAACCCATCAACTGATTTAACATACATTTCTATTAAATGGGATTGATTAAATTGCGAAATAGTATCTTCTCCATAAAGAAGATCCTCATTCATATATTGTCTTGGAAGGTAATAGTTATCTATGCCAAAATTTTTTATAGATTCTATTATTAAATCTTGATGTAAATTTTGTTCTGATGCATTTTGAAAATGATTAAAATAAGAATTAGTAGGCATTATCCTGGACCAACCATAAAGTCAACTGGTAATTCGTATTTAAGAGATACTTGTTCTTCTGTTTCTCTCAATTCTGTTATTGCTTCTTCAAACATTGTTCTTCCATTTAATGTCGTTCCTCCTGGAAGTTGAACGCCCTCATATTTTATTAAATTAGCGCCCCATTGTCTTTTAAACAATGCAGTTGTATATTTCTTTAAAAACATATCATTATATACATCTGTAAATGTTGCAGGTTCAATTATTCTATAACACTCTGCAACAATATATTCATCGACTTCAAGATCACCATTTAACCAATCTATATCTAAATATAATCGATTTTGATGTCTATTAAATCGTAGAGGTTTTTTTCCTACAAACATGTCATTCAACAATTGTAAATGTTGCATTGACATTTTATAATTTATTATAGAAGTAGCAGTAAGATAAGGCATTTCATTTAAATGAAATTGATATCTAAACGAAAACAAATCACCTGAAGTTTGTCCTGCACCAGTATCTTGTATATCAAAAATACCCGTCACACCAATTATGGAATCACTTAATGTAATATAATGATTGTCTACATCACCAAAAGTAACTAACGATGCATCAGTATCGGCTACTGCAGTAGATCCACTTGTACTTCCAGTTATTGTTTCAGCATTTGAAAAACTAGATGTTACATCATTATTTGAAATATCATCCGTGTCTTTATGATTTTTAAATGTAATAATTGTAGTATTTGAAGAAACTACAGTTGCAGTTGCATTTGATGTTCCGCCAGTTATTTTTTCACCTGCTGTAAAATCACCTACGTTTGAAGCAATTTTAACAGTTGACCCCGTAATTCGGTGTACATTATACATTCTTTCAACACCATCAAAATGATATTCTTGAAAAAACTGCAAGCCTTCGTCCATTCGATCTTCCAGTTGATCATCTTCTACGTTTATTTCAATAACTGGTTGTCCTAATGATCTAAGACAATATTGTTTTAATTCTTCTCTTGTGCTAGGTTTTGCCATTTTTATCTTATGTTTGATTTACAATTTAACTAAGATTTACAACTGTTCCGCCTGTATCTCTCACTCCCAGTAAATGAATTGCACTAGTAGGATGTTCTGCAGTTAAAAAAGCACCACATTCTATGCGGTGACAATAAGTTACTCCATTTGCTCTTGCAGAAAAAATATCACCAGCGGAATTTGCTACATGTAAAACTTTTGTTGCACCTGAACCACTTCCATGAACATATAAAGAAGGACCAGTCGCACTAGCACTAGTTGAATGAAACTTGCCCAATGCTTCTGTATGAGCTTGGCTAGACCAAACATTTATTCCTGGTTTATCTGTATTCTGTACAACACTTATTCCGTGATGAGGTGCATTCTGTTCAACAGAAATTCCTGCTTTTGCACCAGATGCATTCTGTACAACAGAAATTCCTGTTCCTCCATCTGTTTTAATTTTTAATCCTACTGTTCCACTAGCAGACGAATTTTCTTGAACTATATCAATTATTGCTCTAACATTTGTTGAAGCATTATCGTCTGTAAGATGTATTAAAGAACCATTAGCATAGTTAGAATCAAGATTCCGACGGATTGAAAGTACATGACCAGTTGTGAACGTATCAGCCACAATCTCAAAAACATTCATAGTTGTTTGTGACGCATCAATTTTAATTGCTCTTTGATCTACATCATTTGAATCTAAATACATTCCTGTTATACCATCAGTCGATCCTACGTTTACATGTAATTTGCCTGCCTGACCCGCCGCTGAGTATGTGTCTCCGCCAACAATTTGCAGAGAACCGCCATATTCATTAGCAAATACGGCTGTATTTGCACCATCTGTGACTACATGCATACTATCTGTATCATGATCATAAATTATAGATCCCCTCTTTTGATCATCAGTATCACCAAACATAATATGTGCATTAGATGCAGTATCAGATAAAAGTGTCATTCCTACAAAATTTTCATTTTCTAATACTAATTCATCAGCAACAGCTTCAACTGCAGTAGGAGTTTCAGTCCCTGGTAGTGCAAAATCTGATCTTATGTGCAGTCTTCCTTTAGATGAAGTTGGGAGTTTTGGACCTGTGAGATGAGTATATTCTGGAAAATCACCAATAGCCACATTAGCACTGGCTACATCTGAGCCAAAAATAGCTCCAACATTAGCTACAAACGCCGATGAAGCATTTATCGATATATTTGCAGAATGCGTAATTCCTCCGATTGTAGTTGGATTATTATATGTTCCATAATTAAAGGATGCACCAGTAAATATGTGAGGACCCGCCGCGGATACTGTAATAAATTGTGCCGTTGAAGCATCAGTAATATTGACATTCATATTATTAATCGTTCCACCATTAAATGTAGCTACAGAAACGGTCCCTAAGTCAGAAATCGTTGCTCCATTAAAATTAATTGTGGATGTTCCCCCAGCTCCAGGGCTGTTTGCATTTAAATTTGCACCATTTAAATTTATTTCACATTGATTTATTTGGGCTCTTTCAATTTTACTATCAGGACTAGAGCCAGTTATAGTTGCTCCAGAATCTTCAACTAATGCAAATTTAGCAGAAGTTCCCAAATCAGTAACAGTCGCACCAGTGAAATTTATTTCAGGAGATCCAGAAAACAATAATCTAGTACCAGTTACATTTGCTCCTGTAACAATATCTGCACTTATCGTATTAATTGTTAGTCCACCCTGAGAATCAGCAGACAATAAAGAAGTAACAGGGTCATCATCTAAATTTTCATTTATTACTGTAATAAGTTGATTTGTTTTTGAACGCCATTCTTCAAATGTATTAGTTAAAACTACATCTGTGATGCTACTTTCAGATATCGCCATCTTTATCCTTACTTAACAATTCTAAAATTTTATTAATATCATCTTTCATATTATTAACTTCTGTTCTTAAAGTATTTATTTCATTTTCATTAACTTTTATGGTATTAATTTGTGATACTTTTTGTCTATGTTTCAACAAAACTTGCTGATCAGTTGCAATAATTGCATTAGAAAATATATCTCTATGATATCTAGGATTATCTGTTTTTACTATCAAGGACTACCTTCACTATCAAGAGCAATTGCTCGTAAATTAACTATTTTAGGAATACCTATAAAAGTATCCTGTGATGTTCTATTTAAAGTCATAACCAATTTAATTGCAAATGTTCTAAATCTTTCAAATTTTGCTCCGCCACCAGATATATAAGTAATTTTTTCATCAAATGTACTAAATTGAAATCGTTTAAAATCATTTTCATTTATAGAAAAAGTAGTGTCTGCAGTTTTTTGATACATAAGCATCCAAGGTTTTTCATCAAAAGATTCCGAATCATCACCAGAAAGAACTTTATAATAAGCATGAATATTAGAACCTCTTGGTTTATATGCATCCAAATATAATTTAAGATCCATTGCATCAAAACTCTCTTCTAATGTAACTCTTCTTGAAATATATCTAGCTTTTAAATTACCACCAGAAGAAAATGATACTACATTTGTTGTTTGTATATTTGCAGTATTATTAGCTCCTTCGCCAACAATATTAACAACTGCACTTGTTGTACTTCGTACAGGAGTGCCTGCCGCTTCCGTTCCACCATCAACCACAGTAACAGTTGGTGTAGAAATATATCCTTCACCACCATTTACCACAACAACTTGATTAATAAATCCATTTGCATGAGTATTAGCGGCCAATGTTGCAGTATTTGAACCAATATCAGGAGCAGATACTACAAATACACTTGTATTACCTTCTGATGCCGCATTGCTTGTTGAACTTCCAATTTCTGCGGCAAAATATAGAGATCCAGTATTAGATAGAACTATATCAGAATTTGATAAACTTCCATTGTTAATAATATTTTCAATAGTAATAACACCTGTTCTTTGGTCATCTAGTATTGGAGATATTAAAGTATTTGCAGTTTCAAAATAAGCATTAATTGTAAAACTATTATTTGCGGGTTGTGGATACGTGATTTGCTTTTGTTTTTTGAAATCAACATTTTTATTTTCTTTAAATCTTACATTAGAACCTTTTACTGTGGCCGCCAAATCTGTTGCATAATAATCAAAACTTGTATAAGTATTTGCAAAATTAAATGATTCTGTTATTATTTTAAATGAATCTATAGTTGTATTTGAAGTTGCATTTCCACTTGAAATATCAGAATTATCTAATCTAGCATATGCATTTGTTGATACAAATTCACATCTATCCAATTGAAACATTAAACCCTGATCTGATACTTCTTCCCAAGTTCCTACATTTGAAGGTTTGAAAAAATCTCCAATATAAGGTTGTTTTGTTATTTTTCTAGAAGTTCCTGTATGAAAAGCGCCATACTCAAATCCATAAAGTTTATATGCACTACTATTGGTTGATATACAAATTGCATATTCCTCGGGGGCAAGAAAAATAGGATGATCAAATTTAAACATTGTTCTTGAACCAACATCTGAATTACTTTTATTCGCAGTATCAGAATTACCTATAAAGCCAGCAGGAAATCCTCCGCTAGTATTTGCAACTGGTATACTTGTATTTGCAGTAATTCTTCCAGGAGTTAAAATAACTTCACTTCCTGGTATAATCAATGATGTACTCGGCGTTCCATTAATCATAGGTCTTAATTGTAAATTTACAGGAGTTTTATTTCCTACTGATGAATCTTTTCCATTAAAAAATAAAGTTACAGAATCAATAAAAAGACCCGCAGGATATTGATTTTTATCAATAGAAAAGGTTTGCGCCATCGGATTCATATAATCAGTAGATTTTGATTGTCTACTATCAGAAGTTGCTCTTGTAATTCTTTCTTCTTTGATATTTTCTCGTCTAGAAATAAATGGTCTGAGAGAAACAAGACCCAATTCATTTTTATTATCAAGTGTACCTGTAGAATGAAATACCTCTTCTGCAACTGATGTTGTAGTAGCAGGAATATTATCTGCTTCATCCGTCAATCTAAAAAGATTTTGACTTCCTGTAAATGTATCAGATTTAATATTAAAAACTCCTCCAACAACACCTTCAGAAGAAACATCAAATTGTGTATCTTCAAAACCATAATGAGTAATTGCAGTAATAGATCCATTTGCTCCAGTATCATCTCCTTGAATTACTGATCCAACAGTAAAAGCAGTTTGAGCAGATAAATCTGTAAGCAAAACAGTACAATTATTCTGAAGATTTCTATCACTCATGTAAATAATTGTAGCAGTATTACTTGCATTTACTCCTGAACCTTGAATTGTAGCTTGTTCAAAATTTCCTGGAGTTGTTCGAAATACATTAGATGTGCTTACATTTGACAAACTTGCAACACATGCTTGTTTTACATTACTCGATACATTTAGATCGCCAAAATAAGCATAAACATTTTTATTTGGTTTTAATCCTTTAGTAATAAAAGTTACTGATTGTTCTCTTACTTTTGGAACTACACTTAAATTAACTATTTTATTTCCAACAGTTTTAACAATTTTTTCTGGAACACTTCCTGAACTTAATCCAGTTAATGTTTTAGATTGTTCTGTTGTTTTTGCTTTTCTATTATTATTTGATATATCACCTATATCTCTAACACCTTCTTTAACTTCATTATTAATTTGAGATCCAGACCAAATTTCTTCCCAATCATTCCAATGAGTACCGTGTCCCTTGTTTGCTAAAAAACCCGAAGTCCAATTATCATATTGTCCTTCAATATTAACTTTTACTTGTACTTGACTAGTTTGATCATACCAGGTATCACCATACGGATCTAATTTCATTTGACCCATATAATTCTGAACAGAGAAAGGATTTATTTGAAAAGTTTTTTGAGTATTTTTACTCTCATTCGATCCTGTGAGGGGCATTTCTATAAACGTATTTGATGCAAACGGTAAAGTTAATACACCAGAATTATTTACTAAAGTCGAAAAAGCAGTTCCACCATCAGAATTTGCATTAAAATTTAATGGATGTAAATCTGTATTAAATGCTGGTCTTAAATGTTTTTTATCGTAATCAATAGATGCATTAAAGTCATCATTAAAAACATCTCCAACATTATGTCCTGCAAATGGATCTACAAGAATTCCATTTTTAAATCTATCTTGACCATTAGCATCAGTAATAATTAATCCATCAGCTTCTTTTTCTAATAAACTAAGAGAAACATAATATTCAAGATTTTCAATTCTTCTTTCAAGTCTACCAACATCTCTCATTGTAAATCTCTTATTATCAACATAATTTGTTTTCACATCATTTGCATTAAAAGTATATGCTGGTATTTCAAGATTATACAATGTCATCGAATCATCATCATCTGCAGGTAATAGTGGAAATTTATCTGCTACTCCTTCAATTACATCAAATGTCTTATCTCTATTCAATACAATTTTATCTTTTCTAGAAATATAATAACTATAATCTGTATCAAATGTATAATCATAATCGGGCATTGCTTTTTCATTAAATACATTTGCTGTTAATGTAATATCATTGTCTTGAGAATTAGTTCCATCTGATGTTTCATAACCCAATCTCTTAGGTCTAAAATCAATCATATCTCTTAATTCAACTTTTGTACCAGTTGTCGAACTTGTATATGATGGAATTTCTTTATACACAGTATTTCCAGAACCCGACCAAATATAAGAATCAACTGTAAATGGACCATAACCTGTATGATTATAATAATCAACTATTGCTACTACTTGTCCAACTGGTCTATCTTCTCCGGTTTTTAAAGTTATAGTTCCATAATCATAATAATTGTCTTTTTGTCCATCATTAAATATAAAATTGCTTGTGATATTATGAACATCTGCAGTATCAGACATGGCCGCAAGTACCATAGCATTTGTAACTTCAGCAGTTGGGTTTAAAGAAGTTACAACAGCATGTAGTTTTTTAATATCTGCTAGTTTTAAACTATTAGCAACACCTGGTTCTGCATTCATGGCTATTCCCAAATGAATTTGCCCAGAATCTGCCTGAATCGTATTTGATGAACCAGATTCTACATTAGCAACTGTAGTATTTCCTGTTACTAAAGTTTTTTTACCAATTCCCTCATTATCAAGAGTTGCTCCAAAATCATTACCCGCTCTAGGATCAGACATCATTGTAGCAATAACGTATATTGGTTGATTAGTATAATTAATACCACCCGAAACTCCTAAATCTCCACCTGTCACATCAATAGATAATGTTTCTCCTGCCGCATCCAATGAAAGTGATCGATTTTCTGATCCAATGCTAGTACCAGAAGTATTAGTAAACTCAATGAAGTCTCCATATTTTGCAGATGCAACTCCAACTCCTGTACACCAAACTAAATAATCGGCATCTCTTTCAGAAGTAGAAATCTGTCCTGCGCCAGTTGCTGGATAAAACAATTCTCCCGTTGGCGCCGTTATAGATGTAGTTCCAGCACCAGAAAGTGTTTTTGTAAATGATCTTTTAAATTTATAATTTGCTTTTGTCAAACTAGAAAGTATTTTATTTTGATAAGGAAATAATAATGATCTTTGATCATCATTGTTATCAAATAAAACAGTATTTCCAGTTTCAGTTAAATCATTTCTACCACTAATATCAATATTCATTGCTTTAGTAATAGTTGAACTATCTACTTCAACAATAGAACCAATATCTTTAACTCCAAAATTCAAAGAATAAGTAGAATCAGATTGAGACTGTTGTGTTAATGCACTATCTAAAACTGCAGTATATGAGGCGGATATGGGCGCGGCAGTACTGGAACCTGTCCAAAGAATTATGTCTCTAGTATCAGAAGTATTAACTCCCAAATAAGCCGTATTAACAGTTATGGTTGCATTATATAAACAATTAACTGTAGGAAAAGAATTGGCCCCAGTTATTGGTAATCGAATTCGGGATGTATTAGCATTACCGGCATAGACATCACCTGTAGTTTTTTCGAATCTAAAATCAAATAAATGAGCATCATATATTACAGGAAACTTTTTATGATAAGTACCATTTGCATTAGCACCATCACCATATTCTGAAATTACACCAGAATTTCTTCCTGCTCTAAAATCAAGCTGTCTTAATCGTACTGTTCCTATTTTTGTATTTGCTACTGATGCGGCTGAAGTAGTATCAATACCAACATATTTAACAGCTCCTGCAGAATCATATGCAATAGCATTTGCAGATACCGTTCCTTCACATTGACTGGTTGATGGCCACTTAACCATGTGTAAATCCATTAAATCAGCACCCGTTCCTCCAGATGTTGAATTAATAGTTGCAGAATTTACCCCTAAAGTAAATGCAGTATTAGAAATAACATCTGATACAATTACATATGGTCCAAATTCAACTCCTTGTTTTTCTGCGGTAACCGATTCTGTACTTCTTGCTTTATTTAAATTTACGTATGTTGGAATTAGAGTTTCGTATTCAAATCCTTTAATATATGCTTTTCCTGGACTTAATTCTGCGGTTATTTTTGTAGAAACACCTATTCTTTGATTAGTGCTTCCATCACCTAAAGCAGTTCCAGTTGTTAACGTAAGAGATGTAGTATTTCCTAGTGATGTAACTGCGGCAGTTCTTGAAGTATTTCCTGAAAAGAATATAGTATCACCAACATTAACATCTGCTATAAAGTTTGCACCATTAGCAGTAACAGTTGTACTTGTATTTGTTGTTGTTCTATCAGAAGCAACTCCTTTAATTTTATGATCAAGAACATCAAGAGAAAATGGTCTAATTGTAAAATCTCCAGAAGCATCAAATGTTCTTCTTGCTAAAGTTTTTTCTATATTTCCCATAATAGGAAATTTCACTTCTTCAATTTTTTCACCATTTTCTACTCTTAACAATTCAATAAAATCAGCATCCGCAGTTTTAGCAATTGGATCAACTACTCCTGTTACATATCCAGGTGTTCCAGATGCAGGTGTTGAGGGTTTACCTTGTATTTGATAAGAAAATGTTGTAGTAGAGGCGGTCGTTGCAATTGTATATTTTCCGTTATATTCTGTTTCAGTTGCACCCGATACAACTATAACATCACCCACAGACAAGTTATGATCAGTAGTTGTTGTCACACTTACTGTTCCTGATCTATTATCTTTCGTATTTACAGAAAAAGTAACACCCGATGATGCTATTATTCTACCTTTTTCAAAATAAGTTTTTGTAGATAATGTTAAATCAATTTTATATCTATTTGCTCCAGGAGCAGAATAATTAGGGGTTCCTATTGCATTATCTAAAAGTAAAGAATCTTCAATACTTGTAACAATAGTTTCTACAATTGATAATCCTATTCTTGTAGTAGGATTATTATTCTCAGTATCTAAAATAAGATTTTGGGGAGAAACATGTAAAAAATAACCACCAAGATAGAATAGTCCTTCATTGACACTAATTATAGAACCCAAACCAGAAGCTAAAGATGTAGATGTAGTTGCTCCTGTTAGTCCGTCAGCCTCTCCTGCAATACTTGCGTAATATGTTGTTCCCGTATCAATCGTATTAATTGTTTCATTGTCTAAAAATTTAATATCATCAACATAATTTATCATCAAAATATCTAAATTTGTTACCGAAAAAAGTTTACTCGTTACAACTTCTGCTTTTGCACCAGATGTTTGTCCTTGAATAATTCTACCATTAAAATTAGATGAAACAATAGCGATATTCGAATATGTTGGTTTTAGTTTTAAAGAATTAATTTTATTATTTAAAACTAATTCTGCTCCTAAAACTTTAGAACCATCTTGATAAAGGGTATCTCCTGTTTTTTCTAATTGACTTTGAAGAATAGATTGTATTTGATTTAATTCTCTTGCCTGAACTGAATATCCAGGACGATATAAAACCTTATAAAATTTATTCGCTTCATCAAAATCATCATAATAAGGTGATATATTAAAATCTTGTGTTAATTTAGGCATCCGTTAAAACTCCAATACAATCTTAAAATCTTCTACTTGATTCTGTAGTCTAGTAATTTTGGCTCTATTTTCAATATAAAGTACATCTCCACTATAA
>Ga0114996_10005691_pt1 | contig 14573 bp, 16 predicted proteins | sample ArcticOcean_MG_C_4_FD_87039 | JGI IMG/M metagenome (GOLD analysis project Ga0114996, IMG submission 87039) | Marine microbial communities from western Arctic Ocean - ArcticOcean_MG_CB4_134 | ecosystem: Environmental > Aquatic > Marine > Oceanic | place: Arctic Ocean: Canada Basin | collected...
TAAATATTTTTTGCACCGTTTTTTTGACTTTATCTCGTTTTCTTGTCCCCTCTGCCCTCCGGGTTCTATGTTCTTCATTTGTAAAACTTGGTGCCCTGTTTCTTCCTTGAACTCTTTTTCTTGGGTTTCCCCAAAGAAATTTGTGGGCGCTCGCGAGCCCCCGGAAGGCGGCGGTACCGGCGGCGGCTTTTCTATCAGCCCATGCTTCTTTATGCGTACGCGGCGGCGCATCGGCGGCGTCTGCGGCAGCAGCGACGGCGGCGCGCGCGTCTACGGGCATGAATCCGTCCCCTCTCATTTGGTTGTCTATATCTCTATACGTTACTCTTTTTTTGCAATGTGGGCAATTCCAGAAATACGCATTTTTATTTGTATTTACATCAAATTGTTTTTGACAAGATGGGCATGTTATTTTTCCACTTCCTCTCTTGCGACGTGTTCTACGACGACGTATTCTACGACGACGTGTTCTACGACGACGTGTTCTACGACGATGTGTTTTGCGTCGGCGACGTGTTTTCCGTTTTTTTCTTCTCATTATATATTATTTTGATAATTATCTTCTACGCCGAGTTTTGCGACGGCGGGTTTTGCGCTGCGTTTTTCGCCGTCTTCTGCGACGTTTGCGACGTGTACTTCCTCCTCTTCCTAACCACCGCCTTGGGTCATACCAAGCGCGCTTTTTAGTCGGTGCTGGCGCCGCCCGCGCCGCCCGTGCCGCCGGACGCGCTGATTTTCCTGCTGCTGCCCTAAAATAATCATCATAAGTTGGTTCTGGTTCCACCATGACGTAATTGTTGTTAGCGTTGCTGTTAGCGTTGCTGTTAGCCTGAACGCCAGCAAACTTGTCTGCGGCGGCGACGGCAGCCTGGGATGGTCTATTCGCCGGCGGCGGGCGGCCACCACGCTTTTTTCTTCTTCTTGTACGTTTTCTTGGCATTATATATATAATAAAGATTTATATCATTGCTGTTCCAGCAAGTCCTTGTAGCCATATAAGATAGCATTTTTCTCGACAGAAATAAAAATGCGTGGTATTTCTTTTGGCAACATAATCCAAATGGTTGAATTTTTTCCTACATATTTTACAATTTCGGGATATTGGATCTTCTAAATCTATGTCGTCTATTTTGTGATAATTTAATAGAGCTTCTTTCCTTTGCGTCTTTCTCCAAATACCAAAATACATTAATATCCTTTCAAATAAATTCATTAATATATTAATGAATTTGTTTTTAAGCAAATTAACGTCTGATTGTCCCTCCCGGAAAAGACGCGCGTGTATGGTCATTTCTGAGGCAGCCTGGACTATTATAGATTAATTTGTTTTGCTGAGGGAGTGACATAGGTTTTACTGTATATTTTGAACGACGTGCCCAAGCACGTTTTGCTGCGGCACTTGAACCGACAGTTCCAGATGTTAATGCGTTTTTTCTTAATGTTGTTTTTTTTACCCACTTGTTTAATGCATTAGACTTTTTATTTATTATTGAATAGTTTCTTGTGGTACGATTAAGTGGGAGTGCTCCTCTACTTGTTTCACCAAATCCATTTGTTGAGGTAGACATTAATTTTGGCATTGGTCTCATAGACCTTTCTATTATTTTTGTTCCGGTTGAAGTGATGATAGTTTCAGTTCCTGACCTAAAATTATTTCTCACTCTATTGTGTGTTAACGCTGAACTCATTATATATTCTTACCAGAAAAAGAATTAAACTCTTTTGTTTCCTTTTTCTAAAGGAGAAATGGATATATCAAAAATAAAGTATATTGTAATCGTAAATGAAAAAAATATCACAAGTTTTCAATCTTTAAGAGAGATTGCTTCTGTAATAAAGGTTGATTTTTCCACAATATCTAAAAAACTGTCAAGAACTGGAGAATGTTTTTGTATATCCAAACATACAAATAAAGAGTATTTTATTCAAAAATTTTCTCGTTTTGCCGTGGTGGAGGGGGAGGATTAATAGGAATTTTAATTGTAAGTTTTGTAGGTTCTTCGTCAATAAGCATTATAGCCATAGCTGAATAATTATGCAAATCTATCAATGTATCTCGTATAGATTCAGTTTTTATAAGATTTATTCCATTTTTAGTTATAGAAATTAGCCTTTGGATTTTATCTCCCATTCGTACAATTACACCAATTGCTCCGTAATTTGCAAAAGCATCACCATAATCTTTATTTTTTCTTTCAAAAAGAAGATGTGCTTCTTTTTGAATTACTAAGTGTTGTGCTTTTCTATCCATGTAAAAGTATATCAAAACATTCTTTTAAATCAATTTATTTGGCGAAAGGGTGGTTTCCTATGATTAAATTTGAGTTCGGCAATGGTGGATTGTTGCAATTACTTGTAGTTAAAACTGTAAATACATCCATTGTGGCGGCTAATGTTCCAGGACCCCAAAATACAATACCGCCGGCGTCTTGAATAAACAAGTTTTCGCATCCATTCGCACGGATTGTAACAGTATCAATATCATTTGCCATTCCTCCTCCTGTTGTAAATGATACAACAATTCCAACTGCTCCTGTATTGTCTTGCTGGGCTTGATCGCCCACTTTTGGTGCATATGTGAAAATGCCTGTGGAATTGTTGCGAATAAGTTGTGTGCAAGCACAGCAACAAATAGTTTTGCCCTTTTTCCGCGCTAAATATCTTGCGTATGAGTTATGTTTTTTATCAACACCGCGTTTGTTTGTAATAGGATTTCTTGATGTTTGAAAGCGGTCACTGGTATTTTTAAAAGTAGGTCTCATTATATTAATAGTTTGAGTTGCCTTTTTCATGAGATGTAATGACGATGATAAACGAACCAATTTGTTAATTCTTTTGGATTCATCACTTATACTGAAAGATGTTTCTCCATTTGGTCCATTAATACATGGTCTTCCGTTACAATTTGTACACCAAAACATATATAATATATTTATATAAAAAATTGATATAATTTTATTATTCTTAAATATTGAAAGTATAATGCATGAATGTAAATTTTGTGCAAGAACTTTTGCTGGAAAGAGGGCTCATTCTAATCATCAAAAAGATTGCGCTAAATTACATGGTGTGGAAGAGGAGGAGGAGGAGGAACAAGTAAAAGATGGAAATGTTGAAGAATTATGGAAAATTGTGTATAAATTACAAAAAGATAGCGCTAATCAAAAAAAAGAGATAGAAAAATTAACAAAGAAGTTTGATAAATTAAGTAAACATGCATCAAATCAAATAAAAAATATAAAAATAACAGATTGGTTAAATAAAAATCATAGAGGAATTATAACTTTTGAGCAATGGAAGGAATCTTGGGAAGTCACAAATGAACAAATGGAATATTTGTTAGAAAAGAAATTTGTAAATGGCGTGATTAATATTTTTAAAGAAAATATGGGGGAGAATGCGCCTTTACGTTCCTTTAAGAAGAGTAATCGCAATGATATTTATATATATAGTAGAGACGACTTGTGGAAGAAGATGTCAGATAAAGATTTTAGAAGTTTAATTGCAAATACACAATGTAAAATAGCAGGAGCTGTGAAGAGATGGGTGTTATTAAATCCTAAGATTGTTAATAATAATACAGATGGTAAATATGAGAGGGCAATGATAGAAGCTTTTGGTGGTTCTCGCGAGAAATCGTTGGTAGATAGGGATATACGAAAAAAATTGTTTGAAGTGTCCAAAATGGAGTTAAAAAACATTCAAACATATGAATTTTCATAAGTTATATTGATTTATAAAACTTTCTAATGAAAAGATAGATATTTTTAGTTCATTACCCTTTTTTATTTTGCTGCTTTTTTTGCTCAAATCTTTTGTAATAATGGCGAAAGTTTTATTATTTACACTATTTCCTAAGCTTTTACCAGTTATCATTAATAATTTTTGTTTTAGTTCTTTGGAAGGTCTTAATCCTGTAAATACTATAGATTTTCCATTTAATGGATGATTATTATATTTTTTATTTGATTTTTTGATTTTTAGTTTATATTTTAGATTATTTTCGTATATAAATTCCAAAAATTTTGGAATTTGTCTTACGAATAATTCTGCGTTTTTTTTTGCAAAACCATTAATTCCACGAATTAATTTGATTTTTTCTTCTGTTGGTAGTTCTGATATTAGAATATCAGGATATTGGTTTATAACCATTTTTGAACGTTTTTCACCCATTCCGCGACCCATTAAATTGCTGGCTTCCATTAATTGCGTTAAACTGCATTCTTTGACTTGTTTTTGTATATTTCTATATATTTTCTTTGCTTTTTTTTCTTGGAAGCCTTCACAACTAAGGAAATCCCCAGTATCCATTTCTAAAATTTTTCCAATGGAATCAAATCCAGATTCTATCATTTTCTTTATATTTCCACTCCCTAATCCATCAACTTCCAATTTCATGAAGAAGCGGGTTATTGTTTTTTCTTTAACGATTTCATTGAATGGTGAGATGATGGCATCAACTTCTGTTTCATTCCACTCCCAATTATATTCATCGGGCATTTTAGCTTCAGCATTTCCCATGACAGCAATTATTTTTGGTATTACATCTCCGCTTCTAATAACTTTTATAATTGACCCAATTCCTATTTGATTTTCAATAATAAATTTTGCATTATATCCTGATGCAAATTGCAATGTAGCGCCATTAATAACCACTGGTTCAAATTGAACTCTTGGTTTTAAGATTCCATCTTTGCTCGGTGTCCAAATTACGTCCAATACTTTTGCTTCTGCTTCTTGTTCTGTAAGCACCATTTTAAATGCGAATGCATGTTTTGGATTTTCACTTTTTCTTGGATAAATATTATCATCACATACGATGATGCCATCTATTTCATATTCATAATCTTTCCTAATAATTTGTAATATTTCCGATAAAAATTTATTTGAAACTTTATAATGAATTGTATTTATTACTGTTTTTACATTATTTTCTTTAAGCCATTTCATTTGTTCGCTGGGTGAAAGAAGTGGGTTAATTACCTCGTAGGCAACAAAATCAATGTCCATATACCTTGAAGGATCTGACGTTTTAAGGTTAATTGTTCCTGATACGAAACTTCTTGCATTCGCCGCGGTCGTTTTATATTTTTCTTCAAAGATATTCTTACCCATTATAAATTCACCGCGGATAACAATTCCCTCTTTTGTTGGCAACTTTAAGAATGGAATAATATGACTGATATCTTGTCCAATCTTTCCATTTCCTCTTGTGTATAATTTGGGGGTTCCACCTTCTGTCGAATACAATCCAGATACACCATCTAATTTTCCACTAATTACTTTCTTACCCTTATATTTTTCTAGCCACCTAGCTAATACTCTTGTATCTGGTTTTATTTTATCCATAGACCACATTTCATAAGGCAATTGTACCTTTTTTTTATGAACCGGTGTACCTATCATTTTAATAGCCATATTTTCTGGAAAATTTTTTTCAATAAATTCCTTCAAAATATCATATTGCGAATCCGTTATAATTTCATCCTCATTGTAATAGGATTTGTTTGCAATAAGAATCATTTTTGAAAGTGTTTCGTCATCCAAATTTTGGAGAACACTTATACCCCGCGTTTTAAGTTTTTTTAGAAGTTCCATAATTCAACTTTTTAATAAAAGTTGAACTAAAGATTTTAATTCAATTTTTTTTATAGTGCCTTTTTTATGGTTCTTTTTATTCAGCTAAAATATTTTTTTAGGAAATCTTTTGACGCTAAATTATCTAATTTATCCACAAATTTAACTTCTATTACTGGTTTAGACGCCATTGTTTTTTTATCATATTTAGGGACAGGTAATTTATCTAATGGTAAATCCATATACAAATTATAATATTAAATAAATATAAGATGAGTTTAAATAAATTAATATATTCTTCTAGACCGGAAAAATCCAATATTATTGATATATTAAATAAAATGTTAGCACATAGACCTTTGGGATTTTTCCACTCCACCACGGCCAAACCGTCGTGTCGGTCGCGCTGTGGTGCCCGGTCGCGCCGGTTGGATGCCCAGTACCGGCAATGCAGCGCAGGAGAGAAGGACACAATAAGCGTACATGAAAATGTTATTTGCAGAAAGACAAGGAAAAGAAAAAGGAAAAGGAAAAAGAAAAGGAAAACTAAAAAGAAAGGATGGTTTTCATTTTAAAATTGTAAATATTTTTTCAAATTTTTTGTTTTCGCTAATTTTACATTTTTTGAGAGGATATAAAATATGGAATACGCAATTATCATAAGATATTGTTTCAATTGTCGCCCGTTTTATTTTTTTTATATATTCAATAAATTTTATTAAATATTTTTGTTCATCGGGAAAAATAAGGGTTAGAATATATTTCTTTTTATGAATAGTTCTACGAATTCCTGAGATTTCATAATTTTCGTAATATCTTTCACAATTATTTTTTAGAGCCGTATCAATTATATCTTGATTTGTTTTGTCTAAATTAATTACTATTTCATACCCCATTTATATTTTTTGAGAAAGATATTTTTCTCAAAAAAAATTAAGATTTGTTTCTACAATGTTGGAGGGGTTATTTATACCGAATTATATATCTCATTAGATAACCTTCATATTTATCTGCGGCTAGATTTCCGCCGCTGATATCAGTAGTCCCAGACCAGTTAGGATTGCCGCCAACTGGATAAACCGAATTTCCTATATCTGTTGGAGAACCAAAATCGGTTACTCCTGTTGGAAATCTTTGTTCTAACATTGGAACACGGAAACCAACACCAGCTGGACCTGTACCATAACTTTGTGATATTACTAAGAATAGTGGTTCATATTCAGGATTTATTGTATGATCTATATAACTGGATGAACCATCTATCCCAGAACCATTAGCCCCATCACACCACAACCAATTAACTGGAGGATTAACAGACTGTGTTCCTGCAAAAGGAACAATTCCGCCAATTGGAACAGCACCTAATGCGGGAATTGTAGAAGATAACGTGCCTAAATTCTTTGTCCATACACTTCCAGAAACATCTATTTCAAAAACATTCCCCCTATAACTTTCTCCACTTACACCAATTGCAAAAATAAGATCATTGCTTGAAATATCTCCACCACTAGATGAAGTACCAGAATTTCCCGCTATTCCTAATGCTACGGAATTCTCATTTCCACCAATACAACTATTGCCGACAACTAAACAATTTTGAGAATTAGCAGAACAATCTAGACCGACGACCAATGAATATGACGCATCTTCTGTTGTTTCACAGTTCCGACCACCAACGGTCGAAAAGGCACCATTTGCACTACTATTATTTCCAAGAACGACAGCACCCAGGCCTTTATTAAAGAGTGCAGTCTCACTATTACCTGATTCGGCTTTAATTAATGCTCTTGAAACCGAATTGATCGGATGGACCCATTTTGCACTTGATGCATCGCTTATAGGCACTAGTACATTTAAACTTGTCGTCCAAATTTTACCATTTGCATATATTTCAAAAATGTTTCCGGAGTCGGCGTCTTGTAAAATTGATTTATCAGGTCCGTATATTGGTGGCGTATAAGATGTTGGCGTGTTATAGGGCGCAGCATATATTTCAGGATAGTAAGATTCACCGCTTGCGCCAATTGCAAAAACAATTCCACCATTTTTCTTTCTAAACCAAGCAGCATTTGCGTCTGTTCCATCACCTGGACCGCCAGTTTTGCCGCCGCGCCAGGCTGCTGTTAAACGCGTATCCCCCCTCATTCCAAATGCTATAGAGGTTTCAGTTAAACCATTTGATGAAATATTCGGCAACCAACCCGACGGGTCTTGGAAAGAATTTGCTTGGCATTTCCATCCTACTGCCAAGGAACCTATACCAGATGCATCACAATTATCACCTATTGCGACTGAATAATTATCATTTGCCAAACATCCTTGTCCAATTGTTATAGAGTACTCACCTTTTGAGCCTTTTCCTTCTGATGAACCTATTGCAACCGAGTAATCACCAATTGCTTTAGTTTCTAGTCCAATTGATAGGGAGTAGGTCCCCGAGGATGTACTTCCCTTTCCTATTGCTATGCCTCCCGCGACCACTGCTGAGCAATCCAATCCAATAGCGATACTGTTGGTTGATGAAGCATAACCTCCAAGTACTGCAAAACTACCACTTCCATCGGCTGTACTGTTTGTACCCAACGCTACTGAATTTTCACCTCTTACTGTGTTATTATAACCCAAGGCAACAGAATTGCTGGCATCGTGGTGTACGGTGGAATCTCTACCGATAGCAACTGAAAAATTACCAGAAGCTTCACAGTGGCAGCCGATTGAAGTACTTATAAAACCTATGGCGCGCGCATTTCTTCCTAATGCTACTGATGATTCTCCAAAAGCATAATTTGCGCCCCCTAATGCTACTGAATAAAATCCTTCGCTTTTGCTATTTATACCCATTGCAATTGAATAATCACCAGAAGCATCACATTGATATCCAGAACTAAATGTATAAGGTCCTCCACATTTATTGCCCCCACCAAAACAAGCACAATTATTGTTAGTAATTATATTATCTTTTCCTGCTATAATAGAATGATTACCCTCATCACTGATAGTATTTCCTTCTCCAAAGCCAACACTAAAATCACCACCGCCGGAGATTGTTCCTATTATTACACTGCTGCCATCAACAAATGAACAGGCGCCATAAGTTTGAGAATTATATCCAGCTGCCAATGAACGAAAACCCGCGGACACCGAATTATTATCTACATTGTTAACATATAAACCCGTTATTTTCGGTTTTGTGGGGTCGGTACGTTCCCAGGACACAATGTTTTTTGAAATTGGACCTAATGATGCTGTCCATAAATTACCACATACATCTATTTCCAAAATATTATGGAATTTTGCGGTCGGGTTTGCTGTTGTGGTTTGGTACGTAAATTCACTTCCTATTGCAAAAACGATATTTTTATCAGGATTTTGTAAGGGGGTGCCCACTGCGTCGGTTTTTCTTATAGTTATGTCGTTTTTTATTCCAGTATATGCCTGAAAACCAAATGCTACAGAATAATCTTCTTGTGCAAAACAACTTGCACCAAAAGTAGTTGAACAAACAGCTTCACTTGAACAATTACTTCCCATTGAAAAACTATTTTTTCCTATCGCTATATTGGATTCACCAAATACACATGAATATTCTCCCAAAGCCTTAGTTTCAAATCCTCCCGCTACTGCATAGTCTCCGCCCGCACCATATAATCCTGTATTCATTCCGGGATTTATTGTTTGCACGCTAAAAATGGTAGTTGTTCCTGTTCCAGCGCCTTTTCCTAATGTCCACAATGGCGCTGTTTGTGCATCTGGTTGAGTACTTGTGATTGTTATAGTATTTGATTTTTGGTCACCAGTGACATTTATATTTGCACCACCTTTTATATTTATTCCTGATTGACTTCTTATAAAATCATCGGTTGCCGAAAGGTCATCAATACCACCCCCAAATTGTTCCGAATTATATATTAGCGAATTTATTGTTTGACTTGTATTTAATTTGAGTGGAAAACCAGAGGCATCATAATTTGTGGGCGCGTCGTTAAAAATGGGCGACGGATTAAAACTTATATCATAATTACCAAGAAGATTGGCATTTGGTTGGTATAAAATACCACCATTATTATCCCAAAGCACTCCTGCTTGAGATTGCGTTGAAGGAAAATTTGTTACGTCCAATTCCCACGCATAGCAATATCCGTAGGGTTCAGTGATGTCTCTTATTTGATTTAATGCCTTTAAGAAATTAGCAGCGCGGGTTTTTGCACTCTCTTCAATCTCGTCAAGTGTAAGTCCTTTACCAGAACCCATTGGAACATGCATAGTATAAGGTCCCGGCACAACGAAACTGGCGGGGTCTGGACCAGATGGATCGCTGATGAGGGACATATCAACATTTAAAATAAATGTTGTTTCCAGTCCCGATAAATTTGATTTTAATATTATATTTTGTGAAGTATCTATGGGGTCTATCCCTCCACTAAATCCAGATGGATCAGAGAATGGGAATATCGGAACTCGTGATATATCTGTGGTCATCAATAATTCACTTTTTGTTGGGTCGTATGTTATGTAAGGACCACTTATCCCGGGATCGTCGTTACCAAGAACACCTGGATAATAATGTGTTAATGTTACTGATGATGCATCTGGGGCTGAATTAATTAGTGACCCTCCCGTTTTACCCGCATAGATATATAATGGCGGCCAAGGAGTGTAGAGAGCTGTGTTATTTATAGCGCGCCAGAATTGTAATGCACGATTTACATCTGTTATACGCCTATTGTTGCTACCATCCATTGGAATCATTACTGTAGAAGGGTCGGACACCGCCGCTGGAATAAGATAAGGGTAATTTATTGTACCATCTGTATTATTTGCGGATAAATCAACATTTAATTTAAACAATACTTCATTACCACAAACATCTTTTAAAGTTATATTTTGAGAAACATCTTGGACATCTGTACCACCGATAAAAGGTGAAAATGAAGCATCATGCCAGTTATAACTTGCATCTAACGGATATATACTGACACTTTCATTCCAAGTTTCATTTAAAGAAGGATCAAATATTATATCGGCATTACCAGTAATTCCTCCATAATCTTGTATCAATTCAACTTCGCCGTCATTAGAGCCTTCTTGGGCTTTTATTTCTAAGGTCGACACATTTATCACATTGATAAATTTTTTTGCTCTATCACTTTTATCTGGGGTATAAACATAATTTGGGGGAATTTCCGCTTCAACTTTTGTTACATCAAAATGGGGTTTTCCCATTGGAATAATTACACTACCTAATGAACCAGAAGAATCTATTGCATTCCATGATGCATCTGCATTCATTGAAATATCTACATCAAATATTATTTTTAATGTTTCACCACTTGTATCTTGTAAAATTATATTCAAAGATAAATCTTTAGAAATATTACTTTGATTAAAAGAACCATCTGTACCTGTTGGAAACCACTCGGTATAATCTTGTAAAAATGTTTCGTTTGCCCCGGCGCCGCTCGGATCCGGGTTATAAGAAATGTCGCGATTAATTTCTGAGACTGTCAAAGGAGCACGATCTTGCCAAATAAAACATAACGAAGAATCTACAGAACCCTGTTTAGCACTTATCTCTAACTTCGGATAATTATCCCAAACATTTTTATCTGACCAATAAAAATTTTCACCCGAAGAATCTCCAATAGCGCGCGATAATTGCAACGCCCTTGAAATCTCATCATTTATCGCTGTTATACCTTGCCCCATGAAAACTGTAATTGCTCCTAATGTACCACCTTGGACCGGAGAAAGACCAGTGCCGCCAGGCGGCGAGCCGACACCTATTACATTAAAAGAACCAGGAGGCCAATTCCATGAGGGATCGCGCGCAATTAAAGTGACAGGATCAATATAATCTTGGAAGTTATCTAAAATTAATAATAAAGACTCGCCAGAAGTGTCTGTTAATAATATATTTTGACAATTAATTTGCGGACCGGCCGATGTTCTCATTGCAATCCAACCCACGGCGCCAGATGTATCTGTAAATAAAAGTGAAGCCGATGCATCAGCTCCAAAAACAGCTCCTTGAAATGTAATTTCGTTTGTTGCCGATTTTCCAATATTTGCATTTTGGAAGCCAACTTTTGCAAATGCTTTTTCAGCATCAATTCCACTATTTGTAGAATCGGGTAATATATAAGTTTGAAAAGCATGTTCTTGAACAGCTACAATTCTATTGCTTTTTACTAAACTATTAAATGATGAACCTTCTCCTTTCCAGCTTTGACTCATATATATTTAGCATTTAGAAAAAGAAATTGATTTAAATACATTAAATATAATATTCTTAATATGAGTTTATCTGAAAAAAATCATCATAAAAGAGACGATAGAATTAAATTTGATGAGGGACCACATATTTATTGGGTTGATGGAAAAAAAATGGATATTTCAGTAACAAAATGGGTTCATAGTCATTTTACACATTTTGATGCCAATAAAATTATAGATAAAATGATGAAATCTAGGAAATGGAAACAGAGCAAATATTTTGGAAAAACTAAAGAAGAAATTAAACAACAATGGAATCAAAACGGAAAAGAGGCATCAGAAGCAGGAACTAAATTACATTATGATATTGAGTGTTTTTACAATGGAAAAAAAATAGACAATGATTCTATTGAATATAAACAATTTTTGAGTTTTAATGAAAAAATTGGTTCAAAACTTAAACCCTATAGAACCGAATGGACAGTTTTTGATGAAGAATTAAATATTTCAGGTTCTATTGATATGATATTTGAAGATGTGGATGGTTCTTTACTTATTTATGATTGGAAAAGAAGTAAAGGAATTAAAAAAAGTAATTATTATGATTCTTCTATTACAGAATGTATTAATCATCTACCAGATTCTAATTTTTGGCATTATGCCTTACAATTGAATACTTATAGAATGATATTGGAACGAAAATATGGAAAAAAAGTTTCTGGTATGTTCTTGGTTTCTTTACACCCCATTCAAGATACTTGGAAGAGATTAACGGTACCTTTTTTGGATGATGAAATGAACGATTTAATTCAATTAAGACTCGCCAAATTGTAACCAATTAATCTTCAGTTACCACGCGCATTGAGTCATTTTCGGAAAGAGGCGCTGTCGGCATTTCGGAAAGGGCTATACCGCTGTCATTAACACTACTTCTACTTCTTAAAAATCTATTTATTGGTCTTACAATCATATAATAAAATCCATAAATTCCCATAACTGATGTTACAACAATTACTCCCCATAAACCTATATTTGGACAGATGGGAGGCGGCAAACAAACCAATGGAGCACTAGGAAATGCTGTTGGTTTGGGGGAAACAGGAAATCCAGTAGGGATACGTGACGGAAAAGCTGTGGGAAAATTTGTAGGATTCTTTCCTAAGAAATAAATTTGACATATATGTGGAAGATGTTTGTAGATATTTGTTGGAAAAAATTTAGAAGGCTTTCTAAAATCCCACGTAAAACATCTAAATTTTTCTGCTTCTATCGTATCTGTTATTATTCCGCGGAAACCTTGACATAACGATTTGTTTAATGTAAATGAAAGACAACACGCCTTACATCTTATTCCATTTTCACAACAACTTTCATCTTCTGTACACCATTCAGCACAATTATCAGCCGATATATCGTCATATATATCGTTATACCAAGTTATATAAGGAGAACCAGAACATCGTCCATTTTTTCTTATTTGTCTAAAATTAATAATATCAACTGCGACATCTCCATCTTCACAACCACCTTCATATTTTCCATCTTCATAAAAAGGCGAACCAACCCATCCTGTTGCACATTTTACACCAAATCTGTCTTTATAGACAATCCCTATATTATTTTCTATAGCATAACAATCTCTAGAATCACCATGATTATATTTTCCTATCTCACAAGCGACGCACGCGTCGTCAGAATTACCGTGCTCACCAGCAGAACAAGGCGCAATTTCTAATTCTATCATTTATTTAATTTTTAGCTAAAACTGAGTTTATACAAACGTATATAATATATAAAAATGTCCTATATTCTTAATGAAAAAACCAAAAAATATGAAGTTTTTATTAAAATTATTCCACGCGGAATTAAAATATCACAAAAAGTAATTGTTGCACAATTTGATGATGAAAATCTTGCTATTGCTGGTGCTAAAGTTGCAAAAAATATAATAGAAAATGAACTTATAATACCAACTAATAATCAAATTAATAATTGGATATCTAGCAAATTAAATAAATAACTTAATTATATAAATGGGGTTACTATTTTCTAAATCACAACCTCCACCTCCACCACCACCTATACGTCCAATACCATTACGACCTGTGCGCGGCGTCCCTTTCCAATATCCTTTAAAGGGTCCAACGCCACCTTACGCAGGGATAACTTCGGCTGCACGTTCCATTTCTCTTTCTAATAATGTTATCATTGGAAATAAGGTTATTTCTATTCTACCGGGGACGCATAGAACTCCTAAAAACGAAAAAATTACTGTAACTGGATGGTGGAATTGGATCATTTCTTTTTTTAAGAAAAAAAAAAAAGAAGAAAAAAACTTATATGATGATGTAATAGATAATGTTTTTCATCATATTAGTCCACCACACTCATAAATAAAAACTTATTATTATATAAATGCCAACATTTCAGTTAAATACGGAAACTTATCTTGATAACTGTAATAAATGTTATAAAAATATTATTGTTATTAACAAAATGCCGGATGACCCTATATTGAAAACAATTGTTAAAATTATTAAAAGAGAAAAATTGAGCCCCTTTGATGTTGATGGAGATTGTTCTTGTCGTAAATCTTGTTTATTTGCTATTATGAATCCACAAAATAACTCAGAACTTCTTTGCATGGATGATATTGCCGAGTTATTTGATTTTTTAATCACTAATAGCTACACTATTAATGATAAAATTACGAAATTTATGTCAAAAAAAAACTCTAAATTGATATGTTTTATTTCTATCTAGTTCCGACGGCGGCGGCGGGA
>Ga0114996_10005692_pt1 | contig 14573 bp, 18 predicted proteins | sample ArcticOcean_MG_C_4_FD_87039 | JGI IMG/M metagenome (GOLD analysis project Ga0114996, IMG submission 87039) | Marine microbial communities from western Arctic Ocean - ArcticOcean_MG_CB4_134 | ecosystem: Environmental > Aquatic > Marine > Oceanic | place: Arctic Ocean: Canada Basin | collected...
AAGGCGTCGGGTCAACTACGGTCCTTGGCCGATGGTTTGACGTCATAACAGCACTCAGGCGGAGCATGGCTCAGGTCTGTGTGCTGGGTGGCAGACTGGTCGGTCGCTTCGTCGCGATCAACCTGGATTCGCGAGGTCATGCGGTGCGCACCCCGCTGCTCTCGATCGAGGGCATGAAGGTGGCCGACCTCGTCTTCACCGCCGAGGATCCTCGGCGAAAAAACCAATATACCATGTAGATTACCTCGGTTCATGGACTTGAGTCAATTATCAACACCACCACAAAACCCAGCAGTTCAGTTACAGGACTCTGTGATTTCAGGTAATGTAACCATACACCAAGCAGATGCGCATGAAATTGCTAAAGTCGTCCATGAATCTGGTAGATGCCCAGCATGCGGCACTGGAAATACGACACCATATTCTTGCGAATCGACGAATTGCGAGTCTATTTTTTGCTTTTCTTGCATGCAGCAATATATTCATGGGCATACGATTCTTGACCATAAATTATGCAGAGTTCATCATGAATCTGAACTTAGGTGTCTCCCTCTCGATTACGAATTTGAAAAATGGGAACACGCGGTTAAGTCGCAACTCAGTTCCCTAGAATCTTCTGAGAGTTTGCTCAAAAACGCCCCCACTATCCGCCCAATCGGTGTGATTTTTGGTATTGGAATTGCCATCGCCGGAGTTCTAGGTGATCCGGAACTTCTTGGACCGTTACTTGGTATGGGCGTCTTACTTGCAATTGGGGCGATGCTATTGCCAAAAATTGTTGCAGCAAACATCAAAATTGCTCAAGAAAAACTGGCTGGTTTGAAGCAGAATATGCCGCAAACAAATCCTCCTGAACGACCCCTAATTGCAGGGAGAAATGTACCTAATTTTTCTGAAAATGACGTTCGGGAATTCATATATAGTTGATAATTAACCTCCGAATATGTTCGGTAAGAAACAACCAGCACCTGAGCCTAACGCCAACGTTCTAGTCATCACTGGTGACTTGAACATGAACTACCAAATAATTGATTCTGTTTTTGCAATGGATCATCATAAGGAAGGATGGCTCTCCGGTGCAGACCCTGGAAAGGCATTTGGGGGTGTACGTGCACAACTTAGAGAGAAGGCTATTGCAGCTGGTGGAAATGCAGTCATCAACTGCGCTTTTGAGTACCGAGTCTCAGTTGACACAAGTGGACTCTTCGGCAGTAAGCAAGTCATGGAAATTTTTGCCTATGGCACTGTTGTCAAAACCATGTAATTGTATAATGGACATCCTAGAGGCGAAAATATCGTCTGCGAGGAATTCTTCCACTAGGTGAGCGTTCTGCACACGCATTTCTGCCAGTACGGTCGACCATGTTGGGGCCTTCTCAACAGTCATCATTTTTAGTTCGCCACTGAGGGTGTCAGGGTTTCCCTCAAGGTGTCGGGTCAACTACGGTCCTTGGCCGATGGTTTGACGTCATAACAGCACTCAGGCGGAGCATGGCTCAGGTCTGTGTGCTGGGTGGCGGGCTGGTCGGTCGCTTCGTCGCGATCAACCTGGATTCGCGAGGTCATGCGGTCCGTCTGGTCGATTCCCAACCGTTGTCGGATGTGCCGGAGAGCATCGAGATCGTGCAGACGATGATTGGTGCGGCCTCGATCCGCCATATCGTCCAGGGATGCGAGGTTGTGGTCAATTGTCTGCCGGGCAGATTCGCCCATGCGGTGCGCACCCCGCTGCTCTCGATCGAGGGCATGAAGGTGGCGGATCTGGCCTTCACCGCTGAAGACCCGCGTGAGTTGAACGCCCTCGCCCAGCAGCACGGCTCGAGGATGATCTTCGATGTTGGCATCGCGCCGGGCCTGTCGAACATCCTGCTGCTCGAAGCATCAAGTCAACTCGGCGGTCTCAAGGCGGCCAAGGTCTGGGTCGGTGGAAATCCGCAGCAGCCGGATGAGGGCTGGTCGTACATGGCGCCGTTCTCACCCACGGACGTAATCGAGGAGTATACCCGACCCGCGCGCATCCGCAGAGATGGTGCGATCGTCATCGAATCGGCTCTAACGGAGAGGCATGCGGTCGAAGTGCCGGGTTATGGCGAAATGGAGGCCTTCCTCACCGATGGGTTGCGATCCTTGTTGGACACGCTGGATTGTGCGGATCTTTCCGAATACACCGTTCGCTGGCCCGGACACATCGAGAAATTCATCGCGGCCGATTTCAGCGATCATGAATTGATCGAAGCCTGGCGTTTCGACCCCGCGCGCCCGGAATTCACCTGGCTTGCCGTGGAAACGACCAATCACGACGATGCCAAGATGCATTGGCACATCCTCGACGAGGGTGGAGATGGTGACTCATCGATGGCGAGGACAACTGGTCTCGTCTGTGTCGATGTGGTCGAGATGTTGGCCGAGGGCATCATCGAGGAGACCGGTGTCATGCCGCCTGAATTCTTGGCCACCAAACCGGATGCCCTGAAGCGGATTCTCGCATCATTCTACGCCGCGGGCATCCGCGTCGATACGTGAGTCATTCTTCCTCATCGTATTGTTCGCGGTCCTTCTTCATCGTCCACCAGACCGCGGTCGGTACGGTCAGCACGACAATCACCGCAATCGCAGGCAGAATCCAGGTCGGCTCGATGTCCGCTTGTGGCTCGATCAACCAAGTGAAGCGGATCGGTGAGTTCTGGAAGGGCTCACTCCACTCGAACAGATCGGTGGTATGATGACCGACCGCCATGAACGGTGTCATGTTGTTGAAGGGTGCCGCGGCCTTCTGCAGCACGGTAGGCTCGGTATCGAATTCGATACGGACCTCGACCCCTTCGGGAATCGTGAAGATGACGGCGCGATCATTCAGTTGCCGCAGTCCGATCTCCAGATGACGGGTGTCCTCTTCGATCTCAAGCAGAGGCTCGCCATCGACACGGGCGACGTCGGTGATGTTCGCGCCTTGGACCGATAGATACGTGGTGCCGGGAACAGCCCATCCACCGTCCCGCGCGGCACTGCCTCTGAGGGTGATACTCGTGCTGGTACTGTCAATCTCATCCGCCAGGTGGATGGCGGAGTACCACTCACCCCAGGTGGTGAACCAGTAGGGTTGGTCTTCGATCCAAGCGAGTACATCCTTGTCGCGGCGGACATTGAGGTCCTCGATCTGGGCTTCCCAATACAGGTTCGCATAGCCGTTCTCCGCGATGCCCTCCTCGATGGCAGCGGTCGAGGCGACGTTCTTCTCCAGGCTACCACCGCTGCGCATGATTGGTGTCAGGCCATCAAGTTCTCCCGACAAATTACCATCGCCGAGGGTTCTGAATCCAGCATCGAAGAGAGTGTCATGGATCTCGATGCTGACCGCACCTCTCGATACTTGAAACGAGAGTGGTTGTGAGCCCCACTTCGAGGCGTGGATGTTGGAAGTAAGGTAATCCTTGCAATCACTGACCACATCGAGGCCGTCGCGGACATCACGGTCTGGCATGCCGTGGCAGCCAAACTCGTCGCCGAGTCGAAGGCGCTCGCCACCGACAATGTCCTGGGACAGCCAGCCGTCGGCGCGCCAAGCGACTGCGCTCGGAAGTGCAATCGGCAGCAGAAGGACTGCAACGAGGATGATGGCGACCCTCACGGAGTGAGGGCGGGCGCAGCCTGTTCTTGACCTTGCGGGCGATTCCACCGGCAAGCATGAAGTGCGAGTCCAGACGCCCGCGTGATGATGACGACGCCTTCCGAGGCAACTCTCGCAGCGCTGGCCGAAGCCTGTCGGATTCCCGGCACGGGTATTCCGCTGCCCAAGGCGCCGGCCTATACGGTGCTGCTGTGCACCATTCCGGCGCTGCTGCGAACAATATTCCAGTTCCGCTACCGTGGAATCCATCGGCTGCCCCGCAAGGGTCCCGCAATCATCGCAGCGAATCACACATCTCACATCGATCCATTCGGCATCATTCCCGGGGCTCGACGTCGAATGTATTATCTGGCCAAGGATGCACACTTCGAGAAGATTCACACTGCACTCATCATGCACGCGACCGGACAGATTCGCACCCATCGAGAATCGGGCGCGGCCGATGCGCTGTCACGGGCATCTGATGTCCTTCAGGGCGGATTGATCATGGGCATCTTCCCCGAGGGCACGCGCAGTCGGCGCACCGAGTCGCCCTTCCTCGCCAAGGGAAAGACGGGTGTCGCAAGGCTCGCTGCGAGTCACCCCGACGTGCCTGTGCATCCCACTGCGATTACCGGGGCGCGCAATGTGATGGCCCCCGGCGACAAAATGATTCGATTCTGGAATCGGGTCGGTATCTCGTACGGAACGAGCATCACTTGGAACGAATGGGTCGTCCACCCCAAGGGTGGGGACCAGACCGATTCTGACCTGCGAACTCTGCTCGAAAGCGAGGAACATGAGCGGCGCGCTGGCATTGGCGTGCTGTATCGTCGCTTCACCGACCAATTGATCGGATCGATGGCCGCGCTCGGCGCGCCTTGAGTCGAATCGGTGGCACAATTCAAGAACCGCCTTCGGCCCAAGGCTGTTGTTCGCATGCAGGCCTACCTCGACCTCATCCGTCGAATCCTCCTCGAGGGGATCGAGCGGGACGACCGCACGGGTACAGGAACCCTGTCGGTATTCGGTCACCAGATGCGCTTCGACCTGACCGATGGATTTCCTGCAGTGACCACCAAACGGCTGCACTGGCCCTCCATCATCCACGAGATGCTGTGGTTCCTCTCAGGCGATACCAACGTGTCCTATCTGCAGGAGAACAAAGTTCGGATATGGAATGAGTGGGCCGATGAGGAGGGCGAACTCGGCCCGGTCTATGGCAAGCAGTGGCGGCGCTGGGAGACCGAGGACGGTCAGGTGATCGATCAGATCGCCGAGGCCATTCGCATGATCAAAGAGAACCCTCAAAGCCGACGCATCATCGTCAGCGCGTGGAATGTCGGCGAACTCGATGAGATGGCACTGATGCCCTGCCATGCCTTCTTCCAATTCTATATCGCCAATGGAAAACTCAGCCTGCAGCTCTACCAGCGCAGCGCGGATGTCTTCCTCGGTGTGCCATTCAACATCTCTTCCTATGCACTGTTGACGCACATGATGGCACAGGTCTGTGGTTTGGGCGTGGGCGATCTCATCCACACGATCGGCGATGCCCATCTCTATCTGAATCACTTGGAGCAGGCGCGCGAGCAGGTTGGCAGAGTTCCGCTGGAATTGCCGACCCTCAGATTGGACCCGAGCATCACGAACATCGATGACTTCACTGCGGATCACATCGAGATCTTGGATTACATCCACCATCCACACATCACAGCACCCATCAGTGTCTGAGGCGGTGGACGTGAAGGTCAACCTCATCGTCGCCATGGACGAGGCGGGTTGCATCGGAATCCAAGGCGCTCTGCCGTGGCGCCTGAAGTCGGACATGGCGCGATTCAAGCGACTGACAGAAGGCGATGGATCCAACGCCGCCATCATGGGCAGAAAGACCTGGGATTCGCTTCCTGAAAACTATAGACCACTGCCGGGAAGGCTGAACATCGTCATGTCTCGCGACATCGCGTGGATCGCAGATGGCGCGGCGACCGCACTCTATGTCGGCCGCGCGATCGAGTTGGCCTATGCGGAAGGATGCGAGGAATGCTGGGTGATTGGTGGCGCGCAGATCTATCGGATGTTCCTCGAGCGCGCCGACGAGTTTCACATCACCACCGTCCACACAAGCGGTTCAGGCGATGTGAAATTCCCCGATTGGTATCGAGAAGGCTGGAGTGAAACCGTGGTCGAGACGCAATCCGCCGACGAGTTCGACGAACACAGTACCACGTACAGTGTGTGGAAGCGACCCTGACTCAGTCCCCTGTGTACTCGGTGACTCTGATGCCCATGCCGCCGCGCTTGGCGGGGCGCTGCATGATGCGATCCATCTTGGCATGGAATTCCGCCTCGAGGTCGACATTCATGGCCAAGGCGTTGCCGAGTGTGAGGATGAAGACGTCGGCGAGTTCCTCGGCGGCTTCTGCGGCTGGTTTCCCTTTGGTGATGGCCGCACTGAGTTCGCCGAGTTCCTCAATCATGAGGGCGAGCCGATAGCCCATGTCGTGGCCGTTGTTCTCGGGAGATGCGAAGTCGTGCTTGTGATGGAATCGTGCCACTCTGGCCATCATCGATACCCAAGATCCGTCCGGGCCTTCCGAAGCCGGGCGCTCGATCCAATCCTCAACGCTGAGTGCTCTGTTCATGTGCTGAACAGGACCACTCAGGCCTTCAACATCACTGAGCCGCAGCGATGGCGATGATCGCGTCCCATACGTGTACGCGCATGGATGCTGCGAGGTCCTCGACGCTGTGGTGATCGACCGGTGCCAGTCCATCGGCGGGGTCCTTACCGGCCGCCCAGTTGCTTGAGAGCAACAGGCCGACATGAGGGTGCTTCTTCTCTGACATGCAGCGCGCTTCGCCTCCGATCGTCATGTTGACCGAGGTCGCTCCGAGGCGCCGATAGGCCTCGACATCGGCACGGCTCTCGAATTGAGGACCACTGGCTTGACCGACGACTTGCCGGAAGGCGTTCGGACCTGCATCTGCTTGACCCGCGAGGGCTGTGATGGCAATTGAGGCGAGTGTGCGATCGAACATCTCGGTGCGATCGACATGGACCGCATCCGAATCGTGGTAGGTCCAGACCGTGCCGGAGATGTCGAGCATGTCATCGGCAACTCCCACCACACCGGGAGGGAAATCGGCATCCATGCTTCCCACACACCAGACACTGACGACGCCGGCAGGGCCGAAGGCGGTTGCAGCGTGCACATTCGCGCGGTGTTCCACGCTGTGCGGGGGATTCACCTTGCCATCCGGGCTGTGGTGGCGATAGATGAACAGGAACTCGTGCTCACCCTGTCTGACCAGGGTGCAGGGCACCTCACCCCACGGGGTTTCCGAACGGAATGTCTCAGCGGTCGCGCCGGGCGTGGAAGTGGCCAACTCGGTCATGCCGGTGCCACAGAGCACTGCGAGGCGGGCCATCCGCCTCACGCTCACTCCTGCAGGCGCGCGATGAGGTCGTCCTTCTTGCCGGAGACCGGTTTGCCGGCTTCCTTGAGAAGTACCTTGAGTTCTGCGACCTTCATCGAAGCATAGTCGGGGGTCTCGTCAGAATCGGTTGAGTCCGTCTCTTCGGCGGTTGCCTCAGCTGCCGCCAGCACGTCGGGGGTCTCTTCTCCGTCATCCTCGCCTTCCTCTTCGCCTTCCTCGGCCGTCGCGGCTTCGAGTGCGGCCTTCTTGGCCGCAGTGACGCGGTCTTCATCCTCGCGGATGTCGTCGAGGGTGGGTCCATCCTCGTACAGGATGCCGTCCTGGACGAGTTGGCTTTTGCGGATGATGACGGTGCGAATCGTGGCGATCTTCTTCGCCGCGGTCTCGATTGCGGTCTCCAATTCGCCGTTGAGCAACTGCTTCTGCAGATCGAGCCAGGTGCTGCGGGCAGCGACCTGAAGCACGGCCGTTCGTGCGGCTTCACGGATGCCTCGCTTCTGGCTCGCCTTGATGCGACCCTGCGTGACGAGGAAGGGCTTGATGCGGACATAGTAGCCATCCTCGGTGATGGCATCGACCACACCATCGATCTTGCCGCGGTAGCGGCGGACCTGACGGCTGACGTGGTCCTTCAGAACCTCGTGTCCTGCGAATTCGGTGATTGCATCCTGGCCGAGAACCTCGGTGACGCGGAACTTGAGCTTGACGTGCATCTTGGAGAAGTCGCCATCGACATCTTGCTGTGTGATCTCGTACATGCGACCGATCAGGAAATGGTCCTCTTCGCCCAGGGTTTCGCCGATGATCTTGAAATGCCACGGCTGTCGAGGCGCACGGATCTGATACCACCGCTTTGCCTTCCACTTGTCTTTCTGCTTACGAGCCGCTGCTCGCGATACTGCACCCTTGCTTGCCATGGAATTCATCTCCTGATTCATCGCGGGGGCTACCCCACTTGCGGGCCGGGCGACCTGCCACCAGTATTTGAACGGCATGGGCTGACCCCATAGGGGTCATAGACTCCATCCATCACCGGAGGGTTGTGTCAGTCCACAACGTGAGCTGGGTGGCGACCTCCAGCGCGGTCGGCAATCTCGAAGCGATCGAGGCTGCGCTCTCCTGGTTGACCGGGGGTGACGTGCCGATCACGAAGGAGAAGGTGCGCTCCTACCACGGCAGCCGAATGGTGATGCTGCGCGCCGAGATAACGCGCAAGAAGGCGGCGCGCACTGCCGTCTGTCATCTCGGTGCAGACCTGCTCACCACACTCTCGACCGAGCAGGATCTGGCCGAGCGCATCGATCAAGCCAACACCCTGCACCTACGACTCGACCTCGGTGAACTCGTTCGCGGGAACATCGCACTCAGTGATGGCAGCGAAGAGGAGGTCAAAGGCCGGATTAAACTCGAGGTGTACCCGGGCCAGAACGTCCTTGAGAATGCCCGGACATTGCTTTCAGAGAGTGTGGAGAAGGTAACCCGCATCGCGTAGATTCATATCCCTCCAACAGTTGGCAAGCGACATGACCCACGTCGTCACCTCCGCATGTGTGGACGCGAAATACCAGGAATGCGTCGCAGTCTGCCCTGTCGAAGCCTTTCGCGAACTCCCGACATACCTCGTCATCGACGCCGACGAATGCATCGACTGCGGTGCCTGCATCGCCGAGTGTCCCGTCGAAGCCATCTTTGCGGATACCGACGTTCCCGCTGAGGAAGAGGAGTGGATCGAGCGCAACGAAAAGGAAGCCCTCGACGCAGAGATCGCCACGGGTGACTCGCCGGTCCTAGCTGACGATTGAACAGGCTGAGGCTTGATGGCGTCGCGCGCCCTAGCGCGCGACATTCGCTTGATAGAGTCGGCTTCGCCGGCGCTGGGAATTATTCTCGCTCCGCTAGGTGTCTCGCCTCAGCCTCACGGCTTCTTGATGTGAAGGTTCATGTGCAGGTCTTCGGTGGGATGGTTCGGTCACGATGGGTATTGATTTGAACGAAATGCGCAAAGGCACCGAGTTGCTCAAGCGAGGCCTCGCCAAGATGCAGGAAGGTGGCGTCATCATGGATGTCGTCACGCCTGAGCAGGCCCATATCGCAGAGGATGCCGGTGCGGTCAGCGTGATGGCGCTTGAACGCGTGCCCTCCGACATCCGCGCCGATGGCGGTGTGGCCCGAATGAGCCACCCCGACCTGATCAAAGGCATCATCGAGACCACGAGCATCCCCGTGATGGCCAAAGCGCGCATCGGTCATGATGAGGAAGCGCGCGTCCTGCAGGCGCTCGGCGTCGACATGGTCGACGAATCCGAGGTGCTCACACCCGCTGATCCCTTCTATCACATCGCGAAGAATGACTTCACGATTCCCTTCGTCTGTGGCTGCACCAATCTTGGTGAAGCCGTGCGCCGCATCGTCGAGGGTGCAGCCATGATCCGCACCAAGGGCGAGGCCGGCACCGGCAATGTCGTCGCTGCAGTCCAACATGCAAGACTGGTCGCGGCCGAGATCGAACTGATCCAATCCAGCAACTCTCAGAGTTTCGAGACCATCGCCTCGACCATCAGCAACGGATTCAGGCGATTGGAGGATGCGTCCGAGCATCAACTGACAGTCACCCACACGCCCTTCGGATCCCTCAACGATGTGCACTCCAGTGTTTTGGAAGTGCTCGGTGAAGTCCGCGAGATGGGTCGGCTCCCCGTCGTCACCTTCTCCGCGGGTGGCATCGCGACCCCGGCCGATGCCGCACTCCTCATGTCACACGGCATGGACGGCGTCTTCGTTGGATCTGGCATCTTCAAATCGGAGAATCCAGTCACGACCGCCGAAGCGATTGTCCTGGCCACGCACCACTTCAGCGATGCCGACAAGATCGCCGAAGCCAGCGCGATGATGGCCGGACGTGCCATGGACGGTCTTGAGATGGAATCCCTCAAAGTCCGCATGGACCAAAGAGGCTGGTAGCCGGTCTCGGCTGAAATGCAATTTGATGCCCCTCGACGCCTCCAACTTTCTACGCACCGAGGAGTTGTAAAACCCCCGGGAATTGGCGAACGGCCGCTCTTGAACCCACCTTGGGAGAGAGAGGTCGGTCGGTGAAAGTGAGCGCAGAGGTGGAGGCGTTCATTCCAAGGGGTGGTCGACGCCTTGTTCGCCGAGGACCCACTTGAGGCACTTGATGACGCCTTGCAGGGCCTTGTAGTTGCGAGCGGCTTCCTTCATGCCTTCTCGGTCACTCTGCTCTCGGCAGGTCTCGAACCAATCCTGCCACTCGAAGACCCGCTCTTCCGCAATCTCGAGCATCTTCTCAATCTCGTCCCATGAGCGGTCGTAACTCCGGGGTGCGCCTCGACGCGTGGACTGTGTCATCGAATCAAAGGCGCCACCGGCTCTATTTGAGGGTGGCCCCGGACGGGGTGTCCGCCTCATTCTTCCTTCTGCTTGGTGCGGCCACGATTTCCGCGCGCTGCACCGGCCCGGCGCATGCCGGCCTTGCGGTCGGAGCGGATTCCGGTTCGCGAGTTGGCGTTGGCGCCGAGTTCGGTGCCGCCCAGGCTAACATTGCTACCTGCGAGCAGGGCCTCAGTGAGACGTCCAGCGAGTTTCTCATCCTTGTCGGGAGTGGTCAGGGCGCTGCGCACCGATTCATTGTGATCGTCAATCCAGGATTTGGCCTCGAGCCGCTCTTGCTTGAGTTTGTCACGGACCTCGTTGACCTGAGCGAGCATGGCGAGCACCAATTCGTGGGTCGCATCAGCCGCCTTTCGGCATTCGACGAAGGAATCGTGCAATCGGTCTCCTTCGGCCTTCTTGAAATCGCGCTCCTCGAAGCGGGGCTTGATCGTATCCCAGAGGGTATCGCCCTCCTTGTGCAGTTCAATCATCGCCGCGTGCTCTTTGTCGGCCTCGGCCTTGAGTTCGGCGATGCTGCCTTCGATGTTGGACAAGTCGACCTTGATCCGCATGGCCTCATCGACCAGGGGTTCGAGTTCACGCTTGCGCTCATTATGCTTCTTGACGAGCTTGACGATCTTGTTCTCCTTCTCGATTAGCATGCCGGTGGTCTCGATCATGGTCTCGAGCTTGTCGATCATGCCCTGGAGTTCTGCGAGTTCGAGGATTGGGGACTTCTCGCCCTTCTCGCCACGGGAGTCGCGGGCTCTGCCGATCAGTTCTCTGACCTGCTCCTGACAGGCGTCACGACGGGCTTGGTGGACCTTGGCTCTGTTTCGAAGTTCCTTGGACTCGACGAGTTTCTCGTCGAGTTCCTCGCGGAGTTTCTTGTATTCCTTCTGGACCGCGTTGCGGGCCTCAGCATGACGCTTGCCGGCGTCGTTGTGGGATTGGCGGAGATCGCGCAGTCTGGAGAGCTTGGCCTCCATCGACTTCAGTTGGTCGCGCAGGTCGGCATCGTCGCCACTGCTCTCGGTGGACGGTGCCGCCATGGCCGGCCGACTCACACTTCGCATTTGAAAGGGACGCACGGCCCCTACGGGGCCACGGACTCACAGTGCGGCCAGAGATGCAAGCCACGGAATGACACGATAGAGAACGGAGAGAATGCCGGCCGAGACCGCTCCGATACCAGCCATGTGGCGAATCTTATCCTCGAGTCGCGGTCGGATCTGCACGGCGAGCACGCGCCCTCCGAGCAGGTTGCCATCGGGGTCCTCGATGCGCACGGTGACGGTCGCTTCGCCGTCGTGCTGCGGCAGAAGTGTCTGCCAGATCATCTCGCCTTCGTCCATCATCTTGGCGAGCACGTCGTGGACGTCTTGGCCGGTGCTCGAGATCGCCGGCAGATGGGCTTCGATGCCAGCGAGCGCCGAGCCGGCATCGAGGGTCAGCATGAACTCGCTCTCGTGGGGCTGGAAATCCGGAGTCTGCACCTTGACCACGATCGTTCTTGGTACTGCGGCGCTATTGTGGACATAGGCGAACAGATGGCCCGCGCCCGTGACAACGTTCTGCATGTCGACATCGAAGTGGATCGTATTTGCGCGCAGTGACTCCAGATCTTCTGCCAGGTCGTGCTGGAGTCGCGCGAGAAGCCGAAAAAACGGCGCGCAATGGCTGCGGATATGGCCGAAAAGATGCGACCATGTCTCCTCGTCGAACCAGTCATTGTCGAACAATTCGGACACCCGATCGATGCGGAACCAATGCTCCATCGCCTGACGGACTTGCCGGTTGCTGAGTTCGCCTCTGGCCTCGAGATATCGCATGTGAAGCAGACCCTCGATCGCCTCGTGGATGTTGCATCCGGGCTGCACTCCATCTCGTAATGATTGGACGTGAGCGTCGAATCGCGCGCGCAGAACCGGGTCCATCCAGGTGGTGAGGATCTCGGTGAAGACGCGCTCGGGACAGGACGGGTGAAGCGGTGGCTCGTAGGCTTCGAGCATACCCCAGCGCTCGACCGTGTTGTGCGAGGTTCCGCCGCGCAGCAGATCGAGACCGAAGGCGGCGAAGGTGCCGCCAATCGCGATGCCGACCAGAACACCTCCACTGGGGGACAATCCCCCTTCAAGCGTGGCAGCGAGTTGAGCCAGTGCCGCGATGAAGACCACCGTGAGCACGCCGGAGACCCGGGTCACTGCCATTCTCGTGACATCGTGAATCGCCTCGTAACCATGCAGGCTCTCAAACGGTCGTCCGCGAAGCACGAAGGCGTCCCGCTCCGCCTCGAAGACGCGTCGGGTGGTGGTGTGCAGGCCGCGAACCACCCATAGCGAGGCCAACCAGGCTATCAGCACAATCACACCGAGCAATCCGCTGACCATGGTGAGGGTGGCATCGGGGAAAGACGACTCAACGCTCGAGATCCACCAGTCCGGTGAGCCGCGTGCGTAGCGCCGGCTGAACAACTGCAGGGCGAGCGCGAAGAACGGCAGGGTCAGCGAGAGGTGGATGCCACGCGACAGGAACAGGCGGTCGAGTCGGAGCAGGTGGCCTTCCCGGGCGCGCAGGCGCTGCATCCTGCGCTCGATTGACTCGATCTCAGCGAGCGACGGGCCGGCTTCCATAGCGGGTTGGGCTGCGGCCACAGCCGCTTCTGTGCTGAGCACATCCGCGGCGGGTGCGAGCAGGTCGAGCGCGTCCTCAGTGGACAGGGGCTCGTCCGACATGGACGGCCACGTGCGCTCGACTCCCTAAGGGATTGCTCCTCAACGGGGAATCGTCTCGCCATCGGGCGTGCATTCCGGATGACCGAGCATGCGATCGAAGGCCTCTTCCAGATCATCGGTCAGGGCATGCTCGAGACGACAGGCCGCCGCCTTGACATCGCCCTTGTAGTCGACCATCTGCACGAGAAGGACCTCCATCAGGCCCTCGCGGCGTTTGATGCGGGCCGCAGCGGTCAGACCCTCCTCGGTCAGCGTCGCACCGCGATAGGGGATGTGGTAGAGGATGCCTTTGCTCGCCAGCCGTTGGACCATCTCGCTGCTCGCCGCCTGACTCACACCCATCGCCTCGGCGATTTGGCTGTTGCGAATCGGCGTTTGGGGGTCCTCAACATAGAACTCGTACAGGGTCTTGAGGTACATCTCCTCGAATTCCTTGATCGGCTCGCTCATCCGGCTCACTCCTTCAGCGCGCGGAACTCCGATTTGCAGGACGGGCAGCGGGCCCGCACCGGGCGACGGTCATAGGGGACCTTGAGTTTCTGATCACAGTCGGGACATCGGATTACGTCATCACTAGAGGCGGAGGTCAACTCCTTCACCTCGACTTCCTCTTCGGGCTCCTCTTCAAAATCTTCGTCGGATTCTTCGTCGGATTCTTCGTCGGGTTCATCCTCGTCTTCCTGCACAGATTCGGGCTCGATGCCCTCCACGGGGAAGGTCTGGGCGCAGGCGGGACAGCGCGCCGTGCCGGTATAGGTCGAGGGCAAGCGGAGTCGTTGGTCACAGGCTGGGCAGGCAACCTCGACCTTCTCCTCCGCATCCGTCTTCTTCTTCTCGGCCCGCTTGGCTTTGGCCTCGCTGCGGTCGCGGCTTCTGAGCAATGGCTCACCGGACTTGGCTCGCATCACGGTCCGGGTCACCAATCCGAGCAGGACTCCAATCAGGGCTCCGTAGCCCAGCGAGGTCCAGTCGAAACTCTGCTCATCGCCGCCCGCGGACGCGCTCTGCGTCAACCAGGAACCCGCCTCCTCGGCCTCGGTCGTCGGCGTGCGCCATTCGAGACTCAGGTCGACCACCTCGCCCTCCGGCCAGGACACGAGCGCAATCGAACCCTGTTCGGCCTCCCCCGAGGCGACAGCTGGAGCGCTGTTGGTCCACAGGATCTTCTGACTCGAGATGTCGATCAGTGTCAGCGTTCCGCCGAGGGTTGCGCCTCCGCCGTCATTGACCAGTGAATAGGCGAGTGTTGCGGCTTCTCCACCGGTCGGTTCACTCGGATCGAGTGTTCCCAAGCTGACCGATACCCGCGGATCTGGCTTGATGAGCGCGGTCTCTGCCTCGGCCGTGCTAGCCGCGGTCCAGCCCACGGGTGTGGCGCGCACCCAGGCCAGCGAAGAGAC